>Ga0209539_1002249_pt1 | contig 10179 bp, 12 predicted proteins | sample BarGraNGADG00312_2_FD_184499 | JGI IMG/M metagenome (GOLD analysis project Ga0209539, IMG submission 184499) | Arctic peat soil microbial communities from Barrow, Alaska - Barrow Graham LP Ref core NGADG0011-312 (SPAdes) (version 2) | ecosystem: Environmental > Terrestrial > Soil > Wetlands >... | reverse complement strand
GTCGGGTCAGGACGAGGCGGGTCTGGACAAGCTCGCGCGGGTCGGTTTCGAGACCCTAGGTCTGCAGACGTTCCTCACCGCGGGGCCTAAGGAGTCCAGGGCCTGGACCATCCACCGGGGCTGGACGGCTCCGCAGGCTGCCGGCGTGATCCACACCGACTTCGAGCGTGGCTTCATCAAGGCCGAGATCATCTCCTACGCCGACCTGGTCGAGTGCGGCACGATCCCCGAGGCCCGCGCTCGCGGGAAGGCCCGGATCGAGGGCAAGGACTACGCGATGGCCGACGGCGACGTGGTGGAGTTCCGCTTCCAAGTAACCTCAGGCGTCAAGAAGCCGTAGGCGCATCCGTGGGTGTGCAGATGGGCATCGCATGGAAGACCCGCGAGTAGCCGGGGCGGCTGTCGGTCGCTTCCGGCAGGATGGTCCCGTGGCGAGACTCGACCCGGACTGGGCCATCACTGAGATCGACAAGTTCCTCAATGTCACTGCCCAGGTGCACCCGGACATGGGGCCAGGTGTCTTCTACTTCGGCACCGTCATGCGCGGTCCGGGGACGGATGCCGCCGCCAGTGCTCACGTCATCGAGCAGATCCTCGATCGCGTCCTGCCGGGGTGGCAACGGGACCGGCCCGCGAAGGACAAGGAATACCGCTGGCTCCGGGATCAGGCGTCCCGCGCGAAGGGCGCACTACAGCGGTCGGCAGAGCTGGCGGAGAAGCTGGGCGACAACGCGCCGGACATGGACGCGGCCAACCTGCATCCCTGGGCATGGGAGAACGGGAAGAGCTACTGGAACACGGGTCACTATCACCAGGCTGTGATGCAGGCGGCGATCAGGATCAACGCTGAGACGCAGGCGAAGCTCGGGCGGATGGACGTCTCCGAGACGGACCTGTTCAACCAGGCGTTCTCGCTCGACGCCCCGAAGCCGGGCGCACCGCGACTTCGGCTCGCGGCGGACGACGGAAGCAAGACCTACGAGAACCTCCACCGGGGCGCGCGCACCTTCGCGGAAGGCTTGTACGCCGCGATCCGCAACCCGGGCATGCACGTACCGGAACCGAGCGCGGGTGGAGCGGAGCAGCTTGCCCTGGAGCAGCTCGCGGCCTTCAGCCTGCTCGCGAGATGGGTGGAGCAGGCGAGCGTCGACACGGCCTGAGCCTCCGCACTGCTGGCGCGCCGTTAGCGCCGCAGGGAGAAAGAGCGTAGGTTTCGGCTCCAGTTGAAGCGCGGGAGCGCGGATGCCCGGCAGGGCGACACATCTGCCGGAGGAACAACGACATCTCGTCTGGCACGGTGCGGGTTGGCCGCACTGGTGGGCTCGCCCGAGTCCGTCGCCTGCCGGCCCGTTTCGGGGGCGCCGCAGGACACGGACCCACGCCAGCGAGGCTCCCGATGCCCTCTCCCGACCCTGTACCCAACCTCCAGTCCACTCGTGCCGCCATCAGCGTGGCCGTTCGGCGACGTGACCCGCGCGCCGAGGTGGAGGCCCGCCGGACCCACGCCGCTGCGGTCCTCGAGAAGCACATCCGCGAGGTCGTCGCCGCCGCGCCGCCGTTGACGGCCAACCAGCGTGGCCGCCTCTCCTCGCTCCTGCGAGGTGCTCGGTCATGAGCAGAGACAAGAGTCGCCGCTCCGGCCAAGGAACCGGAGCGGCGACCAGAAGCCAAGCAGCAACTAACCGAACGGTACCGCTCATCCCCCGCAGCGCGGCGTTCGGCCTCTCATCTCTCCAGTGCCCTGACTGTGGCGCTCGGCCCGTCGGCATCCAGCTGACCCACGCAGCCACGTGCCCTCTGGCCCGTGGCGTGGACGAGGCCTGCGACAACGACCGCGACTGGTTCGAGGCGCACCCCGACGAGAGCGTCCACCGCCGACCCGTGACTCCGGCAGAGGTCGCGGACGCGGTCGCGGTTGGCCTCGCCCGACCGGTGGGCACCGTGACCGTGTTCCAGCTCGCGCCGCGGTTGCGGAGTCGCCTCTTCGAGTACGCGGACGGTGCGCGATGACCGCCGTCCTCGCCATCGCCACAGCCCCACGCGCGGCGTCGAAGCACTGGTCGCGCAGCACCACGACGTGGGCCGAGGTCTGCGCTTGGGTGGACTCGCCCCGCACCGGCCCGAAGGACGGGCCCGGGTACGTGCTGGGCACCCTGAGCAAGCCCCGGCGGCTCGCGGAGAACGTGGTCAGCCGAAGCGTGATCGCGCTCGACGCCGACAAGCTCACCCCGGCGAGGCGTGACGCGCTCCTGGCCGCGCTACGGGACCTGGGCTGCGCCGCCGTCGTGTACAGCACGGCGAGCAGCACGCCGGACGCGCCCCGGCTGCGGTTGCTGCTGCTGCCGGACCGCGACCTGACCCCGGACGAGTACCGGCGGGCCGTCCGGTACCTGATGGCCCTGCTCGGGCCGGACGCGTTCGACGAGGGGTCGTTGCAGCCCGAGCGATTCATGTACATGCCCACGACCCCCGCCGAGGGCGAGTTCTACGCCGAGGTCATCGACGGCGCGCCGCTCGGCGTAGACGAGCTGCTGCTCGACGCCGCTCTCGTCCCGTCTGAGGCCCGTGAGGAGCCGAACGCCCCAACGCCCGCCGACGGTGACGCTCCGCAGCCGAACAGCCCGGAGGAGGCTGCTCGCTGGCTCGCATGGGGTCAGGCGGGGGTTGAGGCTGAACTCAAGCGGTTAGATGAGTGCGACCTGCTGGGTTTGAGCGGGCCGTACTGGAACAACACCGTCTATGCGGTCGCCTGCTCCCTGCTTGAGTTCGCTAACGCCGGGTGGGCAGGAATCGACCTGGACGACGTCCCCAAGCTGCTAGCCGAACGGGCTCCGCAGGACGAGGGCTTTGGTCCAACGGAGATCGCCGAGCGCCTCAAATCAGCGCGCACCAAGATCGGCTCGAAGCCCCACAAGCCCCCGCCGCCGCGCAGCACACCGGAGGAGGACTTCGACCGAGGGGCCGGCAAGCCTGACCAGGCGGTCACAGATCGGCCGTCCGCGCGCGACCGGCTGATCGCCATCGAGGTCCAGAAGCTGGCCGTCCGGGACGAGGCCGCCCGCCAGTACGCGCTGTCCCGGCTGGGGGACTTCGTCCCTGTCATCCGTGACCTGGTGGACGTCGCTCGCGACCTCGCCTCCGGGACGGTGAAGCGCCCTGAGCCGTCCGTCGGGGGGCTGCTGTACCCCGGGCGGGTCAACGCGGTCTACGGCACGCACACCGCTGGCAAGACGTGGGTCGGGCTGTACCTGGCCCGGGAGAACGCCCTGGACGGCAAGACCCTCATCGTGGACTACGAGGACACCGCCGAGGGCATCACCACTCGTTGCCTGGGGCTCGACGCGGACCTAGTCAAGACGGTGTGGTACGTCACGCCGGAAGGCCCCCTGGACACCGAGGCGCTCCGCCGCACCATCGAGGACGAGGGCGTCACGCTCGTCATCATCGACTCGGTGGGCGAGTCCCTGGCGTCTATGGGGCTCGACTCCAACGTGGAGCGGGACGTCACGCAGTGGTTCACGCAGGTGCCCGACGCCCTCGCGGCGATGGGCCCGGCGGTGCTGCTGATCGACCACATCGCGAAGAAGCAGGACGGCACCCCCAGCCCGGTCGGCAGCTTCCGCAAGAGCGCCGCCATCACTGGGGCTCAGTTCGCGCTGGAAAACAAGATCGGATTCTCCAGGCAGCGGGCGGGCTGGTCTGCCCTCACCTGCACCAAAGACCGCAACGGGTTCTTCGCGACGGGGGAGATAGTCGGCCGGGTGGACTTCAGCCCGCATGACGACGGCGCTCTGAACGTGGTGCTGAAGCGCGGCGCGGTGGAGGTCGTTGCCGTCACCGACCGCATCGAGCTCAACATCCTGAAGGTCCTGGCTGATCGCTGGGCGCTGAACGGCACCCTGGATGAGGACGACAAGGAGATAGACGGTCGCCTGACCATCACGCAGATCCGTAGCTCGGTCAAGGGCGACAACACCGCGAAGCGGGAAGCCCTCGACAAGTTGGTAGAGCGGGGCCTGGTGGAGAAGCACGTCATCGTCTCCGGGCCCAAGCGCACCACCGAGCTGTACTCGCCGAGTAGCCCGTTCCAGCCCGTGGCCGAGGAGGCGGAGTGATGGCCGAGAACGTCCGTTTGGACTGGGGCGTTTCGAGGGGTGTCCGTTTGCCCAGAAAAAACGGCGTTTGCCGTCCGTTTGCCGGACAAACGGACCACCAGGGCGAGAGGGTAAACTCGCTGATCAGAGCCCATATTTGTCCGTTTGGATCAGGCAAACGGACTAGTCGGTGCCTCCCCGTTTCGGGTCGTCCGTTTGTCCGTTTGCCCCCCCATGGAGGGGCAACGGCAAACGGCCCGTTCGGAGGGTGGGTGGAAACCACACCCCTGGGCATGTTGAAGAGGGCTCAGCAGGCTCTGGTCGGGGACCACCGAATGATCCCCGCTCCGGTCGCCCGTGCCGCGCGTACCGCCGACCTGGTGGAACTGCACGACCGGCCGACCTTCCTTCAGAGGGCGGGCTACCCGGTGCCGCCTCCGACCGGCGACAGCTGGGGAACCCATAGATCAGCAACACCTAGTACGACAGGAGCAGAGCGATGACTGGTCAGAGATGCGTGGCGAAGGGGTGCGGACGGTGGGCGATCAGGGGCGGCACGGTCTGCCCTCAGCACGGCGGCTCCGCGCCGCAGGTGAAAGGCAGCGCCCTCGTTCAGGCTGAGGTAGCTCAGTGGGTGCTCGGGGAGACTACGGACGACCCAGGTACGGTCCTCCTGCGGCTGATCACCCAGTCCCGCCGTCGGGCGGACCTATACGCCTCGCTGCTCGAGGAGGCCTACGAGGCTGCCGAGGCTGAGGATCTCATCGGGGCGGCCTGGACCCTGGGGGGGCAGTGGCGCATGCCCGCTGGGGTGAGCGCGCTCATCGGGCACAAGTACGCTGTGGATCCGCAAGGTGGACCGCCCGTACCCATAGCGGAGGCAATTCGTGGTCTGGTCGAGCTGGAGAGCCAGGAGCGCGACCGCTGCGTGAGATTCTGCGCCACGGCGATCACCGCCGGGCTCGCCGAGCGTGTGGTCCGCATGCAGGAGCGCGAGGCCTCCATGGCACACCAGGCGCTCATCGCCGGACTCGACGCGGCGGGCATCACCGGGGCGCTGCGCGCTACGGTCCTTGATGGGACGGTCGCCCACCTGCGCCTGGTCGGCAAGGACGAGTCATGATCCGGGCATGGCGCTCTCGCAGCCTCGAGGGAGCCGTGAAGGACATATCACCTCGCACCCGCCACGTTTGGTACCCCCGAAGGAGAACAGCCATGGAGAAGCAGGACCTCGAAGACGCCGCCCGAGTGCTCGCCGCTCTGGTCGAGGCGATCGAGCGAGGCGACCTCGATGCCTCCGCTCGTGTGCGCGAGCAGCTTCGCGGTGCGGGCTTCGCGCTCGGCTTTACCGCTACTGTCCAGTAGCGGTAAGGTAGGCGTATGGGAACACTCCGCGCCATCGGGTACGCACGCGTCTCCACCTCCGAGCAGGTCGTCTCGGGGGCCGGGCTGGTGGACCAGCGCCGCAAGCTCATTGCCGAGATCGAGCACCGTGGGTGGGATCTGGCCGACCTTGTGGTCGACGAGGGCGAGAGCGGCAAGGACCTGGACCGGCCTGGGATCCGCGGTGCGCTCGACCGTCTGGCGGCTGGCGACGCCGACGCGCTCGTGGTCACCAAGTTGGACCGCCTCACTCGGTCGACACTCGACTTCGCCGAGATGCTGGCCTGGGCCGGGCGACTCGGCGTGCGACTCCTCGTCCTCGACCTCGGAATCGACACCAGCACCGAGACAGGCAAGCTCGTCGCGAGCGTCATGGCTTCAGTGGCCGAATGGGAGCGCGGAGCCATCGCGTCACGCACCCGGGACGCTGCCGCGATTCGGCGCTCCCGGGGCGAAAAGACCGGCCGTCCGAGCGTCCGAAGCACCAACCCGGAGACCGCCAATCGCATCGCGGCGATGCGCGCCGAACTCACTCCCGCTGGTCGGCACCTCCACACGTGGCAAGCGATCGCTGACCAACTCAACACCGAGGGCGTGCCCACGATCCGACGCGGGGCGCTCTGGCGGGTCAGCGCGGTGCAGTCCGCAGGGACGCCCGGAGGCATCATCCGGAAGCCTCCGGCGGCCAAGCGGATCGCCCTACCTGAGGGCAAGCGCAACGGACACCGACACGCTTTGGCCTGAGGTCACCCTCTGCGCGGTGACCCCGTGAGGGTCTACCGGGACCACAACTGCGGAAGGCAGCACCGGACCTGGACCGCCCTGGCGCACTGCATGTTCCCGCGCGCCGCATGGATCGCAGGCGACGGGCCGTTCGCGGTCATCGCCTGGTGCGGCGTCAGCAGTATCACTCTCCACCCCGACGTCGGCACCGCCGAGCACGCGCTCGAGACGGTCGACGCGACCAGGTGCGGTGGGCGGTGCGTCCGGCACCACGACCTCGTGCGCCTCGACCTCGACGGGCAGGTGACCTCGTGACCGCCGTCCCGCTGTCCGGCGCGCTCGCGGTGCACCAGACCCGGCTGGCACGTCGAGAACTCACGCACCCTGAACATGCCTAACGGCCCGCATGCACGGCGATACAGTCACCGCACCAGCCAGAGGAGAATTGACATGGCCCGCCCAGATGGTCGCTTTCAGTACAACCGCCCACCCAACTGGCCAGCCGCGCCGGAGGGCTGGGCCCCTCCGGAGGGCTGGGTCCCCCCGCCTGAATGGGGGCCCGCACCCGAAGGTTGGGTCCTGTGGCTGCCGGTAGAGCCGGCGCCCATGCCTTCCGAGCCGAAGGCCAAGAATCACCGAAAAACCTGGGCGGAGATCGGCCAGGAACAGGCCGAGTCTGGCTAGCCGCTGAGGACGTCCTGCGACGCTGAGCGCACCCACCTCGGAGGTTCAGAGCCTGGAGCGATACTGCACGTGGGGGTCGAGTCTGCGTCTCAGGCCCCAGCGCCGATCGATGGCCTGGAACTCGTCGGTCGACACGGTGTGACGGCGGGTGCCGCTCTCGTAGTGGAAGAGGATGGCCGCTGGGGTGCACACAACCGACCACCCCTGCGCGCGGACCTTGAGACAGAAGTCCACGTCGTTGAAGCTGAGCGGGAGCGACTCGGCGAACCCGCCCACGCGCTCGAACAGCTCGGCAGACGTCAGTAGGCAGGCACCCGTGACCGCCTCGTAGTCGATGTCGAGCGTCTTCGTGCCGAACCGCCCGATGCCGTCCACCTCCGAGCCGAGGACGTGGATGGGACCGCCCGAGTCGTCGAAGCTGACGCCGACGTGTTGGAGCGTGCTGTCCTCGAACAGCAGCTTGGCACCGACCACTCCTACGTCGGGTTCTTGGATCACGGCCACCATGCGCTCAAGCCACCGCGGTTCGACCGCCTCGGTGTCGTCGTTCAGGAGTAGCACCAGCTCGCCCCGTGCCACGCGCGCGCCCTCGTTCACAGAGGTCGAGAAGTTGAAGGCGCCCGCAACGGGGGCGATCGTCAGCCGGTCGCCGACGATCTCGCGGCAGCGCTCCACGACCTCGGCGGGCGTGCGCTCGCTCGTGACCAGCACGACCTCCCAGCGCGCGCCGGTCGTCCGGGTCACGAGGCTCGTCAGGCACGATTCGACCAACACGCGCTCCTTCCCGCGCACCTCGCCGCGGCCACCGGCGGTCGGGATCACGATCGAGACGAGCGGCTGCTCGTCAACCGCCCACCACGTGCGCACACCGCGGGGCATCGCGCTGCGCTCCGCGGCCCCTGGCCTGCCGGAGCGCGTGATGCGGTCCTGCGCGACCCGGAGGCAGGCATCGCTCACGGCGTCGTCATCCGGTGGAGGTGTGGGACGGGTGACTGCGATCGCGGGCAGGTGCGCAACGCGCCCGGCGGCTTCGCACGCCCGCAGCGCGAGGTCCCACTCTTCGGCTCCGTCGAACCCGGAACGGAAGCCTCCCACCTGGCGGGCGAGGGCAGTCGAGACGAGGGTCAGCCGTCCCAGGTACGAGTAGCCGGCGTGGTAGTGCGGCAGGTAGTCCGGCTTGCGGAACACGCCTGTGCCGTCGTCACCTGGCCACTGCTCGTCGGTGTAGACGACGTCGGAGCTGGCGAGCAGGGGAAGTACGGCAGACAGTGCGCCCGGCTCTAGCTCGTCGCCGGCGCCCAGCACGCCGGTGTGGCCGCCCTCTGCTAGGCCGAGCGCGGCCTCAAGGAGATCCGCGGTAGGGGGTGCGGCGTCCCCTGCGAGCGGCGCGAGCATTCGCTTCACGCGGTGGTCGTCCACCTCGGGTAGCGCCGTCCCGGCGAGGACCATCTGCCAGTTCGACTCGTCCTGGCGCTGCAACGACGCCACCGTGCGCAGCGTCGCCTCCACCTCGCCGTCGCGGACCGCGACGAGAATGCTGACGGCGGGGGTCACCGTCCAAGCCAGCCCGACACCTCGCGGCGCACCGCGCGGAGCACCCGTCGGTGCAAGGGCTGAGCGGCGAGTTCCCGCAGCGTGCGCAGGTCCTGCTCGAGACCGGCGAGAAGAGCGTCGCGCTCGGTGAGGGCGTGCCCCAAGACCGCGATGATGCCGTCCCGGACGAGGACTGCCTCGGTCAGGATCCGCCGCTCGCCGTTGGCCTGCGCCAGGCGGCCCTCCAGAGCAGCGACCGCGTTCTCCGCCATCCACGCGTCCTCGGCCCCGTGCGCGTGTGCGTCCTTGGCACGCAGCGCTGCGTGCCACTGCTCGTGCGGGCGTTCGCGGGGTTCCACCGGCATGGGGGCAGGCTAGCGCACCGCGTGGGTGCGGTCGGCGACCGCCGTGGACGACGGGAGCCCGGCATGCCCGGCGGTGTGCCGGGCAGACCTGGCACCGCCGCGGCGCATCGTCTCGACCGTCGAGGGGTTGGCTGCCCGGGCGCAACCCGGCGCCCTCCTTGTCGGCCGCTTGACTTGACTCACCCTCGATCCACCGGTTCTTGTTTCGGTGAGGGCCTGATCGGGTCTGAGGTGGGTCGTTTCTGGACTCGGGCGTGAGTAGGGTGCCGGTCTGTCCGGGTCTTCCACTTCGGGTCCTTGGTTGCGCCGCTGGGGCTGGGTGGTCAGGTCGCGCAGGCGGGTGGCCCGCCGGCGGCGGTGAACATCGACTGCCAGGCGGTCTCCCAGGGCCATCGGACGGGTAGGTGAAGGTGGAGCCGGCGCGCTGAGCGGGCGATGCGGGCCGGCACGGCGATGAGCTGGGCGCGGATCGTGGCGGTCGTGGCCCGGGCGTGAAACCTCGAGGCCAGGGTCCCGGCTGCGCGCGTCAGGTTGAACGCGATGGCCGCCAGCACCAGCCATGCGCCGTTCGCGTTGATCTGTCCTGACGGTAGGTGTGCGATCGGGCCGTTCTTCAACTCGGCAATGACCTTCTCGCGCGTTGGCGTGGTCGCGGTGGGTGGCCTCCGCGGCGAGCATCGACTCTTGGGAGTCGGTGAAGATCGCGTGGTGGCGCCAGGTGGAGAACAAGACGCCCTGCCCGGCCGGGACCGTGGCCGGGTTCAGTGCCTTGACGCGGCGCACGATCAGCCGGGCACCGATGTGCTCACTGTGGCGGCGGGAGGTGAACGCGGTGAAGGCGATCTCAGCGACCTCAGCATCAGAGACCCAGCGGTGCTCGTCCTCGTCGTAGATCGCGTGGGGGTACTTGATCCCGACCCACGCGTCGTCGCTGATCGTGGTGATCGCCCTGGTCACCGCGGGGTCCATCCGGGCGGTGATCGAGAACCGGGCCCCACCGGTGCGGGCGGCGGCGATCACATCGTGGTTGTAATACGCAGAGTCGGACCGCACGGTGACCTGCCCGGTCGCACCAGCCTTGGCCGCGGCGACCAGGGCGTCGGCGACCAGGCGGGCCGCGCCCTTGGCGGAGTTCGTCGCCCCCCGCCGCAGCCGGGTCGCGGCGATCACCGGCGCCGACAGCGGCGTCGAGCAGGTCGCGAGCAGCGCGTTCAAACCCTTGACCCCCGAGTACCCGTAACCGGCGCCCTGCTTCTTGTGCCCGTAGGTCGCCTTGATCGTGTCGTCGATGTCGACGAACGCGACCTGGTCTGCGCCGGCCAGCAGCGGCGCCCGCCCGGCCAGGTCCACCAGCACCCGCGAGGCCACCGCGTCGAGCTGGCGCACGTGGCCGAAGG
>Ga0209539_1002248_pt1 | contig 10182 bp, 9 predicted proteins | sample BarGraNGADG00312_2_FD_184499 | JGI IMG/M metagenome (GOLD analysis project Ga0209539, IMG submission 184499) | Arctic peat soil microbial communities from Barrow, Alaska - Barrow Graham LP Ref core NGADG0011-312 (SPAdes) (version 2) | ecosystem: Environmental > Terrestrial > Soil > Wetlands >... | reverse complement strand
CACCATAGGCACGGAAGTGGTGCCGACAATGGACCTGTTTGGTGCGTGCGGGTGTCGGCTCTGCGTCGGCGACCTCGCCCTGTGCAGCGAGTTCTCGCCGCGCGCAGAGACGGGTGACCTGTCAGGGACGAGCAAGATGCCGCCCCGAAGTGGTCTTCCACCCCAATGATAGGCTGCTTCAGTGCTTGGTTGGTCAGGCTGCCTTGTGGCCGCACCCGCGTAGGAAGGGAACAGTCCCCGTGGACATAGTCTCCAACAAGGTGCTGGGGGAGATTCCATTCCTGCGGTTGCCGCCCGGCCCGGCATCGGTTGTGGGGGCAAGACAAGAGGCGGCCCCGGAGGTCGTGTGGCCTGATCGGAGCCAGTGACACGGTTGCCCGCATCTGACCCAGGTCCGGAGCCGCCCCGCGACGGCTCGCTGCCGACGCTGACGGTGTCGCACCGAAAGCTCGTACCAACTGCAAAACTGTTCCAGATGGTTGGTCTGTGCGCCGGCGAGGCGGGGGAGGCGTGACGGTGGCGTTCCGCGCTGAGCCTGTGGCCGGTCACGGGCCCGAGCCTTACGTTGCTTTTCCCAAGGAGCTCTTCGACGCTCTGCTGCTTGCGCCCATGCCCGGCGCCCACAAGGACATCGTCCTGGCTGTCATCCGCCGCACCTATGGCGACTACGGCAAGAGCGCGGCGCCGATCTCGCTCAGCCTCCTCGTGCAGATGACCGGGCGTAACCACGGCCATCTGCAGCGCGCACTCGCCGATCTGCGTGCTGCGGGCGTGATTCGCGTGGTCAAGGAAGCCCGCCTCACGGCGCCTCGGGTGCTCGCCGTCAACGCAGACCACGAGACCTGGGGACGGTACGCACCGCGGCGGCCTGTACGCGGAGAGGCAACAGGCCGCGCTGACCGGACCCCATTCGTTGGTCCACTTCTTATGTTAGTGCCAGAGTCACCTCCGAGGTAGAAATCGGTGGCCCGTAGTCGGCCAGCGAGAAGCCCGGGAAGACGATCGTCTCCGGTGCTGGCGGCCGTTGCCCGAGCGCGCTGTGCGGACGCAGGCCGTTGTAGAGCCGCCGCCAGTTGGCCACGAGGATCTGCGCCTCCTTGAGCGTGCAGAAGATCTCACCGTTCAGCAGCTCGTCACGCAGCTTGCCGTTGAACGACTCGATGTAGCCGTTCTCCCAGGGCGAAGCCGGTTCGATGAACAGGGTGGTGACGCCGAGGTCGCTGAGCCACTGGCGCACCGCCGTGGCGACGAACTCGGGTCCATTGTCACTCCTGATGTGCTCGGGCACGCCGTACTCGAGGAAGAGGTCGGCCAGGGTCATGAGCACGTCGTGGCTGGTGAGGCGCCGCGCGACCACGATCGCCAGGCACTCGCGCGTGTACTCGTCCACGACGGTGAGCAGCTTCAGGGGCCGCCCGTCGTGGGTCTTCTCGGCGACGAAGTCGTAGGCCCAGACGTGGTTTTTGTGCTCGGGCCTGAGGCGGATGCAAGAACCATCGTTCAGCCAGAGGCGCCCGCGCTTCGGTTGCCGCTTCGGCACCTTCAGTCCCTCAGCCCGCCAGATGCGCTGCACGCGTTTGGCGTTCACCTGCCAGCCGGCCATCTGCAGCAGGCCGGTGATGCGCTTGTAGCCGTAGCGGCCGAAGGAGCGCGCTAGGCCGACGACGGCCGCGGTCAGGGCGTCCTCGTCTTGCCGTAGCGCCAGCTCGTGTGGCTGCGTGGAGCGATGCTGGCCCAGCGCCCGGCAGGCGCGGGGTTCGGAGACGTGGAGCCCCTCACAGACCGCCGCGATGCACTTGCGGCGGCGTGAAGGGCTCAGAAGTTTCCCCGGGACGCCTCCTGCAGGATGAGCTTGTCGAGGGTGAGGTCGGAGACCGCGCGGCGCAGGCGGGCGTTCTCACGCTCGAGGTCCTTGAGCCGTTTCGCCTGGGAGACCTTGAGGCCGCCGTACTCCTTGCGCCAGCGGTAGTAGGTGACCTCGTGGATGCCGAGGGCCTTGATGACCTCCGGGAGCTTCTTGCCTTCACCGAGCAGCACGTCGGCCTGGCGCAGCTTGGCGATGATCTCCTCGGGGCGGTAGGTCTTGCGTGGCATGACGTGCTTCCTTCCTGATCGGTCGAGCAACCCTACATTGCGCGTGGACCGATTCCAGGGGTGCAGGTCAGCTCGTGGGGTGCACGCCCCCAGCGCTTCTGCCTCATGGTAGGGGCGTATCAGACTTCATGTTCCGGCCTTGCACCCTGTACCAAGCGGTGACGCCACCGCTCGTAGTCGAAGGCCTTCCCAATGCAGCTTCAAAGAGATGCAGGACATTCGCGGAGTCCGGACCGACCGGAGTGTAGAGAACAGCATTCACACGGTATCTCGTCAAGAATCCCCTAAACTGCCGCACTAGCTTCTCGTTAAATACCGGAACGCTTGGATCGGGGAAGGCCGGGCCGCTTGCAACCTGGCTCCACAGGTAGCTCTCGACCTGCCTCGGGACGAGGACTGCGGGGAAGTTGGTTGAGCCTCCCGAGGAATCTCTGAACTGCGCATACCCCCCGATCATCTTGAACCGGTCGCCCGCGACGGCCTGCCACAGAAGTGTCTGCGGGTCCATGACCGAGGGGTACGGAGAGATCAGGACCACGCTTCCCAGCGGAATCTGCTCGACGGCAGAGGAGGAGAAGTAAGGGGGCACGCCGGCTGGAACGGTGCCCGGGTAGGGCCAGCGGGGGACCAATAGAAGCACTGCCGCGAGGCACACGACAGCGACCGCCCATCCTTCAAGCTTGGTAGGACGAGAGCGTTGGTGGGAGCGCGCACCGGAAGCATCTCGACGGCCTGAACTGGCGTCCGGCCGGTAGTTGTCAAGCCCACGCGCAAGGGCCAATGATGCAAACAATGCCACGAAAAGCGTCATTCGAACGGACAGGAGGCTCTCAAGCAGGGGCATGTGCTGGAAGATCGCCCACGGCCCCGGCACGGCCGTTGCCTTCCCACTAATCGTTACCCTGGCGCCGAGTGAGAGTACCCACGTCGCCACGAGCATCACGGCGGAAAAGAGGATCCAGCGATCGCGCCGGAAGCGAACCATCAAGAACGCGAGGAGCAGCACGAGTGGAATGCCAAGATAGCTGCCGTTCTCGGGGACGTTGCCTGCGACCAGCTTGCTGCCTAGTGCGATCCAGCTCGCAGGCGCAAAGCGTTGCATCGAGGTTGGGACAAAGGTGCCAAGGAGGTCGGCACTCAGGCCGCCGTAGTGTGCTGGGCCGCTGTAGTGGTAGGGCCCGGCCACCGCTGCCCAGAAGGGATAGGCGACCGCCACCGCCGTGAGGACCACACCCAGCAAGAGGCCTGGCAGCGCCCACTTCGCATGGGCAACCACGTGTGAAGGATGATTCAACGCGAGCAGCACGGCAGCGAGTAGGACGACCAGCAACGTTGTGACGGCGACTTCCTGGGCAATGAACACTTGGGCGATAACCAACAGCCCAAGCGCGAGACCCCATCGCTTTGAGCTTCCTTTCTGGCGAACGAAGAGTTCGTACGCACAGAGCAGCATGAGTGGTGGTAATGGAACAAAGGCGATGTCGAGATGGCCGAGTCCCTGCCCGACGACATGCGCAGAGAATCCGTACAGTGCCCCGCCGACGAAGGCGGCGAGAGGCCACTTGGTCCATCGGCGCAGCACGAAGTACATGGCCGAAGCGCAGGCAGGAAACGTGAGCCAGTTTAGGAGGTTGAGGCTCGCGACGACGCCGGCCGTCATCGTCAGAGGGCTGAACAGGAGAGAAAGCAGCGGCATCGAAGTGTTGCCGGCCAGGTTGATTCCGTCGGGGTAGTTCATGACCGTCGTGAAGAACGGATTCCAGCCGTGTGCGATCGCGTGGGGCCACCAGGACAGGTACCACTCCATGAGCCAGGGGTCGCCAGCTCTCGTAAGTGATGGATTGCCAGGCAATGCCGGCCAGTTTGCGGCGAGGCCCAAAGCCCCGTAAATCAGGACGGCGGCGAGCGACCAGAACCAGGATCGTGGAACTCTGGACCAGGCCCTTCCCACGGCCGCGGCATGGTCACGCGCGCCACTCACGAGATTCGGATGCGACCGCAGAAGCCAGCCCCACGTCCACAGCAGCACCACCAGGAGGGTGCAGAGCAGGGCGACGCCGACGTGTGCCAGGGTCTCGGCCAGCACGGCACGAGGCCCAAGACCGTACACACGCATGCACAGTGTGGACTCTTCGGCAGTGGCTCCCCGCAGCGCGCCGGGCAGACCCGTGGCCCCGATGGCCTTTGCCGTCAGCACGTACAGCGACCCCACCGCGGACGTGTTGCTGTTGGTCCACGCAGTGATGCCGTTGTCGGTGGTGTCCGTCTTGCACGACAGCACTACGTACAGGGGATCGGCGCGGGAGACCCGTGCGGGTCGCGGAAGCACGAAGTGCATCCACGCGTTGTCGGCAACAGAGCCGGGCGGCAGAGGTTGCTCGAAGAGCTTGCCCGACTCCCGGCTCCAAACGCGTAGCGCAGCCGCGGCAGAGTTGAACGGCCGACCTCCCGTGGCAAGGAGAATATCGAATGAAGATACCTGCGCTGCGCCTGACGGGTCCACCTCCTGGACCAACATCACCTGTGAGGTAAGCGGCACGGACGGGCGCGCGTTTGGCCCGGTGTCGGCGATGAGGTGCGGATGCAGATGAAAGAGCCCCACAAACAGGGCGGCCAGCACCAAGAGAGCTGCGCTGGTGGCTACTTTCTTGGCGCGCTCCGCCTGAGCCCTTGCGCCAGGGGCGAGACGGCTCTGAATGTCCAGGCTACTCAAGGCGCGCTACAGCTGACAAGAGGGCGTCGATCCAGCCATCATTCACGGGGACGACTTCGCAGCCGGGCGGTACGTCCAGAGCGGTCGAGTGCAGGGTCAGGGACTCCGGGGAAGAGCCGCGTCGTCCAAGACCCGCACGATGATAGAGTGGAACCCTGCTCGTGTCGTCACCCCTCCCCGGCCGCAGCGATCGGCCGCCACGCAGTGTACTTCATAGTGTAGCGCGGAGAGGACAGCGAGCGTCTGTCGAGTCTGCGATGTGTCCTGCCGCGCCAACGACGCATTCATGTCGGCCGCTGAGAGCGTTGCTGGCGCCCCTTCCCAGATGGCCGTTCTGTTCGCCTTCGTCCACAGCCTCCTCAACATGAGCGCCTTGCAGTGGCAGGAGCATCAAGCAGCCGTGTCGACGCCGGGTGAAAACTGAGCACCAACTGAGTTTCTTCTACTCCCGGACTTCTGTTGGATACCTCGTCTGTCTGCTCATGGCTCCATCCTCTCAAGGGTTGGAGCCTCCAACAAAGCCGGGGCGGTTCATGCTGCAGGAGCATCTGCCGTCTGTGCTCGCCGCAGCCAGGCGCACTGGCATCCCGGTGGCCGTTGCCGACAACGGCAGCTCGGATGACACCCTCGCTTTGCTGGCCAGCGAGTTTCGTGACGTCATCACCATCCCGCTGGGCAAGAACCACGGCTTCGGCCGCGGCTACAATCTGGCGGTCCCCAAAGTTCCTTGGGACGTGGTGATCTTCCTGAACAACGACATGGCGGTCGAGGATGACTTCGCCGACCACTTGCTCGCGCCGTTCCGTGACGACGACACCATTTTCGCCGCCAGCGCCCGGGTCTTCTTCCAGGATGCCGACCGTTGGCGCGAAGAGATCGTCCGGACGAGCGCACGCTTCCGGCGCGGCGAACTGGAGTGTGCCCATCTTCCGGTCGAGCACGGCGAGGCACCGTTGCCGGTGTTCTGGCTGGGAGGCGGCTCCGCCGCTGTGTCGCGCCGCAAGTTCGAGCAGTTGGGCGGGTCCGAGGAGCTCTACAGCCCCTTCTACGCAGAGGTGCGTGCGCGTTCGCCGCGCGCCGGACGCAGACGAAGGTCAATCACGTCGTGTGGGACGGGATCCGCAGGAGCGCGGCAAGGACGGTCCACTCCCGCGAGTTCCCGTCCACCACTGCGCAGCACGCGGCTCGGCGTCAGGCCCTCCGCTGAGGCGCCGCGTCCGCGACGGGTACGCCGCACTCCGCGAGAAGCGAGAGGAAGGCCGCGCCGGCGGAGGCCCAGCTGTACCGGGTCTCCACAAGAGCGCGGCCGCGCCTCGCGAGCTCGTCTCGCAGCCTCAGGTCTGCGCAAGGCGCCGCCGCCCCACCACGACGACCTCATGGTGGCGAGCCAGCGCCCGGATCAGCGACAGCGGCCGGGTGTGGGCGCCGGTGAACAAGGGGTGGGGGAGTCGGCGGCGGCGACGAGGATGCGGGCGGCCATGAGAGGCATTCTATCGCGGCTTGGACAGCTGCCACATCGGACCGCTGGAGCCCCGCCCGCGTGCGCTGCGTCGTTCGACGTCGTCTGCTGCGACTGGAAGAACGTCGCCGGCGCCCTGGAGCGCAAGCCGGCGACACTGCGAACGGGCAGGCCGGATAGTATGATGTGCCGATGACTGAGACTCTGACGGACATGGAGGCAAGCGTCGCCCGGCGCGACGATGACCACGAGCGCCTCCACTGCTGCGTGGTGCTGCCTGCCTACAATGAGGCGCGTGCACTCGCCGCGGTCGTCGCCCGCATACCCGCATGGGTGACGGGCATCATCGTGGTCGACGACGCCAGCACCGACGACACGCTCAGCGTGGCCCAGTCACTCACCGATCCACGCGTGACTGTCCTCCATCACGACGACAACCGGGGAGTGGGCGGCGCCATGGTCACCGGCTACCGAGCCGCCCTGGAGGCCGGATACGACGTGGTCGTGAAGATGGACGCCGACGACCAGATGGACGCCGACGAGCTGCCCGCGCTGGTGCGCCCCATCGAGCTGGGCATGGCCGAGTACACCAAGGGCAACCGCTTTCGTCGCACCGGGAGGCCGAAAGGCATGCCGCGCATGCGCTGGTTGGGGAGCGTGGCGCTCTCCTTCCTCACCAAAGTGGCGAGTGGCTACTGGCATGTCTTCGACCCGCAGTGCGGCTTCACCGCCATCACCGCGCCCACGCTGGCGCGCCTCAAGCTCGACGGCATCGCGCGCGACTACTTCTTTGAGAACGACATGCTCATTCGGCTCAACGTGATCGACGCCCGTGTGGTCGACGTGAGCACCGCTGCCCTCTATGGCGACGAGTTGTCAACTCTGCGCATCGGGCGCGTCACGTGGACCTTCCCTCTGCGTCTGGTGCGACGCTTCGCGTGGCGGTTCATAAAGCGCCACGTGGTGAATGACTTCGGCCTGATAGCCATGCTCACATTCATGGGAGCCGTATTCTTGTTGTTCGGCGTGATCTTCGGCGCGTATCGCTGGGCGGAGTCGGCCATGACCGGTCATGTGACCACCGCCGGCACAGTCATGATCGCCGTAGTACCCATCATCCTGGGTGCGCAAATGCTCCTGCAGGCGCTCTCACTTGAGGTTCAGAACTCGCCCGGGGCGGAGGAGACGCGCCGATACTCGCACATGGACTCGCATCGACCTTCCCACACGCCCAGTCGTGACATTTCGGGTTCTCCTGACTGACCCCGCATCCGATCAGCGCCCTCTGGTGAGCGTCGTCGTAGCGACCTACGAGGACGTCGAGTTCACGTCACGCTGCGTGGCAAGTCTTGAGGCGCAGACCTATGCGCACCTCGAGATCATCCTTGTGGACAATGGCTCGCAGGACGACATCGCTGCTCACATGGCAATCGAGTTCCCTCGCTGCATCATCTTGAGGAACGAGCGCAACATGGGATTCGCCGGGGGCTACAACCGCGGCATCAGAGAAGCGAAGGGACGGTATGTCGCCATACTGAACAATGATGCAGTTGCCGATCCGGAGTGGATCGCGTCCATGGTTGAGGTTGCGGAAGGCCACCCAGGTCTCGGCGCGGTGGCGGCCCTGGTGGTCGATGGCTACCGGCCGGACGTCCTCGACTCGTGGGGGCTCGGTATCGCGCTTGACGGGATGTCGCGCCAAGTAGGGACCGGCAGACGCGTGGACGAAGCACTTCCCGAGATGGAGGTGCTTGCCGCGAGCGGCTGCGCGTGCCTCTTCGACGCGGACGCGCTCGCCCAAGTGGGGCTTTTCGATGAGTGCTTCTTCGCCTACTGCGAAGACGTCGATCTTGCGCTGCGGCTGCGTTGGGCGGGCTACGAGGTGCTGCTTGCGCCGTCGGCACGAGTACTGCACTACCACTCGATGACCGCCGGCCGATTCAGTACCCAGAAGGTCTTCTGGGTGGAGCGCAACCACTTCTGGGTGGCCCTGAAGAACTTCCCGCTGCCGCTGCTCCTAGTGATGCCGGTGACGACGCTTTGGCGCTACGCGCTCCAGGTGACGGCTGTGCTGGCCAATCGCGGCGAGGTGGGAGAGTTCTCCTCGCAGCAGGGAGTGGGCGTACTCACGGCGGTCGTCCTGCGCGCCTACATCTCGTGTCTGGCGGGCCTACCGCGCGTTTTGCGCCAGCGCCGGGCAGTCATGCGCTCTGCACGCGTGCCAAGGTCCGCCATGCTGCGCATCATCCTGCGCTTCCGCCTCTCGCTCAGCGATGTCTTGCGCAGCGACGTGCACACCACGACCTGACAGGCCGGAGCTTCGGCGGTCTGTCTACGTCGACCGTAGACGTCGTCCTTCCGCGAAGGCCAACAGGCCGTCGATGTCGTTGCCGAGCAGATGCGGCAAAGCTTCGCCGACAAGGCCGTCCGGCCAGTCCCACCATCTCAGCGCAAGGAGAGCATCTCGTTGCTCGGCGGAGAACCTGTCGCGGACGACGCGGCAGGGGTTACCGACCGCGACCGCATACGGAGGCACGTCTCGCGACACGAGACTGCCCGCTCCAATGACGGCGCCGTCGCCGATGGTCACTCCCGAAAGGATGGTCACGCCGAGGCCGATCCAGACGTCGTTTCCGATGATCACGTCGCCCTTTGTGGCCTCATGGCCTTGGATACCAGCGGCTTGCGGCCAGAGGATGGGGAAGGGATAGGTGGTGACCCAGTCCCAACGGTGCTCCCCGCCCAGCATGATGATCGTGCCGTTGGCAAGGGAGCAGTAGTTGCCGATCTTGAGTCGCGCCCCTTGCTTGGCGTCGTACACCACGGGCCAGCCGTAGGTGTGACGCCCGACGTCCCACCGCGGGAGCTTCCAGCGGGAAGCGAGAGACCGTCGTCTGAGGAACAGCATGGTCCGTAGTGCTTGCCGCGGCACCCACGGCGGCAGGGTCAGGCCGAGCCGTGGTCGAGTGGGCGAATGGGGGTAGTTCGCGGGTGGCGTATACTCCTCCTTTATGGATTCCTCGGCAGCCGGGACACCGGACAACGCGCCTCCGCGAACGCATCGACTGAGCTCCGCCTGGCAGCTGCTCGCGACCAGGGAGCGCGTGCTGTACGTCGTCGTCGGCGGCTGGAACTCCCTGTTCCAGTACGCGGTCTTCGCGAGTCTAGTCTATCTGCTCTCCGGGCACGTCCCGGTGTGGGTCGTCCTGCCGATCGCCTATGTCATCGGTTCGATCAACGGCTTCTTTTGCTTCAAGTACATCGTCTTCTGTTCTGACGATCACGCGCTGCACGAGTACATGCGTTTCAACATGGTGTACGTGCCACTGTTGGTGATCAACATGGTAGCGCTGCCGATGCTCATTCGCGCGTGGAGCCTGAATGCGTATGCGGTCCAAGCCGTGCTGATCCCGGTGTTCGTCATCGCGGGCTACGTCGCCAACAAGCTGTTCACATTCGGCAAGTCGAGGCGCCAACACCCGGTGTCGAAGGGCCACCCCTAACCTGATCGTCGGCAGGCCGTGATGTTGCCTTACCCCTCATCAACGGTAGTAGGCCATGAGGGTGTGGAAGTTCTGAGCGAGCATCAGGAGAAACACGGCCGCGATGAAGATGACGCGCCAGTGTTGCTGAACCAACCTGATCCCATACACAGAGAGCATGAGCAGCAGCCATATCGGCGCCAAATAGCGGCCCTGCAGAAAGACTCGGCCGCTGCCCACGGGCTCCAGAAACACGTAGACGCTGATCGCCAGCGTGAGGAACATCGCCACACCCACGGCTCCCAGGAGCAGTCGTCGCCACGTCTGCAGAGTCAGCTTCTCGTCCATGCCCATGAAGAACGTAAGACCGACCACAAGGACGAACAGGTAGAAGGTCTGCGGCAGTGGGATCTGCAGCCAACCCAGTAGACCGA
>Ga0209539_1002247_pt1 | contig 10183 bp, 9 predicted proteins | sample BarGraNGADG00312_2_FD_184499 | JGI IMG/M metagenome (GOLD analysis project Ga0209539, IMG submission 184499) | Arctic peat soil microbial communities from Barrow, Alaska - Barrow Graham LP Ref core NGADG0011-312 (SPAdes) (version 2) | ecosystem: Environmental > Terrestrial > Soil > Wetlands >... | reverse complement strand
GCAATATCGCCGGCATCATGGCGGAGCCCGACGTGGACGGTGCCCTGGTCGGCGGTGCCAGCCTGGACGCCGAGGAGTTCGCCAAGATCTGCCGGTTCGACCGCGACGCCGGCTGAGCCGACCGGGTGGTCGCCCCGCCTGAGCCGGCCCGCCGCGCCGCCCAACACTCGCTGGCGTGTTGCTCCGGGCGCGTCTCTGGACGCGCGATCTTTCGCGCCTATGATTCGTTCATCCGACCAGCCCGGTACGGGCTGGTCCTGGTCGCGCCTCCGCCGCCGCCGGCGAAGGCAGGAGGAGCAGCACGTGCGTAGATTCGGTAAGCGGGTGTCGCTGGTCGCTCCGGTCGCGCTGCTGGCGCTGGGTGCGGCCGCCTGTGGTGGCAGCAGCAGCAACAGCGGCTCCTCGAGCAGTGCCAAGCCGAACACCACCGCGGCGGTCAAGCAGGGCGGCACCCTGACCTTCGCCTCGGAGAAGGTGCCAGAGGGGTTCAACGTCAACACTAGTTCGGACAACACCTTCGACACCGTGCAGCAGATGAACCCGCTGGTCCCCTGGGCCTTCAACCAGCTGCCGGACGCCAGCAACGTCGCGCTCAACAGCGAGCTGCTCGACAGCGCGGAGCTGACCAACAAGAGCCCGCAGACGGTGGTCTACAAGATCAAGCAGAACGCCGTCTGGTCGGACGGGGTGCCGATTAACGCTGACGACTTCATCTACAACTGGAAGCACCAGAACGGTTCCGACCCGAACGACGACGCGGCCAGCACCACCGGGTACGAGGACATCGACAACATCGTCGGCTCGGACAACGGCAAGACCGTCACCATGACGTTCAAGAACAGCTACGGCGACTGGAAGGGGTTGTTCACCCCGCTGCTGCCGGCGCACTACATGGAGCAGAAGGGCGGCTGGACGACCGCACTGAAGGAGGGACCGCCCACCGTCTCCGGCGGCCCGTTCCTCGTCAGCCAGTTCGCCAAGGGCAACAGCCTGACCCTGGTGCGCAACGACAAGTACTACGGCAAGCGGCCGGCGCTGGACAAGATCGTCTACCGCTACATCACCGACTCGGCGGCCGAGCCGCAGGCGCTGGCCAACAGCGAAGTGCAGATGATCTACCCGCAGCCCCAGCTCGACCTGATCGGCCAGGTGAAGAAGATCCAGGGCGTGAAGACTGAGACCAACCTCGGACTCCAGTTCGAACACATCGACTTCAACTTCAAGAACTCGCTGCTGGCCGACCCGGCCGTGCGCAAGGCGATCGCCACCGGGATCGACCGCCAGGAGCTGGTCAACGCCACCGTCAAGCAGTTCACCGACAAGGCGACGGTGCTCAACAACCGGATCTTCATGCCGAACCAGAAGGGCTACCAGGACAACTCCGGCGGGATCGGCAAGGGCGACATCGCCGGCGCGCAGAAGATTCTGGACGGGGCCGGCTACACCAAGGGGCCGGACGGCACCTACGCCAAGAACGGCCAGCCGCTGAAGTTCCGCTACACGGTGACCCAGGGCAACGCGCTGCGGGAGCGTACCGAGGAGATCGTGGTGGCGCAGATGAAGAAGGTCGGCATCCAGTTGGACCCGGCCAACACCACCAAGCTGGGTGGCACCCTGAGCAAGGGCGACTTCGACATCATCCAGTTCGCCTGGGTGTCGACGCCGTTCCCGGTTTCCGCAAACCAGGCGACCTACACCAGCAGCGGCGGCCAGAACTACGGCAAGTTCAGCAACGCCGACGTGGACCGGCTCTTCCCGCAGGCCGTCCGGGAGATCGACCAGCAGAAGGCGAACGACACCGTCAACCAGATCGACAAGATCCTGTTCGACCAGATGGCCACTCTGCCGCTGTACCAGAAGCCGACCTTCCTGGCCTTTTACGACAGGTTCACCAACATCGTCGACAACCCGACGTCGCAGGGACCGTTCTATAACACCCAGGACTGGGGCTTGAAGGGCTGATCCTCGCCGCGGCGTGACCGTCCGTGCGGGTCACGCCGCGAGCTACCATCCCTCAAGGGCCGGCCAGCCTGCACCGTGGCTCAGCGCGGCTGGGGTCCGCCAGACCGCTGCGGAGGTCGTCGACATGCTCGCGTTCGTCGTTCGACGGCTGATCGTGTCCGTCCCTGTGCTCATCCTGTCCTCCATCCTGGTTTTCGCGCTTGTTGCTTTCTCCGGTGACCCGTTGGGGGACTTGAAGGCTAAGAACCCACCGCCGTCGCCGGCCGTCATCCACGCCCGCGAACACTTGCTCAACCTAGATAAGCCGATCGTCACGCGCTACGGCATCTGGCTCGGCAACTTGGTCCGCGGAGACATGGGCCGAACGATCGCCGGCACGGACGTTCGTTCCGACCTCGCCCGGAGACTCTTGGTAACCGCGCGGATGGTCATCCTCGCCATGATCTTCGCCATCATCTTGGCTGTCATCGTGGGGGTGATCAGCGCCGTCCGGCAGTACACCGCGCTGGATTACACCTTCACCTTCGCCGGCTTTCTGTTCCTGTCCATGCCGGTGTTCTGGCTGGGCGCCCTGCTCAAGGAAATATTGGCGATCAAGTTCAACGATGCCGTCGGGCGAACGGTGGTCTATACCGTCGGCGACTCGACGCCCGGCCTCACTGGCGGGTTCTTCGGGAATCTCGGCAACTACGCCGCCCACCTGGTGCTGCCCACAATTACCCTGGCCGCGATCAGTTTCGCGTCGTGGAGCCGATTCCAGCGCTCCTCCATGCTCGACGTTCTCAACAGCGATTACGTCCGGCTGGCGCGGGCCAAGGGCTTGAGCAAGTCTCGGGTGATGGTCCGGCACGCGCTGCGAACCGCGCTCATTCCGCTGGTCACCGTGGTGGCCATCGACTTCGGCGCCATCCTCGGCGGTGCGGTCATCACCGAGCGAGTCTTCGCCTGGCATGGCATGGGTGAGTTGTTGATCACCGGCATCACGTCGAAGGACACCAACGTCGTGCTGGCCTGGTTGATGGTCTCCGCGGTGGCCGTCATCGGGTTCAACCTGATCGCCGACGTGCTGTACGCCTACCTCGACCCGAGGATCCGTCATGGCTAGTGGCCCGACGACCGGCACCTCGACGACCGGCGGTCCCGACCTGGTCGAGACTCCCGGCGGCGCCCAGCCGGGTCCGAAGCCGGCCGGTGTGGTCGAGCGTGAGTTCACGGTTGCGGTGCGCAGCCAGCGGCAGATGATCCTGCGCCGCTTCCTCAACCACCGGCTGGCGGTCGCCTCTCTGATCATCTTCATCGCCCTGTTGATGGGGTCGCTGATCGGGGGCCGACTCTGGCACTACGGGTTCGCCGACCGGACTGGTGACTACTCCCAGCCACCCTCCCTCAAGCACCCGATGGGCACTGACGACATCGGCCACGACGTCATGGCGCTGGTCTTTCGCGGCGCCCAGAAGTCCGTGCAGATCGCGCTGCTGGTCGCCCTGCTGAGCACCACGATCGGCACGCTGGTCGGCGCGGTGGCCGGCTTCTACCGCGGGCGCGCGGACGCGCTGCTCATGAGGTTTGTGGACCTGGTGCTGACCGTTCCGTCGCTGGCGATCCTCGCCGTACTCGCCTCCGTCGTCGGCTCCAAGGCGGGTGGCTGGTTCTTCGTGGCCATAGTGCTGGCCGGGATCACCTGGGCGCCGATCTCCCGCGTGGTCCGTGGTGTGTTTCTCTCGCTGCGCGAGAAGGAGTACGTCGAGGCCGCTCGGGCGTTGGGCGCGAACGACCGCCGGATAATCTTCCGGCACCTGCTGCCCAATGCCCTGGGCGCGATCATCGTCAATGCCACCATCGTGGTGGCGGTGGCCATCTTGACCGAGACCGCCCTGTCCTACCTGGGTGTCGGCGTGCAGCGGCCGGACACGTCGCTGGGGCTGTTGATCAGCGATGGTCAGGGGGCGGCTCAGACCCGGCCGTGGCTGTTCTACTTCCCCGGCTTGGTCATCATCCTCATCGCCTTGACGGTGAACTTCATTGGGGACGGACTGCGGGATGCCTTCGACCCGACGCAGACCCGAGTGCGGGCCTGAGCATGTCGCGACCACTGACCTCGGCAACCGCTGACGCCCACGGCGGCACCGCGGCGCCGACCGCGGCCACCGCCGTCGGCCACGAGGCGGGCGGCGACGCGGTACTTCGGGTCACTGACCTGACCGTCGACTTCCCGACCGACGACGGCGTCGTCCACGCCGTTCGCGGCGTGAGCTACGCCCTGAGCCCGCGCGAGGTACTCGGCATCGTCGGCGAGTCCGGCTCCGGCAAGTCGGTCACCAGCCTCGCCATCATCGGCCTGCTGCCGAAGACGGCCCGGATCACCGGCTCGGTGCGCTTCCGCGGGGAGGAGTTGATCGGTCTCCCGGACAAGGACATGCGCAAGGTCCGCGGCGAGCAGATCGCCATGATCTTCCAGGACCCGATGACGTCGCTGAACCCGGTGTATCCCATCGGCTGGCAGATCGCCGAGGGCATCCGGGCCCACCATCGTGACGTTTCCCGCGCGGCGGCTCGCGATCGGGCCGTCGATCTGCTCGCGCTCGTCGGGATCCCCCACCCCAAGGAGCGGGCGGCCAACTATCCGCACGAGTTCTCCGGCGGCATGCGGCAACGCGTCGTGATCGCGCTGGCCATGGCCAACGACCCGGACGTCATCATCGCGGATGAGCCGACCACTGCGTTGGACGTGACCGTGCAGGCGCAGATCCTGGAGACGCTGCAGAAGGCGCAGCAGGAGACCTCGGCGGCGATCGTGCTGATCACGCACGACCTGGGCGTGGTCGCCGGCGTGGCGGATCGCGTCCTTGTCATGTACGCCGGCAAGCCGGTGGAGCTGGGCTCGGTCGACGACGTCTACTACCGGCCGCGGATGCCGTACTCCATCGGCTTGCTCGGCAGCCTGCCGCGCCTCGACGCGGTGGACCAGGACCGACTCACCCCGATCGCCGGCGCGCCGCCGTCACTGATCAACCTGCCCCCCGGCTGCCCGTTCTCCCCCCGGTGCCCACTGCGTCAAGGGGTCTGTGACGACGAGGAGCCCGCGCTGCGCCAGACCGACGGACAGGCGCACTACGCCGCCTGCCACTTCAGCCACACCCTGGAGAGCGAGGACGGCGTACCCGAAGGGCTGTTCAGCGCGACGTCGGCGGACTTCAGCGGGCCGATAGCCATCATGCCCACCACCGGCGCCGCGGCACCGACCGAAGGACCGCAGTCGTGACCGCCACCGCGGAGCAGCCCGCGTCGACGGCGATCGGCACCGAGCCGGTGCTGTCGGTCCGCGACCTGGTGAAGCACTTTCCCATCACCAGCCGCGGGGTCATCCGCCGCAAGATCGGCGACATTCACGCGGTGTGCGGCGTCAGCTTCGACCTCTACCCCCGGGAGACACTGGGGCTGGTGGGGGAGTCGGGCTGCGGCAAGTCCACCACCGGGCGCACCGTGCTGCAGCTGCAGCCGGCGACGTCCGGCTCGGTGGTGTTCCAGGGGCAGGAGCTGACCGATAAGTCGTCGAAGCAGATGCGCAGCGTACGACGGGACCTGCAGATCGTCTTCCAGGATCCGTACGCCTCGCTGAACCCGCGCATGACCGTCAACGACATCGTGGCCGAGCCGCTGCGCATCCACGGGCTGCATGACAAGCACAGCGGCGACAAGATGCGTGAACTGTTCCGGCTGGTCGGGCTCAACCCCGAGCACGGCAACCGCTATCCGCACGAGTTCTCCGGCGGGCAGCGGCAGCGCATCGGCATCGCCCGGGCGCTCGCGCTGGAGCCCAAGGCTCTTATCCTGGACGAGCCGGTGTCAGCTCTCGACGTCTCGATCCAGGCCGGTGTCGTCAACCTGCTCGAGGAGTTGCAGGACCGGTTGGGCCTGGCCTATCTGTTCATCGCTCACGACCTGTCGGTGGTCCGGCACATCGCCGACCGGGTCGCGGTGATGTACCTCGGGAAGATCGTGGAGCTGGCGGACCGGCACGAGTTGTTCGATCGGCCGGCCCACCCCTACACCCAGGCGCTGATGTCGGCGATCCCCATCCCGGACCCGGTGAAGGAACGCGAGCGTCGACGGATCGTCATTCGGGGTGACGTGCCGAGTCCGGCAAGTCCACCAAGCGGCTGCCGGTTCCGCACTCGCTGCCCGAAGTTCGCCAACCAGCTGTCGGAGGGGGAGCGGGAGCGCTGTGTCGAGGAGGAACCCGCTTTGATTGAGCGCGGGCAAGGCCACCCCGCCGCCTGCCACTACGCCGCTGTAGAGAAGGTGCTGTGACCGAGGAGCATCCGTGACCGTCGCCCTATCCATCATTTTGATCATGACCAGCGTCCTGCTCGTCGTCCTGATCCTGCTGCACCGCGGCAAGGGCGGGGGACTGTCCAACCTGTTCGGCGGGGGCGTGTCCTCTTCGCTGGGTGGCTCGTCCGTCGTCGAGAAGAACCTCGACCGACTCACGATCGGAGCCGGGCTCGTATGGGCAGCGTGCATCGTGGCCCTGGGGCTGCTGCTGAAGAAGTGACCGCCCGTCCTTCTTCTCGGCGGCCGCCCCGAACCCCGCTGGCCGCGGACCGGCCCCGTTAGAATCGCGATTCACGACAACGAGACAAGGAGTACGACGCCGTGGCAGGTGGCAATGCCATCCGGGGCAGCCGGGTTGGTGCGGGGCCGATGGGCGAGGCGGAGCGGGGCGACACCGCAGCGCGCCAGCGAATCTCCTTCTGGTGTGCCAACCGGCACGAGACCCAGCCGTCGTTCGCCGAAGGAGCCGCCGTACCGGAGTTCTGGGACTGCCCACGCTGCGGCTTCCCGGCCGGTCGGGACGAGGCAAACCCGCCGGCACCGCCGCGCACCGAGCCCTACAAGACCCACCTGGCCTATGTGCGCGAGCGCCGCAAAGACGAGGACGGCGAAGCCATCCTGGCCGAGGCGCTGGCGAAGCTGCGCGGAGCTCGGTAGCCGGCTCGGCCCGTCAGCGCCCGCCTGCGGTTACGGCGAGGCCGAGCGGCTGAGCTGGCGGGGCAGCCGGCTCGCGGCCGAGGTGTCCAGCAGCCAGCGGGTCTGCGCCCGGCCAGCGACGCCGGCGGCCGGGATCTGCACCGGCCCGGCGCCGGACAGCGCCAGGTGGACGGCGGTGGCCTTCTCCTCGCCGGCTGCCACCAACCACACCTCCTGGGCGGCGTTAATGGCCGGCAGCGTGAGCGTGATCCGGGTCGGTGGCGGCTTCGGGCAGCCGCGCACGGCCACCACCGGGCGCTCGTCATGGACGGCCGGGGACTCCGGAAAGATTGACGCCGTGTGCCCTTCCGGGCCGATCCCCAGCAGCAGGACGTCAAACCGGGGCACCGGACCGTGGTCTTCGGGGTGCGCCGCCCGGGCCAGCTCGGCGGCATAGCGCTCGGCCGCGCGCTCCGGGTCGTCGCCGTCGGGTCCGTCCGGCCCAGCGATCGGGTGGACCCGCGCCTCGTCCACCGCCACCGCGGACAGCAGCGCCGCCCGGGCCTGGGTGTCGTTGCGAGCCGGGTTGCCGGTGGACAGGAACCGCTCATCACCCCACCACACGTCCAGCCGCGGCCAGTCCACGGCATCGCGGGCCGGGGCCGCCTGCAGCTCGCGCAGGGTCGCGATGCCGATGCCACCGCCGGTGAGCACCACCGAGGCCGTACCGCGGGCGGCCTGGGCGTCCACCAGATGGGTGACCAGCCGCGCGGCCACCGCCCGGGCCAACATGCCGGCGTCCCGGTGCACCACCACCGTTCCCGGCGTACTCATGGCGCCGCCGTGGTGTCCCCGACCGCCGCCGCGGCCTTGGCCTGGTCCGCCCGGTCGGCAGCCAGCATCTCGCGGGCCGTCTCTTCGACCGTGGACGGGTCGGTGTGCCCACCGGTAGCTCGAACATCGCTGACCCCGGGCAGGAACTCTCCGATCCGCTCCGACGGCGCCTCGGCGATGTCGCGCCACACGTGTCGACGGTGCTGCGGGCGGTCGTTGAGTTCGGTGAGCGAGAACGCAGCGGCCAGCGCCTCGGCGTACACCTGGTCGGCATCGAGGCGGCGCAGCTCCTCGGCCAGCAGGTCGCCACGTTCCCGGCGGGGCAACGGCAACGTTCGGTCCGGCTGGCCGGATCGGGACAGGACGGCGGTACGCCCGTCGGAGCGGACCACGCTCAGCAACGGGACCTCGGACGCCGCCCCTGGGGCGGCTGCAACTCGGACCTCGGTGATGCCCGGACCGGCGGAGTCCTCGACGGCGACGTCGCTGCGCAGCCGCGGTCCCAGCCAGCCGGCAAGCAGGACGGCACTGGGGTTCTTGCGCTCGGCGTACACGGTCACCGGGCCGGCCGCGTCCGGGCAGGCGTCGAAGGCGGCCGCCAGCAACGACCGCCAGCCGGTCAGCCGCGGCCAGGCCAGGTCGGTGTCGCCGGGTCGGTAGTCGTGCGCCCGGGCGTGCAGGGCCGCTGGCGGATCGGCCGCCGCCGCGCTGTCGGTGACCCGCCGGTCGGCCAGCACCCCGAGCGGATCGTGGGAGATGTGCGGCGGGGGCTCCCCGTGCCACCACGTCACCACCGGAGCATCCGGCGCCAGCAGCGGCAGTACGACGGACTCGGCGTGCAGCGCCAACCGGCCCCACATCCGCAGCACGATGGTTTCCCCCGGCCCGCCGGTCCCACCGATAGAGATCTCGGCGTCCAGCCGGGGGGCGTCGGCCTCGGGCTGGCGACGGACAACCATCAGCGTGCGACACGGGTGCGCCATCGAGGCGGTGGTCGCCGCGTCGATCGCGGAGCGGACGTTGCGTTCGTCCACCACGGCGACCAGGGTCAGCACCAGGCCGAAGGCGACCGCGCCGGTGGAGCGCCGCTCCGCCGACAGCGCCTCGACGATCTCCTTGCCGGTGGTGTCCCAGAGCGTGGTCATGGCTGGCCGCCCGAGAACAAAGTCGCGATCACGGCCGTCGCCACGCTCGGCCGTCGCGACGCAGCATGGCGTCCGAACCGGCTGGACCCCAGGTGCCGGCACGGTACCGCTCCGGCTGGCTGCCGGCCCAGAACGCCTCCAGCGGATCCAGCACCCGCCACGACGCCTCCACTTCCAGGTTGCGCGGGAATAGCGTGGCGTCCCCGAGCAGGACGTCAAGGATCAATCGCTCGTATGCCTCGGGTGAGGACTCGGTGAAGGCCTCGCCGTACAGGAAGTCCATCGAGACGTCCCGGACCTCCATGGCGGTGCCCGGCACCTTCGAGCCGAACCGCATCGTCACCCCCTCGTCCGGCTGCACCCGCACCACGAGCTGGTTGCGGCCCAGCTCCTGGGTATCGGTCACCGGGAACGGTAGGTGCGGCGCCCGCTTGAAGGTCACCGCGATCTCGGTGACCCGGCGGGGGAGCCGCTTGCCGGTGCGCAGGTAGAACGGCACGCCGCCCCAGCGCCGGGTCTCCACGCCGAGCCGGACCGCGGCGTAGGTCTCGGTGGTGGAGTCGGCCGGGACATCGGACTCCTCCAGGTAGCCGATGGCCCGCTCACCGGCGAGCCAGCCGGCTTCGTACTGGCCGCGCACCGCGTAGGCATGGAGGTCGCTCGGCAGCGAGATGGCGCCGAGGACCTTGACCTTCTCGATCCGCAGCGAGTCGGCGTCGAAGGAGACCGGCTCCTCCATCGCGGTGAGCGCCAGCAGCTGGAGCAGGTGGTTCTGCAGGACGTCGCGAGCCGCACCCGCGCCGTCGTAGAAGCCGGCCCGGCTGCCGATGCCGACGTCCTCGGCCATGGTGATCTGCACCGAGTCGACGAAGTTGGCATTCCAGATCGGCTCGAACAGGGTGTTGGCGAACCGCATGGCCAACAGGTTCTGCACCGTCTCCTTGCCGAGGTAATGGTCGATCCGGAAGACGTCGTCAGCGGTGAAGACCGAGTCCACCAGCTGGTTGAGGTCCCGGCTGCTGGCCAGGTCGTGGCCGAAAGGCTTCTCTACCACCACCCGGCGCCAGCCGCGGTCGCCACTGTCGGCCAGGCCAGTGCGCTGCATCTGCTTGAGCACGGTGGGGAAGGCCGGCGGCGGGATCGATAGGTAGAACGCCGCGTTGCCGTGGATGCCGTGGCTGTCCTCGAGCTCGATCAGCGTCTGTTGCAGCGTGTCGAAGGCCTCGTCGTCGTCGAAGGCCCCAGGCACGAACCGGATGCTGGCCGCTAGC
>Ga0209539_1002244_pt1 | contig 10185 bp, 5 predicted proteins | sample BarGraNGADG00312_2_FD_184499 | JGI IMG/M metagenome (GOLD analysis project Ga0209539, IMG submission 184499) | Arctic peat soil microbial communities from Barrow, Alaska - Barrow Graham LP Ref core NGADG0011-312 (SPAdes) (version 2) | ecosystem: Environmental > Terrestrial > Soil > Wetlands >... | reverse complement strand
GGCGGGGCGACGTCTGGATCGCCGCGGGCCAGGGCGGTCAGTGGCGTTCCACCGACGGTGGGTTGCGTTACACGCAGGTCACGTCCGGGGTGTCCGCGGCCGACGCCGTGGCGTTCGGCAAGGCGGCGCCTGGAGCGCGGTCCATGGCGGTCTACCTCAACGGCGTCGTCGACGGGCAACGGGGGGTGTTCCGTTCCGACGATGCTTCCGCCACCTGGGTGCGGGTGAACGACGACGCCCACCAGTGGGGGTGGACCGGGGCGTGCCTCGGGGCCGACCCGCGCGTGTACGGGCGCGTGTTCGTGTGCACGAACGGCCGGGGCATCCAGGTCGGCGAGCTGGCGCCGCGCTGACCCGGGGCCGGTGCAGACCACAGACCGGCGACTGACGAGTCCGACCGGGTGATCGTGCTACTCCGCTGTCGTGACCCGAGGTCGTCGGTCTGACCCAGATCCGCGAGTAGTCATGTTCGATGGTTACGCAATGCAAGGTCAGGTCGGGAGGAGAGCTCCGGCGGCGGGTGCGTCGGGTCTGGGTCAGTCGGCCCCGATGACGACCTGACGGCGGCGGCAGCCGGGCTGCAAGCGGTCCGTGAGCTGGATCGGGTGCTCCGGTGAGGGCTGGACGGCGGGGCACTGGAGATGGCGATTGCGTCGTGTCAGCTCACCGGTGGGGACGCGGCCCGTAGCCGTCCAGGGTGACGATCGCGGCCGATCTCCGCCACCAGATGCGCCGCCCAGGCCCGGCAGCGGTGATCTGGGGGCCAGGAGGTCGCAGATTCAAATCCTGTCAGCCCGACAGTGAAAGTGCAGTTCAGAGGCCATTTCCGAAGTCGGGAGATGGCCTCTGTCGTGTAGCCGGGCTTGTCAGCGCCGGATAAGGGGTCCACGGAGCCATTCCCTCAGATGACGCAGATCTGTTGTCCGCCTGGACCGAACTGTTCCTCCCACGCGTGCGGCCACACCCCGACGGGTCCGGGTAGCACCTGGGCACGACGGGGTTGGCGATGACACGGCCGCTGCGGCTCCCGATCAGCCGATCGATCCCTTGGCGGTGGTCGCTCACGGCTGCTGCGTGGACACTGGGCGGGCGGACAACAGGCCCGCGATCACAGGCTCCGGGTTCGCCGCGAGGGCGTACGGGCCGTAGATGACTCCGACGAACCTGCCGGCGTGGGTGGTGGAGAGGTGCCCGATGTCGAGGGTGGCAACGTGGCGTTCACTTTCGCCCGCTCGTTGCCAGGCAACGTCGGCGCTCCTGCCGCTGATGCGCGCGAGGATGGAACCCGAGCCGACGATCGGCGCCCGTGCCACGAGGCGAGCGGTGCCGTCCGAACACTGCGTGACCGCCAACTCGACGTTCCCGGCGTCGTCGGCCCGCAGGCCCACCGTGACCCACTGCAGTGCCGATTGGCGAAGCGCAAGGCCCAGTTCGCGGTCGTCCTGCGACGTGACCCATTCGGTTCCCGTCGGCGCCACCCTGAGCGACAGCTCGACCGCAGGGTCTCGAAGTCGTCGGCCAAGGAAGGCGGGCTCGCTGGCTTCCATCCCTGCTCCGGCGCGCAACGTCACGTCACCGTCGACCAGGTCAGACGCTTCGAGCCCGGTCGCGACCTCTGTCGGTGGACGCCGCACCGCTATCCATTCCCCGGGGGAGGGGTCGGTCGTTGCGCGACCACCAGGCCGGCTCGCCCCGGCAGGCCCGCCGGGCTCGGGGACCAACGTGCCGGTGCCGGGTGCGAGAACGGGCCAGTCGTCCTCCCAGGTGACCGGCAGGAGGAAGGTCTCCCGACCGAGCAGATCCACCCCGTCCGAGAGTCGCGATGCGAGAGTCAGTGCCCACCATGAGCCGTCGGGGGCCTCAACGAGGTCGGCGTGCCCGACGTTCACTACGGCGGACTCCGGTCCGAGCGTGCGGTGCGTGAGCACGGGGTTGTCGGGGCATCCCTCGAAGGGGCCGGCGGGGGATGGGGCGCGTGCGACCGTGATGGCGTGGTGCCGGTAGGTGCCGCCTTCTGCCGCAACGAGATAGACGTAGGACCCACGGCGGTACAGGTGCGGCCCTTCGGCCCACTCCGCGCCGATCAGGGCACTCGTCCAGATCGTGGTCTCGGGCCCCATGAGCTCGAGCGTGGCCGGGTCGACCTCGCGCACCCAGATCTCACCCTGGTTATCCCATTGCGGCGCGTGCGCTCCGCGGGCGCCGTGCGCCCAGATCCGGCCGTCCTCATCGAGCAGGAGAGAAGGGTCGATTCCCTCGCTCTCGGGCCACCACACGGGCTGTGACCAGGGTCCGGCGGCCTTCTCGGCCGTCACGACGAAGTTTCCGCCCGCCCGCCCGTGCCCGGCGAGGTGCGTGCACGTCACCAGGAAGCGCATGCCGTCGTGCCGAATCGTGGGCGCATACAGGCCAGCTGAGTCGCTGAGATCCGTGTAGTCGAGCTGATCGGTGATCGCGTGACCCGCCAGCTCCCAGGTGATGAGGTCTCGTGATCGGTGGACAGGGAGGCCCGGTAGGTACTCGAAGGTGGAGTTGACGACGTAGTACCACGTTCCATCAGGCCCATCGACTCGGCAGACCGACGGGTCGGGGTGGAACCCAGGAAGGACCGGGTTTGAGGCGTTCAGCCAAGCCGACGGGTCACTCACGATCGCCCCCGTCACCACTGTGCCCCTCCGGTCACTGTGACCGCGCCCGGGCCAGGTCCCGACGCGACCGGTTGGCCGAGTGCGCCGACCGCAACGGACCACATGCCGACCGCATCGTCGCTCGTCACGTGCACACGTGAGCCCGTTCGGACGACACGGAAGGACGCCGCGGTGCCGGTGCCACCGGGCACCGTGGTCACCGCGTCGTAGCCGTCAGGGAGCTCGAACAGGTGAAGGGTGACTCCCTCGGCCCAGGCGTACTCGGGACCGGAGTTGACGGCCCCGATCGGCAGCACGGTCCCGGGACGTACGTACAGCGGCAACGAGTCAAACCCGTGCTGCTCGCGTCGCCACCCCCGACCGGTGACGCGCTCACCGGTGAGCAGGTGGGTCCACTCACCTTCGGGCAGGTAGACCTGGGCGTCCCGCGCTGCGGAGAAGACCGGCGCGACGAGGAGGGCGTCACCTAGCATGTACTGCGTGCCGAGGCCGGCGACGCCGCGGTCGGTGGGGAACTCCAGCGCCATCGCTCGCATCACCGGGACGCCGGTCGCGCTCGCCTGCTCGCCGACGTCGGCGAGGTAGGGCATGAGCCGCATCTTCAGGCGCGTGAAGGTACGGGTCACTTCGACGGCCTCGTCGTCGAACGCCCACGGCACCCGGTAGGAGTTCGATCCGTGCAGGCGTGAGTGCGACGACAACAGCCCGAAGGCGACCCACCGTTTGAACACGGCGGGGTCCGGTGTGCCCTCGAAGCCGCCGATGTCGTGGCTCCAGAACCCGAACCCGCTCATGCCGAGCGAGAGGCCGCCGCGCAGCGACTCGGCCATCGCCACGAACGTGGACTCGCAGTCGCCTCCCCAATGGACCGGGAACTGCTGACCACCCGCGGTAGCGGATCGGGCGAAGAGCACTGCCTCACCCTCGCCTCGTTCCGCGACCAAGAGGTCGAAGACTGCCTGGTTGTACAGCTGGGTGTAGTAGTTGTGCATCCGCTGCGGGTCGCTGCCGTCGTGCCAGACGACGTCGGTGGGGATGCGCTCGCCGAAGTCCGTCTTGAAGCAATCGACGCCGTCGTCGAGCAGCGCCTTGAGCTTGCCCTGGTACCAGGCCACCGCAGCAGGGTTGGTGAAGTCGACGAAGGCCATTCCGGCCTGCCATTTGTCCCACTGCCAGACGCTGCCGTCGGCTCGGCGGACGAGGTATCCGAGCGCCGCTCCCTCCGAGAACAGATGGCTGCGCTGCGCGATATAGGGGTTGATCCACACCGAGATCCGCAACCCCTTGGACTTGAGACGGCTGAGCATGCCGATGGGGTCGGGGAACATGCCGGGGTCCCACAGGAAGTCGCTCCAGTGGAACTGGCGCATCCAGAAGCAGTCGAAGTGGAACACCGACAGCGGCAGGTCTCGCTCGGCCATGCCGGTGACGAACGAGGTGACGGTCTCCTCGTCGTAGTTCGTGGTGAACGACGTGGACAGCCACAGTCCGTAGGTCCAGGCCGGCACTCGCGCGGGGCGGCCGGTGAGCGCGGTGTAGCGCTCGAGGATCTCCTTCGGGGTCGCGCCGTACACGACGTAGTACTGCAGCTCGCTGCCGGCCACCGAGAACTGGGCGCGCGAGACGACCTCCGTGCCGATCTCGAAGGAGACGTGCTCGGGGTGGGCCACGAACAGCCCATACCCGGCGTCGGAGAGGTAGAACGGGACGTTCTTGTAGGCCTGTTCGGAGGCGGTGCCGCCGTCCTCGTTCCAGATGTCGACCGTCTGACCGTTTTTTGCGAACGTCCCGAACCGTTCGCCAAGCCCGTAGATCGTCTCAGCCACGCCCATCGTGAGCTGCTCGCGCACGAAGCGGCCGGCGGGGGTGCTGAGGATGCCGATGCTGCGGTTCGTGGAGGAGGTGAGGATGCGGCCGTCGTCGGAAACGAACTCCATGCCCCAGGGCCCGTCCGTGGCGACCCGCGCCGTCAGCCGGCCCGACGTGTACGTCGCCGGACCCTTGCCCAGCGCCTCGGGGAGGTCGATCGAGACGTCGTGCTCGGTGCGGGTCAGTGCGAACTGCGGTCCACGATCGACCCCGCCCAGGTGGTGGGAGATCCGGACACCGATCACGTCGGGGATCGGAGAGCTCAGCCGGATCGTGACGAGCGGCAGGTTGAGGGTGTCGCCGCGCGCGCCGATCGGAGCCGTCGGCGCGAACACGAGCACGTCGTCCCGCTCACGGACCACGTCCTCGACGTCCCGGGGGCCGAGCAGTTCCACTCCCGGACGCAGGAGCCAGTACCCATCGGTGAACTTCATCGTGCCTCCACGAGGTTGAGGACGCCCGCGCCGGGTTCGGGAGGCGTCGGGGGAAGGACGTGACGACCCGCTGCGCGAACTGGTGCCCATCCCTTGACCGCGCCGAAGATCACGCCCTCGGTGAAGTGGCGCTGCACAAATGGGTAGACGCCGTAGAACAGTGCGACGACGGCCGTGACCGCCCTCCTTCGGGAACATGGGGGCGTCGCTGCCACCGGTGGTGCCTGCCACGGACCAGGGAGGACCCCGGTGCGGGAACAAGGTGCGGTCGACGGGGTTCGTCGAAGCGCTTCGATATGAAGGGTAAGCCAAGATCGTCGCAATGGCAACGTTGCCGTTCTGCCGGAGTGTCTCTACCCTCATGTGCCAGGGCCCACATGCGCCGATCGGTGTCGATCGAAGCGCTTCGCGCGCCGAACCATCTCAAGGAGACGTATGGACAACCACGCCACCACCGTCGCCGCTCGACCCGGAGCGACGGCCGCCGGCCTGCTCAGCGAGCTGACCTTGCAGGAGAAGGTGACCCTGCTCCATCAGTATGCGCCGGCCGTGGACCGCCTCGGGCTGCGGTCATTCACGACCGGGACCGAGTGCCTCCACGGCCTGTCCTGGTCGGGTGTGGCCACCGTGTTCCCGCAGGCCGTCGGCCTCGCGAGCACGTGGGACCCGGAGTTCCTCGCCCGCGTGGGAAAGGCAGTGGGGACGGAGGTGCGAGCGAAACATGCCGAGGACCCGTCCTTGGGCCTCAATGTGTGGGCGCCGGTCGTCAACACGCTCCGTCACCCCCTGTGGGGGCGCAACGAGGAGGGCTACAGCGAGGACCCTGACCTCACCGCCTCGCTTGCCACCGGGTTCTGTCGAGGGTTGCGTGGCGAGGACCCTGAGATCTGGCTGACTGTTCCGACCCTCAAGCACTTCCTCGGCTACGGCAATGAGACCGATCGCTCCACCACCAGCTCCCACCTGCCCCCTCAGGCGCTGCGGGAGTACGAGCTGCCCGCGTTCCAGGGTCCACTGGCGGCAGGCGTCGTCGGGGCGGTGATGCCGTCCTACAACCTGGTGAACGGACGACCCAACCACGTCGCGGCCGAGCTGCTCGGGGAGCTGCGGACGTGGGCACCAGGATCGGTCGCCGTGGTCTCGGACGCCCAGGCCCCGTCGAGCCTGGTCGACGTGGAACGGTACTTCCCCGACCACATCACGTCCCATGCGGCCGCCCTGCGCGCCGGAGTCGACTCCTTCACGGACAACGGCGACCACCCACGTCTCACGATCGAGCGGATCACCGCAGCACTCGAGGCGGGCCTCGTCTGCGAGGCCGATGTCGACCGTGCGGTACTACGCCTTCTCGAGCTGCGGGAACGCACGGGGGAGCTCTCAGGGAAGGACCCCTACCAGACGCCCGTCGACGCGCTCGACACACCCGAGCACCGGGCGCTGGCTCGCGAGGCCTCCGTTCGGGGCGTGGTGCTCCTGGCCAACGACGCAGCCGTCCTGCCGTTGAAGGATCCGGCGCGAGTCGCGGTCGTCGGCCCGTTCGCCGCGCACGTCGTCCACGACTGGTACTCCGGCACGCCGCCCTATGTCGTCTCGATCGCGGACGCACTGGCCGAGCGATACCCCAACGCGCAGATCTGCGTGGCGACCGGCGCCGACCGGATCGCGCTCCGCAGCCACACGCACGACCGCTACCTCGCGGTGACTTCGAGCGGGGACGCCGTCACGGCGACGGCAGTTGCCGCCGATTCCGCGACGCAGTTCGACGTCACGGACTGGGGCCACGGTGTCCTCAGCCTGCGCAGTGCAGCCACCAACGCGTACCTGAGCGGGCAGAACGGGATTCAGCGAGCCGACGCCGATCGAATCGGTGGCTGGGTGGTCCAGGAGACCTACTCCTTGCGCACGCACTCGGACGATTCGGTCTCGCTGTTTCACATCGGCACCGGTCGGTGGCTCCGCGTCCAGCACGGCAGCCACCTGCTCGTCGCCGACGGCACCGAGGCGACCGCTGAGCGGTTCTCCCTGGAGACCCTCCTCAGCGGGAGAGCCGACGTCGAGCGGGCCTGCGCCGGTGCGGACGCCGTCATCGTCGCCGTGGGCAATGAACCGCATATCGCGGGGCGCGAGACCGAGGACCGGCCCGACCTCGCACTTGCGCCGACCGCCCTGACAGCCTGGCGCGCCGCGGCCGCAGCCCACGACCGGCCCGTTCTCGTGATCGAGTCCAGCTACCCCTACGCGGTCGAGGAGGAGGCCTCTCAAGCCGGCGCGGTGGTGTGGACCTCGCACGCGGGGCAGGAGCTCGGGCACGGCGTCGTGGACGTCCTGGCTGGCGACGTCTCTCCGTCCGGCCGCCTCCCGCAGACGTGGTGGCGCCGCGTTGAGGACGCCGGCGACTTGCTGGACTACGACGTCACCGGCGCCGGAGGCCGCGGTGGACAGACCTACCGGTACGCCAGCGCTGAGCCGCTCTACGGCCTCGGGCACGGCCTCGGCTACTCCACGATCTGCTACCGCAGTATCGTCCTCGCCGCACCCATCGCCGCTGCGCCCGACCCGACGCTTGGCCACACTCCCGCCCGGTCGGCCGCCGAGGGCTCGTCCGGCGCGGGTGTCACGGCGACCATCACGATCGAGAACACCGGGGACCGCCTGGTCGACGAGTTGGTGGCGGTCTACTCCCATGCCCCGGCGAACCTTGTCGTCCGCGCACCACGCCGTCGGCTCTTGGCGTGGACCCGCGTCGAAGTGGCTCCGCACACCCGGCGCGAGGTGCGGCTTTCGCTCCCTCTTGGCGCGTTGGCGGTGTGGGACGTCGCGGCCGTCGAGCCAGGCGGATCCGCACTTCGGTCCACCCCCGGGGCCTTCGTGGTCCAGGCGGGCACCTACGTCATCGCCAGCGGACCGAGCGTGGCCGACGCCGCCGTGACGACGGAGTTGAGGGTCACCGGTCCAGGCCCGGTGGTGCGGCGGCCGGTGACCCTCCCCGCGGCCGCGTTCCACACCTACGCTCAACTCGTGACCGCGGCCCGTGACCGAACGGCGGGGTCGTGTATCGAGGTCCATCCGGCCCACGACACAGGCTGGGCGCAGTATGACCGGATCATGCTCGAGGGGTCTCGCGGCGTCCGGTTCCTGGTGGCGCGGCGGTGGCTGCCGGCCCACCGTGCCTCCCGGGTGCGGTTGACCGCTCGAACGAGTGGGCACGACGGCTGGCAGGCGCTGACGGACTGGGCCGAGGTGACGGTCGCAGACCCCTACGACTGGCGGGGGATCAGCCTCGACCTTTTGTCGCTCGCGCCATCCACCGGGCGGGGAGGCTCGATCGACCTGCGGGTGGAGATTGAGGGAGCCGCTCGGGTGGCCGAGCTGACCTTCATGTGATCTCGGCGCGAGGACACGTCGTGGTCGCGAAAGGGCCAGCCGCGCCGACCCAGGCCACCGCCATCTCGACCACCACGCGACCGATCGCGTGGGCGGGAATGTCGACCGAGGTCGCCGCGGCGACCGCCCCGGCGAGCGAGGACTCGCACGGCTCGTATGCGCCCTCGATCTTCAGCTCCGCCGTCTGCGACTGGAAGCCGCGGAGCGTGCGGTCGACGTAGGACGTGTGCCGCTCGAGCACCGCAAGCGCGTCGATCCGACCTCTCGGTCGATGCGTTTCGACAGGCTCGGAGATCTTCTGGCCGTAGAACAATGGCTCCCGGCGTCTTCGCCACCGCTGGCGTCGTGCGGGTCGCCCAGTTCTCCTATCGCGGTTCGGCACCTGCTGAGCCGGTGTAGCCCCGCGAGTCAGGTGGGGTGAGGGGCGCTGAGGGACCGGCGGTGGCTCAGCGCGGGGGAGCCGTGCTGAGCCGCTCGGTCAGGACGGCCGCGAGGAGCCGGGTCTCGGTCGGCTGCTCGCCCGCGACCCGGGCCATGGCCATCTCGACGGCGACCCGGCCGATGGCGTCCGCCGGGATGTCGACCGAGGTGAGCGGGAGCGGCTGCCCGAGCGCGATGTCCTGGGGGCAGACCGCGACGACGGAGACGTCCTCGGGGATGCTCCGCCCGCGCTCGCGCAGCGTGGCGATCACGCCGGGCAGCGCGACCTCGTTGTGCACGACGAGCCCGGTCACGCCCGGCATCCGCGCGAGCACCCGGTCGACCGCGGCGACGGCGCCTGCGTGCGAGGACTCGCACGGCTCGTAGACGCCCTCAAGGCCCAGCTCGGCGGTCTGCTCGGTGAAGCCGCGCAGCATCCGGTCCGCGTAGGACGTGTGACGTTCGATGACCGCGCGCGGCGAGCCGACGAGGGCGACCTGGCGGTGGCCCAGCTGGGCGAGGTGCCGCACGGCGGTCCGGCCGGCCGCGTCGAAGTCGAGGTCGACGCAGGACAGCCCCACGCTGTCTCGCGGCAGGCCGATCAGGACGCCGGGCTGGCGCAGGCCGGCGAGCACGGGCACCCGGGGGTCGTCCGCCTCGATGTCCATCATGATCAGGGCGTCCACCATCGAGCCGTCGGCGACCCGCTCGAGGCCGGTCGCGTCGTCCTGCGTGAGGAGCAGCACGTCGAAGTCGAACTTCCGCGCGGTCGTGACGACCCCCGCGACGAACTGCATGATGACGCTGACATTGACGCCGGCGCGCAGCGGCGCCATCAGCGCGAGCACGTTGGTCTGGCTCGAGGCCAACGCCCGCGCGCCGGCGTGCGGGCGGTAGCCGAGCTTGCGGATGCTGCGCTCGACCCGCAGCCGGGTCGGCGCGGAGATGGGACGCTTCCCGGACAGGACGTAGGAGACGGTCGACGCCGACACCCCCGACGCTCGTGCGACGTCGTCGATGGTTGCCAACTCACGCTCCTGTACTGGTTGTCCGGTGCAGCGGGTCGGCCCTCGCCCGCCGTCCGCGTCGGCGGTCGGTTCTGTTCTACGACTAGCCTAGTGCCGCCGGGAAGCGCAAACGCTTCGACATCTGCGGGTGCCGCTCTCCCCGCGGTCGGCGGCGATCGCCGGCGCGGTGGGCTCGGTGATCGAAACGCTGCGATTCGCACATCATTCACTTTGGAGGCAATGGTGCACCTGTTCCCGGCGACCGAGCCCACGGGTCCGGCGGATCCCCGCCCGGCGGATCCCCGCCCGGGGCGCAGACCCGCGCCGCGCGGGCTCGCCGCGCTCACGAGCGAGCTCGGGCTGCTCTACGGGTGCGACTACAACCCCGAGCAGTGGCCGCGCGAGGTGTGGCGCGAGGACGTC
>Ga0209539_1002243_pt1 | contig 10186 bp, 12 predicted proteins | sample BarGraNGADG00312_2_FD_184499 | JGI IMG/M metagenome (GOLD analysis project Ga0209539, IMG submission 184499) | Arctic peat soil microbial communities from Barrow, Alaska - Barrow Graham LP Ref core NGADG0011-312 (SPAdes) (version 2) | ecosystem: Environmental > Terrestrial > Soil > Wetlands >... | reverse complement strand
CCTCTGCCGGTCAGCCGGTATACGAGTTCTCCGCCATCTGCAGCGCAGAGGGTTGCGTCTCCTGATTTGATCGTTGTCTGTACAAGTTGTTCGCTTTCCGTCATGAGCTCCTCGTTTCTCCGCCTTGGGAGCGGCAACGTCCATTGTATCCGAAACCGTTCGGTCGTACAGGCCGCGCAAGCGACCAATCCGTCACTCCCTGGCAGCTCACTGATCCGTCGCTCCCCCCCGAGCCTTTCTGTTTAAGGTGAGGGGTGCTTTCGGCGCAGGCGGGAGTCCATGTGTGTGCTTCAGCCTGGATTCCTGCACAAGCCTTTTTCCGTCGTTCCTGCGATAGGATGGCTTTGCTTTCTTCCGTCGTTCCCGGGAAGGCGGAAACCCATACGCTAGGGCGAGGAGTGTCTTGTATCGTTTTCGTCATTGGATAGGATACTGTTGATGTGCTGGAGTCAAGTGTGTCGCAACTAGCATCGGGACTGTTATGGCATGAAGGAGCCGGGCAGCCAGAGGAGGGCAGTGTGGCAGTACAGGACTTTCGTGCTTTCTTCGAACGGACAACGGGGAACACGCTCCGAAGGAGGTATGGATGAGGCCGGCTGGGAAGGAAAGGAACTACTGGGTCTGGGTGACTCGTCCCGTCACCTACCTTGGAGGAGACGGCGAGCCTGCGCCCTACCTCGAACCTGGGGGCAGAAGCGATGGGTGGTGGACCTGCCACAAAGACACGAGGGCGGGAGATCTGGTTCTTCTGTACCGAACAGCCCCCAAATCTGATATTGCATACCTGCTGAGGGCAGAGGACAACGCCTCGTCGCTCGCAGGAGACCCCGATGCCAGCGACATGGGGTGGAAGTATGGGTGCATGTACCACTCACTGTACCGGCTTGACCCGACATTGACCTATGCAGCCATGAAGGCCGACCCATACCTCGACGACTGGCCCGCGCTGCGTGACCGCTTCCAGCGTTCCGCATTCGCGATACCTCTGCCGATCTTCCGACATCTGAGCTCTGTGCTTGGACACATGTGCCCGGACTATCGAAAAGCGCTCGCCAAGGCCGACCTGACCCCTGTGCGCATTCTGGCGGAACAGCGCATTGAGGAAAGGTTGGCTCGGGATCTCGAACTGTTGAAGCCATTCGGGTACAAGCTGGATCTCTACGAATCACCGGACGGGCGCAGCGGGCGGCAGTTTGTTTGCCCCTCCGTCGGCGGGCGCATTGACCTTCTCTGCATCGATCGGACCACCAACGCGTACGTAGTCATTGAGCTCAAGGCCGGGCGGGCTGATGACCGCGTGTATTCTCAAGTGTCCAGTTACATGGGATGGGTCATGCAACATCTCCCCCACGGCAGGAGGGTCGTCGGTCTTGTCATCAGCGATGGCGAGGACGGGCGGTTCTCGGGATCCGCCGTCATATCCCAGAAGACCTCTCATCCGGTTCACAGGATCGACGTGAAGGACCTGGGGCTTCACGGGCGGACGAGATCCTAAAAGGAGATGAACGATGGAAGCAATTGCGACGAAACTACTGAAGTTTCTCAGAAAATCCCCACAATTTGTCATCCCGATCTACCAACGCACGTACTCATGGACGGAGACGGACTGCAGGCAACTATGGGATGACATTGTCCGGGTGGGAGAGAGTGAGAAGGTAGATGCCCATTTCATAGGCTCCATCGTATACATTGAGAAGGGTCAATATCACGTCACGACTCAGTCGCCGCTGCTCGTCATCGATGGTCAGCAGCGCTTGGCCACGATTGCGCTATTGATCAACGCTCTTGCTGAAGCACTGAGACGCCTTGATGAGAGTTGTCAGGAGCCGGTGGAAGGGTTCTCACCGCGCAAGCTGCAGAATTACTATCTCTTGAACCCTGAGGAATCGGGGGAGCAGCGCTTTAAGCTGATCCTGTCACAAACCGACAAGTCAACACTGATCTCCATTCTGGAGGGAAGTGAAGCGCCAAAGGAGGTCTCTCTCAACGTAGCCGCGAACTATCAGTTGTTCCAGTCATGGATCGCTGGCCGTCACGGGGACTTGGTGCCAGTATGCAATGGTCTGGCCAAGCTTATGGTGGTCGACATTTCATTGGACCGAACGCAGGACAACCCACAGCTGATCTTTGAGAGCCTGAACTCAACTGGTCGTGTGCTGACGAAAGGGGACCTCATTCGCAATTTCGTCCTCATGGGGCTTGAACCCGATTTGCAGGCACGCCTCTATGAAAAGTACTGGCGCCCCATGGAGGAGGATTTCGGACAAACGGCATACGGCGTCTTGTTTGACGGCTTTATGCGATACTACCTGACAGTGAAGACTGGCAGTCTTCCCAACCTCGACAATGTCTACGACGCGTTCAAGCGGTACTCACGCGGACCCGAGGTGGTCGAATCGGGAGTGGAGGCGATGGTGGCGGACCTCCGTTCATTTGCACGCTACTTCTGTGCCATGGCCCTGGGAGCCGAGGGAGATCCGGACCTGAAGACGGCTTTCCACGATCTTCGAGAGCTGAAGGCCGATGTAACGTACCCGCTGTTGCTGGAACTGTATCATGACTATTTCTCGAAGGTGCTGTCGCGAACGGACTTCGTGGCTGCAGTACGACTCTTGGAGGCCTATGTGTTCCGTCGTGCTGTCTGCTCCATTCCGACAAACTCCATGGACAAGACGTTTGCCGGGTTCGGCAAGTCACTTCGAAAGGACCGGTACCTCGAGAGCATCCAGGCAAACCTGCTCTTGCTCCCTTCCTACCGCCGCATGCCATCGGATGAGGAGTTCTACCGCGACCTTCAAACCCACGACCTCTACAACTTCTCCCGTCGGAGCTACTGGCTTAGACGGCTGGAGAACTATGATCGGAAGGAGCGAGTGACCGTTGACGAATTCACTATCGAACATATCCTCCCGCAGAATCCGGACCTCCCGGCCGCATGGCGGGAGGCACTGGGTGAGAACTGGCGACAGGTTCAGCAGACATGGCTGCATACTCTAGGGAACCTGACTCTGACGGGCTATAACTCGGAATACAGCGACCGACCATTCCATGAGAAGCGTGACATGAAGGGCGGCTTTCGCGACAGTCCAATCAGACTCAATGTGGGGCTTGGACAGCTGGACAAGTGGAACGAACAGGCAATCGGGGAGCGCGCCGCCCGGCTGGCGGGCACGGCCCTGCAAGTATGGCCAGTGCCGACATTGTCGGACGACATTCTGGCTGGATACCGGAAGGCAGAGACGAAGGCCGCGTACACGGTGGAAGACCATCCGTTGCTGTTGGCCAGCCCGACGCGTGAGTTGTTCGAGGCTCTACGCAAGGAGATCCGTGCCCTCGACCCCAATGTGGTGGAGGAATTCCTGAAGCAATATGTTGCCTACAAAGCGGAAGGCAGCTTCGTGGTTGTTGTCCCGCGAAGTAATCGCCTGAGGTTGATACTCTCCATCCCGCTTGCGGACATCGATGACCCGAAGGGACTGTGCAGGGATATCTCGGGGAAGGAGAATTGGGGCAACGGCAAAGTTGCAGTCATGTTGAAGTCTCTGGAAGATCTGCCCTATGTCATGGGGCTTGTTCGCCAGACGCTTGAACATTGGCTCAGCAACGGTGACTCGGACAAATGAGGGGTCGAATCGAATTCTGCGTACACGGTCGCCGCAACGGATCAGCATGATTGTCGGAGCGATCAAGAAGAAACGAGTCTGAGCATTAATGGAGAAGTTCTCTTCTGCACCAAGGGGGAAACATGGATGACGAAGAATCGCAGTCACGTGCGGATACAAACTTGACAGCGAACCTCTCCGTTGTGCTGTCCGAGCTTGACGTCCAGAAGAGGATCGGCGAGTTGCAGAAGCAGCTCATCGAGGCACAGCAGAGGGCAATCGCGGAAGCGCAACAGACTATCGGCGATCGGGAGAGTAGGATTGCGACCCTGCTTGCCGAGGGCTCGAAGATATTCGAAGAGCTTGATGGCCTAAAGCAGTTCTTGGCGAGCATCTGCACCCTCGAGGTAGCTCGGGCAGAAAGCGTCCGTGAGCTTCTGCGGAGCGGAACCAGACTGATTTCCGAAGCATATGTCAGAGGGTCTGCACAGGGATGGACGGAGGCCGGCGGAGACAGTACCGAGCGGGAAGCCAGGACGAGGTCGTTCGTCGGGGTGACCGAGCAGAAGCTGGCCGAACTTCTGGGCCCTTCGGGGAAGGAGTTCAGGGATTGGCTGGAGGTGGGCGAGGCGCTTGCTCGTGTTAGTCAACCGTCGGAGGAGAATCTGAAAAAGGCGGAGGAAGTCCTGAAACGGGGCTGAGAGTTGAGCATGGTGTCGACGTATCAAGGAGGGTTCTATGGCTAATACTGCGACGTGCCCAGAGTGTCACCTACTGGATAGGGTCATTCGGGTCCGGTCTGTCTATAGCGGGGGTATCGCAAGCGGGACGGCCAAATCCAGTGCGGTAGGAGTGACATTTACCGGAGATCGTCTAGCGCCGACAGTGCTTCGCGGCACAACCAACAGCATCTCCCAGTCTGATCTCTCCAAGCGGCTTGAGCCATTGCCTGCGCCCACATCGTCAATCGGTCTCGTCGCAGGGATAGGGGTGGGACTCGCCATGCTCATTACTATCCTGCTGATGGGGAAAGTCCAAGCATGGCCCATATACGTAATCCTCGTCGTTAGCTATGGGATTTTTCTCTCGTCAGAACTGCGGCGGGAAAACTTTAGAAGAACTATTCTGATGCCTTGGTACGAAAAGTACTTCCATGCATGGGAGAATCTCTACTACTGCGAGACATGCGACATCGTGTTTGCGGCGGACAGCAAGATGGTTGTCAGGTCAGGTGGGATAGACAATCTCTTGTTTGAATTTGTCGGGCGCAAGCCACAGTACGGCGGTTCCAGATGAGAACCCGGCATCTTCCCAGGCTTACGGAAATCTGACGTAGAGTAGTGCGACAAGCGGGACGGCGTTATGGCCGAGTCCTGTGACGCCGAGCAACTCAGGAAGGACCGGGACACCCGTCCCAGACGGAGAAGAGTTCTTCTGATGAAGTGTTGTGACTTTCCAAAGGAGGAGGGGCATGACTGCATTTGAGCAACAGATCTTGACGGCGCTGGACGGAATTGCCAGACAGGTTGGATCCCTGCGAACAGGAATGACGACCTCGTGGCTGGAGAGATGGGGATCCCTGATTGGCGTGGCGGCGTCAGTTCTTGTAGCGCTTGTCGGATGGTGGTTCATAGCGAGAGAGAATCGCAGGAACAACCGTGACGCATTCCGTCTTCAACTGGCCGATGCAGCACGAAACAGGATTCTGGATTCACTGTATGACTATAGAGAGTTTCTGTTCAACGTTGAGAGTCCCAAAAGACTGTTGCAGCGAGACAAGTCTACTCTGAGAGAACTGTATGTCAGAATCGTACAGCCAGCGCCAGTGCGACCGGAAGATACGCTCGTGTGCTTTGAGGTGGAAGAGGAGCTCCACCGACTAGCGTACCTTGACCAGCGGCCATTTGACTGTTTCAAAATCATGCGACGTGACGAATGGGCTCTGGACGTGAAGGCGCGGGCGCGGGTTGCATCCTCTCTGAGTGAGCTTGAAAACATGCACGAGAAGATAATTGCCTTCTACGTGGAGTATGTCGACGAGGCCACAGATCAGCTGCGGAGGGATCTTCGTCACGGCTTCGAATTCATCATGGGGGATAGGGGAGCAAGGGACGTGAACATGATAGATGTCCAGACGCTTCTCGTGAATACAACTGCCGTCTCTCTTCAGAGACGGCTCGAATAGCATCAGGCTGCACACCACAAGTGGAGGAGAAGTAGCGGCAATGAGTGAAGAGTACGAGGGTTTGCAGCGGTATGCACTGCTCGGACCGATCGTCAGGAAGATCTCCGACAAGTACTTCGCAAACATGTTCGAAATCCAAGAGCTGTGGAAGGTGCTGGTGAAGGAGAGCTTCTCTTCTCGAGGGCATAAGGATCAGCTTTGGGGCCTGTGCCAAGAAGGAGTGGAACTTGCTGGAAAATGGCTTGACGCAGAGCACACGTTAGACCCAGACCTTGTTCCGAGAGACTTCCCTTGCTATACCAGAGCGATCATGTTGCTCGAGAGAGAAGAACGGTTTGACGAAGCCATCGTGCTGTGTGACCAAGCGTTGCACTGGACTCCTGAGTCGGAATGGTATCTCAAGAAGAAGGACGCTTTTCTCAAGAAACTTACAGAGTAGGAGAACGGCAAGCCATAGCGCATACGTCCGAGAGGCCTTGACTTCCCGGTCTGTCTGCAAACAAAGGGACGGTCTTTTCTCACATGAGAGATCGTCCCTTGTTCATTCCTGGCATTTCTGGAGCAGGAGAAAAGGCTACACAGCAGGTGCAGTCTCTGAAAGCAGGGGTACTAGCGCAAGGCAAGCCGTCTGAGATCTCTTCCTATGGCCTCTTTTGCGCCATGTCCCTTTCCCTCGAGGTCTCTTTTCTGGCTTCTAAGCCCGGAAAGTCGAGGAACGGGCGGGAGGGTTCCTGTCCCTGCCTGCCCTGCCCCACAAGGAACGAGGGGTGGGGTCCATATCTCTCTCTCCGCCTGCTCTACAGGTTTTTCTAGAAAGGCACCCTGTAATCGTATTATACTGGTAGGAGGGTGTCCTTTCTGTAGGGAGGGGTTGACTCACTACCAGGCAATCATAGTTGCAGACCAAATAATGGGGGGAAAAAAATGAAATTGCAAACCGCTTGGACTAGACTCGTTGTGGTGATCTACCTGGTTACTATTATTGGCGCATGCCTATATGTTCCATCGTACATGGGCATCCCTCTGGGGGGTGGCTCGCAGAGGCATGAATTTGGCTATAGGTGGGTCTGGGATCTGGACGCCTCCCAGTCTGGCTATGGGTTATTGGTTGACTACGGACGTGTCGTCCTGGAAGTGGTCAGTCTAACCGCCATTGCGGGGGTTCTGTTCCTCATCGGTTCGTTCGTGGGGGGCAGAAAGCGAGAGAACAACACTACGGCATAGCGCACACGTCCGGGAGGTCTCGAATAGCCTGGACACCATAAAGGGAGGAGGGGTCATGAGAAGGACCATTGTCGTTTGTGTCGTGCTGTTGGTGTTGAGCATGGGGTATGGATGTGGAAGGGCGGTTGTCAACCCGGAAGACGATGTAGTGCCGACGACGACACCTATTATCGAGATGATGCCGAATGTCGTTCTCGATGACGACATCAAAATGAACTTCGAGGCAGACGGTCTCTACATCGTCGGAACAGCCACCAATAAGACGGGCAAGTCTTGGAACTGCGTCATCGAGCTGAGTTTCAGCCTGTACGATGGCTACGAACAGCAAATTGGGACAGCAGTAGATGTTCGTATCGAGAAGAATGCCCTTTCCTCGGGAGAGTCATGGTCGTACAGATGTGCCTACGAGGGGAAGGACTTCAAGAGGGTCGTGAAAGCAGTAGTTTCGGGATTCAGTGTGTACTAGAGACGACGCCAAGGCATAGCCTTCGCTATCAACCATGTAACAAAAAGGCCCCTCATCTAGCAGGGGCCTCTCCTATATACCGTGAGCTTCAATCGTCAAGATGTACTGAGGCTCTATCTTCAACGTCCGGGGAGTGATCTGCCCGGACGTCTGCATAGAACCGAGGCGACCCTTCCTTGCACGGGGGGTCGTCTTGCACATTGGTACGTTGGTACGTCACGCCAAAGTACGACACACTTTCACACCACTACACCATAACGCCACTAGGCCCGGGAGGGCAGGATCTGTCGATTTCGTTGTGTACTTGAAGCGAAGTATGATGCAAATACGAAACGCGAAGGAGGCGGATCATGACAGGAATCGGTGGGTTGGTGGCCTCGATCTTTCAAGGCTACATTGCCGGGACCTACTGGACGCTAGTTGGGCTGGTGTTCATTATCGCGGGGGTGGGGTACAACATCCAGGCTGAGATACGAAAGAAGAACCAGCCGACGGAAACTCTTGAGCCGTCGAATCCCAGTGGTGCTATCGCCCGGGCTAAGCCATTGTTTGAGACTAACGACCACAAACTCATCGAGGTTGCCAAAGTGCCGATTCGCTCCGCCTACGATCAGAAGCCTACAGACAGCGGTCAACCGTAGAGTCCGGTTTTGTGGGCGTCCCGCGCCCGCTGTATGGGACGTACGAACACACGGCAAGCCGTTTGAGATCTCGTCTGAGGGCCACTTTTCGTATGGTCTTTTCTTCCGGAGGTCTCTTTTCTCGCTTCTACACCCAGAAAGTCGAGGAACGGACGGGAGGTCCGATTCCTCGAAGGGGGCAAAGGGCGAGAAGGGCTGGACAGGCTCGAACATCTTTTCCTCGTAGTCTATGGTGGGTTTGTGCAGTCTGAACTACTGGGAAGCCCCTAAGATGGAGCAACTCCTCTATCGTTGGGGAGAAGCTTTGGGTGTTCACCGGCGACTGATGCTCCTGCATAGTTGTAAGTACCGCAATATACGTCCTTGTGGAGCAGGATCCGTCGAACCTGTGTTCTGTAAAATGAGCGCCCTTGAGCTGTGAGCATTCCTCGGCGATTGAGTTCGTCCACCACGTGTTGAAGGTTTAGACCACTTGCGTTCAGATCGAACACAGTACGGACTACATTGGCTTTCTCGGGATCGAGTTCAATCCGTCCCGAACCTCTCTTTGATTTGTAACCCAGCGGCACACCCCCGCCGGCATAGCCGCCTCGCGATGCTTTGACCTTGCGCCCGCTGCTCATCCGGTCGGTGATTCTTGATTTCTCAAATTCTGCGAAGGCGCCGATGATTTGACGGAAGAGTCGGTTGGTTGCATCTTGGCCACGGAAGGGTTCGGCGACGGAGATGATCTCCACGTTGGCGCGGAGCAGTTCCTTTTCTAACCAGAGTTGCGCCATGAGGTCGCGCGCGACACGGTCCATCTTGGCGACAAGGACAACTTCGAACTGGGCTGCCCGGGAGTCGAGGAGGAGACGTTGTAGTTCCGGACGTTCGAGTGTCCCACCTGAAACCCCGGCGTCGGTGTACCAGGAAACCAACTCATATCCCTGGTCCTCGGCGAACTTCTGAATTGCCTGCGTTTGGGATTCGAGACCGAACCGATCTTCGCCCGCCTGTGCATCAGTACTTACTCTAAGGTATCCTGCCGCTCGCACGTTGGCCTCCTGCGTTACATCAATCAAGATTACCGTTACAGGATCGCCCTGTTTCCGCGGTTGAAAGACCGCGGCCCAATTGAAGTCGGTTCAAGAACTGGAAGTTCGACTGATGGATTCCCGCCTTCGCGGGAATGACGAATTGGCGTGCGGGAATGACGGAGGCAGGCCGGTTCACCTCCATTCTTACGTGAGTTGACACGACCGACGGACGAATGGACCGAATCACTGTTTGTGGGTTGATGCTGCAGTCACTTGAGTATACTGAAGGTTGTCTTGTTGCAAGTCATTTGCATGTAGAGAGGAGGTTGGCCTGTGGTGAAAGTTATTCTGGATGCTCTCAGGGATACGCTCAACATGGTGCCAATCCTGTTTGGGGTCTACCTGATACTGGAATACGTTGAGGCGAGGTGGCAGCAGCGAATCGTCGATGCTGTCGAGAAGGCGGGACACGTCGGGCCTGTCATCGCAGCGGTGGGGGGAGCTATTCCTCAATGTGGTTTCTCGGTCATGGCAAGCGCACTATACACGCAGCGACTCCTCACGATGGGCACGATCATCGCGGTGTACCTTGCCACATCTGACGAAGCCCTGCCCATCCTTCTTTCGAAGCCCGACAAGGCACACGTTGTGCTTCCCCTTATCGGCGTCAAGGTTCTGCTTGCCGTCGCAGGAGGATATCTCGTGGATGCATTCATGCGGTCCGAGAATCGCAGGCGCACGCAGGAATGCCGGGATCGTCAGAAAGCTCAGCGGGAGGCAGTGAGGATTGGTGAGCAGAGCTGTTCCTGCGACGGCACCCGTGCATCATGTACGTGTGAGGAGACCGGTGGCGTGGACTGGAAGGAGATTCTGTGGTCTGCAACGAAGCGAACAGCTCAGATCATCCTGTTTGTTCTGGTGACATCACTTGTCATTGGGTTGCTTATCAATCGCGTTGGGCAGGAGAACCTGTCGCGTCTGTTCTTGAGTCACACGATCTTCCAGCCTGTTCTGGCAGCACTCATAGGACTCATACCGAATTGTGCTGC
>Ga0209539_1002240_pt1 | contig 10187 bp, 8 predicted proteins | sample BarGraNGADG00312_2_FD_184499 | JGI IMG/M metagenome (GOLD analysis project Ga0209539, IMG submission 184499) | Arctic peat soil microbial communities from Barrow, Alaska - Barrow Graham LP Ref core NGADG0011-312 (SPAdes) (version 2) | ecosystem: Environmental > Terrestrial > Soil > Wetlands >... | reverse complement strand
CCAGAAAGGATAGTAAATTTCTCCCTGATCCTAGCAGGGTAATCGCCCGCTTCCATTATACTTCCGATGAAAGAAGTAAAAATATTATCCTTAATGTGTTGGCTATGCCTGATAGTGAGGTAAATACAGCATTAAGTCAGGTGCTGAGAGGTTATTCCAGACGTCATAGAAATATTTCACTAATATTTGAAACGTATTATAATAAACTGTCTAACTTGTTTGGCGAATTGGGAATAAGACCAGGCAAGGTTAATCAATCACGAAAGTTGCTTATAGGTTCATATTTCACAATGGAATATTCTATTGAATCTGCAGCTTTTTTTAATCCGTCTATCGTAGAAGATCCTGATCAGTCGGAATTAGGACCGGGTGAGAAAAGAGTGATTCTTAGTTTCAGGGCAACTGGCGAAGGGCATATTTCGTCAATTGTTTTTCGTTCAGGTATTATTGATAAGAACGATAATTTGACTACTGAACCTGTCGGCAAAATGCTGGCAGAAGCCGAGCGAATAAAAAGGCATATTTATAATAAAAAATCATTTATAAAGAAGCTGTATGAAATGCGTGTTTTCAATAATAAAATTTCCCCGGTCTTTGTATTGGAAAAATTGAACGAAAGTTTTACTTATGGCGAATTGAAAAGGGTCGTGGAAGAAACAAGAAAAACACCTCAACTCACGGCAAATAAAATATTAATCATTAATCAAATTATGTGGCTGGCGAAATCTCACTACGAACTTGAGTTTTCACTTGATTCGGCAATTTCCGAGAGAGTTATTTTTCCAACCTCTGAAACTGAAAGAAATGGTATTGAAGATGCCCGTTTTGTTAAATTCACAGAGGGTAATGGTGAGATAACTTACTATGCTACCTATACTGCTTATGATGGCATAACCATATTACCAAAGTTACTTGAGACTAATAATTTCTATAATTTCAAATCATTGCCCATTCATGGTGAAATTGCTCAGAATAAAGGAATGGCATTGTTCCCAAGAAAGATCAAAGGTAAATATGCTATGCTGTGCCGGATAGATGGAGCGAGTAATTATATATCTTATTCAGATAATATAAATATCTGGCGCAAGGTCAAACTAATTCAGAAACCAAAATTTCCCTGGGATCTGGTACAGGTTGGAAATTGCGGCTCACCTATCGAGACGGAAGAAGGTTGGTTGGTAATTACACATGGAGTAGGACCCATGAGGGAATACGTATTAGGAGCTTCATTATATGAACTTGATAATCCTGAAAAAGAAATTGGCAGACTAAAGACACCTTTATTAGCTCCCAATGCTGAAGAAAGGGAAGGTTATGTACCAAATGTCGTATACTCTTGCGGTTCTATTATTCATAATAGAAATCTGATTATTCCTTATGGCATTTCAGACTACGCATCTTCTTACGTGTCTATTGATTTAAATGAACTCCTGAATGAACTTAAGAACTCAAAATAGCAGCAACAGTGGCAGTGACTGCAACTATTACTACAACAACCTCCACTTCTTTACTGGTATGCATTTAAAATCTTTTCCTTTCAGAAGACAGGGAGAATGGATAATATAAAGTCAAAGGCAGTTGCCGTTATAGTAGCTCACCCCGATGATGAAACGTTATGGGCGGGCGGAACTATACTGAGCCATCCATCATGGCAATGGTTTATCGTTTGTCTTTGCAGAGGAAGCGATAACAATCGTGCTCCTAAGTTTTTAAGAGCATTACAAGCTTTGAGGTCTGAGGGAATAATGGGCGATTTGGACGATGGGCCGGAACAAAAGCCTCTGGATGAGAATGAGCTGGAGAATGCAATACTGCGGTTATTACCTCCCATGCATTTAGACCTGATTATTTCCCATAATCCATGTGGCGAATATACAAGACATATAAGACATGAAGAAATAGGGAAAGCAGTTATTAAACTCTGGCTGGCAGGCAAGATATTCGCAAATGAACTTTGGACTTTTGCTTATGAAGATGGTGATAAGAAATATTATCCAAGACCAATAGAAAACGCTACTTATTACCGTGTTCTTACTAAACGAATATGGTTGAAAAAATATAGCATAATTACTGAAACGTATGGCTTTGAAAAAAACAGTTTTGAAGCAGAGACAACACCACGTGCAGAATCATTCTGGCAATTTACAAATTCGTATAATGCTCAGAAATGGCTTAAGCAGTTTTAAATTATTCTAACATGAAAGTATTAGTATTATATGACTACCCTGCTTCCCCCGGGGGGCTTGCAACCCAGGGAGATCTGCTATACAGGGGCCTCACTAAAATGGGAATTGATGCCCATGCAGTTAATCTCGAATCACCCCAGGAAAAGGAATGGTACTACCGCTGGTTTGAGCCGGATGTTGTTGTTGGTGTCGGCTATTGGGGGCATACACCGCATCTGGTACTCCATCCGCAACGATATGGAGTTCGGCCTGTTCCCTGGCTGGTTGCCGATGGTTATGTTGCAAACTACCAGGAGGTGCTGAATGCTCTTCCACTTATCATGGTGACATCGAATTGGGTAAAAGAAATGTATGTCCGCGACGGGATTGATAGTGATATAATTGAGGTGCTGCCGGTTGGCTGCGATACAGATGCTTTTACCCCTTGTAATAAAGACGACCCGAAAATTTTGACTGTACGTGAATCACTGGGGATTTCGCCTGATCAATTAATGATTCTGACTGTGGGTGGTGATGCTGCCTCAAAAGGTGCACAGGAGGTAATGCAGGCCCTTGCCATTATTGACACTAAAGCGCCCGATTGGAAATATGTTTGCAAAGTATGGCCCCAGCCACGGACCAAACTTCAGAACCTGGCTGATCTCGAGTTGGCGACACACTTAGGCATCGAAAAAAATGTCATCTATACAACAAACATCATCTCACGTAATTTCATGCCTTACCTGATAGGTGCCTGCGATATATATGCTGCGCCTTCCCGACTTGAAGGCTTTGGAATGCCGCAAGTGGAAGCAGGTGCTTGTGGAAAACCGGTTATAGGTATCAAAGCCATGGGAATGCTCGATACGCTTGTTCATGGAGAAACGGCATTCCTGGCAAATGTAGCACAGCAAATTCTTGTGAACGAAGTGATTCTTGGTGACGAATCGGGCTTTGAAGACAATCATAGGATTGTATTTAAAGATCCACGGACAGTGGACTATCGTGCAAGTGTTCATGATATTGCCAATTATTTGATGGATCTTATGACTGATGCATCATTGCGCGAAAAAATGGGCAAAGCCGCAAGAGAGCGCGTAGTTGAGTATTTCGACTACCGTGTAGTCGCAAAACGTTTTGTACAGATTATAAACGATAAATTGGGGATAGCATAAATTATCAAATCCATGCAAAATGCAGACTGGCAGGAAATAGAAGAGGCAAAAAAGGCAGCCCTGGAAGTGCTGTTTCACAATGCTCACGGGCCATACCACGGGCTCCCGCGTACAGCAGGCTGGGGATACCCGGAACCCTATACAAGAGATTTGATGTTTTCCATATTCGGAATTGGTGTTTCTGAGAATCAGAAGTTAATAGAGAGCATTCGTAAGGTTCTGGAAACTCTGTCAGCAAATCAGACAGACCATGGTCATATCCCCTCACTGGTGCACGACAAAGAAGATCGTGGATCAAGTGATACAACTCCTTTATTTTTACTATGCGTTGGCATATTCAGAAAAGTAACAGGGGAACATGATTTTCTTCAGAATGCTGTACGTAAAGCCCTGACATGGATGGAGTATCAAAGCCCTTCGGACCGGTATATGGCTGCTCAACAGCCAACAAGCGATTGGCGCGATGAACAGTGGGTGACCGGTTATGGACTGTATGTCAATACGATTGTCTATAGTTACCTCCGGCTCCTGGGTCAACATGAAAGAGCAGATATGATACGCAAAGAAATGAGGAAGTTCACGATCACGGGAGGGGTACAGCCCCGTCATATCAGTGAAGGTCTTGCGATAAAACATAAGCCATACTTTGCTCTCTGGTCATATAAAATTCATAACAGCGAACGGTTCGACCTGCTCGGTAACAGCCTTGCCATTCTTTCCGGGATTGCATCACCCTCACGGGCAGAGGAAATGATTTCGTGGATCGAAGAAGAGTGTGCATGCATGAAAAAAAAGGGTGAACTTGCCTGTGATTTGCCTCCTAATCTTTTCCCCTTTATTGAACCCGAAGATACAGACTGGCGATTACGATATGAAACCTATAACATGCCTGGGGAATACCATAATGGAGGTATATGGCCTTTTATATGCGGGTTTTATGTGGCAGCCCTGGTTGCTGCCAAAAGGTACACCCTCGCCATGGAAAAGCTCGTGGCGCTTACCCATAGTGTAAAAATTTCCAATACCAGGAACGTCAATTTTGGCTTTAATGAATGGTTAAAAGCCCAGAACGGCAAAGCCTTGGGACAGGACTGGCAAACCTGGTCTGCTGCGCTTTATCTGTACGCAGTAAAATGCGTTGAAGAAAAAAGAACTCCCTTCTTTGATACAGTACGAAATTGTCCAACTGAACCGAAATCAGATTAGCAGGTGCAGTGGCTGGTTAAAGACACCTTTACTGGCTCCCAATGCTATTTACTCCCGTGGTTCTATTATCCATAGCAGCAGTTGATATGTCACATACAGATTCTAGTTTGCCTTTTGTAATGGAATCAGCAGTAGCAAATAAAGTAACATCTATCGAGGTGCTCCGGGACCTATTTTCATTTCATCCCAATGATACTGAACAGGCTTCATAATTAGTTTTGAATCGCCCCAGTACTTCAGGTCGGGGGAATAGGAGATCCAGATTGACCAGGGTGATATTTCAGAATGAGGTCGGTCGAGTCGTGCGTATAAACCGTTAAACTTTTCAGGAAAAATTACAACATTACGAAAATCAGCTTCAGTGATAAGAGAAAACCGTTCAACGGATTTAAAATCTTTAGTTTTTGCAAGACCAATACGTACCCCATGCCGGGAATAGGCACTGTAAGTCATAAGATATTCACCATCAAGAAAAATAATTCCGGGGTCCTCAATGCCGTACTCCTCATATTCCTTGAATATACCTTCAGCAGCAGGAACCATGAAAGGTTTTTTATCTACTTTAAAATTAAGCCCGTCATTACTTTCTGCTTTGCCAATATACTTCTTCCGTTAAGTTTATGAGACCGGAAAATCATTATATACCTGTTGTTGAATTTTACAACACCTGCATTATGTACGGTAGCAACCGGATAAGGCACATCATCCTTTGTAAGGATTGGATTATTGTGATATCTTTTAATTAACATATTTTATAGCTAATTTTCATTACACTGCAGTTGAAGTTATCTTAAATCTATTTTTCAAATTCTTCAAATGCCAGAAGAACTGTCAAGTGAGAGATCAAATAGGCCAGTGAACTTTCGGCACCCTGGTTACGGTTTACCCCATAACTTTCAAAACCATCGCAGCATCCTTTAGTTTCAAAATCGAACAAGTTCATCCTGAGATCATTTTCTCCCAGGAACCACATAAAGCAGGAGAATAATTTAGTAAGATATTCTTTATCTTTTGTTAAATGATAAGCCTGATGATACATTAATACCATAGCAAGGGCATCCACCGGCTGTTGGGCAAACATGGAACGTTCACCTCCTTTTTTATACCATTTTTCATTACCAATGGCTGAAAAATAGCCATACTTAAGTGTAATCTCTGTCAGGAAGTTCATGGTTTTCAGTGCGGTCTCGGTTATTTTACTATCCTTAAGTATATCTGCCGAATGTAAAAGGGCGAGCGGCAACATGCCATTATCATAAGCTAACAGGGGTTCAAACCATTTCCAGTCAGCTATGCAGTTTTCTTCATATAGTTTGATTAATTTATATGAAAGATTTCTTAATCTTTCCGTCATTGAATCGTCAGCCTGATTACTCCTGAGGTAATAACTGATACCCACCATTGTATTAGCAATACCTCTGATAGACTGAAGTTTCTCAAAATTAGGCGATGCATTAAAGAAAATAGATTTACCAGTTTGGTAATAGGCATCATTAGGCGCATTGCCAAGCAGGTATCCGAGCGCCCAGATGGCCCTTCCGAAAGAATCTTCTGAACCCACCTCATCGAGAAAGTTACGGCTGAAACTGAGAAAATTTCTGAATGTCCCATCTTTGTTTTGCATATAGTTGATATAACTTAAATAGATGGGAGATAAATCAAGGGCAAGGGTATTCTTTTTTTGCCTGTATGCCATCAGTACCATAAGTAAAGCCCGTGCATTATCATCCAGACAATATCCTTCTTTTAAATTTGGAATACCAAAATTTGCATGTTGGATGATACCGGTGTCGTCTGTCAACCGTTTAATATGAGCAAGCGAAAATGGAGGCAGAATAAGCGGATCAAGAAAGATCTCTTTTTTTACAAATACTTTTGGCTTATCCTCAAGAATTTTTTTAGCAACCGCAATGTATTTTTCTCCTGTCTTAGGCCATGTTATTTTTCTGCCATAATCATAAGCTTTTTTTCGAAGGTCTTTCAATACATCCGGGTTATCCAACAATTCCATGAGAATAGTTGAAAGTCCATCTGAATCATTAAAGTTAAAAAGCTTTCCTCTGCCATCTGCCAATAACTCTGCGGCATGCCAATAAGGGGTTGAAACAACTGCTGACCCCACACCTATTGCGTAGGAAAGTGTGCCACTGGTAATCTGGGCCTCGTTAATGTAGGGTGTAATGTAAATATCACTCGCAGATAAATATTTAAATAATTCTTTTTGATTAATATACTCGTTCAGAAAAAAAACATGATTGTCCAGGTTAAGACTTTTGACTAAATGTTGAAGGTAATTTCGGTATTCTTCGCCGGAATACCGAAGAATGTTCGGATGAGTTTTACCCAGAACCATATATAAAACTTCAGGATATTTTTCAATAATTTTTGGTAACGCTTTTATTACCGTTTCAATCCCTTTATTCCGGCCAATAAAACCAAAGGTAAGTAAGACCTTTTTGTTTTCGAGATGGAACTCCTCTTTGGTTTGGGCCTGACTAAACTGAATATCCGGTACGCCGTGATCAACAAATACAATTTTCTCTCTTTCTACATTATAAATACTTGTGAGAAACTCAATCGCTTTATGGCTCATTACTACTATTTTATTTGCCATTCTACATATTTCCACCAATATTGCCTTTTCGTTGTATGAGGGAGCTTTGATAATTGTATGAATGGTCACAATCAGGGGAATTTCAAGTCTATGAAGCAAAGGAAGGATATATAAGCCATCTTGTCCGCCAAATATTCCAAATTCATGTTCAAGTATGCAAAGATCAGCACCGCTGAGATTAATAAATTTTACTGCCGATAAATAATCGCGCTGATGCTCCTGCCTTATGGTTAGTTTTACTTCTTCAGGATAATCATAAGTTTGATCATGATCGTTCATGGCTACAATGAATCCATCAATTGAATCATTAATTATTCCATTGTTTGTTACCATGGATCTGTATAGGTTCATGGTAAAAGTACCAATACCACATTCCCGGGGGGGGTAAGTTCCAATATATGCGATTTTCATCACTTATGGTATTAATTTGGAGTAACCAGAATATGGTTATTGAGATTTAAAGATAGTCAAAATCGTAATCTTATTACCTCCTGTCAGGCAGGAAAATTGAAAGTAACTCACTACCATTATGGTAACCCTATGCCCAAAGTTACTAATATCTAACGCTACGCAAACGCACATTTAATCTGCGTAACGCTTAATGTTCACTGCGTAAAACGTTATATTTCAATACTTACATGGCGGCCAACATTTTTGCGACTGCCCCCCGAATAGCAAAAAAAAATAGTATATAAAATTCAACCACAACTATCCCTTTGAAATATACTACCCCCAACAAGAACAATATCTGACGAAAAATGATGTGGCAAATGAAGAATTAATTATTTATATATTAACACATTAGGGTAATATACTTAATGGCTTAATTGATTGTTTTGAATGCTTTTAGTTCCTTTCCCTTCAGATGATTTCCACCAAATATTATTATTAAAATTTTCACATGTAACAACCAAGGCCATCCCGTTATCGCTAAAAACCCATGTATTTCGCCAGATATTAAATTTCCCATTTGGGAAATATGTAGTTCCCTCTTCTATGCATGTTCTTCTATCTATAAATTTTGGCTTAGAGTACTCCCAACTTCCGTTATCATAAAAAATATGAGTCAAGCATAATTTATTAATTGTATCATAACAAGTAATCTCAATCAAGTTTTGTGTGAGGTCTTTGGTTTTCCATTGGTGAAATATTTGGAGTGCGTAGCCATTTAAAATCCTTTGACCATTAAGCGACCAATCTACATGATAGTAAGGTGCAGATATAAGGTCTGGCGTTTCACACAGAATAAGAGAGACGGCCCGGGAGCCGTCTCTGAAAATCCTACGGGAATGACTTTGAGCATTTTATTTCTTCCCTGGCAACGGCGCAACACCCGCCATGTCGCCTATCACATTCACCAGGTCACTGCCGGTCGGAACAACAATCTTTGTATTTGACTGCAATGATGTCTCCAGCGCTTGAAGCTTCCTTAATAGCTGAGCATTGCCAATAAAATATTTCTCAGCTGCCTCATTTACCAACTTGATAGCCTCAGCCTCGCCCTCAGCCTGCAAAATCCTTGACTGCTTGCCTCCCTCAGCCTCCTTGATCTTCGCCCTCTTCACACCATCGGCTACGGTTTCGGCGGCGGAAGCCATATCTATAGCAGCTATCTTCTCATTCTCAGCCTTCACAACCTTGTTCATCGTCTCCTGCACATCCTTCGGCGGATCGATCTGCTTCAGCTCGGTACGGACGATCTCAATACCCCACCCCCTTGTTTCCGTGTGAAGGGTGTTGTATAACTCGGCATTGATCTTGCCGCGCTCACTGTTAGCCGACTTCAGCGTCATCGTACCAATGATGTTACGAAGAGTGGTACGGGCAAGGTTGACAATCTGGTACTTGAAGTTGGCAACGTTGTATATCGAACCTTTCACGCTCTCCTCATCAGACTTGACCCTGAAATAAACCTGCGCATCAACGCTGGCATTAAGATTGTCATTGGTGATGATCTCCTGAGGTTCGGCATCAACCATCTGCTCAGTCACATTAACTATGTACATCTTGTCAATGACCGGTATGATCCAGTGAAAACCCGGATTCGCAAAATTGTGATATTTGCCCAGTCTTTCAATAAGGCCTCTTTGTGTAGGCCTCACAATTTTTATTCCCGCGAAGAAAATAAGCACAACGAAGAAGATGATAATTCCATACATCATGGTAATATTCCTTTCATTAGTTAATAAATGTTATCCTACTAAGTTAGGAAAATAGTTGATAAGTTGAGAGGTTGAAGGGTTGAAAGGTTTTGGCAGGGAGCATGCGGCATGGAGCATGGGGCACGGGGAAATTGAACAAACGAACATTTGAAAAACGAAATCAGAAGGCAGAAAGCTATCCAGGTACAGGGTGCAGGGTACACGGTGTAAGGGCTTAATCCAAATGCCATTGATCTCAGCCCTTGTGCCCTGTACCTTGTATCTTGTACCTCTCCACGATCTCGAGGCACATTCTGGTGTTGTGGTAAGGGCACTTCCAGAACCCGGCCTTGTCGTCATACGTATTGACGATGCCGTTGGCACGGATGCTCCAGAACCATTCACCGTTTATCCTGTCGACAAGATTCGCTTTGATGTACTCAAAAGCTCTGACAGCATGATCAAGCCAACTCCTGTCGCCGCTCAGCTCCCATGCATTGATGAACCCCACGACGGCCTCTGCCTGCACCCACCAGTGCCTGTCACGGTCGATATGTCCCTTTGCATCATCCTTTTCATAGATCAGGCTGCCGTCATCAGCCAATCCCTCAAGAGCAGCACGGGCTATCCGCAGTGAGACATCCCTGACACTATCTTCCTTGCCAAGCGCCGCCGCAGCCTCGTAGAGGAGCCACGAGGCTTCAATATCGTGACCGTATGAGACTATAGAGGAACGGCAGTTCCACCTCTCGTCAAAGAAGAGGTTCAGATGCGATGTTTGCGGGTCAACAATCTTCTCAGCAAAAATGCGCACCATATTGCCGAGCTGCTTTTTCAGCTTTGCATCGGGCCAGATACGGTACAGGCTGGTGTATGCCTCCAGGAT
>Ga0209539_1002238_pt1 | contig 10194 bp, 9 predicted proteins | sample BarGraNGADG00312_2_FD_184499 | JGI IMG/M metagenome (GOLD analysis project Ga0209539, IMG submission 184499) | Arctic peat soil microbial communities from Barrow, Alaska - Barrow Graham LP Ref core NGADG0011-312 (SPAdes) (version 2) | ecosystem: Environmental > Terrestrial > Soil > Wetlands >... | reverse complement strand
ATTCGTCATCTCGGGCCAGTACACCGAGAGCGGCCAGCCGATCCTCGCGAACGACCCGTACGACACCGTGGGCGCTCCCGGCATCTGGCACCAGATCGGCCTGCACTGCGTGGAGCTGACCGAGGACTGCACGTTCGACGTGTCCGGCTTCTCCCTCTCCGGCACGCCCGGTGTGATCATCGGGCACAACGCGGGCCTCTCCTGGGGCTTCACGAACATGGGCGCCGATGTGACCGACTTCTACCTGGAGCGTGTCTCCCCGGAGGGCCAGTACCAGCGTGGCACCGAGCGCGTGGACCTCGAGACGCGCACCGAGGAGGTGCTGGTGGCCGACGGGGAGCCCTTCACCGTGGAGATCCAGTCCACCATCCATGGACCGATCATCTCCGAGGCGATGCCCAGCACCGAGGTGGCCTCCAGGTCTCCCGTGCCGGCGGGCAGCCCCACGGGTGGCCTGGACGGCTACGCGGTGTCGCTCGCCTGGACGGCCCTGACGCCCGGGCGCACCATGGAGGCCCTCATCGACCTGGACCGGGCCGCCACCCCCGCGGACGTCGCCGCCGCGGCCGCGAAGTTCGAGGTCCCGGCGCAGAACATCGTCTACGCCACCACGGCCGGGGACATCGGCCACCAGGCCGCCGGCCGCATCCCCATCCGCTCGCTCGCGGTCTCCGGCGCAGTCCCCGTGGACGGGACCTGGCCGCGTCCGGGGTGGGACCCGGCCTATGACTGGGAGGGGTTCCTCTCCGCCGAGAACCTCCCGAGCACGCTGAACCCTGCCGAGGGCTTCATCGTGGCCGCAAACCAGGCCGTCACCGTGAGCGGCGGGGGCGCGTTCCTCACGGCGGACTTCGACTACGGCTTCCGCGCGCAGCGGCTGCGGTCGTTGCTGATCGCGCAGATCGAGGCCGGTGAGAAGGTCACCGTGGAGGGCGCCAACGCGTTGATGATGGATTCCGCCCACCCGCTGGCCGGCGTCATGGTGCCCGCGATCCTGCGGCTCAACATCGAGCAGGAGTTCGTGCGGGAGGGCGTGCGCGAGCTGCGCGCCTGGCGGGAGCAGGGGTACCCCACGGACGTGGACTCGGCGGGAGCCGCCTACTTCAACACGGTGTGGGCCAACGTGCTCGCACTGACCTTCGCGGACGAGCTGCCGGCGGACGTGGTCACCTCCGGGGATTCACGCTGGATCCAGGTGGTCACGCTCCTCATGGACGACCCCCGCAACGCCTGGTGGGACGACGTCTCCACCGTGCGGGTCACCGAGACCCGCGACGAGATCCTGGTCCGCGCCGTCGAGAACGCCCGCTACCAGCTCACGAACACCCTCGGCAAGGACGCGGAGCGGTGGCGGTGGGGCGACCTCCACCAGGCCCGGTTCGAGCACCCCGTCCTCACGCCGGCGACGACGCACGGCGTGCTCGCGTGGCTCACCAACCCGACCCCGTTCGAGGTCTCGGGGACCAGCGCGTCGGTCAACTCCACCAGCTGGGTGGCCTCCATGGAGGGCGGCGACCGCGCCGACTTCACCATGACGGCCGCCCCGTCCATGCGGATGGTGGTGGACATGTCCGACCTCGACGCCTCCACCTGGGTGGTGACGACGGGGACGTCGGGCCACCCGACGTCGTCGCACTACGCCGACCAGGTGGGTGCCTGGGCCGCGGGCCGGTACTACCCCTGGGTGTCCAGCCGGGAGGCCGTGGAGGAGGCCGCGGCGAGCACGCTCACGTTGCGGCCGGCGAAGTAGCACCGCGCCCGGAGCCGTCAGACCGCGCCCGGAGTCGTCAGTTCGGGCCGGCGACCGCCGCGAGGGTGTCACGCTCGAGGCGCGAACCAGCGATGAGGAACACCCGCGTGGGTGTGATGACAGCCTTGACCCGCACGTCGTTCTCGTCCTGGGGGAGGCGCTGCGTGGACACGAGCTCGTCGTCGAAGAGCATGGCGAACGTCGGCGTCTCGGGGTCGAGCATCTTCATCATGCGGTCGTACCAGCCGCCGCCCTGACCCAGCCGGCCGCCGTACCCGTCCACCGCGAGTGCCGAGGTGATGACCACGTCCACCGACCGGATGGCCTCCGCCCCCAGCACCGCTCCGGACGGCTCCGGCGGGCGCCCGGGCGCGCGGGTCTGGAGGTCGTCCAGCCCGCGGTAGAAGGACCAGCTGCGCGCCAGTCCGGGCCCGAGGGCGGGCAGCAGCACCGCCACGTCCCGGGCGCGCAGGCGCTCCAGCAGTGGCAACGTCGGTGGCTCCCCGCCCACGGATACATAGAGCGCAACATTGCGCGCGTCGCCGATGGCCTGCAGGGCGCTGGTGGCCAGCGCCTCTCCGAGCGTTTCGAGCTCCCCGCGGCTCCGCAGGGTGCGGTGCCGTCGAATCACCTGGCGTAACGCGTGCTTGGCGTCTTCTGTTTCGTATCCAACTGTCTGGGGTAGCCGCAAAGGCTCTCGCATGGGACCCATTGTGTCAGGTGGGGCCGACACCATCCCATCCTGTCCGGCGAGTCCCGATAGCCTTCACCTATGCGCACCGTCAACGACCACCTCAAGGCGTGCCTCTCCGCCGTGGGCCAGCTGCCGCCGCTCGCCGTCCAGCTGCCCGACGCCGTGGGCTGCGTGCTCGCCGAGGATGTCCGGGCGCCTTCGGACCTCCCCGTGGCTGACCTCGCCGCGCTGGACGGGTACGCGCTGCGGGCCGCCGACGTCGCCGGGGCCGATCGGGGACCGGTGCGGCTCCGCGTCATGGACGAGGTGCGGGCCGGGGCGAGTGACGCCGTCACCCTGGTCCCCGGCTCCGTGGTGCGCATCGCGTCCGGCGCGCCGCTGCCGCGGGGGGCCGACGCCGTCGTGCCGCTCGAGGGGACCGACCAGGGCGACGCCGTCGTGGCGGTCCTGCGGGCCGTGGCGGCCGGGGTGAACGTGCGGCCGCGCGCGATCGACACCCGCAGCGGTGACATCGTGCTCGCCGCGGGCGAGCGGGTGGGCGCCCGGCAGGTCGCGCTGCTCGCGGCGGTCGGGCGGGGACGCGTCCTCGTGCACCCCAGGCCCCGCGTGGTCATCGTGTCCGTGGGGGACGAGCTGGTGGAGCCCGGGACGCCGGCGCAGTCCGGGCAGGTCTTCGACGCCAACGGCCACGCCCTCGCCACGGGCGTGCAGGACGCCGGCGCCGTCGCGCTGCGGGTGGGTGCGGTCCCGGACCGGCGGCCCGAGCTGCGGGAGACGCTCGAGGACCAGCTCGTGCGCGCCGACCTGGTGATCACCACCGGCGGCCTGAGCAACGGCTCCAACGACACGGTGCGCGACGTCGTCGGGTCGATGGGGTCCGTCCGCTTCGACAACGTGGCGATCGCGCCGGGGCGGCGGTTCGGCGTCGGGCACGTCGGCGAACTGGGGGAGCGGACGCCGGTCTTCTGCCTTCCGGGGGACCCGGTGGCGGTGCAGGTCGCCTACGAGACGTTCGTGCGGCCCGCGCTCCTCGCGATGGCGGGCTACAACGAGCTGTACCGTCCCGCGGTGGCGGCGCGCGTGGTGACGGGGTGGGAGTCGCCGGTGGGGCTGCGCCAGTTCGTGCCGGCGCGGATCTCCGGCTCGCCCTCCGGTGGGTACCGGTGCGAGCCGGTGGGGGTGGAGGGCACGCTCTCGGGGCTGGCGCACTCCAACACCCTGGCCGTGGTGCCCGAGGACGTCACCACGGTGCGGCCCGGCGACGAGGTCTCCTGCCTCATCCTGGACGCCTGAGCGGTGTTCGAGCACCTGCGGCTCGCCGAGCCGCTGCGGGACTCGACCGGGGACCACACCGTGACCCTCCGGCTGATTGCGGCGTCCGACGAGCGGCGCTGGGCCGCGGTCCGGCTGGCGAACGCGCAGTGGCTCACGCCCTGGGAGGCCACGTCGCCGGTGCCGGCCCCCACGGTGTCGTTCCGCTCCTACACCCGCGAGATACGCCGGCTCCACCGCGACGGCGACGCGTTGCCGCTGGTCATCGAGTATGACGGCGAGTTCGTGGGGCAGGTCTCCGTCTCCGGCGTGCAGCGCGGCTCGCTCCTGACGGCGGCGGCGGGGTACTGGATCGCGCAGGACGTGGCGGGCCGGGGCATCACCCCGCTCGCGGTTGCCATGGCCTGCGACCACTGCTGGTTCACGTGGGGCCTGCACCGGATCGAGATCAACATCCGCCCGGAGAACGCCGCGAGCCTGCGGGTGGTGCAGAAGCTCGGCTTCCGGGACGAGGGGCTGCGGCGGGCGTACATGCACATCGCCGGGCAGTGGGCGGACCACCGGACATTCGCCCTGACCGCCCCGGAGGTCCCGGGGGGTCTGGTGCGGCGACTGCGCGAGAGGGCGCTGTAGGGCACATCTCACGGGATCTTCACCAACACGCCGACCCCGGTGCGGGGCTTGTCCGCCCGGACTGCCTAGCGTTGAGGCGTGGAGTTGTCAGGGTGGGTGTTCGTTGCACTCACCGTGATCGTCCTCGGATACCTGGTACCGCACCTGGTCCGCAGCCGCGAGGTCATGGTGGAGTCGAGGGTGACCGACCGCTTCTCCCGGCAGTTGCGGTTGGTGCAGCCCGAGACCGCCGGCCCCGAGCGGTCGTACCGCTCCGACACCAGGCCCCTGGTCCACAACCCGGAGATTTCACGACGACGCACGGAGGCACTCGCGATGATTCGCCCCACCACCCCCGTGGCGCACCGGGTCAACGCCCGTGAGCTCGCCGCGGCCCGCGCAGCGCGCGCTGCCGAGATCTCCCGCCGGGCCGCCGCCGCGCGCCGCCGGATGACCCTCGCACTCACGCTCGCCATCATCACCGTCGCCGTGATCGCGGGCGTGGCCTTCGGTCCCGTGGCGTGGGGCTGGGCCGTGCTCCCCACGGCCGCCCTCGGGGCTGTGCTCTTCACCGGCCAGAAGGCCGCCGTGATCGCCGCCCGCCAGGACGCGAAGGCACGGGCCGAGATGGCCCGCCTCGACCAGCGGCTGCGGCTGTTCCGCGTGCAGGAGGCGGGCTCGCCCGCCGTGGTCGCGCCCGTGCGGGTACCGCCGGCCGCGACGCACGCTGTGGCCGGCGCGGGCGTTGAGTCCACTGCGGCGGTCCCCGCTTCGGCCGTCACCTCGGCCGCCCCCACCGCCTTCGACGGGATCATCATCGGCTACCAGGGCAAGCATGTTGTCACCCGCGAAATCGAGGACGAGCCGCCGCGGCACGCGCGGCACGCGGTCGGCGATTTCCGCGCCACGGGTGCGGGGACCTGGACGCCGGTGCCCGTGCCGCTGCCCACCTACACGCTGAAACAGGAGAACCCGCGCCGCGACGTGGAGCCCTACGTGGACGAGGCCACCGACGACGGCGGCGCCCGGGTTCCGATGCGCCCCACCACGGCCTCACCGACGTTCACGGTCGAGGACTTCGAGCCTGTGGCGCAGACCTTCGACCTCGACTCCGTGCTGGCCCGCCGCCGGGCCGCCGGGGCCTGAGAGGCCACTGGGGACGCTCCCGGCCCGGGGGGTCCTCAGGCGGCGGGGACCTCCGCCCCCTCGGCCAGCTTCTTGATGGTCTGGAGCATCCTCCAGGACATGATGGCGCTCGCGATGCTGGTGAACTCGGTGATCGTGTGGACTCTCGAGGAGTGGGTGTCATAACGTTCGCGGACGTGGACGCGCGTGCCGGGACCGCCCACCTGCTCCGGCAGCCAGCTGAGGACGAAGGACCAGGTGAACTCGAAGCCCATGTCCTGCGGGGCGGCGCCGCCCTCACTGGTGATCACGAGGGCGTGCTCCGGCTCGACACGCGCCACCCGGAGCTCCATCCCGCGTGCCAGGGGGAACGGGTCGCCGACCTGCGGGTTCTGCCACGCGGGGACGATGCGGTCGGCATTGTGGATGTCGCAGCCGATCAGGTTCTCGAGCACCTCGAACGAGTAGAACCCGGCCTTGTCCTGGCCGAGCTGGGCGATCCACGGCCACACCTTCTCCGGCCGGGCGGCGATGGTGATGGCGCGGTCGTTCTGGATGTCCGCCTGGGGGAGGAGCTCGTCGCCGGGCAGGCGGCGCCTGGCCTCCGCGGGGCTGACACCGAGTTCGCGGTGCGTGCCGGTCAGCACGAACGCGGCGGCGGCGGTGCCGGCGGCGACCACCGGAGCCGCGACGGCCGCCAGCAATAGTATGGGGATCCTGGTCATGTGACCACCTCTTCATTGACGACTACGTGGCCAATCGTCCCGCCGGAACGGGTCGCGCGGAAGGGCCCGAGGTCACGGATTCGGGCCCAACTCTGGAAGATGCACCCGCGCACCTGTACCTTCAGGAGCGAGCCGCATGGCTCTCCCCGGCGTGGAAGGTGCGGGACCATGGCAGCTGCGAAGTGGTTGGAGTCGGGAGGTCGTTCCGCAGCGGGGTCGCGGAGCTCAGCGCTTCACAGCAACCAGTTGACGAGTGGCGCGGTAGTGCTCCGGCAGCCCACGATTGCTGCTGTCGAGCTCGCCGGCCTGATGCAGGGGATCGCCGAGGCCCACACGTGGGCCCAGAGCGCCCGGTCCATCGCCGGCGACTTCGGAAACGGCGGGCTCGAGCGCGCACTGACACTCGCTCACCTTGTGGGCGCCCGGCTGCCCGCCCTGGGCGAGGGTGACACCATCACGGTGTTCGAGGCGCTCGCCACCGTAGCGGCCGCCGACCTCTCGGTGGCCCGCGTCATCGAACCGCACCTGGAGGCACTGGCGGTCCTCCGCCAGGCCGAGGACGAGGGACGTTCACCAATCCACCGCGACCCTGCGAGCACCTGGGGCGTGTTCGCGGCCGAGGGCTCCGGACTGCGTGTGGACGCCCGGGTGGGCGAACGCGGCTGGACCCTCACCGGCACGAAGCCGTGGTGCTCCCTGCCCGGTGTCCTCTCGCACGCGATCGTCACCGCGTTCGTCGGGGAGAAACGGCAGGCGTTCGCCGTGGGCCTGCGGGGCGAGGGGGTGCGGGTCGAGGACGTCGAGTGGCCCTCCCGCGGGTTGGCGCCCATCACCTCGGGACCGGTCACCTTCGACCAGGCACCTGCGATCCCCGTCGGAGGCCCGAACTGGTATGCCAGCCGGCCCGGAGTCGCGTGGAGGGAGATCGCGGTGGCGGCCATCTGGTACGGGGGCGCCGTGGGAGTGGCCAGGCGGCTCGCGGAAGCGGCCCAGCGGCGCGCGTTCGACCAGATCGGTAACATGCACCTCGGGAACGTCGACATGCTGCTGCACGCCGGCCGGGCGGTCCTCGCGGAGGCCGCCGCCCAGATCGACGCCGGCGACGCCGTCGGGGTGGATGGTCGTGTGCTCGCCCTGCGGGTGCGTGGCGTCGTGGCGCGGGTGGCCGACGCCATCGTCGACGAGGCGAATCGGGGGATGGGGCCGGCGCCGCTGGCGCTCGAGGAGGAGCACGCCCGCCGGGTGGCGGACCTCATGGTCTATGTGCGGCAGGAGCACGCGGCTCGCGACGCCGCGGTGCTTGGCGCCCTGCTGACCGAACAGGTTGGGCGCCACCGCCCCTGATGTCCCGGACAGCCCAGGCCGAGCGCCCGGCGGCCCGGCCCCGCCCGTTACCGGGGGCTCTTCCTCCCCTCCCGCTGCATCTCGACGGCGCGTGCGATGCGTCGTTCGCGGGTCTCGGCCCGCTTGGCCCCCTCGATCCACTCCACATCTTCGCGATCGAGCCACGGTAGGTGACGGTGCCGTCGAACGTCGCGACGACGGGCACCATGTTGGCCTTGCCGAACGTCGCCTTGAGGTCGAAGGGGATGTCCACCCAGCCGGTGGCGTTGGGGACGGTGGGGTCCCACTGGATGGTGGTGTCCCACTCAAGGGGTCCGGGGTTGATGAGCGGCATGGAGCGATTGTGACAGGCTCCGCAGGTGGCCGGGTTGAGGTGGACCGGGTCGGCGGTGTTAGACTGTTCTTCGCTCTGGGGCTATGGCGCAGTTGGTAGCGCGCCTCGTTCGCAATGAGGAGGTCAGGGGTTCGAATCCCCTTAGCTCCACCAGAGTGAAGGGCCCCCGGCGGTTGCGCCGGGGGCCCTTCTGCTCTGGGTACGCGACCCTGTGCGGACGCGAAGGAGGACGGCGGTCAGCCGAGGCGCTCGGCCACGGCTCCGGCCACCACCGCCGCGTCCTCGCCCACCCCCACGAGCAGGGCTGACTTGCGCTTGCGCATGAAATGCACTCCCACGAAGTACAGCCCGGGCACCACGGCGGAGGCCCCGTCGGTGTGGAGGGGGTAGCCCGCGGCGTCGAAGGCGTCGGGGACCTCGATCCAGCTGCGGTAGGCGGGGTGGAAGCCGGTCGTGAGGACGATCGCGCCGATGTCGCGCACCTGGACCTCCCGCACGGCGGTGCTGGCGTCGAAGGGCGAGGGGACGGGCAATTCGGGTGCGGGCAGGCCGTGGGCGCCGCTCCAGCGGGTGATTCCCGTGCGCAGGTCCGCCCAGCGGTCGTCGCCCCACGCCACGGAATCGGCCAGGTCGTCGGCGAAGACCGCGCGGCCTTCGCCGATGCCCGTAAGGTGGCCGGCGAGCCCCACGCCCAAACCCTGGAGCGTGCGCGTGTGCAGGTCGTGGCCGCCGCGGGCCCCCGTCGCCTGCGGACTCGGCCACAGGCGGGCCGCCGGGTTCGGCAGTTCCGCGAGACGCTGGTCGAAGAAGCCGATCTCGAGCAGCCAGTCGACGAGGTCCCGGCCACCGAACCGCCGGGGCGCCCACGGCGCGTGCCCGCACGCGAGCACGGCGCGGCGCCCGGCGAGGGCGAGCTCCTCTGCGAACTGGCACCCGCATTGACCCGAGCCCACGATCACGACGTCGCCGTCCGGGAGTTCCCGGGGGTTGCGGTAGTCGGCGGTGTCGAGGACCGCGAGTCCCCTCGGGACGTCCGCGACCCACGCGGGCCGTGTCTGCTCCTGGAAGGCTCCGGTGGCGACGATCACCACGCGGGCCCGGATGGCGCCGTCGTCGGAGGTGTGGAGGTCGAGGAGGCCGTCGGGGCGCGGCCGCAGGGAGGTCACCGCGACACCGGTGCGGACCGGGGCGCCGAACGACGCGGCATAGTCGGACATGTGACGCACGATGCCGTCGCGCGGGAGGAACCCGTCCGGGTCATCGCCGTGATACGCGCCGCCGGGAAGCCGGATGGTGTGGTTCGGCGTGACCAGGCAGAAGGAGTCCCACCGCCCGCTCCACGAGCCCCCGACCGTGTCGCGTTCGAGGACCACGTGGCTCACGCCGGCGCCCGCGAGCTCATGGCTCACCGCCAAACCCGCCTGGCCCGCGCCGATGACGACGACGTCGATTTCCTCCGTGCCCATGTGCGTGCCCATGTGCGCCTCCTGAACGTCAGATGGTACGCCGCCGCCCGGACATGGAACAGGGGCAATTTGCGGGCACTTCTCGTGCGTCTCGTCGCCCTATTGCCTGCGGTCCTGATGCGACCTACTCTGGCGTTTCCGATGGTCCGAGGGTCGGGCCATCGCGAAAGGAGGCCGACAATGCTTTCCGATTACACACCCGCGCCAACCCTGGCGACAAAGGACCTGGCATCCGCGCGGGAGTTCTACGAAGGGGTGCTCGGCTGCACCCCGATGACTGATGTCGCCGGCGGGGTGATGTACTCGGCGGGCGCAAGCCAGTTCCTCGTGTACCCGTCCTCCTTCGCGGGCACGAACAAGGCCACCTACATGGCGTTCCAGGTTCCCGCCGAGGCGTTTGACTCGGAGGTTGACGCGCTGCGCGCGAAGGGGATCGAGTTCCAGACCTTCGAATACCCTGACGTGAGCTGGTCGAACGGCGTTGCGACGATAGGCGAGCAGAGAGCCGTGTGGTTTGCCGATCCCGACGGGAACATCATCAATCTGGAGACCCCCGCCTGAGCAGGCCGCCTGAGCGGGGGCCCAGACGTCAGAGGTCGCGTTCGGCGAGTTCCCGGAACTCGTCGGGGGCACCGCCGGAACGGCGGAGGGTGGCGGGCAGGTAGCCGACCGCGTCGCGGCCGAACCGGCCGCGCGCGGCATCCATGGACGAGTCCAGGGCCAGCCGGGCCACCCCCGTCGCGGATCCCGGCCGGTGGGGATCCTCCGGCTCCAACGGCAGTTCGAGCTGGATGACCGACTGTGTGGTCAGGTTCGACACCGAGATGGCGAGCAGGCTGATCTCCACCACCGACTCGTCCTGCTCCCTGATC
>Ga0209539_1002237_pt1 | contig 10194 bp, 6 predicted proteins | sample BarGraNGADG00312_2_FD_184499 | JGI IMG/M metagenome (GOLD analysis project Ga0209539, IMG submission 184499) | Arctic peat soil microbial communities from Barrow, Alaska - Barrow Graham LP Ref core NGADG0011-312 (SPAdes) (version 2) | ecosystem: Environmental > Terrestrial > Soil > Wetlands >... | reverse complement strand
TAAACTTAATCCCACAATTGGGATAGGACTTATACATTTGAACCGAAAAACTTTAGCATTAAACCGTTAAATGTCTATAATGTAAATATAAACCATGATGTCTAATGTTATTGATTTTAGGTTCCGTTGCAAAAAATCCTAATATTGAAGCAAAACTTGAGTTTCACAGCATAAAACATGGAAAATCAAAATGTTTCTAGGATAATATCCAGATTTGGACAGTTATTCCGAATAACTGGTTTATTAAATTTACTTCAGCAAGAATACATCGCTTTAAATTATCAAACTGTTATTTTTTTCATCATATGCTTGATTGGCAGTGTACTGATTCTTCTTTAAATTTACTTTCTAGTTTTCATAGGTTTCATAGTAAAACCTTACACTCGTACCAACACCTTATCTTAAAAGGTTAATATCCTGACTATCCTAATTAGGACAGCCGGTAACACAATATACCAAATCCCGCTATTCCGAATGGGAAATTCCAATAATTGGATGAAAATTCCAGTTTTGGCAACGACTGACGAATCTTTTAGAATACGGACCGCGTGAAGTGTACTGCATTTTAAAGATGAAGACCTGAAACCAAATGCTGAAGGTAAATATATAATCAACATTGAAAAAATTGATTTGGGACAAAATTGTGGGGATATCAAAGAATTCGAGATGCCTTTAGAGATAATGGAACACCGTAAAGAAAGGCGGCGATTGAATGCACTTGAAAAAAATACAATTTTTATAAATCGTTTGGTCGACCCTATTATGTATTTTTATTTAGAAGGCGACAAACTTCGCATCCTTCAGGAAGAAAAGGAAGTAATCGTTGATCATATAGAAATTTTATACGGGGAGAAAGTCGTCAATGTTGACGGGCTGGACTGGCAGCCATACCTTAGACTACCTGCAAAAGTAGCCGAAAACTTTGAGAAAGCGTTGAGAGAGAAAGAATTGGAACGTCTCTCATTGGTTTTTCGAGGTAAATCACGATTGGACGGATGGGACTACTACGGATTTAATATGGAACCTTCGGATGATCAGTGGTCAAGGGTTCAAGAACACTTCAATGATTTTCGCACAGATGACTAAACATTAAACGGCTGGCTTACCTGGAATCCAAAAGTTGTTGCGGATGCTTTGGGAATTCCAATAGAAGTAGCTCTTTAACAGCCATTTTTTTACTTTTTTTCTAATGTTTGCTGGATTGCATTAATTGATTATACTTACTGTAGAAGCGTTTATATAGTCTGGACTATATAGTTAACACCATATGAACGGGGCAGAAGAAATCACACATCAACCAATTGTAATAACCGAATTGGCGTGTTTAAGATGCGGCGGCACGTGGATACCGAGAAAAGTTCAATTGCCCAGCTACTGTCCAAAATGCAATAGTCCATATTGGAACAAGCCGCGAAGAATTAAGAAAAGCGAGAAAAAAGATGAGAACCGAATATACCCTCCGTGCCTTTGTTGTATGGCAAAGAAGAGATACGATGAATGACATGTTAAAAACTTCTAAAATAAATATATAAAAAGGTATATATGTATTCACATTGTTAACATTGTAAAGCGAATTATTCAGAGGAAAATCACCAAACAAATTGGAGAAACGATATGAGCAAATGCTTTAACCCAATACTATCTAAACTTTCCGTTCGCAAGGACCTTCGTGTTACAGTCAAGCGGATAGCTGCGGATAGAGGGGAGTATATTTACGATCTCGCCGAGAAAGTTTTCAGAGATGCATTTCCAGAATACTTTCAAAATCCGGTATGAAACATTAGCTGCCAACCAAGTGAAACCGATTTAACATTATCAAAAGTATAAAATAAATAAAATATAACACAAATGATCTCAGAAACAGGAAGCCCGCCTGGCTTACACCCCAGGCAGACTGAAAATGATATTGAGAACCTAACTAATAATTAGGTATCCCTAATATTTGAATGCTTCGTCCTAGGTTTTTTAACTTTCTGAGTCCACGCGACTCATTAAGAAAATAGTACTACGAAGATTTAAACCTTTTGGGCGCTGAAATTAATCATTCTGGGTCTCTTTTTTCGTTTCCAGTCGGCTTTCTGTTCTGAAAATCGGGAAGGAAAAAGAATGGAACAAACTACATATTTTGAGAATAAATTCGAAATGTCAGACTGCAAAAACTGTTACTTTAAAGCACACTTCAAAGACTGGGTACAAGTCGAAGTGTTGAAAATACACAGGAGGGATTAGAATACCCTCCTTAACTTTTTTAAATCCATTTATGGCTACCTACGAAGAGAGGCACGCTCCTGTGCCTGGGGTCAATCAGAAAAACGGGCCAAAGCCGGAGAAATTTGCATATATATGCTGCGCCGGAGGGGAACTTGATGACCGGTAATAATGCCTTTTTTATGACTGCTCCAGAGGAACCGGACTTGCGAGAATACATTGATTGCGGCCTCGTAGCGGGTAAGCTTACCCTCGAAAAGTTTGCGGCGATGACCTATGAAGAATTTGAACTTATTGACGTTGACGGAAGTGTAAGCAGGGTTCACTTTTTCGTAACACAGGATGAAGTACGAACTTTTCTTTACAGGGTAGGTGATCTTTAATGCCATCCCTAAAATTCATGTCTGAATTTTACGAGAAAAATAATCCAAGATCATGGACGAATAAATCAAACGACCTTCTATTAAGAGACGAAAAACAAGCACGTATCCTCAGGAGGAGGCGAGTTTGATGTCCTTCGACTATACTATACCTTCTTATGAGGCTATCACTCCGGAAAATGTGACTAAGGTATCCTTAATAAATAAGGTGGATGCAGAGGGAGTCCCTAAAGTCCTGAAGAGCCTTAACCGGTTTACTGTGTGGAAGCCTATGTATGATGAGAAAGGGCTGATAAAGAAACAGCCTTTTGATAAGAACGGTAAATACTGCTCTTGGTCTGATGTTACTAACCTTATGAGCTTCGACGAAGCCTATAATATACTGAGTAAGTATCCGGAGTTTGGCGGTATTCAGTTTGCCCTCTTTAAAATGGATGGTATAAGCTCCTCTGATTACGACCATGTTATAGATGAGTCCGGAACAGTTGCAGCAAATGTCCTTAAAGATCTTGAAATAATGGGCTATCCTTTTACAGAGTTTTCTCCAAGTGTTACCGGGCTTAGAGTGTTCTATTATGCAGAGTTCCCTAAAGCACAGTATCATACTGAGGGGCTGCCGGAGTTCTACTCTGATAAGAAGTTATTAACCGTTACAGGTCACCACTTCGGGAGTACTAAAGCAGACGTTTCCTCTGTGCCTACTACACAGATTATGCAGGTTCTCAGGTCTTATTATCCTGAGGATGGAGTTGAGAGAGGACCGGCAGACATACCAAGATCAAGCGAGACTTATACAGATCGGCAAGTTATTAGTAAAATACTAGATTCTAAAGCAGGAAAGGACTTCCAAGCCACTTACTACGACGGAAAAGACATAAAAAACGATGCTAATGTCACAGATTACTATACAATTTCAAAGATGACCTTTTATACTCAGGATCTCACACAGATTTATAACCTGATGCTTGAGTCTGCTCTAAAAAGGGACAAGTGGATTCAGAATAATTCTATTGACGCTGCTTGGGAGGAGGAAGTTGATAAAGCAAGTCTTCCAAGGAACTATCTGACAAGATCTATTACTAAGGCCCTGAGTAAAGTTGATAAGGTTTATAATGAGGTTGGGAAAACTGAGTTTTATAAGAGGTATGGTACTTACTTCTGTAACTCTGCCGGTATTTGGCACACTGAGCCCCATAAAATACCACGTTCCGATAGTGAGGGAGGAAAGGCGAAATATGACATAGTAAATGATGATGTCCGTATCTGTTCTACTCCTGCTTATATTAGCTCTACCGGTTATAATAAAAAGACCGGTAACTTCTATGTGAAATTATCGTTCATTAATCATGCGGGTGTAATATCTCATAAATGGATGCAGCCTGAGACTCTGACTGTCAAGAGCAAGCTCCTAACATTGGCAAATGACTTATCTATGGATGATGAGTCTGCCGGGAAACTTACACGATACTTTAGGAATGCAATTGATGAGGCAGCAAACGGGATTCAAGAGGATGTTTACTCCTCTATTGGCTACCAAAACGATTACACCTGTTATATCCTTGGAGACAGGAAGATAACAGCCTCAAGCATTGAGTTAATTGTGCCCCTTGATATGCCCCTTGCTTCAAAACTGTGTAAATGTGGAACTCTGGCAGGCTATGTCGAGGCAGGAAAGTTCCTGATGAAATATGACGTCTTGAGAGCGAAGTTTTACGGAATGATGAGCTCTTTACTGCTTGATCTCGTTTACAGTCGTAACATAACCCTTACTCATGTTGCAACTTCCGGAGGTCTAAAAGGTGATTCGTCTTGGTTTATTATGGGAGCCTTCGGTAATCCTATCACCCTTCAACTAAATCCTTCCTCAACCTCAATAGGATTTCAAGGACATATGGCTCAGATGGAAGGCTTACCAACTTCCGTAGAGGAGCTTACCGGTCACCCTGAGATACTCAAGCAGATACAGTATTACACTACCTCAGGAGTAGCTAGAACATTAGGCAAAAGGTCTGATGGAGTTAAGGGAGGACAGATGCTCAGGAGCATAGTCTGCGCTAATTCTGAGACTCCTATTTTTACCTCTAAAGATAGGCTCGGTAACAGTGTAAGGAACCTCAACTTAGATGAAAAAATTACTGACCGTATTGACAATGACGAAATAATTGACCTTGAAGAACTCATAAACAAGAACTACGGACATGCAGCAGAACTCCTCATACAGATCATTCTACAGGAAAAGGATAATCTCAAAGATCTTATGAAGGGATTTGAAGCAGGTTTATCAGAGGTGGGCGAAGGTATACCGGAAAATAGGTTTAAAAATATGTGTGCCTTTGTTGCACTTTCGGGCTTCCTATGTGAAAAACTATTCACTAAAATAGGTATTCCAAATAAAGACCCTACTAAAATAGTAGATAAAGTCATGCTTGCTAACCTCGGAAATGGTATGACTGAGCCTCTCTACATTAAAGCCCTTAGAGTCCTTGCAGAACATTATACCGTATACAGAAACGACTTTAAGGACGCTGATCCCGATCTTGGAGAGCGAGAAACTAATCATAGAAGGGGATTTGTTGAGAGGAAATGCCTTTGTTTCCTTCCTACTGAGCTTGAGACTGTCCTTGATAAAGGTCTTGGAGTAGGACAGGCAGCGGCCTCCTTAGCAGAATTTGAGATGAATAAAATTATAAAAACCAGGGGAGTAAAAAAATATAGAACGGACCATTACGGAATACCTGTCTTTAAAATAACAAAGGAGGCACTTAAAAAACACGCTTTCTTAGACTTGGATGCTGAGATAAAGAAAGATGAAGAGGAAGAGGAAGAAGAAGTTATCCCCGAGCCAACACCTAACCCAAAGATAACAGTGATAGCTCCGGTAGACGGTTCTCCAGTGTTCGTAGAGTGTGATTTTGATAGTTCTGCATACTTCTCGGACGGGGTTTAAATGCTTAACTTTTATCTTGACATAGAGACAGATAACGGGCAGGGCTTCGGTCTTGACCCATTCCTTACAAAAGTAGTCACCATTCAAATGTTGTGTCCGGATGGCAAAGTCTACCTAAAGAAAGATCCTTCTGACATTGAAGATATAAGGAAGATCCTTGAGAACGGGCAAATTGTGGGAGCCAACATAAAGTTTGATGCTAAAGTATTGGAAGCTCAGTTCGGAGTTCAACTTAAACACCTGTATGACGTGCAGATTGCAGAGCTTGTAATCTCAGGAGGAAACAAGGCAAGAGCAAGAGGAGCAGTCACTTATAAAGCTCTTGTAAAGCAATACTGTAATGTTGAGATAGATAAGGAGGAGCAAACCGGTTTTAGGTTCGGAGTTCCTCTGACAAAGGCACAGAAGGAGTACGCTTATAATGATATTAAGTTCCTCCCTGTGATCCATGAAAAGCAGCAAGCCGAAATGAAAAGACTATGGCTTGAAGACATAATAAAAACTGAAATGGACTGTCTGCCTGTCATGGTGTGGCTTGAGTTGTCAGGTCTTTTCCTGAACATTGATAAGCTGCAGGAATTAGAGGCAGAATACTTCAAGATCCGGGCAGAGGCGCTTAAAAACGTCTTTGAGATTATCGGACATGACATTAATATGAACAGCGCCAAGCAGGTAAGAGAGGCTCTTAATAAACTCGGAATACCGGCGGAGAACGCAAGCAAGAAACACCTGATAACATTTTCTCAGTACCCCGTAGTAAGGTCTATCATGGAGTTTAAGAGCATGGAAAAGCTGTTTAATGCTTTCGTCAATAAGCTTCCTGATATAGTCCATCCCACTTCCGGCAGGATACACGCTGACTTTAGGCAGTTTGGCGCTCGGACCGGTAGAATGTCATGTACTAAACCCAACTTGCAGCAGCAGCCCTCCAAGAACATTGAGATTAAAGATAAAGATGGAAAAGTTATTAAAAAATTAGTTTGGAGAGAGGTATATACAGCAAGACCGGGCTATAAAATCGTAACAGCCGATTATGACCAAATGGAATTAAGGATCTTGACTCAGGCTTCCCTTGAACCAAAGTTCATAGCGGCTTTTAATAAGGGACTTGATCTCCATACAATGACCGCAGAATTCATTAATAAGGAAAAGATTGATAAGAAAACTCCCGAGGGTAAAAAGAAGAGGGAGGCAGCCAAAAAAGTTAACTTCGGTATTCCTTACGGTGTTACTAAGTTCGGACTCCTCTATCAGTTGCAGGCTGAACTCATACCATGTACTGAGGAGGAGGCTGACGGAATGATTAGAGGACACCGAGAGGCTTACCCTGTGCTCCATGAATATCTTGATAAGATGGACCAAGAAGCAAGGAAAAATCTTGAAGTCCGCAACCTTGCAGGCAGGTTAATAGTATACACTGATCCACGTATCACTACTAAAAAGGAAGCTGAAAGGAGAAAGGCAGCAGCAGGAAAATCTAAGAAAGCTGATGCTAAGATACCTATGCCTCTGGATAAATACAGGAGAAGGCTTGTAAAGCAGATAGGAAACAATGGAAAGAACAACCCTATACAGTCCCTTGGAGTAGACATCCTTAAGATCGCTCTCAAAGGAGTTTATGACAGGTTGAACACAGGAGCAGTGGACCATACCAGGCGTCAAATAGTCCTCATTAATGTAGTTCACGACGAAATTGTCTTAGAAGTTCCTGACGAATTAGTTGAGTTTGCCTCCACTGCGGTGAAAGAAGAAATGGAAAAAGCAGGAGAACAATTTATCAAAGTCGTAAAGTGTCCTGTAAAACCTATAGTTGCGGATTGTTGGAAGAAGTAAACCAATTAAAATAGAGCTTAGTCTAGTAGTAGTCTACACCTCCTAAAAATATAAACGTCTTAATTTACTCCGACTTGCTTTCCTCTTTTTATCCCTTTTTTTATTGATACAGAACTTTTTGAATACATTCTGCCCCAATTTCTGCCCTACTTGCCCCATTCTGCCCCACTTCTGCCCCACTGTTTTCAGCATCGGAAGGCTCGAAATGGGTATTCTGCCCTTTTGCCCCGTGAATATAAACTAATAGAGAACTATTACTTTTACAATCAATAGTACAACCTTACTATAAATCGAAGAAGCCAAAGTAAAGTATATTAGTATGGGGCAAAAGAGCAGAATAAGCTAAATAGTATCAGTAGACTCTATTTTATGGGGCAGAATAGGGGCAGAATGGGGCAGAATGGGGCAGAATGGAGCAGAAGTCTAAAAGGTGGTAAATAGAGTGTTTATGATAAAAGCACAGAGATAGAGAGAGTATGTGTCTAAAACACACTATATATATACCTCCAAATTTCCCTTTTTACATGTCGCAGCGCTCAGCCCTTTGTGCCTATACATCCCGATTTCAGAAAAATTAGTTCGTTAAAAGTTCTGCCCCAATAAGTGCAAATTCAAAGAGGAAGTAATCAAATTCTGTCTCCTTTTCTGTTTTCTTAATTGGGAATGAATACTCATTCTCTGAATCTCTTTCTATTTTTTGGCCTAAATATATTTTAAAAACGGTGCTTGAAGCACCGCGTCAACCGATACTATTATCTCAGTAAATAAGCCGGATCCTGGGAGAAACTACTTGATATTACCATCTTGGCACTTCAAGGGATGCTATGATCTCAGTAAATAAGCTGCACCGGAGTTTAGTCCATACAAAAATTTCAAGAATTCCGGCGGCACGTTTCGTGCGAGTACTGCTATTATTTCAGCCGCACTGGTTGATATCTTATTTGTTTCCAGCGCATCAAATACTCATATGATGAATATTATTTTCTAGTTATTATGTTAACACCGTGAACCTTATAAACATGGAAGCGAAATATAAAGAAAAATTTGCTTTATATTTGCGCTATAACCAATAACATTAAACATGCTACCCGATACGGGAAATACAACAGTATAAACTTTTCAATTGCGAAAGGAAGCGATGTCCATGCGAATTAACAATATTATAAAAAACGATCAGGAAACACTAGCGAAAGAGCTAAAAGGTGAAGGAAAGACCCTTGACGAGATTTCGCGGATCTTATCGAAAGAAGCGAAAACTCCTATAAGTTTGTCCACCGTTTACCGTTATTTTGGTTCAAACGAAAAAGCAATAGTCCAAGCAATCGAAAAAAGCGATAAACTAAAGGCAAAGGTAGCCGATGCTAAGATAAGTACAATCAATCAACGTATGGGTGTCATTCTTTCTTTAATTGAAATTGGTGCTGAAGCTCGCTTAGAAGGTGATCGTCGGGGCGCTGTGTTAGCCTTGAGAGCTGCCACCGATGCTTTGCACAAACTTGATGAGCGTCTTGGTATACTGAAACCATCCAATACGTTAATCCAAATAAATAACAACCCATCTAAAATTGATCACATGACCGATGCTGAACTCATTGCGATTATTAAGTGCGAGCAAGAAACGTTAGATCCGGAAGTGGCTGTACTTGACTGACAAATTTCGAGCCGCCCAGTTACTTCTCCGCCGGAGTAAAGCACGAACCAACTTTTTAGATTTCATTACGTATACCAAAAAGAATTATGTGGTAAACTGGCATCACGAACTTATGTGTCGAAAAATAGACGACCTATTAGACGGAAAAATAAAAAGATTGATTATATCCTGCCCGCCTAGGTTTGGCAAAAGTGAAGTTGTTTCGCGTCGTCTACCGGCCTATGTGCTTGGTAAAAATCCCGATGCAAGTATTATAGCATGTTCTTATAGTGCGGATCTGGCGGCAAGGATGAATCGTGATGTTCAGAGAATTATCGACAATCCTGAATACGCTGACCTATTTCCTGACACTCGTTTAAATGCAGCAAATATTAGAACCCTGTCTCAGGGAACTTATTTACGCAATTCTGATCTTTTCGAAATTGTTAACCACGCCGGTGTTTATCGTAGTTGTGGGATTGGGGGTGGTATAACTGGTATGGGTTTTAATTCAATTGGTATTATCGATGATCCAATTAAGAATCGTGAAGAAGCAGAGAGTCCGACGATCAGAAACAAAATATGGGAATGGTACACTGACACGTTCTATACCAGGCGTGAGAACGATGCACCTATACTTGTGACACAGACCCGCTGGCATGAAGACGACATGATCGGAAGGCTATTAGAGAGCTCTAAAAATGAAGATGCCGACCAGTGGGAAGTCATTACGCTCCCTGCCATGTCCGAAGACGAAAGACCAGACTATGATCAAAGAACTGAACCAGATCAGCCCCTTTGGCCAGGGAAATACGATGCGGAAAAGTTAAATCAGATTCGGGCGACCGTTCCTACGTATACATGGCTTTCCCTGTATCAACAACGCCCATCATCAGCTAGTGGAAACCTTTTCAAACGCGAGAATTTTCAGTATTTTACTGATTCTCCGTTAACATATGATTTGCATAAACCAGACGAAATTGATAAAATTCCTAAAGTCCATTGCACAATATTTCAAACATGTGATCCGGCAGGAACTGCCAAAACAAGTTCGGACTACTTTGTGTTATCAACCTGGGCACTGACAAAAAAAGGTGAATTGCTTCTACTTGAAGTGTTTAAAACCAAACTTGAAGGACCTGACCACGTCGATTTTATAAAAGCACAATACCAGAAATGGCATCCTGTAGCAATTG
>Ga0209539_1002236_pt1 | contig 10197 bp, 7 predicted proteins | sample BarGraNGADG00312_2_FD_184499 | JGI IMG/M metagenome (GOLD analysis project Ga0209539, IMG submission 184499) | Arctic peat soil microbial communities from Barrow, Alaska - Barrow Graham LP Ref core NGADG0011-312 (SPAdes) (version 2) | ecosystem: Environmental > Terrestrial > Soil > Wetlands >... | reverse complement strand
GCCAACCCGGTGACGATCGTGGTTCCCGGGTCGCTGTTCGTGACCGGGGACAACGTCATCTCTGCCCAGGTGCAGTCGAACTACCGCAGTACCCCGAGCGCGAGCTTCGAGCTCACCGCCACGATCGTGGCGGGGACCCAGCCCGAGCCCGAGCCCGACCCGGAGCCGGGTCCGGTCGCGCTGGTGGCCGCGGGGTCGGCGTGGTCGTACTACTTCGGGGCTGATGCGCCGGCGTCGGGGTGGCAGAGTGCTGGGTTTGACGAGGCAGGCTGGTCCGTGGGTGCTGCTCCGCTGGGGTGGGGTCACGCGAACCTGGGTACGACGTTGACGGCGTCGGGGACCCGGCCGTTGGCCAGCTACTACCGCAAGGTCGTCCAGGTGGCTGATGCGACGAAGGTGGCGTCGGTGACTCTGACCACGCGGGCCGACGACGGGGTGGTGGTCTACGTCAACGGCACCGAGGTCGGTCGGGCGAACGTTCCGGCCGGTCCGGTGGGGCACACCTCGTATGCGTCGAGTGCGGTCAGTGCGTCGAACGCGGTGGCCAACCCGGTGACGATCGTGGTTCCCGGGTCGCTGTTCGTGACCGGGGACAACGTCATCTCTGCCCAGGTGCAGTCGAACTACCGCAGTACCCCGAGCGCGAGCTTCGAGCTCACCGCCACGATCGGTGGCTGACAGGGTCGCGTCGAAAAGGGGATGATCGAGCCCTGAGGGTCCGCTCCGCCGGTGGCGGGGCGGACCGAGGGGTCATCTCGCGCGCCTGCGGGCCGTCGAGCAGCGCAGAGGAGGCGGCTGGTGACGACGTCGGCCGTCACGAGGACGGCACCAGCGGCCGTGGACACCACCTCGCCGCTGCCGGGACCCCGGTCGGCTTCCGAGGTGACCGCGGTCGGCCCGGCGCGCAAGGAGCTGCCCGGCTGGCCACTCACCGTCGCCCTCTTCGGCCTGCCCGTCTTCTGGATGCTGGGTGTTCTCCCCTTCATCTACGTGGGTGTCGCGCTGGTCATGGTCGTCCTCATGGTGTTCAGGCGGGGTACGGAACTGATCCCCGGGTTGCTGCCCTGGTTCGCCTTCCTCGTCTGGACGCTCGCCTCCTCGGTCATGGTGACCGGCACCGGGCAGGCGATCGGCTACCTCATGCGGGTGGCCGACCTCGTGGCCGTGGGCGTGATCATGGTCTACTACGTGAACGCCAGGGAGCGCGTCACCCCGCGCCTCGTCATGGGCGGCCTGGTGAGCATGTGGCTCACCACCGTGGGGCTCGGCCTCTTGGCGATCGCGTTCCCGGACACCCGCATCACCACACCCGTCGGCCTGCTGATGCCGGAAGGCCTGACGAGCAACACGCTGGTCAGCGAACTCGTGTTCCCGCGGCTCGCGGAGGTCCAGCAGCCCGGGGGCGTCGAGGAGCCGTACAACCGGCCCGCGGCCCCGTTCCCGTACGCGAACAGCTGGGGCGTCGCCTACGTCCTGCTGACGCCGGTGGTCATCGCCTTCATCGGCATGGCCCACCGCAGGCTCACCAAGGTCCTCCTCGTCATCGCCCTCCCCCTCTCGGTGTGGCCCGCCCTCGAGACCAGCAACCGGGGCATGTTCCTCGGCCTGGCCGTGGTACTCCTGGCCATGGTCGGCAGGCTTGCGCTGCGCGGTCGGTTCAGACCTGCCCTGGCGACGATGCTCGCCACTGCCGCAGGTGCGTACGCCCTGGTCGCCTCCGGGGCCGCGGCCGAGATCTTGGGCCGGCAGGAGTACAGCGACAGCACGAGCACCCGAGCGAACGTCTACGGGGCGACGATCCGTGCGACGCTCGAGTCACCGCTCCTCGGCTGGGCCAACCCGCAGAACGACGCCACGATCGGCATCGCCATCGGGACGCAGGGCTACGTCTGGACCCTGATGTTCTGCTTCGGGTTCGTCGGACTCGGCCTGTTCCTCGTGTTCCTCCTAGGGGGCATCGCCCGCACGGCAGGGGTGGTGTCCACGACGGGTCTCTGGCTGCACGCGGTTCTGCTCTCGTCGGCCGTGATCATCTTCTTCTACGGTCTGGGGGGCACCCAGCTGCTCGTGGTCTGCCTGTGCCTTGCCGTGCTCCTGCGAGCCCGGCGCTTCCATGAGGAGGTCGGGTGACTGCGGTCGTCACGTCGGAGAGGCTGCCTGTCGCCGGAGCGGTGACCTTCGGTGGCACGGTGACCAACGCTGGGCTCACCTTCCTGATGACGGGGATCATCGGGAACGCTCTCGGGACCGCCAGCACCGGCCTCTTCTTCCAGGCCACCGCGGTCTTCGCGATCCTCGCGGCAGCTCTGGGGATGGGTGCGGACACCGCTCTGGTCCGTGCTCTGTCCCGCGAGCGGGCTCTCGGCCGACCGGACGCGCTGATCCCCACGGTGGTTGCGGCCTTCGTCCCGGTACTGGTGGTCAGCATCGTGGCCGCGACCGCGCTCTGGCTGGCGGCGCCGACGCTCGCGCGGATCATGAACCCTGCTGCCCCGCTCGAGGCACAGTCCCTGATCCGGGGCCTGGCTCCGTTCCTGCCGGCGGCGCCCATGCTCGGCCTCACGCTCGGTGCGTGCCGAGGTCTCGGGAGGTACCTGCCGTACACAGCGCTGCAGAGCATCCTCGTCCCGGCGAGCCGGGTCGTGCTGCTGCTGGTAGTCCTGTCCACCTCGCGCGACGTCGAGCCGGTGGTCCTGGCCTGGGCGGCGCCGTTGGTCCTGGCTGTCCTCCTGGGCGTGCCGGTGCTCGTGCGGCTGCTCAGGCGCATGAAGCCGTCGGCCGCCCCCCTCGACCGCACGGGTGCGTCCATCGGCGCCGTCGCACTTCCGCTGTGGTCCTTCGCGCTGCCCCGTGGCGGTGCGGCCCTGCTCGAACGGGCACTCGACTGGTCGGACGTCCTCATCGTCATCGCCTTCGCCGGGCCGGCCGACGGCGGGGTCTACGCGGTGGTGACGCGCGTCGCGAGCATCGGATACCTGCTTGAGACCGCAGCGCGTGTGGTGACCGGGCCCAAGATCAGCCACGCGCTGGCGCTGGGTGACCTCGATGCGGCGCGGGCCATCTTCGCCGACGTGACCAGGGGGCTGGTGCTTGGCAGTTGGCCGCTCTACAGCCTGCTCATCGTCTTCGCGACCCCGGTCCTCAGCCTCTTCGGCCCAGGCTTCTCGAGCGGGGCGCCGGCCCTTGCTGCGATCTCGGTCGCCATGATGACGGCGACGGCCGCCGGCATGCTCCAGTCGTTCCTCCTGATGGGCGGGCGCAGCCATTGGCAGCTCATGAACCGGGGCATCCAGCTCCTGACCCTTGTCGGTCTGTGCCTTCTCCTCGTGCCGCACCTCGGCGTGCTCGGCGCCGCTCTGGCCTGGGTCGCTGCGATCCTCGTGGACGCACTTCTCGCCGGGACCCAGGTGTTCCGCCGGATGGGCGTGCGCAGTTCGCCGCGCCTGATCGCGGTCCCCTGCCTTGCTGCGGTCGGGGTCTTCGGGGCAGGCGGCTGGTTGGTGCGTCTCGCCCTGGGGGAGACCGTCACGGCCCTGGTCACCAGCGTCCTGGTCTGCGGGGCCCTGTACCTGGCCGTCTGCGCGCGCTGGCGACGAGAGCTGGGCATCACCGCGCTCCTGGGGCAGCGATGAGCCGTCCGACGCGCGCATCGCGCCTCGGGGCCCCGGTGCCCGTCGGGCCGGGGGGCCGGCCGTGAAGATCGCGTACCTCATCCAGTGCCACAAGGAGCCGGCACAGGTCGAGCGGCTCGTCCGCGTGCTGCACCGGCTCGACCCGGTGGCGATCATCCATGTCAGCCACGACGTGAATGGTGAGCCGGGAATCGACGCGCTCCGCGGCCTCGATCGGACGACCGTCGTCCAGGACATCGGCGGTCGCGGGCAGTTCCATTTCATCCTCCGCTGGCTGAAGGCGATCGAGCAGATCCGCGAGCAGGGTGGGGCCGACTTCGTCGTGATGCTCTCGGGGCAGGACTACCCGCTGCGCCCGCTGGTCGAGATGCACACCGAGCTCGCCGCGAGTGGGGACGGCTTCCTCGAGCACTTTCCTGCGCTCGTCGAGGAGGGCAACCAATGGTCGGCCCGGGAGGGACGCTCTCGGTACACGTACCGGTGGCGCGAGATCTGCACGATCTCCGATCGCACCCGTGACCGCATCCACCTGCTGCACGGGCTCAACCGGCTGCAGCCACTCGTGCGGGTCAACGTGGCCTACGGAGGTCTCAAGGTCGGGTTCCGGGGCTCGCACATCCCCGCCGGGATGGAGTGTCGCGGGGGCTCGATGTTCCATTCGCTGTCCTGGCGGAGCGTCGAGTACGTGGTCCGGACGGTCCGGGACCGTCCGGACCTGCTGCGGTGGGCGAGGTCGAGCCTGAACATTGACGAGGCGTTCTTCCAGACCGTGCTGGTCAGCGCCGGCCAGTTCCACTTCCTGCCGTCCGCACGTCGGTTCTACCGCTTCGAGGGCTCTCACTTCGGCCACCCCAAGGTGCTCACGGCCGCCGACGCCCGGGCCGCGCTGGACAGCGGTGACTACTTCGCCCGGAAGTTCGACCGCGCGGTCCACCCCGAGGCCTTCGACGTCGTGGACAGGGCGTTGGGGCTCTAGGCACGCACACCACCCGTGGCCCGTCCCGCCGTGCTCGCACGCGGACCGGAGGTCGCCGGGGTGACCCCGAGCCGTAGGGTCAGGACGAGCTGCGGACGTGTTCGGGCGGAGCCGGCCGCTCCGGACGCACCTGCCGCACCTGGGGGAGTCGGGAGAGCTTGAACCATCCGGGCCGGCGCGAGAGCACGTCGTCGACGACCTGCTGCATCGCGGCCGCGGTCTGGTCCGCAGGGGAGTGGCGTTCCGGGACGCGGGAGTAGGCAGGGTCCTCGAGCGCGCGGTCGAGGTGAGTGTGCAGGCCGGCCTCCGAGTCCGTGATCCAGGCCGTCCCGCGGTCAGCCATGAAGTGACCGAAGGGGACCTGGTGCCCATCGACGTGCTCACCCAACCGTGGGTCCCGCGCCATCACGATGGGTCGTCTGCCCACCGAGTTGGCGTCGAGGATGGTCCCGGGGCCGACCTGGGTGACCACCACCGTCGCCTCCCGGAAGAGCTCGAGGAGGCGCGTGCGCGGGATGATCGTGTAGTTTTCCCCGGTGCGCGACGGTCGGGACGTCCCGTGCTGCACGACGAGCTCGACGTCTCCGGCCTGAGCGTCGACCCAGCTGTCGACCCAGGCAACGAGACGGTCGAAGGGATGGTGGTCCGTTCCCACCGAGACGAGGACGAGGGGCGGGGTCACAGAGCATGTCCGATCTCGACGGCGTCGGGGTAGAGCGCGACCTGTTCGGGCCACTGGACGCAGAAGGCGTCCGAGATCGGGTACGAGAGCCGGCCCGTCAGCGTGCGCGTCGTGATCCGGTCGAAGACCTCGAGGTAGACCGTCCGGATCCTCAGGACGCGAGCCATGACGAAGAACGGCAGGCTCACCCCGGCGCCCGTCGAGACGACGACGTCGGGGCGCTCGGCCCGGAGGGTCCGGAAGGCCAGCACCAGGTTGCGCAGTGCGTTGGGGACGTTCCGCGTGGTTGGGTGGAAGGCCCACGTGACCCGCTCGTCGGCGAGGGCCGACTCGGCGTCGGGCTTGCGGAACGTGACCCAGTGCCGGTCGTGCTGACGCCACCACGCCTCGAGGGAGAGCAGCTGAGCCAGGTGTCCACCGGTCGAGGCGACGAGCAGGATCTTCACGTCATCACGCCTGGGTGCGGGTCTTGGCCGCCGCCTGGAGCCCGTCGTCGTCATAGGCGTTCTCCGGGGAATCGGCGCTCACGTCCGCGCTCGTCGCTGTCCCGTCGTCCACGGCGCCGGCCAGTCCCGGTGCACCCCCTGGGTGGTCCGGATGTGCGACGACGTCGTCGGCCTCGGCCGTGGCGGTGCTGCGACGGGACGCTGCCCAGGCGAGGGCGCGACGCACCCGTGCCGCGACAGCGCGTGCGACCCGGCGTGCACGCCGCGGGGTCGTGCCAGACAGATAGGCGTGGATGACGTCGGACCCGCCGCCGGCGACCAGCTCGAGGTTCGCACGCAGACCCTTGGTGCGAGTCAGGCGGTGTCCCACCATGAGGGTGATCGGGCAGGCCTCGAGGAGGCGGGCGACATTGGTCCGTGACTTCACGTCGCTGAGGTCGACGAGCACGACCGAGCGTTTCCAGAGGGTGAGGTCCTTGTCGCTCGGCCATCCCCGGTCGAGGAGCCCACCGGCGAGCTTGGTGCCGTCCAGCAGCACGACCGAGCGCCCGGCGTCCTGCATGACCCGCTGCAGCTGCACGGTCAGCAGGCCGTGCTCCTTGGTCCCGACGGCGAGCAGTGCGATGCGTGCAGCCCGCGGGCGGTGCGTGGCGGCCGAGCCGGGCTCGTGCGGGGTGAGCCTGGCATCGATCTCACGCAGGATCCACCGGAGGGCCTCGCGATCCTGCGTCGACCGGATCCGGACGGGCCGCGCCGCCACCAGTTCGGCGTAGCGAGCGGCGAAACGGACCCGGCGGTCTGCCCGGTCGCGGACGAGGGCCAGGGCGAGCCCTAGGAGCAGACCGGCGGCGAGCCCCGCGGCGAGGAACATCAGGCGCCCAGGGGACGACGAGTCTTCCGGGGCTATCGCCTCACCGATGATCCGGCCCGGCTCCTGACCGAAGAGCTCAAGGGTCCGTCGCTGTTCGCGGAGCGTCGCGAGCAGCGACTGGCTCGTTTCGGCGTTCGGGGCCAGGTCGGCGATCTGGTCGTCGATCGCCGCGATGTAGCGTGCGGCCGACTGGGCCGCCCCCTCGCTGCGGAACTGGAGGTACGCGTCGGCCAGCGCGTTCGCATACCTGGCAGCCCGGTCAGGGTCGGCGTCCGAGACGCTGACCCGGAGGACCTCGGAACGCGACGGCGCCGCGACGTTCCGTCGGGTGAGCAGTGCGGAGTCGGCGGACAACGTCTCACCGACGGCCTCGGAGGCGATCCGGGCGACCTCGCTCGAGCCGAGGATCTCTTGCTCCGTCTGGATGTTGATCTCCCCCGAGGAGGCGCTCACCGAGGAGGGGTTGTCGACGAGCGGGGCGACCACGAGGGTCGCGGTGGCCGTGTACTCCTCGGGTATCGCATTCCCCGCAGCGAGCGCGAGTCCGAGCATCACTGCCACGGCGATGAGCACGGTCGGGAGCCTGCGTGCGACCCGGTGCCCGAGATCACGCAGACGGATCGGGCCATCAGTGCTGGGTGTTGTCACGAGGAAGTCCTTGCTGCTCGACGAACGGAGAGGTCCTGCTTGGGGCGGTGGCGACCCGGCCTAGGGGATCAGGCCAGTGGCGGCGGGTGCGGGGGCGGCCCCGCCTGCCCGGACGAGGGTCACGGGCTCGCCGGTCGGCCAGAGCCCTGACCTCCCGCTGGAGGCGGCGGAGCGCGCGCTTGAGCCGGAACGTGTCGTAGTGCCGCCGCCAGTGCACCCAGGAGGACACCGACCTCTCGAGTCCCAGCGAGATCCGGGCCGCGTCCTGCAGGCTCTCCGCGGGGGTGATGTCCACCGGCCCGAAGGCGAGGGCTCCCGGCGGTGCGGGTGGCACGAGGGCCGCCGGGCGCCGCACAGCCCGCTTCTGCAGGTGGATGTAGGCAGCCTCGGAGAGCACCGCACCCGTGGACGGGTCGAGCTCGAGGCAACGGCCGTCCTGCCAGGCGAACACGGTGTCGCCCCGCCCCCGGCGCGACCGGTTCGCCCTGAGCCGGTAGGACGGCACGAACATGTCGAAGCACACGGGATCAGCAAAGGTGCTCAGGCCGGCTGCGCGGGTGATCGCGTCCCAACCGCCGAACTCGTCGTAGGACAGGTGCGCCTCGGTGGTGAAGGCCTCGTGCGCGGGGACGACGCCGGGGTGGTCCTGGAGGACGAGAGTTCGGAGCTCGGGCGTGTTCCTGAACATGCTGAGGTGCCCGAAGGTGAGGATTCGCTCCGTCCCGGCCTCGACCGCCTCGCTGACGTGCGCCCAGATGTCGCCCCAGATGACATCGACGTCGGCATAGGCCCAATACTCGTAGGGCTCGAGCTCCGGCTCGAAGATCAGACCGTAGGCAGGCTTGAGGTCGCAGAGCTTGTACGGGTTCGCGATGGCAGCCTCGTATCCCAGGGTTCGGGAGATCCGATCGCGCATCGCGGGCAGGGTGGTCCGCGTCACCGTGACATTGGGGGGGAGGTCCGTCAGGTCCTGGTCGGTGAACAGGTGCCACGCGAGCGCCGGGTTCCGGCCCATGGTGTGCAGCGTGAGGGGCCAGTAGACGGGCAGCGTCCCGAAGTACGGGATCACCACTCCGATCCGTGCTGTGCTCTCCAATGCGGTCCCATCTCGTCGCCCCGACACGTCGCCCAGACGGGCAGAGACGCATCAAACGGAATAGTCGGACTTGCTGGTCCATCGTACGGACCCGGGGGGCGATGGCCAGACGGCGATCGGGTGAAAGGGCTGCGCGGCCGCCCCGGGCCTGTCCGAGACCCCCGCACACGCCCCGCCATCACGGCCTCGACCGCGCTCGTAGACTGTCGGCCGACCCCTCCGCCCGGCGGATGCGGGGCCGTCTTGCTGCCCGTGCCCGCCCAGACCGGCGGGCGTCGTCCTCCCATGGAGCCCATGAACCTCACCGGTGTGCTGTCCGTCCTGCGTGGCGACCCCGCCGTCGGCCAGGCGGTCGACCTCGTCCGCGCCACGATCGGTCGCGAGCCGATCGACATCGTCGTGCCGCAGGGCGCCCGGCCGCCGCTCGTCGCTGCGCTGAGCCCGGCCCTGGCCGAGACCACCGGCGCCCCGCTCGTCGTCGTCACCGCCACCGGCCGTGAGGCGGACGACCTCGCCCTCGCACTCCGCTCGTACCTGCCCGCCGACGACGTCGCGGTGCTACCGGCGTGGGAGACCCTCCCGCACGAGCGGTTGTCGCCGCGCAGCGACACCGTGGCCCGGCGGCTCGCCGTGTTCCGCCGGCTCGCCCATCCCGAGGCCGACGGCGGCCGTCACCACGGCGCGGGACCGGTGCGGGTGCTCGTGGTGCCGGTGCGCGCCCTGCTGCAGCCGGTCGTCGCGGGCCTGGGCGACCTCGAGCCGGTGTCCGTCGCGGTGGGGGACCAGGTGGACCTGGCCGACCTGGCCGAGCTCTTGGTGGGTGCCGCGTACAGCCGGGTGGACATGGTCGAGCGGCGTGGCGAGTTCGCGGTGCGCGGCGGGATCCTCGACGTGTTCCCGCCGACGGAGGAGCACCCGCTGCGGGTCGAGCTCTGGGGGGACGAGGTCGAGGAGATCCGGTGGTTCGCCGTCGCGGACCAGCGCAGCCTCGAGGAGGCCGCCGGCGGGCTCTGGGCCCCCCCGTGCCGGGAGATCCTGCTCACCGACGCGGTGCGAGCCCGTGCGGCCGACCTGGTCCTGCGCCTGCCGGGGGCGACGGAGATGCTCGACAAGATCTCCGCCGGCGTGGCCGTGGAGGGGATGGAGTCCCTCGCCCCGGTGCTCGTGGACCGGATGGTGCCGGTCGTCGAGCTGATCCCGCCGCGGTCCCTCGTGGTGGTGGCCGAGCCCGAGCGGGTCCGCCGGCGGGCGCACGACCTGGCCGCGACGACCCAGGAGTTCCTCGACGCGGCCTGGACCTCTGCCGCGGCGGGGGGCAGGACCCCGATCGACCTGCGCTCGGCGTCGTTCGCGGACTACGGCCGCACCCGGGAGGAGGCGCTGGCGCGCGACCTCGGCTGGTGGACCCTGAGCAGCTTCTCCCTCGATGCGGCGCAGTCCGACGGTGGGGACGTCGGCGCGGCGGGGCATGCGTCCGGCGCACCCGAGGACACCGACGGGCCGGCCCTCGTCGTGGCGGCGCGTGACGTCCGGGCCTACCACGGCGATGTCGCCGCCGCCGTCACCGACCTCAAGGAGCTGGCGAGGTCCGGCTGGCGGCTGGTGCTCGCCACCGACGGAGCCGGTCCGGCCCAGCGCATGGTCGAACAGCTCACCGCGCACGACGTGCCTGCCCGCCGGGTGACCGACCTGGCTGACGAGCCCGGCGCCGGCATCGTGCACGTCGTCCCTGCCCCGGTGGGTCGCGGCTTCGTCGCGACCCAGCTCCGGCTGGCCGTGCTCACCGAGATCGACCTCACCGGACGGCCAGGTGCCTCCACCCGGGACATGCGCGGCCTGCCGGCCC
>Ga0209539_1002235_pt1 | contig 10202 bp, 9 predicted proteins | sample BarGraNGADG00312_2_FD_184499 | JGI IMG/M metagenome (GOLD analysis project Ga0209539, IMG submission 184499) | Arctic peat soil microbial communities from Barrow, Alaska - Barrow Graham LP Ref core NGADG0011-312 (SPAdes) (version 2) | ecosystem: Environmental > Terrestrial > Soil > Wetlands >... | reverse complement strand
GACGCGCCGAGGTAGCGGACCTTGCCGGTGCGCACGAGGTCGTGCAGCGCCTGCATGGTCTCCTCGATGGGCGTCTGCGGGTCGTACCGGTGGATCTGGTACAGATCGATGTAGTCCGTGCCGAGCCTGCGCAGGCTCGCCTCGACCTGGGTGAGGATCGCGCCGCGGGACAGCCCGGCACCGTTCGGGCCAGGCCCCATCAGCCCGTGCACCTTGGTCGCGACGACCACCTCCGCACGCCGGGCGACGTCGCGCAGCACCTCCCCGAGGATCTCCTCGCTCGACCCGGCCGAGTAGACGTTCGCCGTGTCGAAGGTGGTGATCCCGGCTTCCAGGGCCGCGACGATGAACGGACGCGCCTGGTCCGGCGGCAGTGTCCAGGGATGGGCGCCGCGCTGCGGCTCACCGAAGCTCATGCAGCCCAGCACGATCCGGGACACCTGCAGCCCGGACGCACCCAGCGTTACGTACTCCATCAGTCCTCCTCGTGGTGGCGTGACGCGTCAGGGCACCAGCAGCACCTTGCCGGTGGTGGCCCGGCTCTCCAGCGCGCGGTGCGCCTGCGCGGCGTCGTCAAGGGAGTAGGTGGCGCCGATGCGGACGTCGAGCGTGCCGGCCAGCACCCGCTCGAGCAGGTCAGCGGCCCGCTCGAGGAGTTCGGCGCGGCTGGCGGTGTATGCGCCGATGGTCGGCCGGGTCAGGTAGACCGAGCCGGCGGTGTTCAGCCGCTGGGGGTCGAACGGGGGCACCTGACCGGAGGAGCCACCGAACAGCGCCAGCCCGCCGCGCGGCATAAGGCAGGCAAGGGAGGCATCGAAGGTGGCCCGCCCGACGCCGTCGAACACGGTGTGCACACCGCCGCCGCTGAGCTCCCGGACCAGTGGCGGTAGGTCGCGGGTGAGGTCCTCGAGCTGGTCGTACCTGATCACCTGGGCCGCGCCCGCCGCACGCGACAGCGCCGCCTTCTCCGGCGTGGAGACGGTCGTGATGACGGTGGCGCCGCGAGCCACCGCGAGCTGGGTGAGCAGCAGCCCGACGCCACCCGCCCCGGCGTGCACCAGGACCTGCTGGCCGGCCCGGACCGGGAAGGTGGACGTTGCCAGGTAGTGCGCGGTGATCCCCTGCAGCATCAGCGCCGCGGCCGTCGTCAGGGGCACGCCGTCGGGGACCGGGATCACCTGCTGCCCGACGAGGCGCACCTGCTCGGCGTAGGAGCCCTCGGTGCCCGCGATCCATGCAACGGCGTCGCCGACCGAGACGTCCGTCACGCCCGCGCCGACCGCCGTGACGACCCCGGCGCCCTCGGTCCCGACCACATGCGGGAACTGGCCCGGGTAGACGCCGGACCGGCGGTAGGTGTCGATGAAGTTGACCCCGGCGGCAGCGACGGCCACCACCACCTGCCCGGGGTCCGGCACCAGGTCCGGGAGCGAGACGACGGACAGCACCTCGGGACCGCCGGGGGAGCCGGCCTGAACAGATCGCATGGCACCATCCAACACCGGTCCGGAACGGGCTGCACGCCTCATGCAGTCGCGTGTATATTCATGCACATGACGGTGCGGGTGGCAGTGGCGGGTGCGAGCGGCTACGCGGGCGGCGAGGTGCTGCGCCTGCTAGTCGCGCACCCCGGCGTCGAGATCGGCGCCGTGACCGCGCACAGCTCCGCCGGCGACCGGCTCGGCCAGCATCAGCCCCACCTGCGCACGCTGGCCGACCGGGTCATCGAGGACACCACCCCTGAGGCCCTTGCCGGGCACGACGTCGTCGTGCTCGCCCTGCCGCACGGCGCGTCCGGCGCGATCGCCGCGGAGCTGGGCGCCGGCGTCCTGGTCCTGGACTGCGGCGCGGACCACCGCCTGTCCGACGCCGCGGCCTGGCAGCAGTTCTACGGCTCCGCCCACGCCGGCACCTGGCCCTACGGCATGCCCGAGCTGATGCTCGCCGGCGGTCGCAAGCAGCGCGAGCATCTGGTCGGCGCCCGGCGGGTGGCCGTCCCCGGCTGCAACGTCACCGCCATCACCCTCGGCATCCAGCCGGGTGTCGCGGCCGGGCTGGTGGACGCGACGGACCTGGTGGCGGTGCTCGCGGTGGGCTACTCCGGTGCGGGCAAGGCGCTCAAGGCGCACCTGCTGGCCTCGGAGGGCCTTGGCTCGGCCGCGCCGTACGCGGTCGGCGGCACGCACCGGCACATCCCGGAGATCGAGCAGAACCTGCGGGCGGCCGGCGCGGGCGACGTCCGGATCTCCTTCACTCCCGTGCTGGTGCCGATGTCCCGTGGCATCCTCGCGACCACGACGGCGCCGCTCGCCCCGGGCGCCGACGCCGCCGACGTGCGGGCCGCCTGGGAGCAGGCCTACGCCGACGAGCCCTTCGTCGAGCTGCTGCCCGAGGGCCAGTGGCCGACGAGTGCGGCCACCCTCGGCGCCAACACCGCCCTGGTGCAGGTCGCCGTGGACGCGCGGGCCGGGAAGGTGGTCACCATCTGCGCTCTCGACAACCTGGTCAAGGGCACGGCCGGTGCGGCGGTGCAGTCGATGAACCTGGCGCTCGGCCTGCCGGAGGGCGCCGGGCTGACCGTGACGGGGGTGGCACCGTGAGCGTCACCGCACCTGCCGGGTTCCGGGCCGGCGGGGTCGCCGCCGGCCTCAAGCCGTCCGGTCGGCCGGACGTCGCACTGGTGGTCAACGATGGGCCGGACCACGTCGGAGTCGCCGTGTTCACCACCAACCGCGTGGTCGGCGCCCCGGTGGTGTGGTCGCGGCAGGTGGTGCGCGACGGCGTCGTGCACGCCGTGGTGCTCAACTCCGGCTCGGCGAACGTGTGCACCGGACCGGGCGGGTTCGAGGACGTGCACGTGACGGCCGAGCACGTGGGCGGCCTGCTGGGGGTCTCACCGGGCGACGTCGTGGTGTGCTCCACCGGCCTGATCGGTGAGCGGCCGTCCCGGCAACGGCTGCTCGACGGCATCACGGCCGTCGCGGGTGCCCTGGCCGCCGACGGCGGGCCGGCCGCCGCCGAGGCGATCATGACGACCGACACCGTGCCCAAGACCGTGCACGTGGTCCGGGACGGCTGGTCGATCGGTGGGATGGCCAAGGGCGCGGGCATGCTCGCGCCGGCGCTGGCCACCATGCTCTGCGTGCTCACCACCGACGCGGTCACCGGCGCCGACGACGCCGATGCGGCGCTGCGCGCCGCCACCGGGCTCACCTTCGACCGGATCGACTCCGACGGCTGCATGTCCACCTCGGACACCGTCGTGCTGATGGCATCCGGCGCGAGCGGGGTGCGGGTGGGCCGCGCCGAGCTCACCGAGGCGCTCACGCAGGCCTGCGCGAGCCTGTCCCGGGCGCTGATCGCCGACGCCGAGGGTGCAACGCACGACATCGCGGTGCGCGTGCTGAACGCCGAGACCGAGGATGCCGGCCTCGCCGTCGCCCGGGCCGTCACCCGGTCCAACCTGTTCAAGGCCGCGATCTTCGGCAACGACCCCAACTGGGGCCGGATCCTCGCCCAGGTCGGCACGGTGCCGGAGGAGGTCGCGGCCTTCGACCCGGACGCCCTGGACGTGACCATCAACGGGGTGCAGATCTGCCGGGCCGGCGGAGCGCACGAGCCCCGGCACCTGGTGCACCTGGCGGCGGCGCGCGAGGTGCACATCGACATCGACCTGCACGCCGGCGACGCCTCGGCGACCGTCTGGACCAACGACCTGACCCACGACTACGTCCACGAGAACAGCGCGTACTCCACATGAGCGAGAACCAGACGATCCAGCCCAGCGAGCTCACCCCGGCCCAGAAGGCCGAGGTGCTGATCGAGGCACTGCCCTGGCTGCAGCGCTTCTCCGGCGCCCTGTTCGTTGTCAAGTACGGCGGGAACGCCATGATCGACGACGACCTCAAGCGGGCGTTCGCGCAGGACATGGTGTTCCTGCGTCAGGTGGGCCTGCACCCGGTGGTCGTGCACGGCGGCGGGCCGCAGATCTCCACGATGCTCGCTCGGCTCGGCATCGAGAGCGAGTTCAAGGGCGGCCTGCGGGTCACCACGCCGGAGAGCATGGACGTGGTCCGGATGGTGCTCACCGGGCAGGTGTCCCGGGAGCTGGTCGGGCTGCTCAACGCGCACGGTCCGTACGCCGTCGGGCTGAGCGGGGAGGACGGCGGGCTGCTGCGGGCCCGGCGCCGGATGGCGGTGGTCGACGGGCGGCAGGTGGACGTCGGGCACGTCGGCGACGTGGTCGAGGTGGACCCGCGGGCGGTCACCGACCTGCTCGACGCCGGGCGCATCCCGGTGGTCTCCACCGTCGCACCGGACATCGACGACCCCACCCAGGTGCTCAACGTGAACGCGGACACCGCAGCCGCGGCCCTCGCGGTCGCCCTCGGCGCCTCCAAGCTGATCATCCTGACCGACGTCGAAGGCCTGTACACGGACTGGCCGGACCGGACCAGCCTGGCCCGTCAGATCCGGGTCTCGGCGCTCGCCGAGCTGCTGCCACGGTTGGAGTCCGGCATGGTGCCCAAGATGGAGGCCTGCCTGCGGGCGGTCCGCGGCGGGGTTCCGCAGGCGCACGTGGTCGACGGCCGGCAGGCGCACTCGGTGCTCACCGAGGTGTTCACCCAGCGGGGCGTCGGCACCATGGTGCTGCCGGACGACCTCAGCAGCGGCGCGCTGCGGATCGCGGGACCGGGAGGTGCCGGATGAGCGCCCTCGCCCAGCGTGGTGGCGGCGAGCTGACCGGTACCGGGGCCGAGTGGACGCAGCGGTACGCCCGCGCCCTGATGAACACCTTCGGCCCGCCCAAGCGGGTGCTGGTGCGGGGCGAGGGCGCGTACGTCTGGGACGCCGACGGGAAGCGCTACCTCGACCTGCTGGCCGGCATCGCGGTGAACGCCCTCGGCCACGCCCACCCGACCCTGACCGCCGCGATCAGCGCCCAGCTGGGCACGCTCGGGCATGTCTCGAACTTCTTCGCCACGCCCGCCCAGGTGGCCCTTGCCGAGCGGTTGCTCGCGCTGGCCGGCGGTGACGCCGCCTCCCGGGTCTTCTTCACCAACTCCGGCACGGAGGCCAACGAGGCAGTGATGAAGATGGCCCGGCGCACCGGCCGGCCGCGCATCCTTGCGCTCGAGGGCGCGTTCCACGGCCGGTCGATGGGTGCCCTGGCGATGACGCACAAGCTCGCCTACCGGGAGCCGTTCGAGCCGCTGCCCGGCGGTGTGGAGTTCCTCCCGTTCGGGGACACCGCTGCCCTCGAGGCCGCCATGGCCGACGACGTCGCCGCGCTGGTCCTTGAGGTCGTCCAGGGCGAGGCCGGGGTCCGGCCGCTGCCCCCTGGCTACCTGGCACACGCCCGGAAGCTGGCGGACGCCAACGGGGTGCTCCTGGTCGTCGACGAGGTGCAGACCGGCATCGGGCGCACGGGGCGATGGTTCGCCTTCCAGGCGGAGGAGCTGGGCGGGGGGGTCCTGCCCGACGTCATCACCCTGGCCAAGGGTCTCGCCGGTGGCTTCCCGATCGGTGCCGTTGTGGCGCTGGGGGAGCGGGCGGCGACGCTCCTCGGCCCCGGCCAGCACGGCTCGACGTTCGGCGGCAACCCGGTGGCTGCCGCCGCCGCGCTGGCCACCCTCGGCGTGATCGAGCGCGACGGCGTCCTGGCCCACGTGCAGGACGTCGGTGCCCGGCTGGCGTCGTCGCTGCGCGGCCCGCTGGTGCGCTCGGTACGGGGGGAGGGCCTGCTGGTCGCGGTCGAGCTGGTGGCCCCGGTCGCCGCGCTGGTCGCGGAGCGCGCCCTCGAGGCCGGGTTCATCGTGAACGCGGTCACCCCGACCGCACTCCGGCTGGCACCCCCGCTGATCGTCACCTGGGACCAGTTGAGCACGTTCGTCGACTTCCTTGCGGGCCTGCCCGCCGACCTCGCCGAGGAGAAGAGCTGATGCGACACTTCCTGCGGGACGACGACCTCACCCCTGACGAGCAGACCGAGGTGCTCGAGCTCGCCGTGCGGCTCAAGGCCGACCGGTTCGCGGCCCGGCCGCTGGAGGGTCCGAGGGCGGTCGCCGTGCTCCTGGACAAGCCGACCCTGCGCACCCAGGTGTCCTTCGCCACCGGGATCGCCGAGCTCGGCGGGTACCCGATGCTGGTGGACGGCAACCTCGCCAAGATCGGGGTGCGCGAGTCCATCGCGGACACCGCCCGGGTGCTCGGGCGGCAGGTGGCAGCCGTCGTCTGGCGGACCTTCGACCAGTCCCGGATCGAGGAGATGGCCGCGCACGTCGGCGTGCCGGTCGTGAACGCGTTGACCGACCAGTTCCACCCGTGCCAGGTGCTCGCGGACCTGCTCACCGTCGCCGAGCACAGCGGCGGCGTCGGCGCCCTGAGCGGGCGGACGCTGGCCTACCTGGGCGACGGGGCCAACAACATGGCGCACTCCTACCTGCTGGGTGGTGCGACAGCGGGCCTTCAGGTCCGGATCGCCTGCCCGGCCCAGCGGGTCCCCGACCCGACGATCGTGGCCGATGCCGAGGCGATCGCCGCGCGGACCGGCGGTTCCGTCACGGTCACCCGCGACGCCGCCGCCGCCCTCGCCGGGGCGGATGCGGTCGCCATCGACACCTGGGTCTCGATGGGCGACCACACCTCGACCGAGGAGGCGGAGCGGCTGTTCGCTCCGTACCGGCTGGACCAGAGCCTGCTCGATCTCGCGGGCGGTGACGCCGTCGTCCTGCACTGCCTGCCGGCCTACCGCGGCATGGAGGTGACCGCCGAGGTCCTCGACGGGCCGCAGTCGGTGATCTTCGACGAGGCGGAGAACCGCCTGCACGCCCAGAAGGCGCTGCTCGTGTGGCTGCTGGAGCGATCATGACCGGCCCGACGGCGCCCGGTGCCGCGGTCCCGCCGACCAAGGCGGCTCGGCACGCGCTGATCGCCCGGGTGCTCGGCCACGGCCCGATCCGTTCCCAGGGCGAGCTCGCGGCCGCCCTGTCCGCCGAGGGGCTGAGCGTGACCCAGGCGACGCTGTCCCGTGACCTCGTCGAGCTGCGCGCCGAACGGATCCGCACCCCGGACGGGGTGCTGGCGTACGCGCTGCCCGGGGAGGGCGGCGACCGCACCCCGCACCTCGCCGAGGACGCCGAACAGCTCGCCGCGCGCCTGGTCCGCCTGTGCGCGGAGCTGCTGGTCACCGCGGAGGCGTCGGGGAACCTGGTTCTGCTGCGCACGCCACCCGGCGCCGCCCAGTTCCTGGCATCGGCCATCGACCACTCGGTGCTGCCGTCGGTGCTCGGCACCATCGCCGGTGACGACACGGTGCTGGTGATCGCCCGCGACGTCGACGGCGGGGAGGCGGTCGCGCGCCGGTTCCTCGACCTGGCAGCTGACGGTGCCTGACCCCATGACCAGATCCGTGCCCTGCGCCGCCTGCGCCGCTTGCGGCGCCCCAACGCCCCCAGCACCACCCGCCCAGAAGAGAGAACTGCGATGACTGAACGCGTCGTGCTCGCCTACTCCGGAGGCCTGGACACCTCCGTCGCCATCGGCTGGATCGCCGAGGCGACCGGTGCCGAGGTGATCGCGGTGGCCGTTGACGTCGGCCAGGGCGGGGAGGACCTGCAGGTCATCCGGCGTCGGGCGCTGGACTGCGGAGCTGTGGAGGCGTACGTGGCCGACGCGCGCGAGGAGTTCGCCGGCGAGTACTGCATGCCGGCCCTGCAGTCGAACGCGCTCTACATGAACCGGTACCCGCTGGTGTCGGCCCTGTCCCGGCCGGTGATCGTCAAGCACCTGGTGCGCGCGGCCCGGCAGTTCGGCGCGACAACTGTTGCGCACGGCTGCACGGGCAAGGGCAACGACCAGGTCCGCTTCGAGGTCGGCATCACGTCCCTCGCCCCGGACCTGCGCTGCCTGGCACCCGTGCGTGACCTGTCCCTGACCCGCGACAAGGCGATCGACTACGCGACAAGGCACCGGCTGCCGATCGAGACCACCAAGCACAACCCGTTCTCGATCGACCAGAACGTCTGGGGCCGCGCGGTGGAGACCGGCTTCCTCGAGGACATCTGGAACGCGCCGACCAAGGACGTCTACACGTACACCGACGACCCGACCTTCCCGCCGGTCGCGGACGAGGTGGTGATCACCTTCGCCCAGGGGGTCCCGGTGGCGCTGGACGGCATCCCGGTCACCCCGCTGCAGGCGATCCAGGAGATGAACCGCCGGGCCGGCGCCCAGGGTGTCGGCCGGATCGACATCGTCGAGGACCGGCTCGTCGGCATCAAGTCGCGGGAGGTCTACGAGGCGCCGGGCGCGATCGCGCTGATCGCCGCGCACGCCGAGCTGGAGAACGTCACGGTGGAGCGCGAGCAGGCCCGGTTCAAGCGCACGGTCGACCAGCGGTGGACCGAGCTGGTCTACGAGGGCATGTGGTTCTCCCCGCTCAAGCGGTCGCTGCAGACGTTCGTCGAGGACACCCAGCGGTACGTCAGCGGCGACATCCGGCTGCTGCTGCACGGCGGTCGGGCCGTGGTGACCGGCCGGCGCAGCGAGACCAGCCTGTACGACTTCAGCCTGGCCACCTACGACACCGGCGACACCTACGACCAGTCGCAGGCCAAGGGCTTCATCGAGATCTACGGCCTGACGGCCAAGCTGGCCGCGGCCCGGGACGTGCGGTTCGGCAACGGCGTCGACCTCGGGACTCCCGATGCCTGAGCGGCCCGACCGGCTGAGCCTGTGGGGCGGACGGTTCGTGGGCGGCCCGGCCGACGCGCTGACCGCTCTGTCGGTGAGCACCCACTTCGACTGGCGGCTGGCTCGGCACGACCTGGCCGGGTCGCAGGCGCACGCCAGGGCGCTGCACGCCGCGGGCCTGCTGGACGACGCTGAGCTCGAGGCGATGCAGGGCGGGTTGGTTGGCCTGGCCAAGGATGTCGCATCCGGCGCGTTCACCCCGGGCGCCGACGACGAGGACGTGCACACGGCCCTGGAGCGGGGGTTGATCGAGCGGGTCGGCTCGGCTCTTGGCGGCAAGCTCCGCGCCGGGCGCTCGCGCAACGACCAGATCGCCACGCTCGTGCGGATGTACCTGCGCGAGGAGGCCCGAGCCCTTGCGGCAGGGGTGCTCGACGTCGTTGACGCGCTGGCCGATCAGGCGGCAGCGCACCCGGACGCCCCGATGCCCGGCCGCACCCACATGCAGCATGCCCAGCCGGTGCTGTTGGGGCACCACCTGCTCGCGCACGTGTGGCCGCTGCTGCGCGACGTCGAGCGCTGGACGGACTGGGACCGGCGGGCGGCGCGCTCGCCGTACGGGTCGGGCGCGCTGGCGGGGTCGTCTCTTGGTCTGGATCCAGCCGCGGTGGCCGCCGAGCTGGGCTTCGACGGGCCGGTGCAGAACTCGATCGACGGGACCGCCGCACGCGACGTCGTGGCCGAGTTCGCGTTCGTCGCTGCCATGGTGGGGGTCGACCTGTCGCGGCTCGCGGAGGAGGTCGTGATCTGGGCGACCCACGAGTTCGGCTTCGTCCGGTTGGCCGACGCGTACTCGACCGGGTCGTCCATCATGCCGCAGAAGAAGAACCCCGACGTCGCAGAGCTGGCAAGGGGCAAGGCCGGCCGGATGATCGGCGACCTCACGGGCCTGCTGGCCACGCTCAAGGGCCTGCCCTTGGCGTACAACCGGGACCTGCAGGAGGACAAGGAGCCGGTGTTCGACCAGGTCGACACCCTCTCGGTGCTGTTGCCCGCGGTCGCCGGGATGGTTGCGACGATGCGCTTCGACACCGCCCGGATGGCCGCGCTGGCGCCGCTGGGATTCTCGCTGGCCACCGACGTGGCCGAGTGGCTGGTGCGGCAGGGCATGCCGTTCCGCGAGGCGCACGAGGTCGCCGGGGCGTGCGTGAAGGTGTGCGAGGCGCGGGGGATCGAGCTGTGGGACCTGTCCGACGACGACCTGGCCGCCGTGTCCCCGGCCCTCACGCCGGCGGTGCGCGAGGTGCTGACGGTCGAGGGTTCGCTGGCCTCGCGATCCGGCGTCGGCGGGACGGCCCCGGTGCGGGTGGCCGAGCAGTTGACCGCGGCGCGCGCCCGCACCGCGGAGTTGCGGTCCTGGGCAGGCGGATGACCGTCTCGGTCGCGGCGCTGGCCGAAGCCGTGCGGACGGCGCCACCGCGGCTCGGCCCGGTGCGCCTGGTGTGCGT
>Ga0209539_1002231_pt1 | contig 10206 bp, 7 predicted proteins | sample BarGraNGADG00312_2_FD_184499 | JGI IMG/M metagenome (GOLD analysis project Ga0209539, IMG submission 184499) | Arctic peat soil microbial communities from Barrow, Alaska - Barrow Graham LP Ref core NGADG0011-312 (SPAdes) (version 2) | ecosystem: Environmental > Terrestrial > Soil > Wetlands >... | reverse complement strand
CGCTTCACCAGGAAGGACCTCGACAAGTTGATGGAAAAGATCTCCAATCACAGCGACGGCATGCCGCTTGCTGCATAGTGTTATGTTATTGAAGATACGTCACCGAAATTACGAGTTAGAGTACTAGCCTTCCAGCTTCGATATCTCCTTAGGCACGACAACTTTAGCATACGCCATGACGCCGGCGTCTTTGTGCTCCATGTCTGACTCACTGATGATCTTCATGCCGGACACGCGCTGGCTGACCAGCTTCTGGACCTTCCCTTTTACGGCAATCCTGTCACACACTTGTAGGTCCGTCTTCCAGAACTTATGGCCGCTGGCGAACATCCCGCGGGCAATGTAGAGCGGATACTTCTTCTGGGTCGCGGAGTCCTGAACCAGGAAGAATTTCTGGCCTTCACTGTGGCCCTCGCCAATTCTCAAAACCGCCATGTCCAGTATCGTTCCCGTTATCTCGACTTCCTCAGCCATAACCGTAGTCCCCCCTCTTTCAGAGCATCGTGGGTCGACTTCAAAACTGACTGTAGCGCATTTAACGTAGTAGCCGTAGATATCCGCAGGCGGCCGGCGTCTGACGTTATGACCGGTCTAATGAACACGGCTCCTCTTTTCGGCCAGCTAATTACTATGACAGGTGATCAGTCGCTGAACCCACCTATCGTATCCGTCCCCGCTCCACGGTTGTTCCAGTACATGGAGCGCTCGCACATGATCATCTTGCCGGCTGTCTTCGAGGTGACCAGGATTGCCGCCCTTCCGTTTATGCCGGAGTGCTGGGCCATGTTGAAGGTCTTGCGCGAGTTGGCTGATACGGTCTCGGTCCTGGTGACGTTGCCCTGACCCGAGGGTGTCATGTAGGTGATGTCCACCGTCACGTCCTCGCCGTTGGGGTTCTGTACCAGCGTCCAGGTCTCGCGCCCGCTGGTGGTGTCGCCGTCGGGTAGGTAGAAGCTCTTGTGGGGGGATGCCATCCCGATGGAGTCGTGGCAGGCCTCGCCGGCGGGCGTGTTTCCTCCCCAGTACATGGCCCGCTCGGCGATGATCTTACCGGTCGCGTGCACGGCCGTTGAGAAGTCGGTGTTACCCATGCCGGGGACATCGTTCACCCTGATGGTCTTGCGGGAATTGGGGCCCATGGGAAAGGAGGCCTGGGGCCGTGCCCCTGATGGTGTCATGTAAGTGAGGGTCACATCGGTGGGCGTGTCGCCGGGGTTCTGCAACAGCACGTAGGTGGTGAAACCCCAGGCGCTGGTGCCCTCAGCCAGGTAGTAGTCGAAGGCCGGGGTGGTGGTGCCGATGGAGTCGTGGCCCTCACGGCGGTTGTTGCGGTACATGGCGCGCTCGGGGATGACCGGCATGTTAGAGACGACCTTGATGGAGGCGTCCTTGTTCCCGATGTCTTTTTCCATGCTGAACGACGCGCGGGAGTTCGCCGGTACCTTGTGGTTGACCGTCTTTGGTCCCTCCCCCTCTATCATGTAGGTTACGTCACAGGAGGCCTCGCTCCCGTTCGGGTGCTGGACTAGGAGCCAGGTCTCAAAGCCCCAGTTAGTGGAGCCCTCGGGGAGGTACCAGGTGTTGGAAGGCGAGGTGACCCCCACCGAGGAGTGGCCCTCCTGGGAGGGGGCTCCCGTTCCGGTCCAGGTCATCGTTCGGTCGACCGCTATGGTCCCGGCGGTACTGTTGCACTCGACCTTTGTTGAGAAGTCCTTCAGGCCTCCCAGCACCTGCAACAGGTGGTCGTTGGTGAGTGTGGTCTGAGACGAAGCGGGCAGGGTGATGGTCTCCTGAACCGTGGACGCACCCGTCGGCATGTAGGTGATATTTGCATCTACCGCGCTGACGTTGGGGTTCTGGATGGTGATGCAGGTGGAGAACCCCCAGGCGGTGGTGCCTTCGGCGAGGTACCAGGCAGCGGGCCCGTTTCCTGCCATTATGTTCCCATTCGCTCCGCCGGCAAATGTGTGAAGAGGGTCGGGTGTCGCGAGCCCGTAGTAGAAAGTGAAGACCGGGCAAGCCTGCGTAGACCATTGCGCGCCCCCGTCGCTGGAAAAAAGAACATTCGCTGATTGTCCCACGATCCAGGTGTGGCTATCGTCAGCGGCCGATACGGCGCGAAGCCCATCCACGGTATTGCTCGTCTGTCGTACCCAGGTCCCTCCACCGTTGGTCGTGCGCAGTATCGTACCGTTGTCCCCCACGGCCCACGCGCGGTTGGAGTCCTGCGCGAAGACGTCCCTGAGGTGCTCGGTGGTCCCGCTGTTCTGTGTGGACCAGGTCGTGCCGGCATTCGAGGTATAGAGGATCGTGCCGAAGTTTCCGACAGCCCAGGCGTGCTGGCTGTCCGTGGCTGATACTCCCCACAGGTGTTCGATCGTATGGCTGTTCTGCCCTACCCACGGCGTCCCCCCCGCCTGGGTGTACCTGATCATGCCGTTCCGCCCGACGAGCCAGGCATGGTCCTCGTCGACGGCGCAGACGTCAGACAGGTCTTCCGCGACCCCGGAATTCTGGCCGCCCCACGACGCTCCACCGTTGGACGTCGCCCAAACCGCCCCGTTGTCGCCTACCGCCCAGACGTGCGTCGGTCCGGTGGAACTTATTCCCTGCAGATGCTCACCGGTGCCGCTTGCCTGCGCTCCCCACGTGGCGCCTCCATTGCTCGTATAGCGGATGGTGCCGGCCTGTCCGACCGCCCAGACATGGCTCGAGTCCCGCGCCGTCATGGCGCTGAGTAATACTGCTGTCCCGCTTACCTGCGCGTTCCAGACAAAGGACGCCGCGAGCAGACTCGCTGGACTGCCAAGCAGGAATGCTGATGCCAGCGCGAGGACCAGTATCGTTGAAAGACACTTTCTCTTCATCGGATCACCCCACCGGAAATAGCGAGCCTGAGATACCGCATTTGCGCTTGCTGCCCTGCTACAGTCCCCAACCGATATCCTTCGTTTGACGCCGCTGACGCCAGCATTCTATCAAGAATGGAGCGGGACGAAGTAAGAAGAACGCCCGCTGGTGGGCGGGCGCTCTATCGGCTATTCGGTTGTCGACTCCAACTGCGAGCCGTTTGGCTTTTGCGCTACTGCGCCGGCGTGAACCCCATCACGTCGTGGCCTCCGTTCCAGACTCCGTTGAAGTTGAAGTACATCGGGCGCTCGACGATGATCGGTTTGTCCGATGACACCTTGGTGGATATGTCCTGGTTAGGCCCAACGTCCGTGTTGGCGCTAACTGTCAGTCTGGTATTGGCCTTCACCGTCCAGGATTTGGTTATCACCTGTCCGGAGGTGGTGAAGTACGTGATGGTCGTATGTGCGTCGCTGTTCCCCGGGTTCTGCAGGCAGAGCCACTCCTCGAAGTTCGCTCTCGTAGTTCCTTCTGCGAAGAACCAGTTAGTAGCACTTGAGTTGGTTCCAAGCACGTCGTGTCCGCCGGTCCATGCAACGGGGTGATAGCTGAAATACATCGGGCGCTCGGCGATGAAAACGGAACCTGAGTGGAGATACACGCTGCAGTCCTTGTTAGGTCCGATCTCGTTATTCACCGATACGGTCAAGCGCTCCTGTGCCGGGACAGTGTAGGACTTGGAAATGGGGTCACCCTGCCCCCCAGCCAGCTGGTATGTGGCGGCAACGGTCAACGGCGTGGTGCCGGGGTTCTGCAGGCAGAGCCACTGTTCGAAAGCACCATCGATGGCGTTTTTCCTGGTGGTTCCTTCCGCGAAGTACCAGTCAGTGTTCGGGGAGTTGGTCCCCACCACGTCGTGTCCGCCGGTCCAGTTGTTTGCGGCCAGCCCCAGGTAGTTGAAATACATTGGGCGCTCGGCCACAACAGGCTGGTCCGATTCCAGAGACAGGCTCACGTTCTTTCCGCTTCCGATCTGGTCCCTGGTCTTGAACGTGGCACGGGAATGTGCCGCCACGGAACCCATGACGTCCTTTTCTCCCTGTCCTTCAATCATGTAGCGGAAGGTGAGGTTGGCCGCCGTGCCTCCCGGATTGAGGACGGTAACGTACTCGTCGAACTCGGCCAGAGTGTTTCCTTCGGCGAAGAACCATTTGGAATTGGGAGCGACGGCACCTACCGCGTCGTGTCCGCCCGTCCATTGACCGTTGTAGTTGAAGTACATCGGGCGCTCGGCAACGAGGTCGGGGCTGTCTCCCAGGACCTTGAGTGAGAGGTCTTTGTTCGGCCCGACAACGCTGTTCACATTCACGGTGAAACGTGAGTTCGCGGGCACGGCATAAGTCGCGTCCTGGGTTGTGCCGTCAGTGAACATATAGGTGACCTTGGCGCTGGCCGCCAGGCCGCTGGGGTTCCCCAGGCACAGGTACTCCTGGAAGTTGTTACGGGTGGTGCCTTCGGCAAAATAGAACCCGGAAAGCGCTGTCGAGCTTGCTGTAGTCGTCAAGATGCTGGTTGCGCTCTTGGTCGGATCTCCAGTGGAGGTAAAGGTCGCGTTGGCTATATCGATAGCCCCTTCAGCTGCCGCCGCGGGTATGTTGCTGGTGACCGTCACTGCGGCGCTTGCGCCCGCGGCAAGTGGACCGACAGGTGCGGGAGCCGGTGTCGGCCAGGCGTTTCCCGTCACCGTGGCGTTGAAGACGTCAGGGACGTTCCCGGTGTTGGTCACCGTGAGGTTATAGGTCACTGCGGTTCCGGGCTTGCCAAACTTGGCGCCGGTTGCGGGAAGTACAGAAACTCCGTACGTTGATCCAAAAGAAGGACTTGTGGCGGTATTGCCGTCTGTTGTAACAGCTGCACCCAGTGCCAGCAATCGCCCATTCACCACAGCATTGGTAGTTGCTGTGATGGATGTCCGCGCGAGGATGTTTCCCGCAAAATAAGAGTATGTTCCGAGGGTCGCCGAGCTTCCTACCTGCCAGAAGACCTGAGAGGCCTTGGCGCCGTTGATGAGGACAACCTTACTGCTTCCCGCCGTGGTGAGCGAGGATGCAGCCTGAAAAATGAAGACCGCGTTCGGGTCATTCTGACCGTCGAGCGTAAGAATTCCCGTTATGCCGAAAGTGCCGGAGGCTGAATTGTAAACACCCGAAGTCAACGGGGGGGTCCCGCCAAGCTCAGTGCCGATCGGAGGCCCGGTCGGCGCTCTTCCCTCGGCATCGGTATATGCGGTCTGCAGGTCGACTTGGGCCTGCGCTGCGACTGGGTCACCTAGGTGTATTGCCCCATTGACTGTAGCGGACCCCTGGGTGAATGCATTATTTGGAGACACCCCCACATCTCCATTGATTGTGCCCCCTGTGCAGGTGATTGTCGTGTTAGCCAGTAACGCGAAATTGCCGGCTGTTCCGAGGTTCACGGGCAGGGGGGCCGCCATGCTTGTTGCCGGTGCTCCGATCATCACTACCAGCGCCAGCAACGGTGTCAGCAGCAGCGCGATAAAGCGCATCTTGTTTTGTGTTTTCACGATTTGTTCTCCTTTGCAACGTGCAGTCTACAACCTGTTTATGACACAGTCATGAACATCTCTCTTTGGGATTGTCGGATGCGGTTCCCTCGTGTCACCTTGTTACCGCTGCGCCGAATCCTTCCTGGCTGGTCGGGCTATTTACATTTATCGACCGATTGCTCCAGTAGCATAAGCCGACAGAACGCGTATTCCCCCTCAAGCGCCGATATCCTCTTTACGATTTCGACTTTCCGACTGGCTGGCCGCTCTCTGCGGCGTGCTCGAACACTGACTCGATATCGCTGTCTTCCTGCACACGTATTTCATCCAATCCGACTCCGCACCCCGCACAGAAGGGCCTTCCCCCAGGGGCCCTTCACCCCTTAGCGGGATCGGGCGCACATCAGTCCGACGAGATGCAGATCGTGTCCTCAGCCGGATAAGTGTAGACTCTTCTGGCGAAGTGCGAGGTCCTGGACCTACGCTGGTGCGCATGAAGGGAGATGATGCTGGTGGCGACTTACGTTCTGGTACACGGCGGAAAGGAAAACGGCGCTCAGTGGGCGAAGCTCCGTCCCCTCCTCGAAGAAAAAGGGCACACTGTTTTCACACCCAGCTCGTCCGATCCGGAGTTCTGCACCCTCGACGACCATATCTCTGAGGCATGCAGGCTGCTGGAAGACAACGACCTGAAAGACATCATCCTGGTCGGACACAGCTATGCCTCGTTCATCATCATCGGCGTCGCGGACAGGATGCCGGAGCGCATCAAGCACATGGTTTTCATCGACACCTCCCTCCCCGCCGACGGAGAGTCTCTCGAGGACCAGTTCACCAAAGTCGGAATCGCCTTCGACGACTTCGGAGTCCCGAAGTTCAAGCCGTTCCTCACGCCGCTCCACTACGACGAGATGAAGCTGCGGAAGATGCCGAAGACATATGTCAGGTGCACCCGGTCCGAGTTCAGCATGATCAGCAAGCCCGTTTACGAAAAGGTCGTTCCGAACGCCGAGCGCGACAACTGGGATTACTTCGAGATCGACTCCGACCACAAGTGCATGGTCTCGCATCCTGTCGAAACGGCTGAGATACTACTTCGCGAGCAGTAGTGGAACGGTGATACAACATCGTACTTGGGCGCGGCGTGCATCCTGAGGCGCGTGGCCAAACGCCTGCTAGTCTTTGGGGTAATTCTCGGCCATCCACGCGCGAAGCTCTTCAAAATTCACGGGGTTAAAGCACAGGATCTCGTTCACGCGCAGCTTCGGCATCTCCTGCGAGGAAGAAGCCTGCATCACGAGTGCGGTATCCGAGCCGCGCCCTGTTCCTGCTACGGCTATCACGGGCTCGCCATTTGATGCGAGGCCGCCGTCTGTCGCCATCATCACGATCTCGAAGCAGACTTTGACACCCTGGGAGAAACAACGCAGGAGGTTAGCCATCAGCGTTCCGACGTTCGTGCCGTACAGGCCGTCCGCGTGGAACAGCATGGTGCTGAAGTGCACGTGATGTTCGGCGTCCTGCATCTCCTTGACGAGCTCGGGCGGGAACGCGTTCACTTTGCGGATGAACCCGTGCTGGTGGGGGATCACCACCAGCGTGACATCCTCATCTTTGAAGAACTCCATCGCGGCGCGGGCGGTGGCGCCGGTCGTCGAGGCGATGATGAGCTTCTTGATCCCGAGCTCAGCGGCTCGTGTCCTGACGAGCTCGAATGTCTTCGCCGTGTTCTCCGGCGAGATTGTCTCGAAGTAAGTGATCCTGGATTCCATATTCCATTCCCTCCCCTGACGGCGATCGGCATAGCGTACTACTTCCGCATACCATCACCGTCCCCTCCGGCGCAAACTCCCAAAAAGAACGCCCGCCGGATGGCGGGCGCTCGACCTGATCATACTTGTCGCATTTTGCGACATTTGTGCCTGGCACCTTTTCGCATTTTGCGAATTTCTAGTCGGAGTACCCCCCGATGGTGTCCGTCCCGGCACCCATGTTGTTCCAGTACATGGAGCGCTCGACCATGATCGGTCGGGCTCCGTCAAGGGACTCGACGAGGATAGAGGCCCGTCCGGAGGGGACCTTGTCTCCCATTGAGTACGTGCGCCTGGTGTTGGATGGGATCTCGTCAGTGAAGGAGACGGGTGTTCCTCCTCCTGCTGCGAGGTAGGTCACCCGCACGGTGACCGCTCCCGGGTTGGGGTTCTGCACCAGGGTGTACGTCTTTCTTGTTGTGCCGGTCTGTCCGTCCGGAAGCATGAAGGCCATGTGGGGGAAGTCGAGACCTATGGAGTCGTGCATGGCCTCACCCAGGGGGGTTTCTGAACCCCAGTACATGGATCTCTCTGCGATTATGGGCTTGTCCGATGACACCATGGTGGAGAGGTCCGTGTTGGAGACCGCTGGATCGTCTTTGACCCTGATGGTCTTTCTGGAGTTTGCTCCCATGGTGAAGGCGGGCTCCTCTACCGGCCCTCCCGGTGTCATGTAGGTGAGGGTGACGTTTGCGTCAGAGTCGTTCGGGTTCTGTACGAGCACGTAGGTGGTGAATCCCCAGGCGGTGGAGCCCTCTGAGAGGAAGTAGTCTTTAGAGAAGGGGTGGTGGCGCCGATGGAACAGGAGCCCTCACGTCTGTTGTTCCTGTAGACCGAGCGCTCGGCTATCACCGGAGCGTCTGATGTCACCTTTATGGAGGCGTCTGCTGCCCCTATGTCTTGTGCCATGTTGTAGGAGGCGCGGGAGTGGGGGGCTATCTTCTTCGTGACCTCTCTTGCCCCGGCCTTCTCCGTCATGTAGGTGAGGGTGATGTTGGCATCGGTATCTCCCGGGTTCTGGATGAGGGTCCAGGTCTCGAATCCCCAGTTGGATGAGCCTTCAGGGAGGTACCAGGTCTTGGAGGGGGAGTTTGTCCCTATGGATGAGTGGCCTTCCTGGGAGGGGGCTCCATGACCGGTCCAGAACATGGTGCGGTCTACCGCTATGGATTTGCCTTCCAGGCACTCCACCTTGGTGGAAAAGTCCACGTTGGCTATGTCAGGCATGGAAGAGACAGTTGTCTGTGAGAGGGGTGGGAGCGTCACTTCTCTTGTCCCCACTATCCCGGAGCCGCTCGAGGGACTCGGGTTCATGTATGTGAGGCGGGCCGTGACGCCGGAGTTGTTCGGGTTCTCGAGGGTGATGTAGGTAGAGAAGCCCCAGGCGTTGGTGCCCTCGGCGAGGTACCAGGTGGAGAGGGGTGGCGACTCGGTGACTGTGAAGCCACCGACGAGCTTGTTGGTCTTGTCACCGCCTGTCTTGGCAAGCACGTTCCTCGGGCCCAGATAAGTCCCCGGCTCTATCCTGATGTTGGCTCTCAGTTTGTTCGGACCAAGGACTGTGGTGGAATTCACGTTTACCCCGTCACCCGAGAACACCACCTGGCTCGCGTCCGTGAAGTTGCTGTTGCTCGCGGTCAGTTCCACATCCAGCATCTGTCCCCGTGCGCCTGACGGGGGGTTGATCGCGGTCAGGGCGGAGATGCCCTGGCTGTATACCAGTCCGTCAGATGATGCGCAGAAGAGAGTCGCGCTGGCGGGGTCGTACTGCAGGCTGTGGTTGTAATTGGTGTTCGGGGTGACCAGTCCGATGTCAAGCCAGGTGCTACCGGCCGACGCGTCACAGTTCTTGTAGACGTGTCCGTCGTAAGCAAGTGCGTACATGGTGTCGTTCACCTCGTCGACGGCCAGCGAGAATATCTCGGGACCGCCACAGAGCGTTCCTATCCCGACCCAGTCCGTGCCCGCGGCGACGTTCTTCCGGAAGACGTTCACAAAGCCCGATTGATTCGTCCAGAGCCCTGCGTACAGGACGTTCCTGGACGAATCAAGGGCCATGGACGAGACGTTGACCATGTTCATCTCACCGAACTGCGTCCAGTTGGCCCCGTCATACCTGGCGACCGCCGCGTTGGGCGGCCAGACGGTACCGTTTGATCCGCCGGCGTAAAGGACGTGCCTGTCCGTGTCCATCACCATGCACCTGGAGCTGTCAAGGGGAGTGCCGAACAGCACCCACGAACTCGGTTGCGCCTGGTAGTCATAAACATACATGTTCCCGCTGTAGTCGCAGGCATAGAGCTTCTGCCGGGCTCCGTCCGACGCCACGGAGGCGGGATTGGCGTTCCCCGGCCCTCCACCGGTCAGCGTCCAGGTGCCGCCCTCCTGGAAAGTCCAGACCTCGAAAGTGCTGTTGTTGTAGAGTGCGGCCACAACCATGTTGCTGACCGGGTCGTACTCGATGTCGTTTATCCTGACCTGTCCCGACGGGCCGCCGGTGCTGCTCCAGACCCCGGACTGATGCCTGAACACTTCACCCATGCCGGTGCCCGCGTACAGGATGTTGTGTGTGCCATCGAAGGCAAGGCACGTCGCGGGGTTGCCAAACGCCGGCGGTCCGCCGGTCGACGTCCAGCCATAAGCAGCGTTCGCCGCTGTTGAAAGCAACAGGACACAGCCCAGGACAAGAACGGCCAGAATCGCCAGCCTGGCGCGCACCGTCTTCCGCTTCGGGGTCCTGTCGATACTTTTTTCTTTCATCCGCAACATGTGGAAATCTCCTCCGGAATGGTTCGATTGTTTGAGCAAGCTCGCCAGGGCTTGAGCCGTTTGCGCTTACATCCGTGCACGTTCTAGTGGACCGTCCCATATATAGCTTTACATTAGGATGAGAATGTACTATGCTTTCAGCATGGGAAAACAAAGAAGATTAACAGGGGAAGAAAAGCAGGAGCTGATCCGTCTCACGCGCGGCAGAAA
>Ga0209539_1002229_pt1 | contig 10209 bp, 5 predicted proteins | sample BarGraNGADG00312_2_FD_184499 | JGI IMG/M metagenome (GOLD analysis project Ga0209539, IMG submission 184499) | Arctic peat soil microbial communities from Barrow, Alaska - Barrow Graham LP Ref core NGADG0011-312 (SPAdes) (version 2) | ecosystem: Environmental > Terrestrial > Soil > Wetlands >... | reverse complement strand
TTCGGAGATGCCATTAAAAAGCAATACTAAATTCTTCATTCAAACCGATGATAAGTTTTCCGGTAAGAGTCTTTCTGCCCAATGGGAGTGGAATTACCAACCCCGTTCTGATAAGTGGTCACTCAAAGATAATCCGGGTTTCTTAAGACTTTACGCATTTAAACCACTTGAATCCAATAGTAAGGGCGCATCTTTTTTTGGAGTTGGCAATATTCTTACTCAACGAAGCATGAAAACCGACTCAAGTGAAACAACAATAAGAGTTGATCTTGCGGGGATGTCTGATGGGCAGTTTGCAGGTTTATGTCACTTTGCAGGAACATATAGTGCGTTTGGCGTAAGAATGAAAGATGGCATTCGAAGAGTAGTTTATGATAATAACGGAAAGGAGTCAGAAGGAAAAACAATCGCCTCGTTAGTAATTTACCTTAAATCTTCCTGGGATATCAATGGAGACAACCGGTATTCATTCAGTATTGATGAAAAAACATTCGAGACATTTGGAGAATCCTATAAACTGACATGGGGAAATTATCGCGGTGACAGGATTGGTATTTTTTGCTATAATTCAACTGAAGAAAAAGGTTATATCGACGTGGATTGGTTCCAATTCAGATATAAATGAAGGCATAATCCCCGCCTCTTGTTGCTGCAAGATAATCATACCTCTCACCCTGTTTTCCGGCTATAAGGTCCTGAGCCGGAATTCTGTCAAAATATGGTCTATTGAGACTCTCCAGCTGATGAAGTATTTAATTCGTTTTTATTTTAATGACATTGAGACCGACAATTTAAAAGCAAAGTTGTCACTTGTTTTATCAAACCTATAATAGCCGTAGCGATAAAAAGTCCCAAAACCAAACCCTATATAAAAAGCATTTACATATTTAAGTTTGAGAATGTCATTAATAATTAATCCCGATTCAAGATAGCCTTTATCTTTTTCTTTAAAGTCAATCCCCTGAAAGGATGCGTTTTTAAGTGTCCCCCAACCTGTGTTTTGTACAATAACAAATTGAGGTTTGAATTTAGGTGTCTCAAATAAAAGTGATCCAAAATTGTGAGAATAAAAAAGATTTAAATATTTATCTGAAAGGAATTCATAGGGTTTCATCGTTTGGAAAGTATTATTCATTATTATTGGAAGATCGTCGTTTTTACTGCCTTCGCTTGTAAAAAGCAGACCGTACGGTATGCTTTTATCCACTAATCCACTTGCAAGTCTGATATTAGATTGCCCAATTCTTCCTTTATACGCAATTAAATCAATTGTGGACTCTATATGGTTATATGTGTAACTTTGCTTATTAAAAAGAGTTATTCCTTTTTTGTAGGTAATATTGACTATCGGGTTTCCCTGTTTATTTACAATCCTCTGTGAACCTATTGTAGCTAATTCTTCACCATAAGCATATTTGAAGGAAAACTGAATTTCATCGGCATGATAATTAATCAGTTGGATTCCTTTGAATTGATATTCATAAGTTGGTCTAATTTCTTTAATACTGAGCCCGGTTGATACATTTGCAAAACGGAATAACCGGAAACTTAATTCGGCCTTTTCTTCAATAAAATTGTCCATTCGGTAAGCAATATATCTTCTGAAATATTCGCTGAATGAGAGTATAGTATAAACATCATTGAGATCTAAACCAGGCTCTTTTAGATTATTCTGATATGAAAACTTTAACTGTACCTCATTATACTTATTAATATCAAATACCACCTGGCCTCCATATTTCAAATTCTTGTCTTTAAAACCATATCCAACAAAACCACCAAGAGAGATAAATTCCGAGAGCTTCTCGTTTGTATATAGCCCAATCCCTAATCTGGTCCCTTCGTATTTATTAAAATTGTATACTTTGGAAATGTCGATATCCAAAAAATTAACCGGAACTTTGCCAATCATTAACTTTGGATAGAGTTCAGCCCAATAATCAAACTTATGCTTTCTGCCAATACTGTCCATAAAAAGATATGTGTTCTTTTCTCTGAGGCTAAGTGAATCAAGACGAACATTTTTTAAGATTGGATCGCTATTTTTTATTGAAATATGATCTAAATACACTTTCTCATAACTAATTGAATCATTGCTTATTGCCGGGCTGAAGTCGACATTATCTATTTTTGAAGTAACCAAAAATACCGGATAAGCTTTTATATTCCGATTGATCTGCATTGATACAAATCCGATTTCTTCATCTAGTTTTGCTGGAAACCATTTCTCATTTATAAATTCGTAATCTTGTCTGAATTTAAAATCAATCAGTCCTTTTTCAGATGGTTCGGCTACCAAATTCTTAATTGCATAACCATTAGAACTTATATAAACGGTCCCTTTGAGTCCGTTGAAGCGAGTGCCCTTTTTCGGATAATATTTAATTACAAAAATAGTGTCAGTTGAACTCTCATAACTTTCTTCAAGGCGAAAGTTGTAACTTTTTAAACACTCATCAGAAAGAGGACTCAAATACTCTTCAATTGTTTTATCATTTGTAATTGGGATCTTAAACAAAGAAATATTGTTGTTATAAAAAGAAATTGAATTGTGAAAACTTGAGAAAAAACTCAGACCGATCAACGGGTTTTCAAATCCAGAAGTTTTTGTTGCAATTATTTTATTATCGGTCTGATTATTGATTCGGGAACATGATGCGACCGATTCAGAAATAAAAAGAGCATGTTTGTTTAGGAGTTTATTTTTTCTAATTACCGTGCTATCAAGTGAAGTAGCATTGTTTGATAGCTTAAAGTCATAAATTGTTTTTAGATAGCACTGATACCTGTATTTTTCATAGTTTTCAAAATTATTTTTTTCTTTATTCTTAAGTGCTCTTTTAATGACTCTTATTGCCGGATTATTTGGTGGTGTAACAATTACTTCGTTGATGATCAGAGTATCAGCTTCCATTTCGACAATGAAATTTGACTTATCTAAATCCGCGCGAAGAAATATTTTATTTTGTTTATATCCGACACAGGTAACTGTCAGACTTTTTATATCTGAGTCAGATATTTTAAAATTTCCATAAATGTCAGAAATCACTCCGGCTTGAGAAGATTGCTTTTGATATGCCACCGATGCAAAGGCAATAGGTAATTTAGTGCCTTTTTCAATAATAGTACCTTTTATATATGATTGGGAATTTGCTGAGAAATTAATAACCAGACAAAAGAAAATGGGACTCAGATATTTCTTAATTGGCATGGGACTAAAATATCTACAGATTATTAGAGACAATGTCAAATAATAACGAAGACCTATAAAAATAACTAAATTTTGACAACGTACCCATTTTGGAATTTTATATTACCTTCAAAGTAGAGAAAAATATTATAATATACTGATTCAGCTCATTTAATAAAACCCAATCGCTGGAATCATGTAGAAATCAAAATGGTTCAAAATAATGTAAAATACCTGTTCAATAACGAATTGCTGTTTGATTATAACGATCCCAAAACATACTCAAAGGGATACTTTGGAATCAGAACAGTAACTAACCACATGCAGATTAAAAACTTTCAGGTATATCAGTTACCTTGAAATAACTAATATTAACGAGGAAATTACTGATCATTTAATCCCTTTCCATTGAGAATTTGCTGCGTATATTTTTCAGCCCTTGCCTGTCGGGTTTTGGACTGTTTGGGTTCAGAAAAATAAAGAATATACGCTCTTTGCCGTCCCGGTGTTAACGCATAAAAACTAGTTTTCAAGGAAGGTATTTCATCTAATTTATTTTGAAATTCTAAAGGAATGATGTATTCAGCAGTTTTTTTAAAATTCACTTTTAAACCGGTTTTTTCCACTTCAATGGCTTCATAAATATAGGCTTTCAAGATGGATTCCATCTCAACTATATACCGAACATCGGTGAACCGAATCTGTCGCCCTGCTTGCACATTCTTCGTTTGTTGGATTAAAATACCATTGTCATCATGTAACAAGGCTCCTTTGATAAACAAAAGAGCACAGTACTCTTTAAATACATGTATTAAAACTATGTTACTTTCCTGAAACGAGTAACAAGGCACACCCCACTTCAATTCTTCCGTCAGCTGACAGTCAAGAATGATTGTTCTCAATTTCTCCAATTCTTTCTGCCACTTTTGGGCTTTACTAAAATAAAAATCAACCTTAGGATTAATTCTGTTCATTTATTAAGTTTGGTCTTCATAATATTTTCGCAAAAAACTCGCCAACCCTGACACCCTTTTAAAATCATTCAATCCACAATCGAGAAGAATATTTTCTCATTAAATTTCTTGCGCACTTCATTATTTTGGTCCGATCACAATGAATCTTGATTCGTATGGTCCTAGCACCAGTGGCAGACTTATTGTCCCTTTACCAGGTTTGGCACCTTTAAACGAAGTGATCTTCCCGGATATTGCTTCCCAAATCTGCACCTGTCCGCTGCCGGCAATTGTTGCAGTGCGTGACTGAACCTGATTTGATTCGTTAAAGAAGAAGTATATCTCTCCATCCTTAAGAACACGATGATTATATTTTACCGGTGCACATGCTGCATCAAACTTAACATCTGGTCTTGGAAGGGCTGCTATAACTTTCTGAGTAATTTCAGGAATGGGCTCAAGAGTGGCAAAGCTGAGGTCAGGAGCACCTTCAGGGTTCAGAAAAGTGCGGTCCACAACCATCGATGGTGTGCGTCCCACAAAGATCACTTTACCTCCTGCTGCAACTAAAGTATGAAGACGGTCAAGCATCTTCTTTGGTATCGCAATCGAACCGGGAATTATTACGGCCTTATAAATCTGACCGCTCAGGTTTTTTATTCCTCCTCCTTCAATTGAAAAGAGAGAAAAAGAATCACCATCTATATAATCAAAGTCGATCTGGTTCTCCAGCAGTTGAGCTGTCAGTTTTATAGTTACTGAATCTGCATTCTGATCGCCAAGCCATTCGCTTTCAGTAGGGTGATAAAGAGCTACCTGCGCACCAGGGCGGCCGATTGCCAGCAAATAGCTTGCACGACTGACATACCAGCCTGTAGTTGCGGGATTTACATCTGCAGTTGGTGCGGCATTAAGTCCCCGGATATTCATATAATTTATTCCCCTGACAAACTGGTAATCAGTTACAAACTTCCCGTCCTGTCCCATTCCGCCACCCTGCTCAGTCCATATCTGGGGCCGCCCATAAAGATGAGCAGCAGACGAAGCAAGCTTTGGGAAATCGGTCACAGCGCCCGGCTTTATCTGACTGAGGTTATCTATACCCGGTAAGCCGGCATAGCGCAGACAGCGGAATAATGAACCTTCGTTACGGATCAGGTCTTCACCGCGACTAAGGTTGATCATAAGCTCTTCGTGGTTAAGGTGGACCATATAATCCATTTTGCGTGCCCGGCACCACTCTTGAATTGGCTTGAAAAAGTTGTCACGGAACATGCCACTCCACACATCCCAGTAATCTGCTTTGGCACGTTTCGCATCAGTGGTAAGCTCGTTTGCGAAAAACTGTGCTATATATGGTTTCAGATCATAACCTTTTTCACTTTGAAAGGTCTCAAGGAGCTTTGGTGTCCAAGGTATAAAACCGGTATAGTCGGGTTCGTCACCTCGAAAACCGAGTATGGTCTTGCCAAACTCATCTCCCAGCAGTTTTTCGTACGTGTCGAAAATTATTTTCAGGTAGGTGCGGGTGGCCTCGGGATCGAGATAATCGATCAAAGAGTATCGGCTGTCTTTGTCGTTGGTACCATCCTCACGGTTAGAGAATCGTGTGGGAGAGCTCCGGTAAACATGTCTTATAAAAGTGACTTCCCACATCCCCTGTCCCGGAGGTGTCCATCGGAACTGTCCATCTGCCGGAAGTGGTACAATGATACTTGGAGGCACAGGGGCATTACCGCGCGCAGAAAGCCTCTGACTGGCCAGAATGCCTAACGTATTTTCAGGCAGAGTTATTTTAAGGGTTTGTCCGGCAACAACTGTATATTTTGCATCGGCAACTATAGCTTGCATTCCAAGTTCAGGATAGTCACGGCTGATCATACCTCCTGCAAATCCGTCAGGGTACCCGGCATCGCCTTCAATCCATACCTTCATTCCGAGTTTCTTGCACTCTGTTACTACAGTTTTAACAAGGTCGAGATATTCAGGTGTAAAATATTTTGGGAGCAAGCCACGGGAATTATTTAACATATAGACAGTGCCACCATTGGCATGGATCTGTGCGATGTCGGCAACAATGCGTGCCTTTGTCTGCTGTCCGCCCCAGATCGCCCAGTGAATTGCTCCGTACTCGCTGGGAGGTTTGACAAAAGAGGCAGCTGCTTCACGAACTGATGGTACAGTAACTTGTTGCCAGGGGCTTTGTCCGGCAGCCAGAGATGTCAGTACCAGAAGTATGGCCATCATTAGTTGGGATGGCCTGGTAAAAGAAAATTTCATTTTGCACATAATTATTTAATTTTTAAATTGTTCTTTAGCTAATCCATTAACAAGATAAATTCACTATGTGATCAACATGTCTGTCGAAAGTTAATCACGTCGTGAATTTCAGCATTTACCTGCGTCTTAATTCCTGCATCTTTGCTTTGAGTTTAATACTTTCAATTCCTGCTTCGATGAGCGATCCTATTCCATGAGTATCATCGATTTTTGCAGGGCGATTATAGTAAAAAGTCAAATCATTTTCAACCCCTGTACCAACACATACATCTTTCATTTGACCTTCAGGAGTGATCATATTGCTCTTTAACCCTTGCCATCCTGCCATTACAATAGAGGAATAACGTCTGTCAATCCATCCCTGGTTTATTGCACGGCCTATTGAATAGACGAACATTGCTGAACACGACGATTCGGGATAAGAGTCTGTTTTATCCAGAATCTGATGCCAAAGTCCGTTTGCGTCCTGATACTTTGAAATTCCCACAATTTGTCTTTCAAGATTTTTAATAATTAAATCACGTCTCGGGTAATCAGCCGGAAGCTGGTTCAGTAGGTGAACCTGCGCACACATCACCCATCCATTGGCACGGCCCCAATGGACTATACCATTTCTTTTTAAATCGTCAAAATAACTGTGGTAATAAAGTTCCCTCTCAGTATCCCAAAGGTATTTAGAGAAATTAAGTACCTGATTGATAGCATCTTCATAGTATTTATTATCACCTGTCAATGTACCCATTCGTGCCAGAAAGGGAACGCTCATGTACAGATCATCGGCCCATAGGGTCATTGGATTTGGGGCTTTACGAACCAGTGTGCCATCTGCGAGCCGGTCCTGAAGGTTTGAAATATGGTTAGCCGCCCTGTCGATATAAGTTTTGAATAAAGGATTATTCACTCTTTTATAGACTTCGATTACACTTGCTCCCATAGCTCCACAGTCGTCGAGTGAACGAATATTGATTATAGGGGTAAATGGCTGACGCCGGTAATTAGTGTTATCCCGCTTTTCGAAATACCTGACATTTTCCAGACTGAAAGAAACATGCTGTATGGCATGATTAGTATATTTTTCGTCTTTCAGAAAATCACCCAGATCGATCATAGCCATGTTCAATACACCGTTTACATAAAACCATCCGGCAAAATTACTTTTAAGTCTGACAGCAACAGTATCCGGAACATCTTTGCCGGAATTATAGATCTGTTTATTATATACTCCTTCGAACTGAAATGCATCATTTTTAAGGACATTGTCGGCTACTTGTCTGACAATAGCCTCATCAGTCTGAGCATTAATCAGGAAGGGGAAAATTAAAAACATGAAAGCACTTACAATAAGTTTCATCGCGTTTGAATTTTAAATTAGTTATTATGTTTTAATGTTTTTTTCATGCGCATGCAATCTATAAAAATGATAAAAACCTCGGTTTTATTTATATGCTTTAAAGTGAAATTTAACTTTATTCAACAAGTTGATCCGGATTAACAGAAGGAGATTATCTTCGGCCTATTTACTCTGTTCATAATGGAAAGAATTTAGAGAGTTTAAATTTATGGTCGCATTCTATTCGTAACGATATAATTTCACCCGTTGTACAAATTCATTTCCATTTCCGTTTCCGAATTTCAAGCCAGTCCCGGTCTTATTTTCCTGAGCCATTTTTGCCAGATCGTAATAGAGCATAATGTCATCACCATTAAGACGCCGGCGCGGAACCCATATTCCGTTTTCAAACTTACCCTCGTCAAGTTGATCGATTGCAGCAATTGCAGGACCGGGTGTAGCAGGTGAAAAAGAGACCTGGATATTACTTCCATAAATAACGTATTCATCAGGAGATATGTTAATTATGATTCCATAACCCAGTTCAGGAACAGCTGGTGATCTTCGGTTTTTGGATAATTCCGCGAGTACTTTATATCCTCCCAGAACTACCTCTACTGATGGATTAATTTCCTTTTTTAGCAGTACTGACGCAATCTTGTCGTTGGACTGAGCTTCAAGTATTACTGGAGCCAGGGCTGATAATACTTTATATGCCGTTGACAGAGGGTCTTTTTCATTATTGGCAAATATTCTTTCAATTCCGAAAGGGGAATACCCTATAGCTTTAGGAGTGCCTATTACATAAAATGCATTGCCGGCACCATTTTCCCCTGCGCTGGATTCAGGGACAAACAGTGTATTATTATTACGTGTATATTGTAAACTTATTCCTTCGCAATCCGGAAGATGGATATCAGGACAGAGAAGATCGATGTTCGCGGCGCCTGCTCTCCATATATCCAACACATGAGCCTGGGGGCCTCCTGAAGGATAATCTCCGGGGCGTTTATCCTCTGGCTGAACAAGCCAGGCATTCACAAACATTGGAATGGAGTATTCGGCTTTAGCCGTGGAAGCGCACACATCAATATAGCGTGCGTAATTCCATACCATAAAAAGTTCGTCTGCTTTTACTCCTTTCCCAAATACTTCCTCCCAGGTACCGGATGTTTTGAATCCTGTTGTTTCCCAGACTTCAGTCAGTTCAGGAAGGAGATTTTCCTTATTCTTTATCAGATAATCCATCAGTTCATCCGGGACTGGTGCATTAAATGCAAGGTTGGCAAGATCATTATGGTCTCTGGGCGAACCTAAAACGCCTACTTCATTTTCAACCTGGATCATAAGCACGGTTCTCTGAGAAGAGTCCACCTCTTTTAAATGCTTCATCATAGCTGCAAAAGCTGTTGCATCGGCTTTAAGTGTCTCCTTACCAAATGTTGAAAGTATTTCGAGACTTTTTCCGCTTTCAGCTTTTACTCTTGGAAACCTCGTGTAGTCTTTTTTCACCCATCCGGGTGCATAATGTGTCTGTCCGTTTTTCCATGAGCCGAACCAGAGAAGCACCAGTCTGAGATGATGAGCACGTGCATCTTCAATAACATTGTCAACAATTGTAAAATCAAACTTTCCTTCAACAGGTTCAATCAATGACCATTCAACAGCGGCAAGGACCGTGTTCATTCCGGAAGCTTCAAGCTTTGGCCAGAAATCCTTCATATATTCCTTGCTCGAAGAACTTGAATTTTGCAATTCGCCTCCGAGAACAAGAAATGGCTTTCCGTCTACTATTAGTTGGGTAGCACTTCCTCTTTTCTCCAGATGAGGAATTTCATTCTGTGCTGTTGGAATCTGTTGTTTACAGGAAAGCGATGTTAAGCAAATGAAGATAAATAAACAAAAATTTTTTACTATCATGATTTTTAAGTTTTTTTTTATAAAGAATAATAATGAATCAGCTTAAATAAATTTAATAACGAATTAGTTTTTATAAAAATAATATAAATGCGTGATAGAATGGTTCGGGAATTCTAATCCGCATTTAAACTGAGCCATTCCCCACAATTCAGGCAGAGGATAATTTGTCTTGTTACAGAATTCGTAATACTGGGGGAGCTTCACCCCTAAACCTCTCACTAAACCGTACGTGTTGCTCTCCCATCATACGACTCTTCAGTTGGGTACGCCATTAAGCATCAAGTTATGCCTCATATAAAATCTTACTCCCCGGAGAGTTATTGATAGGTATACAGCCTTATGCGTGTCACAGATGGCGGTTGGAGCGCGGGGCTGACATCAGCAGCGCCACGGTTGCCTCTTCTGGCACCTAGAGTGATCTGGGAGCCGGGGAGGTTATTGTCGGCGGCTGAGGAAACATCATAACCACGGCCCATAACATCATCGCCGTTGGCGCGGCGCTTGGTTACCCATATGCCGTTCCTGAATCCTCCGCG
>Ga0209539_1002227_pt1 | contig 10223 bp, 7 predicted proteins | sample BarGraNGADG00312_2_FD_184499 | JGI IMG/M metagenome (GOLD analysis project Ga0209539, IMG submission 184499) | Arctic peat soil microbial communities from Barrow, Alaska - Barrow Graham LP Ref core NGADG0011-312 (SPAdes) (version 2) | ecosystem: Environmental > Terrestrial > Soil > Wetlands >... | reverse complement strand
GGACGCCAAAGCGGCTGTGACCTGCGGAAACGTACGAGAGCAGCCTAGTACGCGACGTCGGGATCGCAACGTCAGCCCGGCTCATAACCCAGAGGTCGCAGGTTCAAATCCTGCCCCCGCTACAAGTGAAGTCGCAGGTCAGCAACTTAGAGCCCTTCGGGCTCGCCGTGGCTCGCGAAGATTCCGCAGGGAATCTTCGCGTCAGAGGCCCTTTCTCCCTTCGGGGAGGGAGGGCCTCTGGCGTTGATGTACGCAGAATGTACGCACCGAGTGCCGCCGGACAGGGCCGGACAGGGCCGGACTCAGGCGTGCGATGGACAAGAAGTCGACGTCAGTCGGACCCTCGGCGGTGCGGCAACCGGAGCCGGAACCCCGACGGGTGCCTCGAATCAAGGCGCCACCGGCACGTCCGTCGCGAGGGCACGCCGATGTGCCAGGCCGCGCTCGCTTCCTCGTCGTTTGCGCACCCTTCGCTCCTCAGCCGGTCCCCGAACCGCCAACGCCGCCTCAAGCGCGTAGGTGTTCGCTGGCGGCGTGCGCGTCAACCAGGGTCGGTTGCGTGAGCAACTGGTCCAAGAGCATCCAGAAGCGCGAGTTGCGGAGATCCCGGCCACTGGGCACCGCGCCCCCGGGTAGGGGGATGTCCGGACCGAGCCGGTAGACGACGTGCGGCCCACCGGATTCGTCAGGAGTCACCGACGGGAACCTCTCCTCAAGGTGCCCGACGATCTCGTAGTCGACGACCCGGTTGAGCTGCCGAACGGCACTGTCCCAACGGAACGCCAGGAAGTTGGGCGGCACGGATGGCCAGCCGCCGGATGCGAATGGGTGGAAGTAGCCTCCAAACGTGACCACGTCGACGGCGTTTGTGCAGGTCAGCGACTTGCGGGTGTCGGCTGCATCGGCTTGTGCTGAGTCGCCAGGTCAGTGCCAGGTCAGGGCAGGTCAGCGGAACGTTGCGGATGTCGCCGTGGCGCAGGCTGTGAGTCCACTTGGTTGCCAGCTGCCAGCTGGCAGCGGTGCGGCCCGGGATGGGCGATCTGGCGCCAGTCCGAGCTTGCGATAGTGCCGGGTCCGCTCGGCTGCGTCCATGACGCTGCGGGCCCTCGGTCGGTTCTCGTAGGGACGTCCCGCGACCTGCGCGACGGCGGAGGCGATGGGTCGCAAGTTGTCGCCGCCGGCACGATCCGTCAGGTGCTGTATCTTCTTGGCGAACCAGTTCGCTAAGGATGTGTCATGGTCAACATTGGAGATGTCGCTCGCGCGGCGGGCGTGTCCCGCAGTACCGCGTCGTACGCGTTGTCGGGCAAGAGGACGACCACGCCGGCGGTGCAGGCGCGGGTTGCAGTGGCCGTCCGCGAGCTGGGGTACACAACGAATGCCGGGGCGAGGGCGCTGGCCACGTCGCAGACGAAGGTCATCGGACTGCTCGCACAGTTCTACGAGGACGAGTTTGCTCCGGCGATGCTCCAGTACATCCTCGGTGTGTCGAACACGGCGCGTGAGCTCGGCTACGACGTGCTGCTCGTCACCGAGGAGAGCGGGGCACACGCCCTGCGCCGGATCACGGATTCACGGATGGTCGACGGCATCGTGCTGCTCAATGTCGCCGAGCACGACGAGCGACTGCCGATCCTGCGGGCGGCCACGCAGCCCGGTGCGCTCGTGGGGCTCCCGGGCGACTGCACCGGCGTCGACGTCTTCGACCTCGACTTCGAGGCGGCCGGGCGCCTCATGATCGATCACCTGGTCCGTCTCGGGCATCGAGAGCTGCTCGTCGTCTCTCAGCCGGAGCACGTGGTGGAACGCGGCGGCGCCTACGTGTGGCGGTTTCAGAACGCTGCGCTCGAGGAGGCGACGGCCCGAAGGATCGTGCTGCGGACCGCGTTCGCGTCGACGCATCAGCCGGAGGTGGGGAGCGAGCTGCACGCCCTCCTGGACGCGAACCCCGCCGTCACGGGTCTGCTGGTGCACAACGAGGCCGCAGCGGCCGCCCTGCCCAGCGTGCTGCACGCCCGCGGGATCCAGGCACCGCGCGACCTCTCGGTGATCGGGCGATACTCCGACGAGTTCGCTCGCACCTTCTCGCTGCCCTACTCCGCGGTTGAGAGCGCCGCCGACCTGCTCGGCAGCCTGGCGGTGCGACACGTGGTCCGGCGCATCGAGGACGTCGGTGCACGGGGAGAGCCGTACGTGGTGCAACTGATCCCCCCGCGGCTCGTCGACCGCGGCAGCACGGCGGCGCCACCCTCGTAAATGGCATGACACTTGGCTGCTGCGACCTCGTAGGCGAGGACTCCGGCAGGGCGGCTCGGCGTCCCGGTTCGCACCCTTTCGGCTCTCGCCGGTGGTCGTGACCGAACTGTGACCACATTGGTAAACCGGTTCGCTTGACCCGCGAGCAGATAGCCTGCCATCGTTTAGCGAACCGGTTCGCTAGCGTCCTGGGAGCGGCCGGGGTCGGTCGACACGGGTGTCGAGGCGGTGCGGGGAGCACGAGCCACGCCGCCTGCGCGTCATGGTGCCGACCGACGTTTCACCCGGAGTATCTCAATCCGGAGTATCTCAATGAGGAGAGGTATCACACGATGACACGTTTGAACCCGCGCGCAGCGGCAGGGATCGGCATCATGGTTGTTTCGGGGTTCGCCCTCGCCGGGTGCTCCGGAGGTCCGACGGTGGCTCCGGGAGAGTCCGGCGCCGCGTCCGAGGGCACGACCACGGCACAGATCACCTTCTGGGACCCGTACCCGCAGCGTGAGACGGGCTCGGAGTGGGACACGCTGGTCAAGTCGTGTGCCCCTGACGGCTCGACGATCGTCCGCTCGAGCGCGCCCCAGTCGGACCTCTTCAACCAGCTGACGACCGCGGTCAAGGAGGGCAACGCTCCCGACATCGTGCTGCTCGACAACCCGATGATGCCCGAGGCATCGAGCGCCGGTCTCCTCGCCACCGCCGAGCAGGCAGGGATCGACACCGCCGGGATCGACGAGAACCTCCTCGGCCCTGGCATCGTCGACGGCGTCGCGTACGGCGTGCCGATGGGCTCCAACGCCCTCGGCCTCTACTACAACAAGAACATCCTGGATGCCGCGGGCGTGAACCCGGCCGACATCAAGGACTGGGCCTCGCTCAACACCGCGATCGAGAAGGTCGTGGCGAGCGGGAAGAAGGGCATCACGTTCTCCGGCGTGGCAGGCGAGGAGGGTGTCTTCCAGTTCGAGCCGTGGTTCTGGGGCGCCGGCGCGAACCTGTCCGACCTTGGCTCGGCCGAGGCGATCAGCGCCGGTCAGCTCGTCTCCGACTGGATCGGCAAGGGCTGGGCCCCGCGCTCGGCGGCGACCGACAACCAGTCGGCCTCCTGGGACGTCTTCCTCACGGGTGACTACGGGTTCGCCGAGAACGGCTCCTGGTTCGCAGCCGATGCTGCGGCGCTCAAGGACTTCACGGTGGGCATGATCCCGATCCCGGCGAAGGACTCGGCCGTGGCGCCCGTCCCGACTGGCGGCGAGTTCGCGGTCGCTCCGCTGCAGAGCAAAGACGCGTCAGACCACTACGCGAACGCCTCTTCGGTGATCGCGTGCTTGACGACAGGCGACAAGGCCACCGCGACCAGCGAGGCGCTCGGATACCTGTCGGCCAAGGCTGACGTGCGCGCCGCCCAGGTCGCGGCCAACGCAATGTGGACGCCGTGGGTGAGCATCGTCGAGGGTGCCCAGGGCCGCACGAGCGAGCTGGGCGCGACGTATGTCGACGTCTCTGCCGCGCTCTCCCAGGCCGAGCAGGGCGCGCTCAACGCGGCCGGTGACGCCAGCGGGGTCGAGGCGGCGTTCAAGGACGCGTCCGGCAACTGAGGTCACGTGGTGGGGCGCGCCACCCTGGCGCGCCCCACCACATCCGGACCGCCGGGAACCTCACGTCAGGAAACGTCATGGCCATCACACCCCCGACCCGGGCGCCGCACCCGCTCGAGACGACCTCGCGCGCGGACGACGCCGTCGTCGCGGGCCCCCACCGGCGACACGCCGCGAGACTCGCGGCCATCGCCTTCGTCGCGCCGCTCGTCGTCTACCTCGTGGTCTTCTACGGCTACCCGCTCGTCCAGAACGTCGCGATGAGCCTGCAGCGGTACGACCGCGCGACCTTCGTCAGCGGCGGTGCGCCGTTCGTCGGGCTGGATATCTACCGCGAGGTGATCGGCCAGCCGAAGTTCTGGCGGATCGTCGGCCAGACGGCGACGTTCACCCTCGTCTCGATCACGGTGCAGTACGTGGTGGGCCTGGCGCTGGCGGTCTTCTTCCAGCACAACTTCCGACTGTCGGCCACGTTGCGCGCCATGTTCCTCGTCCCGTGGCTGCTGCCCGTGATCGTCTCGGGCACCACCTGGCAGTGGATGATGAACCCCGACAACGGCGCCCTCAACTCCCTGGTCGGGCTCTTCGGGGTCGACCCGATCTGGTGGCTCAACGCGGATCACGCCCTGATGTCCGTCATCATCGCCAACATCTGGCTGGGCATCCCGTTCAACCTCGTCATCCTCTACTCGGGGCTGCAGAACATCCCGACGACGTTGTACGAGGCGGCCGCGATCGACGGTGCCGGACCGTGGCGTCGGTTCTGGAGCATCACCGTCCCCCTGCTGCGGCCCGTGTCCCTGATCACGCTGCTACTCGGCCTGGTCTACACGCTCAAGGTCGTCGACATCATCTGGATCATGACCATGGGGACGGGCACCTCCCAGACGCTGGCGACATGGTCGTACGGGATGGCCTTCGGCAAGGGGGCCTCCGCGGTCATCAGGTACTCCGAAGCCTCGGCCGTCGGCGGCATCCTGCTCGTCATCGCGCTGGCATTCGGTCTCGTCTACATCGCCGTCCAGCGCAAGTCGGAGGACTGAACCATGGCCCGCTCCTGGTGGAAGACGGCGCTCGCCCTCGCGCTCACGGCCGTCATGCTCTTCCCGATCTACTGGATGGTGAACGTCTCGTTCACCCGCCGCGAGTCGATCCGCAAGGGTCAGCTGCTGCCGCTGGACTTCACGACCGACCACTACCGGGTGGTGTTCTCCCAGCAGCTGCCCTACCTCACGACGAGCCTGCTCGTCGGTGTCGGCACGGTGGTGCTCACGCTGCTCGTCGCCGCGCCGGCCGCCTATGGTCTGGCGAAGCTGCCCGTCCCCGGCGGGAGGGTCCTCAGCTTCGTCCTCATCGTCGGGCAGATGATCCCGGCGGTCGTGATGTCTCTTGGGTTCTACGCGATCTACAACCGGATCGGGATGCTGGACACCATCCCGGGCCTGATCCTCGCGGACTCGACGCTCGCGGTGCCCTTCGCGGTCATGCTCTTCACCGCGTTCATGCGGGGCATCCCGAATGAGCTCATCGAGGCGGCGGAGCTGGACGGTGCGTCGTACTGGCGGACCTTCCGTGCGGTGATGCTTCCGATCTCCCGGAACTCGGCGATCACCGTTGCCCTGTTCGCCTTCCTCTGGTCGTGGTCGGACTTCCTCTTCGCGTCGACGCTCGACCGCGAGGGCGGCAGCCTCCGGCCGATCACCATGGGCATCTACAACTACATCGGCGCCCAGAACCAGGAGTGGGGCCCGATGATGGCCACCGCCGTCGTGGCATCGATCCCGACCGCCCTGCTGCTCGTCCTCGCCCAGAAGTACGTCGCCGCCGGCGTGACCGCCGGTGCAGTCAAGGACTGACCCCACCCCTCCCCGCTGCGCCGGCCTCCGGCGTGCCGTCGCGGGAACGACCAAGGAGACCCGCATGCCGATCAGCAACAGCTTCGAGACCCGCGCCGACGGCGTCATCTGGCGCGGTGACGGTGAGACACTCCTCGTCCAGGCGTGGGGGCCGGACAGCTTGCGGATCCGCAGCGCTCAGTCCATGGATGTCGTCGACACCGATTACGCGCTGCTTCCGCCGACACCGAGCCGTGCGGAGGTGACGGTCGACGGTGACCGCGCCATCCTCAGCAATGGGCGGATCACCGCCCACCTGCTGGCGACAACAGTGCTCGACGTCGCCGTCGGGTACGAGGTCATGCGGTGCGGCATTGAGTTCCGCGACGCGGACGGCGCCATCCTGCTGCGCGAGCTCGACGCGGGCGGCTCGCTCAAGCTGAAGGCCAGAGCCTTCCAGCCGATCATCGGCGGCGACCACAAGATCACTGCGTCGTTCGATCCGAACCCCGGCGAGAAGCTCTACGGGATGGGCCAGTACCAGCAGGACATCCTCGACCTGAAGGGCAGCACGTTCGAGCTGGCCCATCGCAACTCCCAGGCGAGCGTTCCCTTTCTCCTGTCGAGCGCCGGCTACGGGCTGCTGTGGCACAACCCCGCAATCGGCCGCGCTACCTTCGCGGCGAACCGGACCGAGTGGGTGGCTGAGTCGGCAGTGCAGCTGGACTACTGGATCACCGCCGGCCGAACGCCTGCCGAGATCACCGCCGCGTACGCGGACGCGACCGGCCACGCGCCGATGATGCCCGAGTACGGGCTCGGGTACTGGCAGTGCAAGCTGCGCTACTGGAACCAGGAGCAGCTGCTTGAGGTCGCTCGCGAGCACAAGCGCCGGGGCCTGCCGATGGACGTGATCGTCGCGGACTTCTTCCACTGGCCCCAGATGGGCGACTTCCGCTTCGACGAGGAGTTTTGGCCCGACCCGGCCGCGATGGTCGCCGAGCTGGCCGATCTCGGGATCGAGCTCATGGTCTCCGTGTGGCCGCAGGTCTCTCTTGCCTCGGAGAACTACGTCGACCTCAAGCGGCGCAACTGCCTGGTGCGCACCGAGCGAGGCATGGACATCCACATGGGCTTCGAGGGCCCGAGCGTCTTCCTGGACACCACCAACCCCGAAGCCCGCCGGGCCATCTGGGACCTGTGCCGAACGAACTACTACGACCTCGGCATCAAGATCTTCTGGCTGGACGAGGCCGAGCCCGAGTACGGCGTCTACGACTTCGACAACTACCGGTACCACCTCGGCTCGAACCTCCAGGTCGGCAACCTCTACCCCCAGGCCTTCGCCCGCGCCTTCTACGAGGGACAGGTCGATGCCGGCCAGGAGAACGTCGTCAACCTTCTGCGCTGCGCGTGGGCGGGCAGCCAGCGCTACGGCGCGCTGGTCTGGTCCGGCGACATCCACTCCACCTGGGCCGACTTCCGGCGTCAGATCACCGCCGGGATCCACATGGGTGTCGCGGGCATCCCCTGGTTCACCACCGACATCGGCGGCTTCCACGACGGCGACATCACCGACCCGGACTTCCACGAGCTGCTCATCCGCTGGTTCCAGTTCGCGACCTTCTGTCCCGTCATGCGCATCCACGGCGACCGCAAGCCCACCGAAGACGTCGTCGCGGCAGACGGGGGCCGCCGGTGCGCCAGCGGTGCACCCAACGAGCTGTGGAGCTTCGGCGAGGGCGTCTTCGAGATCCTGGCCGGCTACACGCACCTGCGGGAGACCTTGCGGCCCTACACACGCTCGTTGATGGCCGAGGCGCACGAGTCCGGCCAGCCCCTGATGCGCGGGATGTTCCACGAGTTCCCTGAGGACGCTGCGTGCTGGGACCTGGGCGACCAGTACATGTTCGGCCCTGATCTCCTCGTCGCACCCGTCGTCGAACCGCACGCCACACGCCGGACGGTGCACCTGCCGGCCGGCGCCACGTGGACCGACCTGGCTACGGGCGCAGTGCTCACCGGTGGGCAGCTCGTCGAGGTCGACGCCCCGCTCGATGTCATCCCGATCTTCGCCAGGGACGGCTCGCACCCCGAGCTCGTCCAGGCTCTCGGCTCCACCGTGCGCGAGGCGAGATGAGCGGGCTGCCCACCTCGGCGCGTCCCGTCGTGCCCGGCCGCGGCACCTCACGCGGGATCGGCATCGGCGAGCTCACCCTGGGCTCGGGGTTCTGGGAGGGCCTGCAGCGCACTAACGCTGAGGCGAGCCTCGAGCACTGCCTCGACTGGATGGACCGACTGGGCTGGATCGCCAACTTCGACCACGTGGCCGCCGGCGACACCCGGGCCGAGCGGCCGGGCTGGCAGTTCTCCGACTCCGAGGTCTACAAGCTCATGGAGGCCCTCGCCTGGGAGAGCGGCCGCACGGGCGGTCCCGCTGCCGAGGCGATGCTCGAGCAGCTCACGCGTCGGGTGGCCGCCGCGCAGGACGACGACGGCTACCTCAACACGTCCTTCGGCCACCCCGGGCTCCCTGCCAGGTACACCGACATGGAGATGGGCCACGAGCTGTACTGCACAGGCCACCTCCTCCAGGCGGCCGTCGCACGGCTGCGGACCGGCGGGCCAGACCTGCTCGTCGAGGTCGCCCGCCGGGCCGCCGACCACGTCTGCCGCGAGTTCGGCGACGGCGGGCGGGAGACGATCTGCGGTCACCCGGAGATCGAGGTGGGGCTCGTCGAGCTCGGCCGAGCTCTCGGGGAGCCGCGGTACGTGGAACAGGCTCGCCTCTTCCTCGACCGCCGCGGACGAGGGCTGCTCGGCGCGATCCCGCTGCTCGGCCCCGCCTACTTCCAGGACGACGTGCCGATCCGCGACGCCGACGTCTGGCGAGGGCACGCCGTGCGGGCGCTCTACCTCAGCGCAGCTGCGGTCGACGTCGCGGTCGACCTGGCCGACGACGGACTTCTCGCCGCGATCGAGCGGCAGTGGACGCGCTCGGTGGCCCGGCGCACCTACATCACCGGCGGCATGGGATCGCGTCACCAGGACGAAGGATTCGGCGAGGACTGGGAGCTGCCGCCCGATCGCGCGTACTGCGAGACATGTGCCGGGATCGCCTCGATCATGGTGAGCTGGCGGCTGTATCTCGCCACCGGCGACGTGCGCTACCCCGACCTCATCGAGCGCACCCTGTTCAACGTCGTCGCCGCGTCCCCCCGGGCCGACGGCCGCGCGTTCTTCTACGCCAACCCGCTCCAGCAGCGGGTGGCGGGCGCGGACATCCTTCCCGACCAGGTCAACCCGCAGGCGGAGGGCGGTGCACGAGCACCGTGGTTCGAGGTGTCCTGCTGCCCGACGAACGTCGCGCGCACCCTCGCGTCGTGGCAGACCTACGCGGCCTCTGTCGAGGACGACGTCGTGACACTCCTCCAGTACGCCTCCGGGACGCTGCGGGTCGAGCTGCCCGACGGTGGGTTTCTCGGGCTGACGGTCCGCACCGACTACCCCCGTGCCGGGGTGGTCGAGATCGACATCTCCGAGGTTCCCGCACGGCGGGTTGCCCTGCGCCTGCGGGTACCGGCCTGGGCCCACGGCTCGACCCTCGGCCGGGTCGGAGAGGCGGCGTCAGAGGTCGCGGCGGGCTGGGCACAGGTCAGTGCGCTGGCGATGGGCGAGAGCTGGGTGCTCACCATTCCGGTGGAGCCTCGGCTGAGCTGGCCCGACCCTCGGATCGACGCGGTGCGTGGAACCGTCGCGGTCGAACGTGGCCCACTCGTGCTGTGCCTCGAGTCGCGAGGCCTTCCGGGCGCAATGGACCTCGCGGACGTCGGCGTGGTGGTCGACACACCCCTCGAGGACGACGGCGAGGGCGCGCTGGTCGCCGTCTCCGGCCACTCCGGCTCGTCGGTCTACCCTTCCGGTGGACTACCCTTCGGGCCGCTCGACCTGCATGCGGCGCAGGGCGGCGGTCAACCTCGCACCGCGCGCCTCATCCCCTACCACCGCTGGGCCCAGGACGGCCCGACGGCCATGCGGGTGTTCCTGCCCGTGACCGACTGCCCACGCTGAGCCTGTGGTGCGGTGGTGGCTGCTACCACGCGGGTGCGCGCTTGGCGGAGGCTGAGGACTCCAGGTCAGTGCCAGGTCAGTGGAATCCCTGTAGCCCTTGCATCCACTGCACTCGTGGCGAATATCGCCGCAGGTACACGCCCTGACGCCCGTTCTGCGTCGCTCTGATGGAGCGGGTGTCGCCTGACGCGAGGTTGACGCGGGGGTGTTTGCGCAGGTCAGTGGCCTGCGGCGAGCCTGGGACGGCCTGAAGGACCGCGAGGGCGAGAAGCGGGTATCGATCGATCCAAACGTGACCACGTCGACAGCGTTTGTGGAGGTTGTCCCGCTTCCCGTTGAACTTCGGTGGCGGTCGGTGTGATCGTCAGGCGGCGATCACTGGTTCGTCATGACGGATGGCACCGACAGTTTGTGCGGCGACATACGCGTCGAGCGCAACGCGGAGCCCTGGCAGGTGCAGGTG
>Ga0209539_1002225_pt1 | contig 10224 bp, 13 predicted proteins | sample BarGraNGADG00312_2_FD_184499 | JGI IMG/M metagenome (GOLD analysis project Ga0209539, IMG submission 184499) | Arctic peat soil microbial communities from Barrow, Alaska - Barrow Graham LP Ref core NGADG0011-312 (SPAdes) (version 2) | ecosystem: Environmental > Terrestrial > Soil > Wetlands >... | reverse complement strand
TGCATCAGGAATGTTCAGCAAGCTCCTATGAGGGATTGAAACCTCCCTGGTCCGGTCATCGCTCCGATCACCAGCCAGTCGTTCAGTAAGCTCCTATGAGGGATTGAAACGCGATTGACGAGGCGGGGTTGAAGTTTCCACCTCGGAGGTTCAGTAAGCTCCTATGAGGGATTGAAACACCATGGCGGCAACGGCAGCACCAGCGATAATGGACTGTTCAGTAAGTTCCTATGAGAGATTGAAACACGTGAATGTCCGCGGGCAAACCGTTCGTAGCGTCCGGTTCAGCAAACTCCTATGAGGGATTGAAACTAGACACCAACAACGAAACCAGACAGATCAGCGAAGTTCAGTAAGCTCCTATGAGGGATTGAAACCAAACAGCCTACGGAGCCACATCTGACGCTATCGGAGTTCAGTAAGCTCCTATGAGGGATTGAAACTTCTGCATGGGCAAAAGGCTCAAGAGAAGATCTTTGCGGTTTGGCAAGCTCCTATGAGGGATTGAAGCACAACGTGGTCATGGTCGTTCGCGTGAACCTCACCAAGTCGAAGGCGCGTGCAACTCGAGCCCCTATCGACTTGCGAGCTACTCCATCCGCGACTTCACATAGTTCTCGGTCTCCTTGTCCTCGAAGAACACGTAGCAGCCTTTCAGCCCGCGAGTGAGAAGAACACGATAGGTGTTCTTGAGCAGTTCGAGCAGCCTGTCCGGTGAGCGCTTCACAGCCGCGTCGAAGCAGAATTCCCCTTGCGCCATCCAATCCTGCTGGGCAAACCGGTAGACAAGATCCTTGCCAACAATCACACCGACATAGTCGAACTCAAATCCCTGAGCGGTGTAGATGCATCCAACTTGGTCAATGCCGCCAGCATCATAGGCCCACAGGTTGGACGCCGGTACGCCTGCCGGAAGACGAGCGAGCTCAGGCGGGGCGTTCCACGGCCTGGCATATCCCTCCCCCTGAACCACGACGTCTTTGACGAGCTGCCCGTGCACATCCAACTTCTTCGACCATGGCCAGCAGAAGCCCGCCGTCATGCGCCCTGTGTGGTCCTCTGCCACCTTCGCTCGGATCGCATCTTCCACGGCCTGTGCGCTATTCATGGTTTGGAAGTCGAAGGCATCCTCGTGAGACCAGAGGGTGTTGGCAGTCTTCCTCATATGCCACGTGTTCTCGACCCAAGCCACAAACGCCTCAGACCCAGCACAACGGAACTGAGCCTCCAGCTGGTATTCGTGGCACGCAATGCCACACTCGCCTGCGCGCCGCAGGATGAGCTCCGACGCGCCGATCTCATCGGGACGCACCACTTGGTCATCATCGATGAAGTACACCCCAACACGAGCAGCGTGTAGAAGCTCATCGATCTGAGGCTGGTCCGTACGTTTGGCTTTGGGCGTGCGCCAACTAGTGCTGTTTGTGCGGATGCGGTGAGCCTCGTCACAGATGAGCACGTCAATCAAGTTCTCCCTCGCATCCACATAGCTGTTGAAGTACTTGAACAACGCCCCTCCGCGCGTCCCGATGATCTTGCGCAGCGTCATGGTAAACGACCTAGATCCGGTGGCGTACTCGGTGCCAATACCAGCCCTGGCCAGGTCAGCCATCAAGTTGAGAGCAATGACTGACTTGCCGGTCCCCGGTCCTCCACGAACTACAATGACTGACTTCTTCCGGTCCAGTGCCGCCTGTCGCGCAACCGTCATGACCTTGTCATACACGATGCGCTGTTCATCGAGCAGGACGTACTCAGCATTGCCCTTGATCATGCTGCTGACATGGTCGAGCAGCTTCTTGCTGGGGCGATATGTACCCGCATCGACCCGCTTCATGACCTCTGTCCCTTCGCCTGTGCAGAGTCGACTCTGCAGGTACTGCTCCAGGTCGACTGACGTGTCCTCGGTAAAAGCAGGCGCAGCTCTCAGAATGTCCGCGAACTTCGCGTTGAAGATCACGTCCTCTTGGTGCCGACAGTAATTGTGCAGATATGCGCAGGACCCCAAGCGAATCGATGGATTGCCATAGAAGGCTGTGTCAGTGTCCTCAAGGTAGTTCTGATACTGCAGAACCTGCATCGATGGATGCAGGACTTCGCGTTTTGTGCCACCTACCCACGTAACCACTTCGTGTTCGCAGTCTGAGGCCTCACACGATTCCCATTGCTTCAACTCGACGATGACCGCGTTGTCCCGCCTTGCATCGTCCCTGCCTGTGATCATACAGTCGATGCGACGCGAGGTCAGCGGCAGCTGGTATTCTATGGCTACAGCATGATCCTCGAGTCCAGCATCCTCGAAGACACCTGCCAGAGCCGCGATGGAGTTGTCCCAAGCCCCGACCTCTTCGTCGGACGGGCGATAGCCATAGTAGGCAAGATACGATTGCTTTAGTTGGTCGGCGATGCTGTGTTGAGCCACGTCTTCGAACAACCGAATTGTGCTGCCTGCGTAGAGCCTCATGTGTCGTGTCCCCCTCTTCGTGACTCATCGAGATCCAACTCCCAATACCGTGCCTTCTCAGGAATGACGTGTCGAATGCCACCTTGTGGGTCTGGAACGTCGCCATTGTAGCGAGGGATGACATGAACGTGCAGCTGAGGAATGGTCTGACCAGCTGCAGCCCCATCATTCAACCCCACATTGAAGCCGTCAGGCTTTGGATCCAAAGTGAGTTCAAGGTGTTCAATGCACCAGTCAACCCATGTGACTAGCCGCTCCTTCTCCTCTTTCGTCAGGTCCGCGAACCGCGCCACCACTCGCTTGACAATAACGAGGGTGTGGCCAGGAGAGACAGGGTACCTGTCTTTCGCCACAACCCACAGATCGTCCTCGTTGAGAATGCGCTCATGCCCGATGATCCCAAAGCCCTCCATCACATTATCTCCTCATGATCCAGCCTGATTGGAATCCCATGTTCTGTGCCATCTGCACTTGAGGGAGCATGATCTCACGATACCTCGTAGTGAGCTCCTCTTCACGCATGGAGACGAGACCTGCAACATCCTGCTTGAAACAGTCTGTGTAATCCTCAAGCATCTTCGGATGGTCTTGCATGCATCGGATGGCACCCATCTGTACCCTGACTAGACGAGGAAGGTAGTAATCCAAGTCTGGCAACACGTCGCTCTTACTGGAGTTGGTCGTCTGCTCGACCGGGATCAGGTTCCACAACAGATCATGAGCCACGAAACTCCAGGGCAGAAAGTGGTCAACCGCGAAACGACCGTCAATCTGCCTTCCAGAGTAGATGTCGCAGAACTCTGTCGTTCGGCCGTGCAGAGCGAGACTCGACTGAACTCGTCGCCAGAACTCGTGGGCCAGCATCAGTTGTCGCATCGAGGGTGGGCGTAACTTGTTTAGAACGCCAGGCACGTTCGGGTTCCGAGCCTGAAGGTACTGGGCGAAGCTGTGCTCCGCGAATGACCCGATGACACCGAGATTCTCAAGAAGGAACGCGCGCCACGATCTGTCGAATACGATCTTGGTCGTGCCTGCGTCATGGTCCAGGAAATACGGCGAGGGACTATCCGATCGTTCACTATCCGATCGTTGGCTTTCCGCCGCCAGTTCGCAGATCCGTGCGTCCTTGAGCCAATCCTTGATGCCAAACAGCTCGCCCGCAAACCACGGGGCCAGGAACCTCGTCGGAACGAATCTTCGGAGATAGTCCAATGACGCGGAGGCCACTGGAGAATGGGCAAGGAACCCGCGAATCTCGTGGGGCGAGGCGTTAGCTGCCAAGCCTGTTTCTTGCTGGATCGCCAGGATGCTGTGCTGCAGCTTGTCCATACGGCCGAGTGACAGCCGGAACATGCTCACCGGATACCACGCCACTACGACCATTTCGTTAAGCACGTCCGTCATGGCAAGGTCATTGCCAGCTCCCTGTTTCAGGAGAGACAGGATGGCCAAGAACCATACGAGCTTGTAGGAGTTCGTCACGTCTGCGAAAACGCTTCCAAGACGTGATGTCTTCTCGGGATACCTTGATGCTACTCCCGATAGCGTGCCCGTCCCGATCAGGGAGGATTCCTGCAACTTCATTGCTGGATCACCGCATGGAACACGTGCTTGGACAAACGACTACTGAGTATCCAAGCGCCAAGTGTCTCTCTCTTCACAGAACTTCTGCCGGTACTCAACACAAGCTTTGCCATCTACAAGGAACTCAGGTATGAAGCTGGCATGTCCTCGAATGCCTGCCAGTCGAACCAGTCGCCGATGCCGAGCATGGCTGCCCACTCGTTGGACTCACGCACGTCGCCCTCGAAGCCCGTGTCTGGTTCCTCCAGAACAGCTGCCAGCCGCTTGCCCAGTTCCACGATGGCAGGGTCGGTGTAGTCGTGGACGAGGTTCCGGCCGAGCATAATGCCCACGGAGCGAAGATAGGCGTAGTTGACGGCGTTGCTCCCCTCGTACAGCAGACGCGGGGTGTGTCGCCTCACGTCGGGTGCCAGCCCGGCAACCGACATCTGCACCTGCAGCCCAATGGACTTCTCCTGGTTGGGCCTGATGCCCGGATATTCCCGGTAGAGCCACGACTCGATGCGGTAGTCGACGTTCAGGTTCACGACCTGGTTCACCATCCCCTGATGCCAGATGGTCAGCATCTCGCGAGCTTGCTGCTCATCCATGGTGTCGAGTGTCACGCAGGGGTCGGCTGCGAGCAGGCGGAAGACGCGGTCGATGTGCTTGGACTTCGTGACCGGCGCCAGCCGTTTGTCGGGAGGGGCGGCGTGGATCCTCTGCACGTGCCCGCACTCGTGGGCGATGAGATGAGCCAGAAGCACCGGGTCGGCCTTGCGGAAGCGGATGACGTGCGCCGGCACGGAGGACCTGGCGATCCTCACGCTCGCAAGAACCTGCAGACGGTTGTCCTCGACGAACTGTATGGGCTTCCCAGTCAGCTCCTCGGTCTGCGCCAGAATGGTGATGACGTCGCCCTCGAGCCCGGTCAGCTGCTGCAGCTCCTGCAGCGTCATGCCCTCGGCTCCTTGCGCCATGCACATGCGACGTCGTATTCGGACGACAGGTCGAAGCCGATGTCCTGCTCTGGTGCGACCCTCTTCATACCTGCGTACAGGAAGCAGATGAGCTGGAGCCCACTGAACCTGCCGGCCATGGACTCCAGAGTATGCTTCTTCACTGCATCGTGGGGATCAAGGCCGTGGCGGCCCAGGAGGGCGATCTCACTGACGACGGCGTGCGCAGCCTCGTCGGTCATCGCGTCGAACCTGGTCAGGGCCTCATAGCAGAACTGCACGGCATCCATGCGGAGTCCGTCGCTCTTGAACGAACCCTCGGCCATCTCCCGCAATTGGTAGCGGGCCAACTCGGCATAGGTGCTGTCGCTGAGAGCTGAGCACCTCAGGAATGCCCTTGTCGCCTCTGCCGACCGCTCAAGCTCCCGGTACACCAGCCCCAGTCCGTAGACGGTCGGCGGGTCGTCGCGCAGGACCGCATCGACGCGGAGCAGCTCCTCGAGTGCTTGCGGGAGCCGCCTGGTGGCCGCATGGACGCTCGCCAGGTTCCGCAGGGCATACGGGTTGCCGGGTTCGATCGCGACCGCCTGGACGAGATGCGCCTCGGCGTCGGCCATCTGTCCCAGCTTCGCCTCGGCCAGACCCAGTGCCACGTAGGTGTTGGCTTCGCTCGGGTCCAGTGCGAGACAGCTGAGCAGTGTCTTGCGGGCAGCCTCGTAGCTGCCTGCCTCGTTGTAGCAGAGCCCGAGATTGTACAAGGCCAGCGGGTCGTGCGGATCGTCCATGACCAAGTCTTCGAACTGTTGCCGCGCACTGTTCAAGTCGCCTGCTTCCACTGCAGCAAGGGCCCGTTCAAGCTTCGACTGCCCGCGGTTCTGCATATCGCTCTCCATGCCAAGAGTATAGACTGTTTGCGTCTGTCGCAACTGTTCCGGCTTTCTGCATCAGCGCCACCTGTATTATCTAGCTAGTGTCGAGCACGAAATAGACGAACGCTGCTTGCACTACGCTCATACGTTTGTGCTTCCTGGTAGCACATGGAGTAAGGACGAAGACAGCCGTGTCTAGGTCCTGGCTGAAGACGACACACTTGGGCGCTGGGAACAGACGTCATCTTCTCACAATCCATGTGCCTTGGTCGGAGAACGAGTTCTGGGATGGACAGAGTTGATTTCCCCTCAAACGGCTTAACTGCTATACTGCAAGAACGGGACATTGTGAGAGAAGCGCAAGGGGGACAGTCTTGATGAAGCTGTATGAACGGTTGCCTCAGTGGATTCGTTGGGTTCTTCTTCTTCCGCTGGCTGTGGCTTTCGTGGTGTTGACCACATTAGCCCGCCAGGGATTCGGGGATTACTTGGACTTTCTGCGTCCGGCAGTAGCCATCGTCAGCTTCGCAGCAGCACTGTATGCCCTCGCGCCGAAGCGCAAGGACACTTGCGTGCTGGTTTCGTTGGTAACAAGAATGATCTTGGCCGTCGGGAGTCTAGGCCTCTTGGCCATCACTGGACGTGCGTCTCGAAACGTCATCTGGCCAGAGACCATATATGAGCTGCTAGGATGGGTAGTTGGCTGGTCACTGTATCTCTTTGCGTTCAAGAAGGACTTGAACCTCCGACCGTCAATGGTCACAGTTCCCTCCCGCGCTGGGTCTGCACCGAACGTATGCCTGGCCGATGCTAGAGAGAACGCCCGGGCCCCCGGCCTAGCTGAGAAGATGTGGCGAAAGATACTTTCTTCGGATGATCCGGATGTGTCCCTGGTGCCTAGGGATGAGGTTGATGACATCGTCGCACTTCTGACTGCATCGAGAACCGACCCGGAGCTGTTTGCCGGGAACATGCAGGCGCTGCTTACAGGTCGTCTTGCCCCGACAGCGTTTGAGTCGGCGTCAGGGCAAGGGCAGTCTTTTCGGACGACACCATCAATCGGGAAGTACTTGTTCTCCTTTGATCAACCTCCTATGGTGCCATCCTGGTTTCTTGCCGGTTTTCCGGACGTCTTCACGTGGTTCCTGGACAAACAGGCTGCTCTGACGACCGCATCTACTGGAGAGGACGCATACTGGCAGGCCCAGACTGAGGCTTACACGACTTTTTTAGGTTTGCCTCTCGACTCCGTAACAAGCTCGGAGCCGGACACGTTCCAGGCGGCATGGCTGAACAAGGATGGGAGGATCAGGGCACGATACTGGCGGCACCTGGTGGACTCGTACGTTGCCACATCAGGACAGCGCCTCGAAGCGTCTGTGGAACTTGGCTCTCAGAATGACATGTACTTAGCAGCGGCCATATTCGAAGCTATGGGCGAGGAGAACAACTGCACGCTTATTGCTTCCCTGGTGACCAAGTACTATCTCGAGCTGAAGCGATCGTATGGTTCGTCTCTGCCTGATGAGACATCGTCGCTTGCCATGGCTGGCATGATCGATGGGTGGTACTACATCTCACTTACCCGTCAGGTCACCCCGCTGCAGGTGGTTGCGGCAGCGCAAGACACGGCCAAGATGCAGAACCGTCTGCTTGAATTCATCCTTCGTTTCGAGGCTCTGATTCTATCCTGTGACAACCCGGAGCTTACCCCAGAGGAGGTCAGGCGCGGTTGCCTGAGTGAACGACAGTCCATCGAGTCCAGCATCGACCACACAACTCTTGCCTGTACAGCAGAAGCAATCATCGTCAACACCGTTCGCATGGCCATGTCTTCACCGGAGTATGAAGAGCTGAGGAAGGCGTCAGGAGCGCTCGGTGGATAGAACTAGCTTTGACGCGCCAGCAAGGCCGTCACAGGCTGATTCAGGCTCCCTTCTTTCCCAGCGTGACAGCAGATGCTACCATAACCACGGCGGCTGCGAGATCCAGGACTTGCCAGATTCCTCGGGTCAGGTAAACTGGCAGAAATGGGTTGAACAGGAGGGCAACACCGCCCAATGCAACTGCCCAGCCTATCTTCTCCGATTCAAACAGCAGCCAAGCTAAGTACGCGGAACATCCGCACACCACCACCCGCAGGAGAGAGAAGTACCCGTACGGCAAGGTCAGTACTGCCCCCAATACCAGCATCAGGGAAGTGCCAACGACAAGAGCGCCGGACAGAACGGCGTTGCTCGCTGAGCCTCCGCGTCTGGCCTGGTGCCACGACGTCACATGGGAGGCACGGGGTCGTCCCGCGTGCGATTGCTGTGGGTTGACGGCCAAATATGACCTCGGACACTGCTTCATCGAATGCCCCCTCGGAGAGAAGTACGTATCCTGTGACCATGTTATCGACCATGACAGGCGGCTTCGTAGCTGCCTACCTCGTTGTAACACAGGCCGAGGTTGTACAGGGCCAGCGGGTCATGGGGGTCATCCATCACCAACTCCTCGAACTGTTGCCGTGCACTGTCCAAATCGCCTTCCTGCACTGCGGCAAGAGCCCGTTCAAGCTTCGACTGCCCGCCGACGTGCTGATCTCTGTCTGTGCTCATGATGTCAGTATAGGTACGCAAGGCCGATAGCCAACACGGCGTGCGCGGACCGCCCTCATCACCCGCGTCACGTCTTCTCCGGCTGAACGGCTGGAGGCGGACCAAAGAATGCCCCGCCGGCTGCGCTGTGCCTGATGTCGAATGACTGCTCATCCCAGTCCGTGTGTTCCAGTATTGCCGACAACGCCCTTGCCCGCTGTGCCGCAGCGAAGTAGAGATTGCGAAGCAGTCCTGGGCGGTGGATGAAGTTCGGGTAGAACGTCGAGAAGCAGAGGAGCCCCTCTCGGTAGAAGTACGAGCCGAACCCGTAACCCAAAGGCTTGCTAGCGAGTTCTGTAGCATTCATGAGGAGCACGAATCTGGCTCCTTCTGCGTCACTTGGCTTTGACACGGGGAAGGATTGTGTCACGCGGAGCCCACGCCCGAGGGCAACGTGCGGCTGATCACCCACAGCCTGGCACAGAGACGACGCGTCTGGACCGTACGGGAACTCCACCGTGAAACCGTTGCCCCCAGATGTGGCCAGCAAGGCGGGCGGCCGTTGCATGTATTGATCGACCGTTTCCCTGAACTCCTGGTCCGTCCACGCACAAGGACCCTTGCCGCTTGGTATGACAAGCGTGCCACCAATCATCGCGATCTCGTCGGGCGTGCCCCTCATGCCGCTGACAGGATGGCCGCTGATCGCGTCGGTGCCCTCTACCTTGTAGTGCTGGATGAGGGTCGTCGCCAGCGCCGGGGCCTCCCCAATCTGAAGTGTCGCGGCGATACTGATTACCTTCTGCATCCACTCTTGCGTGTCGTCGTGCACCAGGACCAGCGAACACAGGTCCAGTCGGCGTGTGTCAGCATCATAGACGAGTCCCGACATCGTGTTTGCCCCGTCCCTGGCGAGCTCGTTGACCGCTTCCGCCAGACGGTCCGTAAGGTCGAGGTCGCGGAGCGTCTCTGTCCGCACGGCGACGTATGACCCGGCGGCCCCGTCCGGACCCTTTCCCTCACCCATGATCTCAACCGTCTGCGCATGCTGGTACGGCCACCATTGGAAACCGCGTTCGGTTCGCACCGACCATTCGGCATCGACCTGTAGCTGGTGCTTCTCAAGCCATGCGATGGTTCGTTCACCTGCATTCATGAGTTCCCTCCTCCGTGCGATTGTGTGGTCTGCGGCCTCTTCAGAAGCACCCGCAGGGCCGCCTGTCTGCTCGAACGCCTCAACGAGATCGTCTGCGACTGCCTTGTTTTCGCTTCCTTGCTCATGGCCCTAGTCCTCAATCAAGATGAGTGTGTAGGTGCCGACTTCCTGGCTTCTGTCCGCGGCGGCCATGAAGACCTCGGCGTCTCTCCGATCGGTGAACGTCGCGATGATGATGTACGAGGCATCCGGGGCGAGGCGATAGCCGATGGCGGCTTCAATGTCGTACATGTTCGACAGGATACGCTCCAATATCCATCTTCTCATGTCCCGTGACCTCCTTGTGCTCATTGGGTCGGGTCATCCGACTCGACGCCATCGTCCCAGTAGCGCGTGCCCAGTACGTCGATGTACCCGTATTTGCCATCGAGCCGGACCTGGACAACCCCCTGGTGAAACTCCTCGGCCCATCCGTAGAGGGCAGGCACGACCATGTGCCCGCTCGGGTCGATGAACCCGCACCTCCCGTACAGCTTCACGAAGGCGAGGCCTTCGCTGAAGGGGCCCATGTCATCGTACGGAACGCATGTCATCATGTTTCCTCCGGTGTCGACGTAACCGTACCTCCCATCGA
>Ga0209539_1002221_pt1 | contig 10232 bp, 8 predicted proteins | sample BarGraNGADG00312_2_FD_184499 | JGI IMG/M metagenome (GOLD analysis project Ga0209539, IMG submission 184499) | Arctic peat soil microbial communities from Barrow, Alaska - Barrow Graham LP Ref core NGADG0011-312 (SPAdes) (version 2) | ecosystem: Environmental > Terrestrial > Soil > Wetlands >... | reverse complement strand
ATATGACCAGGTTGATGATGTTCTTTTGATGGGGGTAAAAGTGTAAGAACTCTATTTGTAAATTTTATTTACTGAGAGTACAATTTCACTTGTAGCCTCAATGTTACTCTCGTTCAAAGCCCGGTCTTTTATATAAAAATCATATCTTATTGTATCGGCAGGAGAATAAAACAGATACATAAAAGTTACGGATATTGAGCCTTTCAGTATTTTATTCTGTCCTAACCTCTCCATGTAAGGTATTCTGTATGATGATGGTTTTAATGGATCATTATCGGGTGTAGGCAACATAACACCCCCCTCTTTTCTGAAAAGTGTGAAAAACAAATCTGTAGAGTCAACCTGACCTTCTGTAGGCGCATTTAATCCGAGGTCACCATCCCCGTCTTCAAAACTGAACTTTAATCTTCCACCCTTTGAATGATTGCCCAGAATATCTGTTGTATCAAAAATTGTAAAGCTGGTAAATTGAATCTTTGGAACAGATGACAACTTTTCGATTTTCTTGCATGAATCCAGCACAGACAGGCTGAGTATAATGAAAAACAGAAATATAATTTTTCTCATGGTTTTAAGTCATTTATATATCACGAACAAAAACCACACCAAATTTGATCATTTTTTTCTGAAAAATATCCTAATCGGCACACCTGTAAATTCAAATTTTTCCCTCATCCTGTTCTCAAGATACCTTTTGTATGGATCTTTCACATACTGAGGAAGGTTGCAAAAAAATGCGAAAGCCGGAGTATATATCGGAAGTTGTGTAACATATTTGATCTTAACATATTTTCCTTTTAATGCAGGAGGCGGATTATTCTTGACTACCTGTAACATCACCTCATTTAATTCTGATGTACTGATCTTTCTGTTCCTGTTCTGATTCACCTGTTCGACCAGTTCAAGTACTTTATGAATACGCTGTTTATTGGTTGCAGAAATAAAAAGGATCGGATAATCTGTGAAAGGGGCTGTTTTTTCGCGGATATCCTTTTCAAACACTATTGTTGTGTTATTCTCTTTTTCAATAAGATCCCATTTATTAACAAGTACTATCATGCCTTTATTGTTCTTTTGAATCAGCGACATGATATTAAGGTCCTGGGACTCGATTCCTCTTGTAGCATCAATAAGAAGAAGACATATATCTGAATTTTCAATGGTTTTGACAGCTCTCATCACTGAATAAAACTCGATATCTTCACTTACCTTTCCTTTCTTACGTAACCCTGCTGTATCGACTAGTAGAAAATCGTGCTGAAATTTGTTATACCTCGTGTATATTGAGTCGCGTGTAGTTCCGGCAACAGGAGTAACAATGTTTCTTTCTTCTCCTAGAAGAGAATTAACCAGAGATGATTTGCCGACATTTGGCCTTCCCACAATTGCAATCCTTGGCAATTCAGGTATCAGACCCGGCTCTTCTGCCGGAAGGTTTTTTACTACCTCATCGAGCAACTCTCCTGTACCGCTGCCGTTCATAGAGCTTAACGGGAAATATTCACCAAGTCCAAGATTGTAGAATTCATTAGCATCCATGAGTCTTTCCCCGTTATCAACCTTGTTTACCACAAGCAGTACTTTCTTGTCTACTCTTCTGAGGAGTGAGGCTACTGATGTATCGAGTTCATGAATGCCACACGTTACGTCAACCATAAACATTATAAGATCGGACTCTTCGATAGCAAGCAAAACCTGTTTATTTATCTCTTCTTCGAAAATGTCGTCGGAATTCTGAACATATCCGCCTGTATCTATTACTGAAAAATCAATTCCATTCCAATGAGAGACTCCATAGTTGCGATCACGGGTAACTCCGCTTACTTCATCAACTATAGCCTCCCTTGAATCGGTCAGCCTGTTGAAAAGTGTCGATTTCCCAACATTTGGTCTTCCTACTATTGCAACTATTCTACTCATAAAAACCCTTATATTTCATCTTATTGATAACCAAATCTCTTAAGTATCAGTGGTTTGTCTCTCCAGTCCTTTGTTACCTTTACATATAATTCGAGGAAAACCTTCTTCCTGAAAAAATCTTCCATATCATGCCTTGCCTCTGTACCAACTCTTTTTAACATAGATCCTTTATGTCCGATAATAATACCTTTCTGACTGTCGCGGGTAACATGGATCAATGCCCTTATTTTAATGATGGCTTTTTCATCTTTAAAGCTTTCGATTTCGATCTCAACGGAATAGGGGATCTCTTTCTTATAATTTACAAAGATTTTTTCGCGAATGATCTCTGAAGCAAAAAACCGTTCATATTTGTCAGTGAGCTGGTCTTTCGGGAAATAAGGAGGGCTCTCGGGAAGCTTTGCCAGAATTGCATTAAGAAGAGAATCGAGGTTAAAACTTTTAAGTCCTGAGACCGGGATAACAGGTGAATCAGGAAAAGCGAGGTGCCACGATTCAACAACTTTTTCCAGATCGGTCTGATTTGTCAGGTCAACCTTATTTACTGCAATTATTACAGGAATTCCCGATCCCTTTATCTTATCAATATATTCTCCTTCATCAGCAGTACGTTCCAAGACATCAGTAACATAGAGAATCGTGTCAGCATCAGACAGTGCTGAATTGACGGAGTTCATCATTGTCTCCTGAAGCTTATATTGTGGTCTGAGGATTCCGGGTGTATCGGAGTAGACAATCTGAAAATCCTCACCATTAACAATTCCCATTATCCGGTGACGTGTAGTCTGGGCTTTCGAGGTGATTATAGAAAGTTTTTCGCCTACAAGGGCGTTCATTATTGTCGACTTCCCTACATTTGGATTTCCTAGAATATTTACAAAACCTGATCTGTGACTCATCTTTAATAATTAAAAGATTCCCCGCTTAAGCATACTAATTTCCTTGTCGTTAAGGTATCGCCACTTTCCCCGCTGTACATTCTTCTTGGTAAGCCCGGCAAAATATACCCTGTCGAGCTTTTTAACTTTATAACCCAGTGTTTCAAACATTCTGCGGATGACTCTGTTTTGACCTGAATGAAGTTCTATCCCAATCTGGCTTTTATCCTCAGGATCAGCATAAGACACTGCATCTGCAATAATTGTCATTCCATCGAGCTCGATTCCTTCAGTCAGTTTAAAAAGATCGTTTTTGGTTACAGGATTATCGAGAAAGACGTGATATATTTTTCTTCTTTTATACTTGGGGTGAGTCAATTTCCCTGCAAGGTCTCCATCATTTGTTAACAGAAGGACGCCTGTTGTCGCCTTGTCAAGTCGTCCTACCGGGTACACTCTTTCAGGGCATGAATCTCCAATAAGTTCAAGTACTGTATGTTCAGCATGAGGGTCTTCTACAGTGGTAACATAATCTTTCGGCTTATTCATGAGTATGTATACCTTTTTCTCAGCCGAAAGTTTTTTATTTTTAAACCTTACATCATCATTATAACTGACTTTTGTTCCCATATCTGTCACTATATGACCGTTTACAGATATAAGTCCGTTTTTTATATGTTCGTCAGCATCTCTTCTTGAACAGACACCACTATTAGCAATGAACCTGTTAAGTCTTAAAAGAGTAATCTCTTTATTAATGCCCTTTAAACCAGGCTTATCAGGTCTTACTCCGGCCTTTCCTGCAGGTTTCCTGTTTCTCCCTTCACTTGCTTCAGGTTTCCCGTATTTTTTAAAGGGTCTTCCTGCAGCTTTTCGGTTCTCCATATCAATTAATTATCAGCGTGCGAAGGTACAATTATTTGGTGATATTCCGGTTTGATGATTTTTTTGCACCTTTGTAATTCTGAAAACCTTATCGATATGGCACTTATTAAATCAATTTCAGGTATTAGGGGAACTATTGGCGGAAAACCGGGAGAATGTCTCTCTCCGGTAGACATTGTAAAATTCGCAGCAGCATTTGGGACATGGACCCGGCTAAGACATAAGAAGAGTGGATTAATAGTAATTGTAGGTCGTGACGCCCGAAAATCAGGTAGTATGGTCAATAACCTGGTAATTACCACTCTGCGAAACCTGGGAATTAATGTAACAGATCTTGGAATGGCGACAACTCCCACTGTAGAACTCGCAGTTATAGGGAATCATGCTGATGGAGGAATTATTATTACTGCCAGTCATAACCCAGCTGAATGGAATGCTCTTAAACTGCTTAATGAGAAAGGTGAATTTCTTTCAGCTCAGGATGGAATGAAAGTGCTTGAAATTGCTGCCAGTGAAGATTTTAATTTTGTTTCGAATGATCTTACCGGATCTCTCGAATCTGACGATACATGGGGGAAGAAACATATTGATCAGATTCTAAGTTTAAATCTTGTTGATGTAAAAGCAATTAAGGCTGCGGGATTCACAGTTGCCATCGACTGTGTCAACTCTGTTGGGGGAATCATTCTTCCACATTTGTTAAGGTCACTTGGTGTAGATAAGGTTCTTGAACTTAATACAATTCCTGATGGCAATTTTGCTCACAATCCTGAACCTATTCCCGAGAATCTTAAAGGTATTTCAGATTTCGTCATTAAAGGGAAAGCCGATATTGGTTTTGTAGTTGACCCCGATGTTGACCGACTGGCAATTGTATGTGAAGATGGAAATATGTTCGGTGAAGAATATACATTAGTTTCGGTAGCAGACTATATTCTTAAATATACTCCTGGGAATACAGTATCAAATCTGTCATCGACAAAAGCCCTGCGAGATATAACTTCAGGATATGGATGCGAACACTTCTCGGCAGCTGTAGGCGAAGTGAATGTTGTGGAAGAGATGAAAAAAAGAGATGCAATAATTGGTGGAGAAGGTAATGGAGGGGTTATTTATCCTGAACTTCATTATGGCCGCGATGCACTTGTCGGGATAGCTCTTTTCCTGTCGCATCTTGCAAAAAGCAAAATGAAATGTTCATCTCTACGTAAAATATATCCTCAGTATATAATTGCCAAGAAAAAGCTTACTCTCGATCCGACAATGGAATTCAGCCAGATAATTAACGCTGTGAAAAAACATTTTCAAGGTCATTTAACAGATGAGAGAGATGGTTTATGGATTGAGCATAAGAACGGCTGGGTTCAGATCAGGAAATCGAACACGGAACCAATAATGCGTATTTATGCTGAAGGAAGAACTAACGAGGAGGCAGATGCTCTCTCTGATACTGTTATAGAGATTGTTAAAAACAGCTAATTTCATCATCTTTTATTGATAAATAAGGAATAAATCAACCTGAATGAGTGTCTTAGGGAAAGAACACCTGCTATATATTCATGTTAAAAATTGTTAATGACTGGAAAGGGAGAACCCTTTTTAATACTTTTGTTTTTGATTTTTGAATCTAATCATTAATAAAATTTCAGATACACAGAATCCCGTCATTTCGGGACGATCCCAGTCGTACCGATAAACTCAATTATATTATGATGAAAAGAAATCTTATTATCACTGGCATAATTGTTGTCGCAGCAATCATAATTCTGATTGTCATCAGCAAGTTGTCATCGAAGAAAGATGTGGCAAATCTCTATGCTGAATCAGAAAAAGGGCAGTTTGATATAGTCGTAACTACAACAGGTGAATTACAGGCGAAGAAATCGACCGATATCATTGGTCCGGAGTTCACAATGAGTAGAAATATAAGGGCTATGGATATTAAGATAACAGATATGGTACCCGAGGGCACTGAGGTCAAATCCGGAGAATATGTTGCAACCCTCGACAGGACGACTTTTGACAATAGTTTGAAGGATGAGCTTGAAAAACTTACAACATTTGAAACCAATCTGGAAATGAAAATTCTTGATACTGCGGTTACCTTGAGCAACCTGAGGGATAATATAAAGAACCTAAGATTTTCAGTTGAAGAAGCTGCTATTACCCTCCAGCAATCAAAATATGAACCTCCCACAACCATTCGTCAGGCAGAAATTTCACTTGATAAAACTAACCGTTCACTCGATCAATCGATCAGAGGTTATTCGCTAAGAGTCGAACAGGCTAAATCAGATATGCATACCGCGAAAACAAATCTTTCTGAACAACGGGTCAGAGTTGGTGATCTGCAGACAGTATTGTCTAAGTTTATTATTACGGCTCCATCATCAGGTATGATAATTTATAAACGCGACAGAATGGGTGCAAAAAGGAAAGTTGGCTCTTCAATAAGTCCCTGGGATAATGTTGTTGCTACCCTGCCCGACATGTCATCGATGATGTCAAAAACCTACGTTAATGAAATCGATGTAAGCAAGGTCAAAGCAGGACAGCATGTTGAGATTATGGTGGATGCTTTTCCTGAAAAATCCTATACAGGAACGGTCATAAGTGTGGCTAACATTGGCGAACAACTGCCTAATGCTGATGCAAAAGTGTTCGAGGTGCTCATTGAAGTTGACGGTTCTGATCCTATTTTAAGGCCTTCAATGACAACAGGTAACAAGATTATTACTAAAACTATTAACGATATTATTTTTATTCCGCTCGAAAGTGTTCAGGCAGGAGCAGACAGCATACCTTTTGTTTATCTGAAAAACGGTACAAGGCAGGTGGTTGTTCTTGGGGAGTCTAACGAGAACAATGTGGTTATAGAACAAGGACTTCAACCGGGAACAAAAATTTATCTTAGTACGCCTGCAAAAGCTGAAAATTTCAAATTAGTGGGTGAAGAGTTGATATCAGTCATAAAAGAGCGTGAAAAGATAAAGAAAGCGGAAGAGACGCGTCTCAGACAGGAAGCTGAAAAAGCTAAAGAAGAAGGTGGTGATATGATGGGTAGGGTCGGGATGCCAAAGCTTACTCCTGAAATGATGCAACGATTTCAGAATATGAGAGGAAACCAGGGTGGCGGACAGCAAGGGGGTGTGAGAGATACCGCTGCAAGACGCAGGATAAGACAGCCGGGCCGGGAAGGCACTGGACAAGGTGGACCGAGTACAATCCAGACAACAATTAAAAATTAACCACTTAAACAGGAAATAAAATGTTCAAATTTATATTACGATATTTCCATGATATAGAAATTGCTGTTGAATCAATTGTCTCAAACAAGCTGAAATCGATGCTTACTGCTCTTGGAATAATATTTGGGGTGGCTGCTGTTATAGCCATGCTGGCTATTGGAAAAGGAGCCAAACAGGAGATAATGGAACAGATGAAAATGGTGGGGGTAAATAATATCCTTATCAACCCTGTGATCCCTGATAAAACGTCCTCTACTTCAGAGGGTGAGAAACAACAAAAGAAATTTTCCAGGGGACTAAATCTTCTTGATGTTGAAGCTATTAAAGAAGTTCTTCCTTCGGTGAAAAGAATCAGTCCTGAGATTTCTTTTAATTCAACTGCCATGCTTAACGGGGCAAAATATACTGCCAAGTTGGTTGGAGTCTCAAATGATTATTTTTACTTATATAACCTCCCTTTGGTGGGGGGAGCATTTTTCAACTCCTTTCAGGAAGAAAATGGCATCCAGGTTTGTATTATCGGCGCCAATATAAGGGCAAAATTTTTTAGTAAAATCGACCCTCTTGGCCAGTATATTAAATTTAACGGGATATGGCTTAAGGTAATCGGAGTGCTTCAGAAGACCAATGTCAGCCTTACGGGATTTGAAGAAAAAGGGGTGAATGTTTATAATGACAACATTTATATTCCGATCCAGACGATGTTATTAAGATATCAGAACAGGGCACTTCTTAATACAAAATTAGTCTCAGAAGCAACTTCAATGCAGTTTTTTGGTGGCGGAGGCGGACCAGGTGGCGGCATGGCCAGGGTTGTTGTAAGCAGCTCCGATGCGTCAAGTGATACTGAAACAAATTATAATCAGCTCGACAGGATAGTGGTTCAGGTTACTGAAACGGAACAACTTCAGCCTACTACTGAAATATTAAGCCGTATGCTTACCAGAAGGCATACAGGTGTAAAAGACTTTGAGATAACCGTTCCTGAATTACTGCTTAAACAGCAGCAGAGGACAAAAGACATTTTTAATATTGTACTTGGAGCAATAGCAAGTATTTCGCTTATTGTCGGCGGAATTGGAATCATGAATATCATGTTTGCTTCAGTGATGGAAAGGATAAAAGAGATTGGTACCAGAATGGCAATCGGCGCCAAGAAAATGGATATTGTGGTCCAGTTTCTGTCTGAAGCGGTTCTTATCAGCGTATCAGGAGGGTTTATCGGCGTATTCTTTGGAGTTATAATGGCTAAACTGATAGAGCAAATAGCCGGTATTATGACAATTGTCTCCTTCTTCTCAGTATTCATTGCCTTTGGAGTATCAGCAGCTGTTGGTGTAATCTTCGGTTACTCCCCTGCTAAGCGGGCATCAGAAAAAGACCCCATCGAATCCTTGCGACATGAATAAAATATTAGAAATGAAGAAATTACTTTTGTTTTCACTTATTACTGTTCTTATTCTTTCATCGAAAGAATTAATTGCACAGGAAGTTAAAAAGCTGACTTTTCAGGAAGTCATTAAACTTGCGGAGGAGCAATCAACAAATGCTTTGATTGCTAAACACAGATTCCGGAGCAGTTATTGGGAATACAGATCATTCCAGGCGCAATATCTGCCATCACTTACATTGAATGGCACTACCCCCGATTTCAGCAACGGGCTGACAAAAGTTTACGATTCAGGCTCAGATCAATATATCTACACACCGAAAAACACAATAAGCACTACCGGTACTCTTTCCCTTTCCCAAAACATCGGGTTAACAGGTACAGTAATTGCCTTGAGTTCAGACCTTACGCTGTATAAGGATATTGCTTTGAAGCTCCCTGTAAATTATATTTCCGATCCGGCTTATATTCGTATTACACAGCCTATAAGGCAATATAACACACTAAGATGGCAAAAAAAAATCGAGCCTGTAAAATATAATGCAGCCAAGAAAACTTATCTTTCAAATATTGAAGGAGTTCACATGAGTGCAGTGATGAATTTCTTTTCCCTTGCACTGGCTCAGATTAATAAACAGATTGCAGAAATGAACTACTCCAATGCTGATACACTCTTCAGGATTGCCAAGGGAAGATACCAGTTGGGAACTATTGCCGAGGATGAGCTTTTGCAGATGGAACTTTCCTGGTTGAATGCGGAAACTTCAAGAAAACAGGCAGATATGAATTTGCGGGACAGGGAGATCAGACTTAGATCATTTCTGGGATATAATGAAAATGTAAGACTCGAATTGATCCTGCCTGAGGAGGTGCCAAATTTACAGGTTGATATGAAGGAAGTTCTTGATCTCGCTCTTCAAAATAACCCTGATATTCTTAACCAGCAGATAAATGTCCTGAATGCTCAAAGTAATGCCGCCCAGGCAAAAGCTTCAAAGGGACTTAATGCCAGCATTTCAGCTTCACTTGGTTATTCACAGCAGTCACCAACAATTGAAAATGCCTACAATAATCTGAGCAATTCACAACTGGTAAGCATGCACTTTACTTTACCAATTCTCGACTGGGGTCTTGGCAAAGGTAGATATCAGATGGCAAAATCGAGCCTCGAACTGGCACAGGTTCAGGCAAACCAGGCATTAGTGGATTTCCAGCAGAACCTTTTTCTCGATGTTGAACAATTCAATCTTCAGAAAAACCAGGTTAACATAGCTGCAAAATCAGATACAGTTGCCATGAAAAGATATGAAGTGACCAAACAACGGTTCCTTATCGGTAAGATTGCGGTACTCGACCTGAACGATGCAGACAGCAGAAAAGACCAGAACAAAAGAGCATATGTCCAGTCATTACAAGACTACTGGAATTTCTTCTATAATATCCGAAGCCTGACCCTTTTCGACTTCATAGACAGGAAACCTCTTGAGACAGAATATGATAAACTGCTACAGTAATGAACTTTTATAACCTGTCTTTCATTTAGCTGGCTAATTTTATAAGTTCAGTTCTGGATGGGAGTTTAAGATTGCTTCGCTGCGCTCGCAATGACAGTGCAAGTAAGATTAGTTCAGGTTGGTAACAGAACAGAAGTGAGTAAAATTCACGGTCATTGCGAGGAGCTAAGCGACGAAGCAATCTCAAAGAATAAACAGCAAGTAAACTAATTTGATCCTCATCAAAGTAGACGTCACGAAGCGTGCAGTGAGTTTCCCCCCATTGTGGGAATAAAAAGGGGGTTAATATCACAAAGAAATAGGCATCACATGATTATTAATTAATTGTTTTTATAAAATTTTAATATCTTTGCGCCTCAATCGAAGAAGAATAAAGAAAAACGCGTATATAATCCCA
>Ga0209539_1002220_pt1 | contig 10236 bp, 9 predicted proteins | sample BarGraNGADG00312_2_FD_184499 | JGI IMG/M metagenome (GOLD analysis project Ga0209539, IMG submission 184499) | Arctic peat soil microbial communities from Barrow, Alaska - Barrow Graham LP Ref core NGADG0011-312 (SPAdes) (version 2) | ecosystem: Environmental > Terrestrial > Soil > Wetlands >... | reverse complement strand
CCCCTAGATGATTGATTCCACGCCCACAGCCTCAGGCGCAGTAGTCGACAAGGGCACGGCTCGGACGCCCGAGCCGGTGGTTGAGGCTGATGCAGGCCGCGAGGCAGAGGAAGCGCCCGAGGATGCGCTCACGCAGGCCGGCCATGGTGCGCGCCCCGTGACGCTCGAGGGTGAGCAGGTCCTTGCAGGTCCAGAAGATCGACTCGATGCGCTGGCGGATGGGCGCCAGGTGAGGGCCGTGGCCGGGTTCATCCTTGCGCGCCGGGCGCACGACGAGGGCGCCCATCTCGGCGACGGCGGCCGCGAAGTCGCGCCCGGCGTAGCCCTTGTCGCAGATGAGCACTGCGCCGCGGCAGCCGCAACGCGCGAGCAGCTCAAGGCCGACCTCGCGCTCGTCACGCTTCGGCGAGGCCAAGGTGAGCGCCCGGGGCGTGCCGTCGGGGGCGGCCAGAAGGTGCAGGCGCAGGCCCCAGAACCAGCGCGAGTGGGAAGCGCAGTAGCCGTAGTCGGCCACATCTGCGAGCGCCGAGCGCTTGACTGTCTCGCGGCTTCTGGCGCACTCCACCGGCGTCGAGTCGACGAGCAGCAGATTGTCACTCGCCCCCGGACTCTGCGCGGCAAAGTGGGCGAGCAGCCATTCGATGGCGCCGGCCAGCCGGCGGCGACGCTTGAAGTAGCCGGCCTGACGGGGCAGATCCGGGAACAGGTGGCCGAGCTGGCGCCGGGCGACGCGCAGGAAGCGCCGATCGGAAGGGATGCCCATGATCGCCTGGGCCACGCAGAGCGTGACCACCTCAGCATCGGTGAGCTTCCTGCGGGCATTCTTCCTTGCCGCTGGCAGAAGATCGGCGGCTGTGCAATAAACGACCGTGCAGAGAGTGTCGAGGTCGGCGTCCATCGTGGCCTCCAAGCAGACGATGCGAATGACACCGTCGGCTTCGGCCTCTCTGCATTGCTTTCCTTGGGCAGGCTCAATCTCGTGGAATCAATCATCTAGGGCTGGACGAGCGTGACGCGCACGCCTGCGGCCTCGATGGCGGCGAGCTCGGCTTGGTCGCCCTCGCCGTCGGTGACGAGCTCGTCGACGCGCTCGATGTCGCAAATGCGCGCGAACGTGACCTTGCCGATCTTGGCACTCTCGGTCACGGCGATGACGGTCTGGGCGTGCGCAATCAGCGCCGTCACGGTGTGGGCGTCGTCCTCTTCGTGCGTGGTGGCTCCACCGTGAGCGCTGATTCCGTTGACACCGATGTAGACCACGTCGAGGTTGAAGCCGCGTAGCGCCGCTTCGGCGAGCGGGCCGAGCAGCTCATAGGACTCGGCGCGGGCGACGCCGCCGGTGACGAAGAGCTTAAGGTTGCGCCGAATCGCGAGCTCAGAGGCGATGTTGAGGGCGTTGGTGACGATGGTCAGTCCCGCCCTGTCGGCGAGGGCGCGCGCGACCTCGGTCGTCGTCGTGCCGCCGGTGAAGCCAACGACGTGGACGTCGCCGTTCACGCGTTCGATGGCGGCCGCAGCGATGCGCCGCTTGACGGCACGGTGAGAGCCGGCGCCGTATCGCAGGGGGAGGTCGAGCAGCAGCCCGGTCGCGGCCGCGCCGCCGTGCGTGCGGATGAGCAGATGCCGTTCCTCGAGCAGTTCGAGGTCGCGCCGCACCGAGGCCCTGGAGACGCCTAGACGGGGAGCGAGGTCGGCAATCGACACCGAGCCGGTCTCAGCTAGTTCTCGGAGGATCAGGCTGAAGCGCTCATCTTTACGCATGCTGCGTAGGTTATCACAGGATTGCGCAGTCAAACGTTGTGTTGCTGTTCATTTGCCGATAAAGTGCCAATATGTGGACACTGGGGCGAGCGATTAGTGACGTCCGCCATACAAACGGCACTCGTACGTGTTCTTATGGGAAGGAGTAGAAGCGTATGAGCTACGTGCGTGAGGAGATTGCGAGTCAGCCGGCTCTGTGGCGACGGGCGGCAGAGGCCGCCGGCTCCGAAGCGAGCCGACTGCCTGCCGCCGGGCAGCGCGTCGCGATCGTGGGCTGCGGCACCTCGCTGTTCATGGCCGAGGCCTGGGCCGCGGCGCGAGAGCAGGCTGGCCTCGGCGCGACCGACGCCTTTTCCCCCTCAGAGCCTCTGCCGCGGCGCTACGACGTCGTCATGCTGCTGACGCGCTCGGGCACGACCACGGAGGTGCTCGACTACGTGAAAGGACTTACCGGTGGCACCCGCACGGTCGCCGTGACCGGTACGCCGGCCAGTCCGATCGTCGGGCTCTGCGACGACGCCGTGCTGCTCGAGTTCGCCGACGAGCGCTCGATCGTGCAGACACGCTTCGCGACCACCGCCTTGGCGCTGTTGCGCGCCCACCTCGGCGTCGACATCGATCCGCTGGCCGACCTCGCCGAAGGCGTGCTGAGCGAACCGCTGCCGGTCGAGCCGACGAGCATGCGCCAGTTCGTCTTCCTCGGCCACGGGATGGGCGTCGGGGTAGCACGCGAGGCCGGACTCAAGCTGCGCGAGGCGGCTGGTGTCTGGACCGAGGCCTACCCCTCGACTGAGTTCCGCCACGGACCGATCAGTGCGATCGGCGAAGAGAGCGTCGTGTGGGCTTTCAGCCCGGCGCCGGCGGGCCTGCCCGAAGCGGTGAGAGCTACTGGCGCCACCTTCCTGCAGGCTCGCCGCGACCCCATGGTCGAGCTCGTGGTGGTGCAGCGGCTGGCCGTCGCGTTGGCCGAGAGCAAGGGACTCGACCCGGACCATCCGCGCCATCTCAGTCGGTCCGTGATCCTTCCACCTGAGGCAGAGGAATCCTCAGAGACGATGGGCTCGCGCCAACCTGACAGCCGCGCCAGGGTGCAGGCGAGTGGCGGGCCCACGGCAGGGACCCACAAGGAAGATCAAGGAGGTTGACGTGACTCACAGTAGGTTTCATAGGCGAGGGCGTGGAGCGGTGCCGGTGCTGCTCGTTGTGGTGCTGCTCGCCGCGCTCGTCGTGCTTGCGGCCGCGTGCGGCAGCAGCACTAGTACCAGCAGCAGCCCCAGCGCCGCGGCGACCACCAGCTCGGGCGTCCTGCCCTCGCCGACGGCGGGCAGCTCGATCACCGTCGTCTACCACTATCCGGCGCCGCCGAAGTCGGTCCTCGACCAGTTCACGGCGCAGACCGGCGTCAAGGTCAACTGGGTCGAGGTCGGCTGGGACAACCTGCAGACCAAGATCGCGACGGCGGCGACGTCGAACACCTACTTCGCCGACCTCACCGACGTCGACTGGTCGAAGGTCGGCCAGTACTACAAGACCAAGTGGTTCATGCCGCTGAACCCCTACTTCGACGCGGCCGCGCTCAAGGCCGACATGCCGCAGATCGACACGTTCGCGTCGAACGGCCAGCAACTGGCGCTGCCGTTCGACTCGTCGTTCACGGTCACCACGCTCAACACCAAGATCGCCAAGGCGGCCGGCGTGACGGGCACGCCGGCGAACCTCACCGACTACACGAACGCGCTCAAGCAGATCAAGGCCAAGGGAGCCGTACCGAACCCGCTCGACATCCCCTTCGCCGCGGCAGAGGGCCTCTCGACTTACTGGTACCAGCTCACTGCGGCCTACGGCGGGCAGGTGCTCGACGCGAGCTACGCCCCGCAGTTCACTGCACCGAGCTCCGCCGGCTACAAGGCGCTCCAGTGGATGGTCGACGCCTACAAGTCCGGACTCGTGCCCAAGGCCAACATCGGCATGGCCGACTACCAGGGGTTCACCTCCGAGATGGCCCCGGGCCGCGTGGCCAGCGTCTTCTCCGACTACTCCGGCTCGGTGGGCTCGATCTACGATGTGCCGAGCAGCTCCAAGGTGGTCGGTCAGGTGCAGTACATCCCGACGCCCGGCGTCTCTGGTCCCGCGCCCAACCTCTCCAATCCGGACGGCGTCGGCATCCCGGTGACCGCCAAGAACGTGGCCGGTGCCCTGGCCTTCATCAAGTGGTTTACGGACACACAGCAGCAGGCCATCTGGGCCGGCCTGAACGGCTCGTCGGATGTGATCTCGGGCTTCCCGCTGCCGGCTCGCGTGAGCAGCCTGCAGCTGCTGGCGCAGGGCAACAAGGTCTCGGGCGCGAGCGAACTCATGACGCTGCTCGGGTCGTCGCGTGCCGAGTTTCCCGGCCCCGGGGCGCCGCCCTGGTACTCGCAGTTCAGTAACGCGGTCTACACCAACATCCATCAGGCCGCCGCGGGCGCTGAGACGGTGCAGCAGGCGGTGACCAACATCGCCACCGAGGTCAACCAGCTCAAGGCGAGCCAGTAAGGCCTGAGATGGGTGCCAGCGCGACGACCGAGGTCGCATCGAGCGAGGCCCGCGGGCGTCGCGGCGGTGACGTGCCATGAGCGGCGAGAGGACGCCAACGGGCAGAAAGCGGCCGCGCAAGCGCGGCCGCTTTCTGCCCTACATCCTCCTCTCGCCGCTCGTCCTGTTCATCGGCGCCCTGGCGCTGTACCCGACGATCCTCACCACCGTCCAGGCGTTCTTCACGGTCAATCCAATGGACCCGCCGACGCGCTTCTCCGGCCTCGCCAACTTCCGCGCCCTGTTCCACAATTCCTTCGTCCGCCAGAGTGCGGCCAATACCGCCCTCTACATCGTCGTCGGGGTCGGCCTCTCGACGCTGTTCGGACTCGGCATCGCTCTGGTGCTGCAGCGCCGCTCGCGCTGGCGTGGTGTTGTCCTCGCCTTGGTCGTGCTGCCCTGGGCGCTGCCCGCCGTGGTCGAGTCGGTCATCTGGGGCTGGATCTACGACCCCACGTTCGGCGTGCTCAACAGCGTGCTCAAGTCGCTCGGTCTCATCAACTCCGACCACGTCTGGATCGGCATCGGCCGGATCGTCTCGATCGTGCTCATCGAACTCGTGCAGGTGTGGCAGATCACGCCGCTCGCGGCGCTGCTCATCCTCGCGGCGCTGCAGTCGATCCCTCAAGAGCTCTACGAGGCGGCGCGCGTCGATGGCGCCGGCCGCTGGGAGATGTTCCGGCGCGTCACGCTGCCGCTCGTGCGTCCCGGTCTGGCCGTGGCCATGGTCGAGTCACTGATCCTCTCGCTGAACGTGTTCGACCAGGTCTACGTCCTCAACGGCTTTGCCCCGGGCGGCGCCTCGATCATGCTGCAGACCTATCAGATCAGCTTCAATAACCTGAACTTCGGCCAAGGCTATGCGCTCTCGCTGCTGGCCACCTTCGCGACGATGCTGCTCTCGCTGCTCATCCTGGCGGTCGTCTACCGAAGGGTGGAGTTCTAGATGCGCGGCCACAGCGGAGCGCGCCGCGTCTCTCGCGCACTGCTCATCACGCTCATCCTCGTGTGGTCGGCGTTCCCCATCTACTGGGCCCTGAACACGAGCTTCACGACCCTCAACGGGGCGCAGAGCGTGCCCGCCCACTTCATGCCCTCTCCCTTCACGGCGCAGAACTACAAGACGCTGCTCAACTCGAGTGGCGGCGTCGGCAATCAGTTCTGGCGCTCGTTCCTGAACGCCACGATCGAGTCCGGTCTGGCGACCGTACTCACCGTGGTGATCGCCCTGTTCGCCGCCTACGCCTTCGCCCGGCTCGAGTTCCGCGGCAAACGCATCATCCTCGTGGCCGTGCTGGCCACGCTGCTGCTGCCCGTCTATGCGACCCTGATCCCGCTCTACCGGATCATGTCGAGCGTGCACCTGGTCAACACGTACCCGGGCATCATCCTGGTCTATACGTCGGGGTTCCTGCCGCTCGCCATCTGGATCATGTACAACTACTTCGCCAGCGTGCCGCGCGAGCTCGAAGAGGCCGCCTTCGTCGACGGCGCCACCCCGGTGGTCGCGCTCTGGCGCGTGATGATCCCCGTGTCGCTGCCCGGCATCGCCGCGACCGCGATCATCGTGTTCCTGATGGGCTGGGCGCAGTTCATCTTCCCGCTGGTGCTGAGCAGCGACCTCACGACCCAGCCGGTTACCGTGGTGGTGGCCGCGCTCTACGGCCAGCGCATCGTGCCGTTCACCCTGCTCAACGCCATCGGCGTGCTCGCGGCGGCGCTGCCCGGCGTGATCGCCCTCGTCCTGAACCGCTACATCGTGCAGGGCGTCATGGCCGGCAGCATCAAGTGAAGGGGACCTGAGCATGGCGGAGATCCGCTACGAACACGTGAGCAAGAGCTTCGACTCGAACACAGTCGTCGACGATCTCGACCTGCGCATCGCCGACGGCGAGCTCATGGTGCTCGTCGGTCCCTCGGGTTGCGGCAAGACCACCGCCCTGCGCATGCTCGCGGGCCTTGCGGACGTGAGTTCGGGGCGGATCGTCATCGACGACCAGGTCGTCAACGACCTGGAGCCGCGCGACCGCGACGTCGCCATGGTCTTCCAGAACTACGCGCTCTACCCGCACCTCAGCGTCTACCAGAACGTGGCGTTCGGCCTGCGACTGCACCACGAGCCCAAGGACGAGATCGACCGGCGCGTGCGCGAGGCGGCGCGTGCGCTGCAGCTCGAGGAGCTGCTCCAGCGCAAGCCGAAGCAGCTCTCCGGAGGTCAGCGCCAGCGGGTGGCGATGGGCAGGGCCATCGTGCGCCAGCCCAAGGTGTTCCTCATGGATGAACCGCTCTCGAACCTCGACGCCAAGCTGCGCGTCCACATGCGCGCCCAAATCGCGCGGCTGCAGCGCGACCTCAAGGTGACGATGCTCTACGTCACGCACGATCAGGTCGAGGCGATGACGCTCGGGCACCGCGTAGCGGTCATGCGACTGGGCGTCCTGCAGCAGGTGGCGCCGCCCCAGGAGCTCTACGGGAGGCCGGTCAACCTGTTCGTGGCGAGCTTCATCGGTTCGCCGGCGATGAACGTCGTCGAGGCCGAGCTGCATCGCGAGTCCGACGGCCTGCGGGCGCGCTTCGGACCCCACGACATCAGGATCGACTCCCGGCTCGCTGCCTCACGGCCGACGCTCGAAGGCTACGACGGCCGTCGTGTCGTGCTCGGAGTGCGGCCGCCGAACATCGAGGATGCCGCGCTGGTCGACCCCGGAGACACGGACAGCACGATCGACGCCACGGTGGAGCTCCGCGAGGACCTCGGCGCAGAGGTCGATGTGCACGTGGGCATCGACGCGCCGGTGCCTGCCCTCGAGGCGGTCATCGAGGCGACCGAGTCGGCCGACGCGACGGGCGTGGCCGGGCGACCTGAAGGCATTTTCGTCGCCCGACTGGGTCCTGGCACCGAGGCGCGCGAAGGCCGTCACGTGAAGCTCTGGCTCGACCCTCGGGCGCTTCACTTCTTCGACCCGGACAGCGGTGCGGCGCTCTACGATTGAGTGACCAGGCAGAGAGTGAGGCGGGGGCTCAAGCAGGCGCCCCCGGCTGCCTTGAGACGATCCTCTAGGATTGGCGATCTAGATGCCTGAAGCGCCTCGTCCTGTCCCTCCGCCAGCCGAGCGCTTTCCGGCTCTCGACCTGCTCGTCGCCGGAGACGCTGTGCCCGACGTCATCGTCGGCGACGTCGCCGGTGAGATTGCCTTCGGCCAGGCCGAGACGCTGGTCGAGCGCGGCACGCTGACGGTCGGCGGCTCTGCGGCGATCATGGCCTGCGGCGCGGCGCGGCTTGGACTGCGCGTCGCTTTCGTCGGGGTGTTCGGCAACGATGCCGCGGGCCGCTTCATGCTCGAAGAGCTCAGCGCTCGCGGCGTCGACACCTCTGACTGCGTGGTGCTGCCGGATCGACCTACCGGACTCACCGCGCACCTCGTGCGACCTGGAGCCGACCGCGACCGCGCTATGCTCACCTCCGTGGGTTGTGTCGGCGAACTCACCGCGGAGATGATGCGGCGCGCGCTCAAGAAGCGCGTGAGGCACGTTCACGTGGGTTCCTTCTACTTGCTGCCCAAGCTGGCGTCCAGCCTTGCCGCGGTCTTCGCCGAGGCTCGCAAAGCAGGTCGCACGACCTCGCTCGATACGCAGGGTGACTGGGAGGGTCGCTGGCAAGGTGGTCTGCGCGAGGCGCTGGGCGAGAGCGACCTTTACTTCCCGAACCGCAGCGAGGCCCTCGCCGTGGCGCTGAGCCTCGGCGCTGATCTACCGGCCGGCGACGATCTCGGGCGCACACTCGCGACGCTCGCGGCGTTGGGGCCGTTGCCGGTCGTGAAGTGCGGCGCGCAGGGCGCCGTCGCGCGCGACGGCAAAGCTCTCGTGCGCGCCGCCGCCTTGAGCGCCGCCCCCGTCGACACCATCGGTGCAGGCGACAGCTTCGACGCCGGCTACGTCTACGGCTTCCTGCAGGGCTGGCCGGTCGGCCGCTGTCTCGCTTTCGCCGCCGCGTGTGGCTCCCTGTCGACCCAAGCTGCGGGCGGCGTCGACGCACAGCCAGAGATCGCCGAGGCGCTCGCCGCGACCGCCGACACGGACCCGGGCGGGGCCCGGTCGTCCGGCTAGGACTCTTCGCCGCCGGTGGAGTCGACCTTCAGCGCATGCCGCAGGCGGCGGCGTAGTCGTCGAGCACGGTGAGGATCTTGTGGTGAATCAACTCCTGGGGCGACGGTTGCTTAGGGAGTGAACCGTCACGCACGGCGCGCGCCTCGACGGGCAGGTACTGGCTGAGCAGGCTCGTGGGGATGGCATGCTCCGAGAGGTTGGAGATGAGTCTCCCGATGGCGTCGCGAACGTCGGCCTGGGGCCAGTAGTAGCGGATGCGGTCGCTGTAGCTGAAGTCGCGGGCGAGGCGAAGGGCGACTTCGTCGCCCTTGTAGTAGGCCTGCCAGTGTTCCGGCTGCTCGCGCATGACGCGGTCGACCGTCCGAACAGCTCCTCTTCGATCGCCGCCAGCGAGAACAAGCCCTCACGCAGCGCGAAGGTGAGGGCAGGACCGACCTTGAGGAAGGCGAAATGGCCCTCGACCAGTGCGCGCAGCGCGTCCGCGGTCTGATAGTCGGTCGAGTGAGCCTCGTAGACGAGGTGGGGGAGTCGCGCGACGGCGCCTGACAGCTCGAGTGCTTCGGGTGTGCGGCGATAGGCGAACACGACGGTGTCGCCAAACTCGACGCCGGGCTGCACCACAAGGGCGACGACCCGGTTCCAGGCATCCTGCAGGCGGGCGCTCGCGAAAGCGCGCTCACTGAGCTCGTAGGTGCGCTTCGCGTGGGCGACGGTGGTGACAGCGGGACCGGCCTGAGCCGCTTGCTCGCCGCCGGGCACAGGCACCTCGGTGCCGATCACGTAGAGCGGAGCGGGCTGCCCGGCGGGTAACTCACGCCACGCCTCTTCGGCGGCAGCGGCCAGCGCGGCCGTCCGCAGCGTCACTGTCTCATCGCTCAGGGGACCGTTGGCGACGCCCGGGTCGTCCGCCAGGCGCATGCTGCAATCGAGGTGGATCTTGGTGTAGCCGGCCAGCACGTAGGTACGCACCAGCTCCCGGGCCTTGGCCATCGCCTGCGCAGCCGGCTCGCTTCGCCAGGGATAGGGACCGAGATGGTCCCCGCCGAGAATGACGCCGGCGAGGGGGTACTCCTGCCGGGCAGCCACGTCGGCGATCAACGCCCTGAAGTCCGCTGGACGCATGCCCGTGTAACCGCCGACCTGGTTCACCTGGTTGCAGGTCGACTCGATGAGCACGACCGTCTTGTCGCGCTTGGCCTGCTGCATGGCGGCCCCGAGCACGAGCTCATGCGCCGAACACACCGAGGGGATCCCGACGGCGTGGCCGTCACGATTGGCTTCGACGAGCTCGAGAAGCAGGTCGGTCGTCGAGTCGACTTGCGGCAGGATGCGGTGCATCGTGTTCATCGCCGCCAGTGTCCCAGATCGGAGAGGAAGCGGCAACGTCGAAGGCTACTCGGCAGGGGCGAACGCGGGCGCATCCGCTTGCCCGAACTCGCATGGGCTGAGAGCGCTTCAGCCGTGCCGGCGACCCGCGGCGCTCCGTCGATCGGTGCGGCTGTTCGCGCCGGGCCCAACAGCCGCTGATTGCCGACGCATTGCGGACAAGACGCCACACCACGCCTCAACACACGGCTGAGCACGGCCCAGCACCGAGCCCGTGCAGAACCTTGGACTGTGCAGCACCTTTGCATGCGAGGCAATACGTGCGACCACGGCTTCCTCATGTTTCCTAAACCTGTGCGTCGGCGAGTCGCAACGCCCCGAAGAAGGTCCAGCTGCTGCGCGAAGGACCCCGGTACCCGCGCGGCGGGAGCTCGAAGGCGACCTGCGCCGAGGAGAGTGCGACTCGGG
>Ga0209539_1002216_pt1 | contig 10246 bp, 6 predicted proteins | sample BarGraNGADG00312_2_FD_184499 | JGI IMG/M metagenome (GOLD analysis project Ga0209539, IMG submission 184499) | Arctic peat soil microbial communities from Barrow, Alaska - Barrow Graham LP Ref core NGADG0011-312 (SPAdes) (version 2) | ecosystem: Environmental > Terrestrial > Soil > Wetlands >... | reverse complement strand
TCCATTTTACGCACTTCGACAGATCAACCAGGTAATTGTTATCATAGGATGCCACATTGGTATTGATACCCATATAATCGGACATGGTAATTTTTGCAGCAGTTTGCGCCCCCAGTCCCCCGCTTAGCAGTATCATAATCCCAAGAAAAAATATTGATTTCATAGTTAAGTCTGATTGATCTGTAAAAGTTTACCAAAGATAATAATAAAATGGACTCCCCCACTCCATTTACTTCAAAAGACAATTTATTGTCAATCAACTGCATCCATTCAGATTATTAACTCACCTTATACATGAATAATCCGAGTATTCCAGATAAAAAAGAATCCTGTTTGTTAGAAATGGAAAAAGGAAATAACAAATAAGAAATGAGAAATAAGAAAGGGTCACAGACAGGGCTGTTCAATTCTAATGTCCAGATCAGCATGGTCAACTAAAAAAAAATCAGAACAGTTACCTCCAGACCACCGAATTCTATTTAGGTGGGGTTCCAACAAAAGCTTGTGTATACATTGTGTATACATTGTGTATATCTTGTCTATGAAATGTGTCATTTTAATACACAAGCTACTCATAAATTACTCACAAGATATACACAATTTAATTGGGTAACATTGACAGAATACAACTTGAGCGTTGGAGCTGTAATTTATTCAGAAATAGGAAGGGAATCAGTCCTAGAGTTTTACTTTTTTTCAACCAACAGTTTAGATGAAAAAAGTCAATTTGCTTTAAGTCCTGATATTAATTCGCATACTTATTCAAAACAGTCACTAAATATTTACCTTTAGGGCCAACTAATTAACCAGGTTACTATGCCTCTTCTTATCGTTGGAATCGGAATCCTGATCTTGCTATTGCTGATCAGCAAGTTTAAATTCAATGCCTTTCTGGCTTTGTTAATCACCTCATTCGCCGTTGGTCTGCTGAGCAGTATGAACCCATTGGACATCCTCGATTCGGTTCTGAAGGGAGTAGGCGACACGATGGGTAAAATTGTTCTGATCCTGGCCTTTGGCGCCATGCTTGGTAAAATACTGGAGGAAAGCGGGGCGGCACATACCATAACCTATAGAATGATAGATTTGATGGGTCTTAGAAACATTCAGTATGCCCTTTTGATCACAGGATTCCTGGTGGGACTGCCCATGATGTACAATGCCAGCTTCCTGGTACTGATTCCATTGATCTTTACATTTGCCGCAACAACGCGCATGCCCACCATCTGGCTGGCTCTGCCGCTGTGTTCGGCCTTGTCGGTGGCGCATTGTTTTTTACCTCCCCACCCCGCTCCCACCTATGTTGCCTTTATTTATGAAGCAAATGTTAACAAGGTATTGTTGTACGGATTGATCCCAATGATACCGGCATGCCTGATTGGTGGGATCTGGTTATCACGCTTCACAAAAAATATTGTAGTGACGCCTCCACCCGGATTATTTCAGGAGAGGAAGTTTGATAAAAGTGAACTGCCAGGGCTGGGTATCAGTATCTTATGTGCAGTCACTCCCATTATACTAATGCTGCTGGGGGCTTTGGCCGATTTGTCATTTGGTCCTCCACCCGCAAAAGCGGAGCTCACCAGGCTTGGCATAGAAAACATAACAGGTTTTTATCAGCAAATATTTATCCAAAAAGGATTTAATCCCGGATCGGCTAGCCTTATTTCAGGAATACTGACCTTCTTTAAATTTATGAGCGATGCCAATATCGCCCTGTTCATGGCTGTGATTGTAGCCATATTTACCCTCGGCACCCGCAAGGGTAAGAGTATTGATGCGGTGATGAACAGTTCGGCCAAATCCATTGGGGCCATCTCCATGATCGTGCTTATCATAGCAGGAGGAGGCGCCTTCTCCCAGGTTTTGAAAGACAGCCATGTGATTGAATACATCCGTTCAGTATCAGGTTCAATCCAAATGAACCCCCTGTTGATGGCCTTCGTGATCGCTTCCGTATTCCGGCTCGCGGTAGGCTCTGCAACGGTCGCAACCCTTACAACGGCTCCCATCATGCTTCCCATCGTTCAGCAAACAGGCGTATCACCTGAACTGATGGTGCTGGCAACGGGTGCAGGCAGCGTGATGTGGTCGCATTTCAACGATTCAGGATTCTGGATGTTTAAAGAATATTTTGGATTGAGTATTAAACAAACATTTCAAACCTGGACGGTTATGGAATCTACCGTGGGAATTGTAGGAATCATCACCGTGCTGATTATGAGTACATTCATCTAAACCAATGTGTTAAAGAAATCTTAAAACTTCATAAAGCATTAAACCTTTTAATTTCAGAAGCATCCAAAGTGAAATTTTAATAAAGATTCAGAAAACAGTTTCTAAAAATTAAAGGTTATGAAAACAAAAATTTTAATGCTCATAGTGTTGATGAGTTGTTCGGCTGCCTTGATTGCTCAACCGGCTGACAAAGATTCAAAGAAATCAGATCGTGGTCAGAATAAAGAAATGCAAATGAATGACCACCAGAGAGGTCCAAAAAACGGAATGAGTCTTACTGATGCTCAGAGAGATGCATTTAAGAAAAGCAGGTTGGAAATGCAAAAGCAATTGCAGCCGTTGCGCAATGAACTTGGGGAAGTGAAAGCCCACCAGAAAACATTGATGACCGCCGATAAGCCCGATATGAACAACATCAATAAGAACATCGATAAATTGGGGTCTATAAGAGTTGAAATGGCAAAAATTATGGTACAACATCGCCTTGACATGCGTGCACAACTGACCGAAGAGCAACGCCTACTATTTGATACGCACAAAGGCCGAATGATGCAACAGCATAGACCTCAGGGAATGGGACGAGGCAGAGGAATGCAGAAAGATCATGAGATGAATTAATTCCCTGTCCGATTTATAAACAAAGGCTGCTTCTAAAGGTTTATCTTTAGGGGCAGCCTTTTTTTGGAATGAAGATTGTGTCCTCCGAACAGTTCCCGAGGCCTCGGGACCACTAAGACTCTAAGCACCAAAGTTACACAAAGTATTGAGCATATGCTATATACGATTAGTGAATCTTTGAGCCTTTATATCTTTGTGGTCCCGAGGCCTCGGGAACTTTTCAGAGCAGACTCAAGGTTTATTTTCTGATTGTATCTATTTATTCAAACAAAAAAAGAGGTAACTTTAACTGGCAGTTAAGTTTGAAGAATTTATTCATAAAACCGTTCAGTCTGAATAATTTATTTTAAAATTTGTACGATGAAACTCATTCCCATACAAGTAGAATCTCAAACTGTGGATAAAACCAAAGTATATCCAATCAATTTTTATTGGATGAATATGAAATACGAAATTAAAGAAATAGCAGACCGCTGGTACCAGGCAAAAGCAACCCCTGATATGCCGGTGGCCGACTATTTTAAAGTTCGCACTGATGGTAAAAGTATCTTCATCATCAAACATGAATTAATCAGTGACGAATGGTTTTTAGTTTCACCTGATGAGGCTCTGATCTCCTATTCTTCCAATTAATATTTACTTGCAACTACCAGTTCATCAGCCAGTTGCTATAGGGTGGCACCAACCGGTATTTTAGCAGCCGGCTTCTGGATGGCTCAAATACCTCATCATTAGAATAAGTCACCTTGTACCCTCTTTTTTATGCAAAGCAATGGCCAGATTGTGAAGTGCACTTCAACCGATGGTTATAAAATCTCCCAATTATTTGATGATGCAAATTAGTTAAAAATATGGTTTATCCCTCATATTGTTGAATCTTATATTTAGAGAGTTTATTGAAGATAACTGATCCAGTTTGGTTAAAAAACCTGATCTTCGCACTATCAATATTGATTAAAAATGGCACATAATAAATTCAGACGAATATTCTTTGGCTGGGCTGCTTTCCCGATCTGGCTGGCCTTGGCAACTTATGGATTGACCGAAGTATTTGCCAGTCATCCGGGAGTTACTGAAACCATTTATTCGCAAAACTTCTATCCCCTGATCGCTTTTCTTTTATCCTATCTGAGTAAATGGGTCTCATTTTCAGTTGATGATGCGTTTTATGGTTTATTGGCCGTTTTAGGGATCATACTATTGATATTAACCATTTTCAGGAAAATTAAAATTAGTCGTTTCATCCTGATCATTCTACAAACAACGGCCATCTGCTATATACTGTTCTATTGGTTCTGGGGCTTCAATTATTTCAGAAGTGGATTAAACGAGCGCCTTCAGATTGCCAAATCCAGAACTGACACGGTTAAGTTTGAGCAAGTATTCGAATACCTGATTATCAAAACCAATGAATCTTATTGTACTTTTGAAAATACAGGTACTACTGAAATTGACTCATTGGTGGAGGCATCTTACAAAAAAAACGCTTCCTTCCTGAAGTTAAAATATCCGCAGGGAAACCGTCGACCAAAATCCATTACTCTCAGCACGTTTTTTGCCAAAGCTTCTATTGCAGGTTATTATGGCCCCTTTTTCAACGAGGTACAGCTGAACGATAGCCTGATGATGATCGAATATCCGCAGGTGCTCGCCCATGAATCAGCTCACCAGTTTGGCATTACCAGCGAGGCCGAAGCCAATTTCTACAGTTGGCTGGTTTGCTCTCAAAGCGAATCGGTCTATTTGCGTTACAGTGCCAATATCAGCATGATCAGTTATTTCTTGTCTGCGGCCAGGCACCTGCACAATTTCGCAGATCTGGTCCATCAGATCAACAAACCGGTCATGGACGACATCCGCAAGGTGCAGGATCACTGGGATAAAATGAGAAGCGAAGGCATTGATAAAGTAGCCGGAAAGGTAAATGATGCGTATCTGAAAACCAACAAGATTGAAAAAGGCGTGAAAGATTACTTCGGAGTCGTCCAATTTGTAATGGACTTTTCAAACGACTCGATAGCCATGAAGAAAGTGAACAGTCTCAATGAGAAATAGGAAGTGGGCCGGAGATAAAGAGCGGGAGGAGAAGAAAGAAATAAAATCAGAACATATCATTGAGACTGAACAGTGAATGTATTCATAATAAGCAATATAGGCTCAGCAACAAATTAATCAATTAGAATGACCAATTTAAGAAAAGCTTTACTGACAGGTTTATCGACCCTCATATTATCCGTAATGGGAATGAATTCATTCCCTGAATGTTTAGTACAGCCTATGACAGCATTCGTGGGACTTTCAACTGATCAATTGTGCGAATTGCCATTTCAGACAACCGGGGTCAAGCATTCTGTAGGCAGCTTGAACGGTGAATGGCAGTTCTGTAAAGAAACCAACCAGGAAAAATGGAACGCCCAGGGATTGACATGGACTAAAATCATAGTTCCCGGAGAGCCTGCCATGCAAGGATATCCTGTTCAACATGATACTTGGTATGCTTATCGTAAACAGATTGCTATCCCGAAAGATTATTCAGGAAAAACAATCATTTTGCGTTTTAATGGGGTATATGGCCATGCGAAAGTTTGGATAAACGGGAGCTATATTGGTGAACATCATGGCGGGTTCACTGCCTGGGAATGCGAACTCACACCCTATATCAAGGCAGGGAAAAAAGCGATGCTGATCGTGGCTTTCAGCGATAGACGCGACGATATTTCTTACGCCTCTGGCTATGCCAAGCATCCAATTGGCGGAATATTACGTAATGTGGAGTTAATTGCTTTGACAAATACATACATCTCTGATTTATATACCGGGACAACATTTGACAGCACCTACACCAATGCCGTACTTTCAACAAACATTTCAGTAAAAGGAGCCTTATTGAGAACCAAAGTAAAATTAACACTGACATCGCCAACAGGGAAACCGGTTAAGCTGAACAACAGTGAAATTGTTTTTGACAAAAACGAAAAGGGGTTGCTTCAGAACACCATTCAGAAACCACAGAAATGGGACGCTGAACATCCTAATCTTTATGAACTTACGGCTGAAATCAGTTTAAATGGGAAGATCCTTTCCACAGTTCAGAAAAAAGTAGGTTTCAGGCAAATAGTAATAAAAGAAGACCAGCTATTGGTAAATGGCAGCCCTGTAAAACTCAGAGGCGCCTGCAGGCACGACATTCATCCTTTGATGGGAAGAAGCACTACGGATGAATATGACCTGAAAGATGTATTATTGGCCAAGGAAGCCAATATGAATTTTATCCGTACATCACACTATCCTCCCTCAAGGGCATTTTTGGAATATTGCGACCTTTACGGTATTTATGTAGAAGAGGAAACTGCTATTTGTTTTGTCTCAACATGGCGCTCCAAGGATTACCTTGAGTATGGAAACTCAGAAAATGATACAACTTATACTTCCATATATCTCCGACAGCTTTCTGATATGATTGAACGCGATAGAAACCACGCCTCGGTGATCATCTGGTCAATAGGTAACGAGAACAAATATGGATTGAATTTCAGAAAAGAGTATGAGTATGTGAAAAATACAGATCTCTCCCGCCCCGTTATTTTCAGCTATCCGGGGTCTGCGGGTGACAATAGAATTTATGACATCATGAGCATGCACTATGTGACATGGGAAGGAAGCGTTGAAGATAACGGATTGAAAATCACTAATTTCAATTACCCTGGGATTCCCGTTCTGCACGATGAATGGGCACATGTACCCTGCTACAATGTCTATACTTTGGCCAATGACCCCAATGTAAATGATTACTGGGGCGAAAGTCTGGATAAAATATGGTCAGGATGCTTTGAATCCAAAGGAGCTTTAGGTGGCGCCATATGGGGGATGATTGATGAAACATTTATGCTGCCTGATACCTGTGTAGGATATGGACAATGGGGTATTATAGATACATGGAGAAGAAAGAAACCTGAATTCTGGAATACTAAAAAAGCCTATTCTCCAGTCCGTTTATCTGATGTTAAATATTCTAACTTTATATCAGGCCAGGATATTTCCCTTGATTTACAAAACCGATTTGATCATACCAACATTTCAGAACTTAAAATTACCTGCAACGATAGGCCTGTCTCATCACCTCTGATAGCTCCTCATGCAAAAGGCAAATTGACAATTCCAGGGAATTTGATTTTAAAAGGAAAATCACTTGAGATCGCATTCTATTTAGGAGAACTGATGATTGACAGATATACGGTTGATAATCAATCGATACCAATCCCCTTAACAATTGATCAGGAAAAAAATACCAAAATCGATGTTCTCGAAACAAAAACTCAGGTAGAAGTATCAGGGAATAACTTCAAGGTTGATTTCAATAAACAGAACGGGTTGATTTCCTTAGCTTTGTGTAAGGGAAGTAAAATAATTACCGGTGGTCCATATTTGACCCTTGTTACCAACGCTTCAATGTTGCCAAATCAAAAAGGAAAGGAATTGGTCGAAGCAGCCGGCGATTGGAAATTAACCGAATTCAGCTTTCAAAAAACAGATGGCATCTTTATAGCCAACATCAATGGTACGTCGGGGATTTATCCAGTGAAATTTATCATCAATATCAACGGAAATGGTGAAATATTAACTGAGTATAAAGTTGAGAATAATCCCCTAACAGTTCACGAGGCAGGCATTTACTATAATCTTGGCAATGATCCTGACAAATTGCAATGGGAACGAAATGCCTATTGGACTGCTTATCCGGAAGGGCATCTTGGCCGTCCACAGGGAATCGCTTTCAAACTGAGCCGGAAAGCTGACCAGGAACAATATCGTAAAGCACCTAATCAGAGTTGGGAAAACGATACCAAGGATTTTTACTTGTTTCAACTGACCGGTAAACGTAAGAACTGGGTTCCGGTGCCAAACGAATTCAGGTCTTCGAAACTGAATATTTTATCCTATTCTTTAACCAATCAGGCAATGGGAACAGGTATCCTGGTTATAGGAGACGGCAGGCTTTCAGCAAGGTCTGAAGTGAAAACAGATGCCTCCATCAAATTATTACTGCTCGATAGGGTCAGTTACAGTGATCTTGATTGGGGAAATTTAGTAAGACCCTCTCAAATTGGAACCCCCTTTCAATCACAAGTGAAAATCAAATTAATTCAATAACATTGTTACAATACCACTGAACACTGACCACTGAATACTGTTTACTGTTTACTGAATACTGAACACTGAACACTAATCACTGAACACTCGCAGCACGGAAATGCTGTGGAGTTTCCTTAAAATGTGACTTAAATAATTTTGTGAAATACTGGTTGGAAGAGAACCCGCAGTCGAAAGCAATAGAAGTGATTGTTTTGCGTGGATTCTCAGCAATTAGCTTTTTTGCTTTTCGAAGGCGCAGTTTATTTATATAATTTACAGGAGTACAATTTGTTAGCTGATAACAATGTTTTGAAAATTGAGTAACACCTAAACCGCAATGTTTGGCCATATTATTCACTGTCCAGTAGTTGGCCAGATCGTCTTCCAGGCTTTTGAGGAAAATTGAGACGCTCCGCTTCGATTCAATCAAGGCATCGTTCAAAAGTGGTTTATCTTTCTTGAGCATTTCAAGAAGCAAAATCAGTACTTCATTGAGGTAAATTTTAATTCGGGAATCGAAATGTTCCTTTTCATGGTGTTTAGCCATCCTTCCGATTTGTGCAAAGCATCGTTTCATTTCATCGCCTACTTGCCAGACAGGTTGCTCGTTGAGCCTTAATATACGGGTCAATTCCTCAAGATTGTCTTTGCTAAGGATAACCCAGTCGGGCCATACCCAGTCTTGATGTGGCTGACGCGCTCCAAGGTCGATGATGAACCAATGAAGTTTACAAAATCCAATGTTTGGAGTACCCAGCTTGTGCAAAATCCATGGTCGGGTGATGGTCAGGGAATTGGGTTCCAGCTCATACTGTTGGTCATTCAACAAAAAAGGTAGGTTTCCGGTTTCAAGCAAACACAATTCAATGCCTTCGTTACGATGCCAGTCAAGACCCCAATTCTGCATCTTTTCAGAGTTCCAGTAGCCAATTGATTTGATACCTTCCAATTCATTGTCTTTTAATAAATGACCAGGATAGGCGCCCCGAACAAGGGCTTGCAATTCGACATGACCATCCTTCCAGGCCTGTCCCAGCGAGGAGCAGGTATCAGGATAGTAATTTTCCTCATCAGTTACACTAGAATTTAATTTATCGCTCACTACCAGTTGTTTTGAACTTGCAATATTTTTCAGTGAAAAATAGTTAAATATTTTATAAATTTAATGTTTTATTTTTGATACCTGTAAATAATAGTTGGAAATTCTAAATCAATACTGAATACCATGAACATTTTCTCGTTATTGTTCATCCTTCTAACTCCTTTTTTTGGGATGAAAGAACTAAATGCAAAACCGCCCATAAAGGTATTGCTAATCAGTGGAAGCAACAACCACGAATGGCAAAAAACAACGCCTGCCATTCAATCGATTTTAACCCAAGGCGGATTGTTTGCAGTTACAATAACAGAAAAGCCCGATACACTAAGCTCGAAATCGTTGCAACCATTTCAGTTAATACTTAACAATTGGAATATCTGGCCTGAAAGAAAATGTCCATGGTCTGCAGAAACGAAAGCTGCGATCATGAATTTTGTTAAAAAAGGCGGTGGTTTTGTCTTTGTACATGCAGCCAGCTCAACCAATTATGATTGGCTGGAATTTCAGAATCTGGCGGGAGGATCATGGGGAGATACTACCAAACATGGTAAAGTAGCTCCTTTCAAAGTTGAATTTTCCAAAACTGTGCATCCAGTTACCAAAGGGTTGGCAGATTTTTGGACAGCCGATGAATTATGGGTGGATACAAGAATTAACGGGAAGCCAAATGTACTGGCCAAAGCCTTTGCCCCAAAGTCAAACAGCGGGTCTGATGAGCTGGAACCAATTATGCTCAGCCAACAGCTTGGTAAAGGAAGATCATTCTTCTTATTACTTGGCCATGATGCCAATGCAATGAAGAACATAGGGTTTCAAACGCTATTATTGCGTGGATCAGAATGGGCGGCAACTGGAAAAGTCAGCCAGAAAATTCCCAATGAATTAAGCGCAGACAATGTTTCAAGAAAACTTTCCTGGCAAAAAGAAACAAATTCTGTGGCCTTGCTGAACAATGGAAAAATAGTATGGAGATACAATTTCAACAAGTTGGAGGGTAAACCATACTTTCATCCGTTATCAACCATTGAGGGGTCCATTCTCACCGGCCTTCGCCCTGATGATCATCCCTGGCACCGTGCCGTTTGGTTCTCATGGAAGTTTATCAATGACCTGAATTATTGGGAAGAAGATCGGTCAAGCGGAAAATCGGAAGGAATA
>Ga0209539_1002213_pt1 | contig 10249 bp, 10 predicted proteins | sample BarGraNGADG00312_2_FD_184499 | JGI IMG/M metagenome (GOLD analysis project Ga0209539, IMG submission 184499) | Arctic peat soil microbial communities from Barrow, Alaska - Barrow Graham LP Ref core NGADG0011-312 (SPAdes) (version 2) | ecosystem: Environmental > Terrestrial > Soil > Wetlands >... | reverse complement strand
TAGCGAAACAGTTCCAGGTACAGGTTCCTCAAAACGCCGAACCCGGAGGTCACTACGGAGCCATTCTTTTTGAAAGCGAAAAAGTAGCCACAAAGATAAACAAAGATACCGGAGATTCCGTAGCGATAAACGCCAGACTCGCTTCCCTGGTGATGGTCACGGTTCCCGGAGAGATAGTAAGGAAAGTATCTATCTCATCGGTCAAGGTGGATAGCAACTGGTTTCTTCCTTCCAAATCTTTAGCCATAATTCCACCCAGCAAGCCCAAAGTCACCGTAACGATGAAAAACGAAGGTAACGTACACGCCACACTGAGATGCTGGGTCAACTATTCTTCAACTTTCGGTTGGGGTTATGGAAAGATTTATTTGGGTGAGATGACCATACTCCCCGGCACTACTCGGATATTTACCCAAGCATTACCCAAGCCACCATTGCTGGGTTCGTACAACGTGAAAGCGACAATCAAGTATGGACCGGTAATGGGAGATTACTCTGTGAGTGCTGATGCTAAAACCACTTTTGCGACCTATCCTACTTCTATTCCTGTTTGGATATTTGGGTTGTTGGCTATTCTTGGTGTGCCAATAGTTCTGATAAAACGGAAAAAATCATCTAAAAAAGTAAATGAAGAGGAACCGGAGGAAGAAAAGAACGTTGAAGAAAGTGAAGGTTCCGAAGGGAACGATACACCGAAGGATGACGCCGATGAAAAAACAGATAAGAAAGAGTAACCTTGCTATATTTGTAGCATTGTTGCTTGTGTCGTCCTTTCTACTGAGCATTAACGCCTATGCAGTAGACCCCGTCAGTGGTGGCTACACATGGGTATCTCAAAATCCACTCCCAGCCTCCAAAGTCCTCATCTCCATTGATTTCGTCGCTGCCGCTGACGCATGGACTGTTGGAGAATACGGTACAGTAATGAGGTGGAACGGTACTACTCTGACCAGTTATCCCAGTGGGACAACCAACACTCTCCGTGGTGTAGCGAGTCTTACAACCACAAACGCTTACGCTGTAGGAGACAACCGAACAATACTTCACTGGAACGGTACGGCATGGTCGTCTGAAGTCGCTCCCTACAACGGGTATGCTTATAACCTACACGGGGCTTCGGGGCTTGCAGACGGGAATGTTTGGGCTATCGGCGACAGAAACGGTTTCAAGAACTCGGCCATACTCCACAAGGCTCCTGCCGGGGCTTGGCACTTTGAAGCAGAGTACGCAAACGGTGGCTTGAACGACATTTATGCCGTATCCTCAACTGCCGTATTCGTAGTAGGACAGGATTATACCCAACCTGTAGGACAGAGGGGTAGAACAATATTTTCAAGTAACCCCACTGTTGCTGTTCCTACTTGGACGCTACGAGATAAGGCATATCAACCAATTGCCGTTTCAGCATACGACGCCAGCAACGTGTGGATTGTGGAATGGGACGGTAGGGTGCTTCGCTCAAATAACGGAGGAGTCAGTTACACGGTAGTCAGCGACCCTCTTTTACAGACTGCCTGGCCTTTGAGTGTGAAGGCGTTAAATGCGACAACTGCCTGGGTTGTTGGTTGGGACGGAAACACACGTTACTACAACGGTGCTTGGGCTAACGTGAACACAGGCACTCCCGTAGAAGATATCCTCGACGTGGACGCTTTTGACGTGACTCACGCGGCAATAGGCGGGACCTCAAAATATATGGCGATTTCAGGTGGCACAGCGACACCGGCTAGAGGCGGTGCTGACACCATAAAGTATAGTGTGTCTGCTTATGATGCTAACCACGTACTGACCGTAGGTGACTACCACGCAGGCAGTTCAACTAATACTTGGCGTAGCACCGACGGAGGTAACGCTTGGGAAACAGCAGCAAACGGCAGTGGTAACAAGAACTACTACGGAACAATCTATCTGGATGCCACACACGCTTACGGGTGCGGTGTGAACGGTTCAACTGCCATCTTCAACGGAACTTCTTGGGTATCCAAAACTGGTGGTACTGGAGCCCACCTGTACGGGGTAGGTGGCTGTATGTACGGGGGAACTCCCTACGTTTGGGCTGTAGGCGCACGTAAAGCATTAAGGCAGTACAACCCTGCTTTGAACACCTGGGACGGAACTGCCATAACATTATCCGGAGGAAGTGGTACTCCGGATTTCAGAGCCATAACTGTATTACCGAGTAACATTCACGGCTGGATTGTAGGAACTGGGGGTACTTGTTACTACTACCCCGGAAGTGGGACTACTTGGAGTTATGTTAATACGGGTACAACCACAGACCTTTACGGAGTTGATGCAGTTGACGATACCCACGTTTGGGCTGTTGGGGATGGTGGACTAATACGTTTCTACAACGGTTCTACTTGGACGACCCAAACAAGCGGGACAACGGTTCAGTTACGTTCTATTTCAATGATAAATGCCACCAACGGGTTTGCCTGTGGACTTAATGGAACCGTGCTTCATTGGGACGGTGCCACTTGGACCACAATGGACATCGGCAGGACGGATAACCTTTACGGTATTTCTGCTTTGGACGCAAACAACATCTGGACGGTTGGACAGAACGGGCTGGTAATGTTCGCAGACCCGCCTTACGTAAACTACGTAGCGCCTTCAAGTGCCGACCCCGGCGAGAGTCTTACGGTAGAGATATCAGGTGGCTACACCCACTTTGGTTCTCAGACTACTGTGGACTTGGGTTCGGGGATAACCGTAACGGATGTGAACGTGTGGGAACCGACCCTACTCTATGCTGATATTTCGATTGACCCAGGTGCCACGTTGGGACCCAGAACCGTCAAAGTTACTACGGGTGAAGAAGTAGCAGTACCACTTGAGGGCGGTTTTGTTGTAGGCAGAGTTCCTACAATTGCTTCTGTTTCCCCCAATAAAGGTGCGAGAGGTTGGACAGGACAGGTAGAGATAACGGGGAACGCTACCAACTTCACTTCCGAGAGTGTCCCCGACTTTGGTGCTGATATAACCGTTAATTCGGTGGAAGTAAAAGACCCCGAACACCTTACTGCCGACATAATGGTTTCTTCCACAACTGCTTTAGGTTCGAGAAGCGTAAATGTAATCACGGGAGCCGAGACACCGAGAGAACTCGTAAATGGCTTCAATGTTCCGACCCCGCCTGAAGTAACGTCCGTGTCCCCGACAAGAGGTGGAGAAGGTACTGAAGTAACCATCAACGGCACGGGGTTTGGTGATACACAGGGAACAGACCCCGCATCAGGCATATCGTTCGGCAACCTGCCTTCCATGAAATGTACTTCTTGGTCTGATACACAAGTAACCTGTATTGCACCTTCGTTGGAACAGGCAAGCCAGGTTGTTGTCCAAACCCCTGAAGGCGATTCTAATTCTAACTTCTCTTTTACCCCACAATTCACCGTGACAGCAAAAGCAGTAGAAGGTGTGGGTTCTGTATCACCTGAAACCCAAACAGTTGATTACGGTGGTACGGCTATCATAGCAATAACCCCGCCACAGAACTCCCCATTGATAGCATCTATTACCGACAACGGGATATCCAAGCCGATAGCGAACCCTTATGTGATAAACAACGTGACGGAAAACCACGAAGTAATAGTTAGTTTCAAAGGCAAGCCGGCACCAAGAAAATACGCTTGGTGTCTGGCTGAAGGCAGTACTGCTTGGGGCTTCGACACTTATATTTCTTTGCTAAATACCAACGACGTAAAAGCGAACGTGGAGATAACTTGGACTGACTCTAAAAAATCGGGTGGGGGAGTATTGAAAACATACAACTTCTCCCTCCCTGCTAACGGGCGCACTACCCTCAACGCAAAGGATTTCTTGGGTGAGAACGATTTTTCTACCAAGGTAATAAGCGACGTACCCATAACCGTTGACCGCACTATGGTTTGGGACAAAGAGGCACACGCTTCAATAGGCGTTCAACACAGCCAGACAGACTGGTACTTTGCCGAAGGTTCAAGCAACTGGGGGTTCGAGACTTGGGTACTCGTCCAGAACCCAGGGGATACAGACGCTAACGTTAAAATCGCCTATATGACGGAAAACGGCGAAGAAAAAATCGTAAAGAAGGTAGTACCCTCTAACTCAAGGCAATCCTACAACATGGCAAACGATATAGGTAATGCAGACGCTTCAATAAGGGTATCATCTGATATTCCTGTTATTGCCGAACGCTCCATGTATCGGAACAACAGAGAAGAAGGCCATAATACGGTAGGAGCCACGGAACTGTCGCAAGATTATTATTTAGCAGAAGGTACTACGGCATGGGGGTTCACTACCTATGTGCTTATCGCCAACACACACGATGTTCCTATGGACGTATCTGTTTATTATCAGACCCCTAACGGTGAAGTGTCACAGGAACCGTTTGTTATGCCAGCAAAATCGAGAAAGACCATAAAGGTGAATGATGTACCTAGTATGTCCGCTACAGACTGTTCTATCCGTGTTCACGGTTCAGACACGCTTATGGCTGAGAGGGCTATGTACTGGAATAATGGCACGAAAGAGGCTTGTCACGACTCCATAGGAACCACGGCACCACATGAAGAATGGTCCTTCGCTGATGGGAGTACCGAGGACGGTTGGGAAACGTGGTATATGGTACAGAACCCCACCAACAAGCCCATATTCGTAACCATTTGGAGAATTGGTTCATACTTGGCTGATGCTGTTTACGAAATACCACCGAACTCAAGAAGGACTTTCAACCTTGCGTTGTTCGCCGATAAAGGTAATGCAGGTGTCCTGATTAAATCTACCAATCCTGTGATAGTAGAACGTTCTATGTATAAAGATAATCGGAGTATCGGGACCGATACAATCGGTAGCTACTAAAACAGTTGGACCACGCCATTTAGTACATCGGATATATTCCTTACCAAAACCCCAGGGACCTCGAGTTGGACAACGTTCCTTGGCGGAATTCTGCCTGTACTTGTGTAATAAACAGTCCCGTTGCCTGATGTAGACAGTCTTTTTTCCTGGAACCTGCCTATGTTTATTTTGAACCAGTCCCTTGTCAACGGCATCGGCAAAACGTGTAATTCGTGTACGTCAACGAAGTAGTAGAAGATGAAGTTTGCCTCGGTGTACATGAAACAGCCGGGGGTCTTATTCTGCTCGTTACTCACGGTCCCGGCGAATGTAACTATCACCTACCTGACCGGCAAGGGTGAGAAGGTAGTAAAGACCAGGACCATTCCTGCAAAGAGTCGAGACACGGTCTTCGTGAACACTGACCTGGGCTGGAATCAGGATGTCAGCACCAGTATAAAGTCCGACCAGCCAATAGTTGCAGAGAGGCCGATGTATTTTGATACAAGCGACGGTCGCAGGGGTGGTCACGACGCTATGGCGGTTCCAGCAGTTGGCCAGTAAGTAGGTGTTTATGTGTGCGTTCGCATCGAAGCTGGACAGTGATTCGCATCATGCTGGACACCGTTTCGCAAGCAAGCTGGACACTGATTCGCATTCAACGTGGACACTTTTCGCCCATGATGCGAATGGGTGTCCAGATTCATGCGAATGCGCATTTATGATGGTACGCTTCTTCCTTTTCTGCACTGTCATTTGTTTTATCTTTGCTGGGTTTGAACAAGGGATGATAGCCCTTTCGGGAACTACAGTTCTTTGGCTTCTTTGGTCTGCTTTTACTGAATGATTTCACCGAGCACTTTTATTGCTCTTACGTCTTGCGGATTTAAGGGTCTCCTTTTCACTGTTTCTAACTTCTATTTCGCACTCTGGCGACTAGCCGATTTGGGTGTGCAACCATTCTGGCAAGTATCGCCAAACGGGGAACGGCTCTTCACCTAAGCTGAAACAGGGGAACATTCGCCAACACCAAGACCCCATTGATTCATACTTTTTCGCCGAAATAGGGACAGCTTTTCAGGAGTGAGACACTACCCTTTTCGTTGTTGTCGAGGGGATTGACTCTTCCTGCCGACGTACGCAACCTAAAAGACAGAGAAAGAGTAGTGAGGCGATTTATGGGACAGAGAGTACGGTTTTTAGAACCAGATGAAGCACAAAGGCTGATGGAGGCTCCTAACCTTCGGTCCCTTACTGGACTGCGAAACCGATGTGTGCTTGGTCTGCTATATGAGGCAGGCTTGAGGATTGATGAATGTCTCTCGTTGAAGCCCCGTGATGTCGTTTTATCAGAAAAGCGAATTGAAATACTGCGAGGCAAAGGCGGCAGACCAAGAACCGTTTACTTCCGAACAGACGAGCTTGCTATGCTTATTGAACAGTGGAAGAAAGTAAGACCGAGAAGCGACTTCCTGTTCTGTACGGTCCGAAGCTCAAAAGGGAAAGGCACCAAGCTGAGTGCACGGAGCTTCAGATTCTCTTTCAAGCGATACGCAGAACAAGCAGGGTTGCCGTCCTGGGTGACCCCTCACGTTCTCAGACATACCTTTGCCACTCTGCTCCTCCGAAGCGGCGCTAACCTGCGAGTCGTGCAAATCGCACTCGGTCATTCCAGCGTCGCTACTACGCAAATCTACACACACGTGACTTCTCTTGAAGTAAAGCAAGCTATTCAAGGCGCCGGAAGCCCCCAGGTCGTTTCTCCAGTGACCACGAAGGATTTACCGTTTTGATACTTTTCCTACCCCCAGAACGCATTACGTGGCTCCTGTGCGCAATTTTGATGGAGCTGTTGAAATGAATTTCAGGGTGGACCTGGACCAGGATAGATTTGAGAAGCTAAGCAAGCTGGCGGAGCGACGAGGCGTCGTTACTGCCGAGCTAGCCTGCCAGGTGGTACGGTCCTACATTGATAAAAGAGGTCCCCGTCGTGAAGCATTGCAAGCATATGATTACCAGCTTACAGAACGCCAGCGAGACGTTCTATGGACCCTGCACGATTTCCAGGCTATGACCTTCCGACAGATAGACCGTGCCTTTTCCAGTTCCCCCGAAAGTGAAGGAACCTATACAAGCAAATGCTTGGTTTCTCTTGTTGAGCTGGACCTTGCAGAACGCCATCACCTAGATTTCCAGCCCTATGGTTATGACAGGACGATTTTCACATTGACCCCCCAAACCGTTTATGTGCTTGAGGTCGCTCGGCGGGGACCTCGTGGCGTTCGCGTAGTTCGCAGACCGTACCCTCCGCAGTTGCTTACACCTCGCCAACTCAGCCACCACTTGATGACCGTTGACGTCGGTGTTGCGTTCAAGTCGCCAAAGAACCGAGCGTTAGGTGAGTTGGTCGAGTGGAGTATGCAGTCGGAATATCGCTTCCCTTACATGGGGTCACTTCGCAGAATTATTCCCGACGCCCACGGTCTTTGGGATAGTGGTGATGAATTCATTCATTCATTCATTGTGGAAGTTGTGCGGTCACGGCAAGAAGCGCACCTGGTACGGCGTATAAGGAACTATAACTACTGGCAACAGGCAAAAGCGTTTGAGAAGGATGAAGGGACCCGTACAGTTCCCCCAATACTATTCATCACTACATCCCATCTCCACCAGGAGGTCTTCCGGTCGATAGTGTTCGGGACGCTTGCCGCTCACGTCGGAGTTGCCGAAGCCGCCAGGAACTTGGTGTTCGGTCTCGCCGTGCTGGACGACCTGGTGGAGATGGGACCCTGTGCTCCTGTTTGGAGCCTACCACTTCAATCAGAAGATGGGCTGGAGTTCGGTGAGGTTTGCGTGAGGCTGTCGAAAATGGTGAGCTGACCAGGACACCATATTTCTTCTTCGCCGCTCTTTCTCTCCCGTTTGGGTTCGTCTTTTTTCGTCAATGCAAGGCGCTCTACCATATCGTCATGGAATCGCCTGGCCCACCATTGAGCGAGGTCTGGGGTGTCGGCGCTTCCACGGTATTCAACCTCGGCGTCGAACACAGCCCAGTAGATGGCGTACCTATTGCCTTCCTGACGTACTATCCATTCGCCAGGTACCAGGATCGCGCTGACCACCCATTCACTGGTCATCGAGGTGCCCCAGGACGTCCAGGCTCCAAACATAATACTCGTCATCAGACCGAGCTTTCTCGCCACATGTCCAACAGACCAGCGAGTGGAAATCGACCAAGAAATCGCACTCGCCTTCAACCAGGACGCGACCGCACAGGGGACAAAGGCTTTGCTCAGGGTCGGCTAGCAGGTCAACTCGCTTTTCTTTCTTGTCCATCAGGGCCTCCCGTTCCTCGCGTTACACCAGGACGTTCGCGCCCGACGGCAGAAGTGTCAAGAGAAACACGACAAAGGAAATATGCTCTCAAGTTCGCAGTTCACGAAGGGGGCCTCGCGGTAGTCTTTCAGCAGTTCGTCTACCTCTTCCCTTGTGGCGAACAAACGGGGGTGACGAATAAAACGCTGGGGCCTCTCCCCTGACAGTTCAACAGCTATCAGCTCCCCAGTCGGTTTCACCCATGTGACGCGCCACTCAGAATAACGGTCGCCCCTGCGCGTCCAGTTCATGCCGAGGTCGTACTCCTGTCCAGGATAAATGGGCCGTGAATCAGTCGTCTCCATTTGCGCTCTCCTTTTCTCTGCCGTCTTACTTCACGTTCTTGAGCCATTAGCCGTCCACACTCATGGGTACCTCCTGTTGCCAACATCTAGTCCCGTAGTTCTTCACTATCGTATGTTTGGGGCCGCTCGACCCCTCGAAGAGAAGGGTGGTCATAAGTCTGGTGACCTCGCCGTTCCTGGGCCTCTTTCTCCTTCAACATCTTGAGCCGCAACTGGTCATACTTCTTTCGGAGCTTCTCGGCCGAAAGGATAATGGTGCACCAGAAGTCGTCGTTCTGAGACCACTCGATGACGTCAACCATGTCGTGGGGGTCCCGGTTATCTTCTCGCTGCATCGCGTCCATAACGCCAGCCCAGCGAGCCAGCCCCTCGGGGGTGTCGGCAGGCACCTTGGCGTTGCCATTGTTGCGGAGTATCAAGCGACGCAACAACAAGGCGAACTTATATTCGAAGGTGTCTTCACCAAAGACAGGGGGGTCTTTTCGTTTCTTCTCTTTTGGGGGAATAGAAGGGGGAGTCTGTTCTTTAGTATGTTCTTTAGTATGTTGGGGTCCCACTTCTGGTACCTTTGAAGTCCCAGTTTTGGGACCTTTATCAGTACCGTTCTTGGTACCTATTGAATTGGTACCATCTGTGGGACTGGTCGGCAGGTTCGTGGCAAACGGCCCAAGCAGTACTCCGTCTTCGTTAACCAGCAAGCTATAGTGGTTCCTACGACCAAGCTTGTCCACTCGCATCCAGTGTTTTTCTTGGAGTTGCTTGACATTTCTGATGGTCGTCTTCCTGTCACGCCCAGTGTCTCTACTTATTGTCTCAATAGAGGGCCAGCAGCCACGTTCAGGAGCGTGATGAAGCAAGATATCTCGCAGAGTGGTAGCAGCCGTGGCCGATATTCTCCACGGCTCCGCTCCTTGCATCTTCAAGCACTCTTCTGTGTACAAAGCATATCGTTGCTTGGTTTCTTCTTCAGAGTTATCCACCTGCTAAATCACCTCGTCCTAACTTATTGCCAGCCTCACCTCGGCAAACGCAGAGATCCTGGTCACTGTCGTTCTCGTTTTTCCGCCGTGCCTCAACGTACTCCTCTGCCTCTTCTCGTAGCGCTTGGTCGACCTCAGCCCAGACGAACCTAACCGCTCCACCTCTCCGACGGGACGGCAGCGCACCGTTTCGAGCGCTCAGGTATACGGTCTTGACGTGGATGCCTAGGCGCCGAGAGATTTCCTCAGCTGTCAGGAGGCACTCGTCACTAGGAGAATCACCAGGGGCCACCGTTGACGGACGAGATGTCAGGGATGCGACGACCCCCGGCGACATATTCGAGTCTTCTTCTTTTATCTTTTTCGGCATCTCGTCCGCCCCTGATTTGAGTGACGTCCTTCCTTATCGTAAGGAGTACGTTACTAGGTTGTGCCGATTTAGCTGGGTAAATGTCAGGTCTAGACTTATCAAGCGTGATATCTCAAGAACTTTTTTGGAGGATTTGAAGTTGGGGTTCAAATAACAATGGTAGTTACTGGGCTACGGCTTATGTCACCGGGGATTGGTATAATCCAGCAATCGCAGATAACGTATGAATTGATGAAGGTTGGGGGCTCCGTTGGCAACAGTTTTTTGGGATATCAAAATCTTAAAGGACGGCAGCAGGCGATATTACGTCCGTTCAAAAATCCGCGATGTTCGGAGGTCGCACGGTAGTTGCCGAACGCTTCGAGAAGCCCAGACGCTTAAAGGTGAAATCC
>Ga0209539_1002211_pt1 | contig 10253 bp, 8 predicted proteins | sample BarGraNGADG00312_2_FD_184499 | JGI IMG/M metagenome (GOLD analysis project Ga0209539, IMG submission 184499) | Arctic peat soil microbial communities from Barrow, Alaska - Barrow Graham LP Ref core NGADG0011-312 (SPAdes) (version 2) | ecosystem: Environmental > Terrestrial > Soil > Wetlands >... | reverse complement strand
CTAACGTTGGTAGCGGGGACAGGATTTGAACCTGCGACCTCTGGGTTATGAGCCCAGCGAGCTACCGAGCTGCTCCACCCCGCGTCGTTGTGACTTCGTCAGTCTACCTGCCGCCGATGACCCGGCCAAATTAGGTGAGCGGGGCGGTGACGAGCAGCTACCTTCAGCGGAAGATGGTGCATGACGTGCGGAGGTGAGGACCAGTGGCGCGCAACCGCAAACCGAGCCGAGCCGAGAGCCGTGGTGTCAACGGCGACCGGCCGGACGACTGGTTCCGGACCAAGGCGAACCTGTCCGACATCCCGACGCTGCCCTTCCCGGAAGACCAGGTCGACGACCTCATCCACGTCGCGGCGCGGAAGGCGGCAATCGCGGCCATCCAACCGCCCGCCAACCTCAAGTCCATCCGGCCGGTGCGCGGATGGGCGATCGCGGTCGCCATCGCCTCCACGACGCATCTCGTGACGGCGTTCTTCGCAGCGAGCAGGACCTTTCCCGAAATCGTGCGGGTCCGCACCGCGCTCGCGAACGGCGCCGAACCGGCGTTCGTGGGCAACTGGACGGATGCTTCGGCGCTGCGGTGGCATGTCGCCACCGGCCTGCTCGCGGTGGCCACGACGAGCGGATGGCTCTGGACCGTGCGGCGCAATGTCGAGCAGATCGACCGCGCGGGACAGCGGCGACGCCGCATCTGGGTCTGGCTCGCCTGGCTGGTCCCGATCATCAACTACTGGTACCCATTCCAGATCGTCCGCGACGTCGGCGAGTCGTCGCAGCGTCCGAAGCTGCCGTACCGGTCCTGGTGGGCGGCGTGGGTCGTGGCCGTCTTCCTGCAGAGCCACGGGCTGTCCCCGTTCCCGGTGTACGCGCCGCTGCCGATGGGGATGACGAACCTGGAGGTCTACCTCGGCACCGGGGTGGCCGCGCTCGTCGTCGCATTCCCGCTCTGGCTCGTGATCGTGCGCGGGATCACTCGCGCGCAGACCGATGTGTACCGGCTCGCGCTCGAGTCGCGCCCCGACCTCAGCAGCGGCATCCCCGCCCAGCGCGCAGCCGACCTCACCGAGTAGCCGGGTCCACCCGCGACCCGCGACCCGCACGCGTCACACGTGACCCGCACCCGCGGCCCGCACCCGTCACCGCCCGCACCCGCGAGCCCACCGCGAGAAAGGCGCCCGGCTCTCAGCCGCCGAGCAGCGCTTGCGCCGCCGCCGCGTCGTTCACGGCCTGCTGCAGCTTGGCCTGTGCCACGCCGTACGCCGCGAAGTCACCCTTCGCGAGCGCCGCCTGACCCTCGAGGAGGGCCGCCTTCGCGGCTGCGAGAGACGTGGCGAGCTTCGCCTTCGCGGCCGCCTGGTCCGGCGTCAGCGTCGTGCCCGGTGTCGCGGTCGCACCCGGCGTCGGCGTCTGGCCCGGCGTCGCGGTCGCACCGGCCGTCGGGGCGCCGTGCGAGACCGTCGCCCCGGAGTCGCCACCGAAGACCTGGTCGAGCGCCTCACCCAGCGTGTTCGCGAACCCGATCTGGTCCCCGAAGGACACCAGGACCTTCTGCAGCAGCGGGAACTTCGTCCCCGCGGACGACTGCACGTACACCGGTTGCACGTACAGCAGGCCGCCACCCACCGGCAGGGTCAACAGGTTCCCGTTGAGCACGGTCGAGTTGCCCTGCCTCAGCAGGTTCAGCGTCGTCGAGACGGTCGGGTTCGAGTTGAAGTTGTTCTGCACCTGGCCGGGGCCGGGCACCGTGGCATTGCGCGGCAGCTCGAGCAACCGCAGCTTGCCGTAGTCCTCGCGCGGCTTCCCGGTCACGTTCCCCGGCTCGGCGTCGACCGCCAGGAACCCGGTCAGCACGTTCCGGTTCGTGTTACCTCCGGGGATGAACGTGGACGTGAGCGAGAACGTGGGCGCGGTCTGGCCCGGCATCTGCAGCGTCAGGTAGTAGGGCGGCTGCGGCCGCTGCTCGCCGACCGTCGGGTCGTTCGGGTTCCGCCAGAAGTCCTGTCCCGAGTAGTACGAACCGGCGTCGGTGACGTGGTACGTCGCCAGCAGCTTGCGCTGCACCTTGAACATGTCCTCCGGGTAGCGCAAGTGGCTCATCAGCTCGCCGCTGATGGACGAGAGCGGCTGGAGCGAACCCGGGAACGCCTTGCCCCAGGCCTTGAGCACCGGGTCGTTCTCGTCCCAGGTGTACAACGTGACCTTGCCGCTGTACGCGTCGACCGTTGCCTTGACGGAGTTGCGCAGGTAGTTGACCTGGGTCGGCAAGAGATTCGCCACCGAGGTGCGCTGGGTGAGCGAGTCGGCCGTCGCGTCGTCGAGCGACTGCTGAGCGGAGTACGGGTAGGCGTCCGACGTCGTGTAGCCGTCCACGATCCAGACCACGCGCCCATTGACGACGGCGGGGTAGGTCATGCCGTCGAGCGTGAGGTACGGCGCCACCTTCGCGACGCGGTCCCGCGGGCTGCGGTCGTACAGGATCTGCGACTGGGAGGTGACCCGGTCGGAGAAGAGGATCTGCTCGGACCCGAACTTCACCGCGTACAACAGCTTGGTCCAGAGGTTGCCGATCCGCGGGCCGCCGTCACCCTGGTAGGTCGTGTTGACCTGCCCGGTCCCGTTGGCGGCGTTGTCAGCCGGGTAGTCCAGCTCCCACGGGGTCGTGCCGGCGGGAGCACCGACGATCGAGTACTCGGGCGACTCCTGGCCGAAGTAGACCCGGGGCTCGTAGGTGCCCAGTCCACCCGTGGGCGGGATGCCGCCCTCGTAGAACGCGGGCTGCCCGTCCACGGTCGAGGTGTTGCCATACGCGGCGACCACGCCGAAGCCGTGGGTGTAGACGGTGGTGTCGTTCACCCAGGATCGACGGTCGGTGCTCAGGCCGTTGAGGTTCAGCTCACGCACCGCGATCACCGTGTCGCGGCTCTTCCCGTCGATGACGTAACGGTCCACCGCGAGGGTGTCGACGAACGAGTAGTACTGCTTGTTCTGCTGGAGCTGCTGGAACGACGGGCTGACGATCGCCGGGTCGAGCAACCGGATGCTCGCCGTCGTCTCGGCGTCCGCCCGCAGCGCTCCCGCTTGCGCCTGGGTGTTCGCGTCGTATGGCGCCACCTCCACGTTGTTCAGCCCGAATGCCGCCTTCGTCGCGTCGATGTTGCGCTGGATGTACGGCGACTCGAGCTCTTGCGCGTTCGGGTCCACCTGGAAGCGCTGCACCACGGCCGGATAGATCCCGCCGATGACGATCGCCGAGACGAGCATGAGGCCGACCCCGATGCCGGGCAGTCGCCAGGTTCGACCCGCCGCGGTAGCGATGAAGAGGACCGCGACGAACAGTGCCGCGGCGGCAAGGATCGTCTTGGACGGCATCACGGCGTTGACGTCGGCGTAACCGGCACCGTCGAACTTGTTTCCGGTCTTGGTCAGCAGCGAGTAGCGGTCCAGCCAGTAGTTGGCGGCGACGAGCACCAGGAAGAACGCCGCGAGGCAGGAGAGCTGGAACCGGGCAGCGCGGGTCACCTGCGGGGTCAGCGCGATGCGCCCGGCCCGCTCGGCCGGTTGCTCGTGGTCGCCCGCCTCCGCAGGCGCGGCGCGGCGGTCGCCCTCCGCCGTGAGGCGGATGCCGCCGTAAAGGTAGTGCGTCGCGAGCGAACCGATGACGGACAGGACTGTCGTGGCCATCAGGAAGGAGGCGATGAAGCGCAGCACCGGCAGCGTGAAGACGAAGAACGACAGGTCGATGCCGAACTGGGGGTCGGTCTTCCCGAACGGGACGCGGTTGAGGAACAGCAGCACGTCCGTCCACTGCGACGAGGCAGCGGCGCCGGCGAAGATGCCGAGGATGACAGGCCCGGCGGTCATCGCGAGGCGACGCAGCGGCTCGATCTGCTCGCGGTAGTGATCGAGGGTGGCCTGCTCCGGACTGCTCGGCGGATACACCGGGCGGGACCGGTAGGCGAGTCTGAGCGCGAGGCCGGTCGCGCCGGCCATCAGCAGGAAGCCGAGCACGAAGAGGATCGCCCGCGTCACCCACTCGTTGCGGAGCACCTGGAAGAACCCGGTCTGCTGGTACCACAGCACCTCGGTCCAGACCTGCGCGAGGATCATCACCAGGACGACGACCGCCACCAGGACCGCGATTGTCACGGCAAGCGGGCTGCGTCGGCTCATTCGGATCCGGGTGGGGCGTCGGGGCGTCGCGAAGGTCACGGGAGCAGTACCTCGTTGTCTCGGTGGTGGTGCGTGACGCGCGGACCCGAAGGACCCAACAGGTCGAACGTGCCGCGCAAGCACAAGGTTCCCACACCGGACGCGACGATGACCCGGTGAATCCGAGGTCGACGCCTGCCGCGGCCGGCGCGCCGGTGACAACACCCTCCACTCGGGCCGGCTTCAGCCCGAGATGCACGTTGGCAGCGTCCGGGCCGCAGCCGCGGGATCGGCGCCGATCGCCTGGACGGCCAGGCGGGCCTCGTGCAGCGTCGCCACCCGGGCGACGTGCAGCCCGGACGGGATGTGCCCGACGACGTCACCGCAGTTTTCCGCCGGGGCGAGGAACCACGTAGCCCCGTCGTTGACAGCCCCGGCCATCTTCTGCTCGATCCCGCCGATCGGCCCGACCCGGCCCGAGAGGTCCATCGTCCCGGTCCCTGCGATCACGGCGCCCTTCGCCTCGTCCTCGGCGGTGAGCTTGTCGATGATCCCGAGTGCGAACATCGTCCCGGCACTGGGGCCGCCGATGTCGCTGATCCGGATCTTCACGTCCACCGGCAGCGTGAAGGTCGGGTCCACCAGCACCCCGATCAGGCTCCGCCCATGGCCGTCATCGGTCGTCTTGACCGGGAGGTCCATCGGGGTGCCCGCGCGCAGCACGTGCAGCGTGAGCGGGCTTCCCGGGGGTATCGCATCCACGGCCCGGCTCAGGTCCGAGAACGAGCCGAGCGTCGCGCTGTTCAGCCCGACCAGGACGTCGCCCACCTGCACCACACCCCGCGCACCGGTGCCGTCGGCTGTCCCGGCCACGGTCAGCTTCGTCGGGACGGTGTAGCCGAGCTCCTCGAGCGCAGCCACGGTCGCGTTCTCTTGAGAGCTGACCATGTCGGCCTGGCTCTGCTGCTCGGCCTGCTTCTGGCTCTCGTCGGGCGGATAGACCGCCTCGACCGGCAGCACCGAGCTCGAACCGGACAGCCAGCCCTTCACCACGGTGCCCAGGTCGAGCGGATGGCCCGGCCCACCGAAGACCGACACGGTCGTGAGCAACAGCTTCCCGGTCGTCGGGTAGCTGCTCGCACCGTCGATCGTGATGAACGGTCCCTGGGCGTCGCCGCCGAGCGTGTCCCGGGTCGGGCCGGGGGCATCGACCACGTAGGGCAGCGGCAGGGCGCTGAGCACTGCGAGGAGGACAGCGGACACCCCCGTCGCGACCGACAGCGTGAGCAAGCGAGGGCTCGCGGGCGGAAGCGGCTCGGCGGCGGGTTCGGTCACCGGAGCATCATCCACGATCGACCTGGGTGCGCGTCGTCGTCGGCTCGACCAGGTCTCTGCGACAACGGCGCCGTTCACCCACGCCGTCGCTTCCGGGCCCGGCGCAACGCGGCCGCCGTGCCGATCAGCGCCACCGCAGCGCCGGCCGCGCCGAGCGCCGCGACATCCTTGCCCCCGACGCGTCGTCCGCCGAGGCCACGCCGTCCACGCGACTCCTCGAGCAGCACCTGGAGGCAGCCGGTGTTGGTCCACCGGGGCGCCCAGCCGGTCGCGCGCAGCGTGGCACACGAAACCGTCCACGGGTAGACCGCAAAGGCCAGGTCGTCCGACGGGGCCGAGAGCACGCCCGCCCGGTAGAGCTGGCGAGCGGTGGCGAAGGCCATCATGGGCGGCACCTCAACCGTGCGCATGCGCGAGATCTGCTCGACGTCCGCGTGGCTGAGCACGCCCTCGGACGCAACTGTCATCACGCCGTCCAGCCGGTACGCCAGGATGTGCTCGACCGCGCGCGCCACGTCCTCCACATGGACGAACTGCCAGTCACGTCGGGTCCCCCGCACAGCGAGCAGTCGCGGCGCCTCGAAGTGCCGGACGATCATCGTGTCGATGCCCGCGCCGACGACCGAGGCGGGACGCAGGATCGCGTATCGAAGACCGCGCCGTCGGCCCAGTCGTGCGATGGCGACCTCGACCTCGCGGAGGTCCGCCGCCAAGCCCTGTTCGGGCGGGTGAGGCAGTGGTTCGTCGTCGTCGATCACCGAACGGTCGGGGGACGCGCCGTACACGATGGCGGACGAGATCACCAGGAGGTACGGCACCTTGCCGACGCGGGCCCCTTCGAACGCCCGCTCGACCCGGTCGAGCATCTGGCGACGGCGCAGCGCGGCCGGTACCGCAAGCCAGGCCCCGAAATCGGCCTCGTCCGCGAGCACGACGAGTGCATCGACCCCGGCCAGCGAAGCCCCCGCCTCTTGCCGCGCGAGCTCGTCGAGCCGCACCACCTCCGGCACCCCTCCCACGCCCTCGAGGTGCGCGGCCACAGCGGCGGCCATCGGACCGCGGCCGAGCACGACGACGCGCTCCGGCGCACCCCGACCGCTGCGCCCTGAGCGAACCGCGCCCATTGCCACCAGAATCCAGTCTCTGATCTCACTCGTTGTGTGGTTACCGTTGCGTCGACGGATGGACCATCTTCCCAGGAGAACCGCAGATGACGAGCCAGCCTCCCCCTGACGGCGCAACGCCCGACGGCGACGACGTGCCCGCTCGGTGGGAAGAACTCCTCCGGGCGGTCTTCGGCGATGACGCGGAGGCCGCACTGCGCGAGCTGGCCGAGCGCGGGATAGACCCACAGGCGATGGCTTCGGCGGCCGGGCTTCCGGACGACCCCGTGGTCCTGCGGCAGATCCTCGACCAGATCAAACACCTGCTCGAGTCCCACAGCGACGAGCCGGTCAACTCGGAGATCGCGCACGATGTCGCGCGTCAGGTCGCGGTCGCCGAGGGCGACCCGTCCATCGGCGAACACGCCCGGCGCCAGGTCATCGACGCGTTCTCGGTTGCCGAGCTGTGGCTCGACGCGGCGACCGACCTCCCGCCGGCCGGTGCGCCGGTCCGCGCCTGGAGCAGGTCCGAGTGGGTCGAGAGCACCCTGCCGACCTGGCGGTCCCTCGCCGAACCCGTCGCGATCTCGGTCTCCGATGGCCTGGCCGGCGTGCTGTCCCGGACCGAGCAGGACGACCTCGCGATGCCCGGCCTCGTCTCGGCGCCGATGCTGCGGCAGCTCGGTGGGTCGCTGTTCGGCATGCAGGTCGGTCATGCGGCCGGTGAGCTGTCCCGCGAGGTCTTCGGTGCGACGGACATCGGACTGCCCCTCTTGCGCGAGCCCGCCATCGTCCTGCTCCCCACCAACGTCGAGGCCTTCAGCGAGGGCCTCGAGATACCTGCCGACGAGGTACGGCTCTTCCTCGCCCTGCGCGAGGCGGCGCACGCCCGCCTCTTCACCCACGTGACGTGGTTGCGCGGGCACCTGATGGGCGCCGTCGAGGCGTACGCCCGCGGGATTGAGATCGATCCGGAAGCGATCGAGGACGCGGTGCGAGGACTGGACCCGAACAACCCGGACGAGCTCCGGCAAGCACTCACCCAGGGCGTGTTCTCGCCGCGGACGACCGAGACCCAGCGAGCCACCCTCGAGCGCCTCGAGACCTCTCTCGCGCTCGTCGAGGGCTGGGTGGACGAGGTCACCGCGACCGCGGCGGCGCCGCACCTGCCGAACATCGGCCCGCTGCGCGAGATGCTCCGCCGACGCCGGGCTGCCGGCGGACCCGCCGAGCACACCTTCGCGACGCTCGTCGGCCTCGAGTTGCGACCGAGGCGCTCACGCGATGCGGCGGCACTGTGGGCTCAGATCGAGCGAACAGACGGAATCCAGGGGCGCGAGGCGGTCTGGGCGCACCCGGACCTGTTGCCGACGGCGGAGGACCTGGACGACCCTGCCGGCTACTCGGGGCGGCGGTCGGCCACCGCCGCCGACCACGCCGAGGTCGATCGGGCGCTCGCGGAGATCCTGGGTGAGGCCGAGGGGGACGAGTCGCCGGACCGCGACCTCGAGCAGCCCACTGAGGACGCCTAGTCCCGTCCGCGCAGCAGGGCGATCCAGTCAGCCATCGGCCCGGTCCGGCACCAGCGCGGGCGGCGCAGCGTCGGGCGGGTTGCCATCGCCCACATCGGCCGGCAGCTCCGCTCCGAGCTCGTGCCCGGCGTGCCCGAGCTGGCGCGAGAAGGCGTAGCCCTCGAGGAACCCGCGCGCCTTCTCCGTGTGCGGGTAGGAGTCGAGCAGCGCCCAGAACGACGGTCCGTGACCAGGGTGCATCAGGTGGGCGAGCTCATGGAGCAGCACGTAGTCGATCACCCAACGCGGCATCCCCTGAACCCGCGTCGAGATCCGGATCGAGCCGTCCGACGGGGTGCACGACCCCCAACGGCGCCCCTGGTTGGTCGCCCACGAGACCGTGACCGGACGCGCCCGCCCGCCCAGGTACGACCGCGAGAGCTCCCCCGCGCGCTCCATCAGCTCGTGGTCCGACGGCCGCCGACGACGTTCCTGGCGGGCCAAGCGCTCGACCATCCGCGCGACCCACTCGCGCTCCTGAGCGGCGGAGAATCGGGCCGGGATCGCGACGACGATGCCGTCGCCCTCGCGGTAGGCCGTCACGGTGCGCACCCGGCGTCGGCTGCGGCGAACCTCGACCGGCGGCGGCGTCTCATCTCTGTGCACCACTGAAAAATAGCCTCGCGCGCCCCCGTTCGTTCTCCGGAGCGCCGTTTCGTCCCACTGCGGCGCGCCGTGCGTCGTCGCGGCATCCACGCACGGGGACCACTACGCTGAGCACGCAAGGTCACGCGCGGCGAAGCCGTCCGCGCTGCCAGGGCAGGCGAGTCCGTGACACCAGTCCGGCCCGCGCCACGATCGAACGGAGAAACCTCATGGCTGAGACCTACAAGGGCGAGTACTACTGCGTGAAGTGCAAGGCGAAGCGCGAGGCCGAAGGCCAGGTCGTCGTCGCCAACGGCCGCAAGATGGCCAAGGGCATCTGCCCGGTGTGTGGCACCAAGCTGAACCGGATTCTCGGCAAGGCCTGAACACTCTCGACGAAAGGCGGCCCCGAGTGGGCCGCCTTTCGCATGCCCGGACGAAGCCGCGCTGTGGATATCGCTGCCACCACCGGCGGCCGTGACACCCTCCTGTCCGTGCCGGAACTGTCGCGCTGCGCGGCTTCGAGCGGCACGGAGAGGCGGGTCGCGATGCGATTGCAAGCAGGTCGCCGGGTGCTCTGGCGCGGGCCGGGCGAGCTGCAGTTCGGCTCCGACCCGCGGACTGCGGTCCGGCTCACCGGGCTGAGCGCGGCCGAGGAATCGGTGCTCAGCAGACTCGGCGACGGCGCGACGACGGCGGAGCTGCGCACCCGGGTCCGCGCCGCGGGAGTCGAGCGCGCGCGTCTCGAACAGCTCGTGGCGGACCTCGACGCGAGCGGCGCCCTGGTCGGCCGCACCTCACCGCCGGACCCGCGCGCGGCCGCCGTCGTGGCCGTCCTGGGACTGGGCCGGACCGGCCTCGCGCTGGCCCGGGACCTCACGGCCGCGCGCATCGGCACCGTGCTGCTGCGTGACGAGGGCCCGGTGGCGCGCGACGACGTCGGCCGGGGCGGCTATCACCCGCGAGACATCGGTCAGGCGCGCACGGCTGCCGCGGCTCGCGCGTGCCATGACACCGACGTGCGGGTACGGACGGCCGCGCCGGACGCGACGCAGCCGGACGTCGTCGTGCTGGTGGAACAGGACGTGGCCGACCCGGTCGGCGCCCGGTCCCTGATGGCGGCGGACGTCGATCACCTGTCCGTCGTGGTGCGTGAAAAAGACGTGGTGGTGGGGCCGCTGGTCCGGCCCGGGGCGAGCGCGTGCCTGCGTTGCCTCGACCTGCACCGTTGCGATCTGGACGATCGCTGGCCGATCGTGGCGACCCAGCTCTCGGTCGGGCCGCGCAGCGGGCCGAGGGCGGAGGATCCGCTGCTGGCCGCGCTCGCGGGTGCCACGGCGGCGGCGCAAGTGGTGGCGTTGATCGAGGGTGCGCCGGTGCTCACGGTCGGCGCGACGCTCGAGCTCCGGCTCCCGGACGGAGCTGCGCGCCGACGCGAATGGCCGGTGCACCCGCAGTGCGGGTGCACCGGCCTACCGGAGCCCCCTGCTTGACGTCCGGCCGTCTCGGT
>Ga0209539_1002210_pt1 | contig 10260 bp, 8 predicted proteins | sample BarGraNGADG00312_2_FD_184499 | JGI IMG/M metagenome (GOLD analysis project Ga0209539, IMG submission 184499) | Arctic peat soil microbial communities from Barrow, Alaska - Barrow Graham LP Ref core NGADG0011-312 (SPAdes) (version 2) | ecosystem: Environmental > Terrestrial > Soil > Wetlands >... | reverse complement strand
TGTCAAGGGCCATTGAGTTCTGCCCGGTGACGGTCACGAGTTCTGCCCGGTGATGGCCGTGGGATCTGCCCAGTGCTGACCATCGTCGGCCGGGGGTGCTCAGTTCAATGGGCTCACCCCTTGGCCGGCGAGGGCTTGGGATAGGCGCACGCTCTCACCGGTGGTCTGGCAGATGTGGGCGTGGTGCAGGAGCCGGTCGACGGTCGCAGTGGCCAGGGTCTTGGGCATGAGCTCGTCGAACGCGGCCGGGTGCAGGTTCGAGGAGATCGCGACGGATCGTTTCTCGTAGGCGGCGTCGACGAGCCGGTAGAGGCCCTCGGCTGCGTCCTGGGCCACCGGTAACAGCCCGATGTCATCGACGACGACCAGGTCCGCGCGCAGGACCCGGGCGATGGCTTTGGTCACGGTGTCGTCGGCGCGGTGGCGGCGCAGCAGGACGCCGAGGTCTTCGAGGGTGAACCAGGCCACGCGTAGTCCTTGCTCGACGGCGTGCTGGCCGAGGGCCTCGAGCAGGAACGTCTTGCCCGTCCCGGACGGCCCGCAGACCACAAGGTTCTCCCGGCGGTGGACCCATTCCAGGGTCCGTAGCGCCTGCTGGGTCGGGGCCGGGATCGAGGACGCACCAGGGTTCCAGGCGTCGAACGTCTTGCCCGTCGGGAACCCCGCGCCGGCCCGCCGGGTCGCCAGCGCGGAGCGCTCCCGACCGGCGGCTTCCTCCACGAGCAGGGCGCGCAGCACCTCGACCGGTTCCCACCGTTGAGCCTTCGCGGTGGCGATCACGTCCGGGGCATGGCGGCGGATGTGGGGCAGCCGCAGCCGATGCAACAGCACCTGGACGTCCTCGGGCATCGGCGGCGCGGCCGGGACCCCGACGACCGGCACCGATGGGTTGCGCGTCCGGGTCGGGGCGGTCATGACGTCAGCTCCGCCGCGGCCGGTGCGCCGAGGGTGGCCCATCCGCTGGTGCCCTGGGTCAGGGAGCGGTCCTCGCCGGCCTGGTTGACGGGGCCGGCCGCGGTGGTGGTCGCGTGGTGGTCCAGGATCGAGGCGAGGTCGGCCTCGGCGAACCGGGCGTGGACCGCGGCATGACCCAGCGCCCAGTCGACCTCGGCCGGGGTGAACAGCTTCGCGAGCTGAACGGCCTGTGCCATCTTCACCCGCATCTTCGTGGCCCCGGCAGCGGCGGCCTCGGCCAACCAGACCCTGGCCCCGTCGCCCAGGACCAGGAACGCGGCCTCGGCGGTGGTCCGGGCCAACGGGACCCGGCCGAGCGCTCCCGCGGGGGCGGGTGGGAAGTGGGCGTCGATGATCTGCGGGCTGCCCGGGGTGGCGCGTTCGTGGCGGGCGACCTCGACCGGGCCGGTGGGCCCGACGTGCACGATGATCACCTGCTCGTCGGCGCCTTGGCCGTGCACCCGCACCCAGACCGTCTGTCCGAGCAGCAGGTGCGGGACGGAGTACTGCCCGGCCTCGAACGTGACCATCGGCGTCTTGGGTGGGACGACGCGGGTCAGGCCGAACGCGACCGTGTGGGGGACGGTCGGGACCGGGTGCAACCGGATGTGCTCCTCGGCGAGCATCGCGTCCGGAGTCCGCCGCGTGACCCGGTGGACCCGGGCGTTGACCTGCGCGCAGAACACCTCACACGCCTCTTCGAGGTCCGCGAACGACGCGTACTCCTCCAGCAGGTTCGTGTCCTTGGGGACCAGGTCGGCCTTGGCGATCTTCACCGACGACTCCGACCCGCCCTTGGAGGCCGGGTCCGCGGGCTGGCACGTGTGCAACGTGACCCCGTAGTGCCGGCAGAACGCGACCATCGCGGGGTTGCGCACCGCGATCCCGGCCACGTGCTCGACGGTCACGGTCTTCTCGTTGTCGGTCAGCAGATACGTCGGGGCACCGCCGATGCGCCGCATCGTCACGTCCAGGGCCGCCATCACCGACGGCGACGTCTTGTCCCTGATCGCCAGCACCACCCGGAACCGCGACCACGCCAACCACGCGACGAACAACGTCGTGCGGTCCCCGTCGATGACCGGCCCGTCGCCGAAGTCGTACTGGACCCACATCCCGGGCTCGGTGACCCACGGGCGGTGCACCCGGACCCGACCCACCCGGTAGTTCCGCTTGACCTGGGCGACCGCGCGCCGCGTCGTGCGCTGCGAACCAGGGAAGCCCAACGCGACGAGCTTGTCGTGGGCGACGTCGGCGCGGACCCTGCCCGCCGACCGCTCGACCCACTCCTCGATCTTGGGCAAGTACTCATCGATCAGCCGCGGGCGCACCGCGGCCCGATCGGACAAGGCGCCGGCGTCGCGGGCCGCGACGTAACGGGCGACGGTGTGGTGGGAGACCCCGGACAGCTCCCCGGCATCACGCAACGACCCGGTCAAGTCGAACGCTTCCAACATGTTCATGATCTCCTCGGCAGACTTCACGGTGTCCCTCCTGGGGGCGGTAAGCGCATCAGCACCGCGAAGCGCACCCCAGGAGGGGCCTCAACCGCGGGAAGCGGCGAGGCAGACGACGTCGTGTCGGGCAGATCTCATGACCGCCAGCGGGCAACTCTCACGTCCGCCACCGGGCAGCTTCATGGCCGCCTCCGGGCAGTTTCTCGTGTCCGCTGTCACCGCTCCTCGACGCGTTCGACCGCCGCCCGCCGCGACTCCGCGTCGAAGTACGGGTTCCTCCACACCGGTGGACGCCGGGTCACCCACGTGGTCGTGGTGACGCGCGCGATCTCCAGGAGCAGCTGTACGGCAGAGGCGCCGCCCCCGACGACGACCACGTGCTGCCCGGTGAAGTCCTCGGCCTGCCGGTAGTCCCGGCTGTGCATCTGCTGGCCGGCGAACGACCACTGCCCCGGGTACGCGGGCCAGAACGGCTTCTGCCACGTCCCTGTGGCGTTGACCAGGCCGCGGGTGAGCCACGTCCCGCGGTCGGTCTCCACCGCGAGCAGGTCGGTCTCGCCGTCGGCCTCCTCGGGGGTGGCATCCCGGACGGCGCGTACCCGCACCGGGCGCTCGACCCGGAGGCCGACCTCGTGCTCGTACGCCGCGAAGTAGCGGGCGATGGCAACGGACACCGGCTCGGTGGGGTCGGTCTCGGACAGCGGCATGCCGGGCAGGCTGTTCAGGTCGTGCGCCTGGCCAACGGTGAGCGTCGGCCAGCGGTGCTGCCACGCCCCGCCGGGGTAGTCGGCGTCGTCGAGCACGACGAAGTCCGTCAGGCCGGTTCGAGCCAGGTGGTACGCCGCCGAGAGGCCTGCCTGTCCCGCACCGATGACGACGACCTCCGTGCGCACCCGATCTCCTCGTCCTCGCTGCTGCGGACCGACGGCGGTCCCCGTCGGACATCGACGCGTTCCGCCACCGGCTCAACCCGCCGACCGGGTGACGTCATGGTGGGATGGGGCCCATGCCGGTCCAGCACGACGGCCCGCTCCCGGGGTCCACCGTCGCACAGGTGCGCGCCATCGCCCATGCGGCGGCCGACCAGGACGGCATCGCGCCGCTGGGCGAGCAGACCCTGCTCGACCTGGTCGACCCGGCCGCACCGGTGCGCCACCTCACGGTCGGCGAGCCCCCGGTCGGGTACGCGTCCCTTGACCTGCGGGGGCCGGCAACGGCCGAGCTGGTGGTCGCCCCGGCAGCCCGACGCCGCGGGCTGGGCGGGGCGCTGCTGGCCGCGGTCCAGGCGACTGCGGCGCAGGCGGCCGCGGCCGCGGCGCAGGTCACCCCGCCGGACGCCCCGCCGGACCCAGAGCACGGCCCGGTCCTGGTCTGGGCGCACGGCGACCTCCCCGCGGCGCGGGCCCTCGCAGCGCGCGCCGGCCTGACGGTCCAACGGGAGCTGTGGCAGCTGGCCCGTGACCTGCCACCGGCGCAGCCGGTCCCGCCGCCGCCCGCCGTGCCGGACGGCGTCGTCGTGCGGCCTTTCGTCGTGGGACAGGACGACGACGCCTGGCTGGCGGTGAACGCCCGGGCTTTCGCCGAGCACCCCGAGCAGGGCCGGATGACCGCTGCGGACCTGTCGGCGCGTCAGCACGAGCCGTGGTTCCGGGCCGACGACCTGCTGCTCGCCGAGCACGACGGGCGGCTGCTGGCCTTCGCCTGGATGAAGGTCGAGCCGGGCGACGACACGGGCGAGCTGTACGTTCTCGGCGTCGACCCGGCCGCTCAGGGCATCGGGCTGGGCCGGTACCTCACTGCCAGGACCCTCCACCACCTGGCCGCCCGCGGGCTGCGCCGGGTGCTGCTCTACACCGAGGCGACCAACGCCGCAGCCGTGCGCACCTACACCGCGGCGGGCTTCCGGCGCTCGAGGGCAGACGTCCAGTACGGGTGAGATCTGACGCAACCGCTCACCGTGGTGCAACCATTCCCTCATGAGCACGCAGTCCTGGACCCGGCGCACGGCGGCAGACCCACAGGCCGAGACGGCCAAACAGGCCGGGAACGGCCTCCCGACGGAGGCCGCCACCGACGACGGCGTCGGGCCATGGGACGCGTTCCCGGGGGACACGGACGCGCGGATCGAACCGACGGCAGACGGCAACCTGACAGACGCCGACCTGGCCGACGACGAGTCGGACGACGAACCGCAGCCGGACCCGACCCTGCCCCCGGACCGGTTCCTTGACCGCGAGCTGTCCTGGCTCGCGTTCAACGAGCGGGTACTGGAGCTGGCCGAGGACACCTCGCTGCCGCTGCTCGAACGCGTCCGCTTCCTGGCGATCTTCGCGTCCAACCTCGACGAGTTCTTCATGGTCCGGGTGGCGGGCCTGCGCCGCCGGATCGCCACCGGGATGGCCGTCACCGCGGCATCGAGGCTGAGCCCGCGCCAGCTGATCGAAGCGATCAGCATCCACGCGCACGCCGTGATGGACCGGCACTCCGCCGTGTTCACCGACTCGGTGCAGCCGGCTCTGGATGCCGAGGGCATCGCGCTGGTGCACTGGGACGACCTGGGCGCGGACGAGCAGGAGCGGCTGCACAAGTTCTTCCGCAAGCAGATCTTCCCGGTGCTCACCCCGCTCGCCGTCGACCCCGCCCACCCGTTCCCGTACATCTCGGGGCTCTCCCTCAACCTCGCCGTTGTGGTGGTCAACCCCACGACCGGCAAGGAGCACTTCGCCCGGGTCAAGGTGCCGCCCTCGCTGCCCCGGTTCATCGCCGTGGATGCGCGCGGGCGCCCGTCGGCCCCGAGCGTCCGCACGGGGGACCCGACCAAGGGCCCGACGTCGTTCGTGCCGCTCGAGGACCTCATCGCGGTGCACCTGGACGCCCTGTTCCCCGGCATGGAGGTGCGCGAGCACCACACCTTCCGGGTCACCCGCAACGAGGACGTCGAGGTCGAGGAGGACGACGCCGAGAACATCCTGCAGGCGATGGAGAAGGAGCTGCTGCGCCGACGCTTCGGGCCGGCGGTGCGCCTGGAGCTCGCCGAGGCGACCGCACCCCGGATCCGTGAGCTGCTGGTGCGCGAGCTGGGCGTCGAACCGTCGGAGGTGTACGAGCTGCCCGCCCCGCTCGACCTGACCGGCCTGACCCTGATCGCTGACCTTGACCGCGCCGACCTGTCCTACCCGCGCTTCGTCGGCGGCACGCACCGGCACCTGGCGGAGGTGGAGAGCTCCACCCAGGGCGACATCTTCGCCGCGATCCGGCGCCGCGACATCCTGCTGCACCACCCCTACGACTCGTTCGCCACGTCGGTCCAGGCGTTCCTGGCCCAGGCGGCCGCCGACCCGGACGTGCTCGCGATCAAGCAGACCCTGTACCGCACGTCGGGCGACTCCCCGATCGTCGACTCCCTGATCGACGCCGCGGAGGCCGGCAAGCAGGTGCTCGCCCTGGTGGAGATCAAGGCGCGCTTCGACGAGCAGGCGAACATCTCCTGGGCTCGCAAGCTCGAGCAGGCGGGCGTGCACGTGGTGTACGGGATCGTCGGGCTCAAGACGCACTGCAAGCAGTCGCTCGTCGTGCGCCAGGAGGACGACGGGCTGCGCCGCTACTGCCACGTCGGCACCGGCAACTACAACCCCAAGACGGCGCGCCTCTACGAGGACGTCGGGCTGCTCACCTGCGACCCCGAGGTCGGCCAGGACCTCACCCGGCTGTTCAACCAGCTGTCCGGCTACGCCCCCAAGTCGAAGTTCAGTCGGCTGCTCGTCGCGCCGCGCGCGATGCGCTCCGGCCTGGTCGAGCGGATCGAGCGCGAGACCGCCAACCACCAGGCAGGACTGCCTGCGTGGATCCGGATCAAGGTCAACTCGATCGTCGACGAAGCGACCATCGACGCCCTCTACCACGCGTCCCGGGCGGGTGTGCCGGTCGACCTGTCGGTGCGCGGCATCTGCGCGGTGCGCCCTGGCGTGCCGGGACTCTCCGACACCATCCGGGTCCGGTCCATCCTCGGGCGCTTCCTGGAGCACGCCCGGGTGTTCGCGTTCGCGAACGCCGGGGAGCCGGAGGTCATGATCGGCTCCGCCGACCTGATGCACCGCAACCTCGATCGTCGGGTGGAGACCCTGATGACCGTCGGGCCGCAGCACGCCGCTGAGCTGATCAACCTGCTGCAGCTGTCGATGGACGACGGGACGGCGTCCTGGCACCTGGAGCCGGACGGCACCTGGACCCACCATCACGTCGACGCCGGCGGCCGGCCGCTGCGTGACCTCCAGGAGCAGCTGATCGCACGCCAGCGACGACGCCCGGTTCGCGACCGGTGAGCACCGGCACCACCACCACCGCCCCCGTCGTCCTCGCGGCAGGGGCGGTCATCTGGCGCCTGAGCGGCGACCTGCTCGAGGTCGCCCTGGTGCACCGGCCGCGGTACCGCGACTGGTCCTGGCCGAAGGGCAAGCTCGAGCCGGGCGAGTCGGTGCCGGCCGCCGCGGTACGCGAGGTGGCGGAGGAAACCGGGACACCGGTCGTGCTCGGGGTCCCGTTGCCCTCGATGAGCTACTGGACGCCCGACGGGCTGGCCAAGCACGTCCGGTACTGGGCGGCCCGGGTCGCCACCGACGACGACGGGGCCGCGCTGGGCGTGCGCTCCCCGGTCCGCCGCGCCTCGCTCGACGAGATCGACGACACGGTGTGGGTGTCCGCGAGCGCTGCCGCTGAGATGCTCACCCGCCCGACCGACCGTCGGCCGCTGGACGCGCTCCAGGAGCTCTGGGACCGCGGGCGGCTGTCCACCCGCGTCCTGGTCGTCGCCCGGCACGGCCGGGCCCGGGAGCGGTCCGCCTGGGACGGTGACGAGGCGACCCGGCCCCTGACCGCCCAAGGCCGGGAGCAGGCCGACGCGCTCGTCGCGGTGCTCGCGGCGTTCGGCGTTCGCGAGATCGTCTCCAGCCCGTGGGAGCGGTGCCTGCGAACGGTCGCTCCCTACGCGGAACACACCGGCCTGCCGGTGCACACGATGGAGGCGCTCACCGAGGCCGCCGATGCGGCCGACCCCGCGGCGGCCGTCGCCGCCTGCAGCGACTACCTGACCCGCCCCCGGGACGCCGTCGTCGTCACGCACCGGCCGGTGCTGCCCGCCCTGATGGATGTCGTCGGGGAGGCGACCCGACGGTGGACGGTGGGACGGCTGCCGACAACGGATCCCTACCTCCGCACCGGAGAGCTGCTGGCCGTCCATGTTGCGGGCAGCGGTCGCAGCACCCGCGTGGTCGCCGTCGAGCGGCACCGCCCGCCGAGGGAGTCCTGAGGCCGCGGCCGGCCACCCGTCAGAGGGCGACCCCGGTCAGGTGACGAACGGCGAGAGCAGGTAGTACATCCCGGCGGCCACGAGCGCCGCGGCGGGGATGGTCAGCACCCAGGCCATCGCGATGTTCCCGGCCACGCCCCAGCGGACCGCTGACGCCCGCTTGGTCGCCCCGACCCCCATGATCGCCGAGGTGATCGTGTGGGTGGTCGACACCGGCGCCTGGAAGGCGAATGCGGTCGTGTACAGCACGGTCGCGGCGACCGACTCGGCGACGAAGCCGCGGGCCGGGTCCAGCTCGATCACCCGGCGTCCGAGCGTGCGCATGATCCGCCAGCCACCGGAGTACGTGCCGAACGAGATCGCGCTCGCGGCCGCCAGCTTCACCCAGAGCGGGATGGGCGCGTCCTGCGGGTAGAAGCCACCGGCGACCAGAGCGAGCACGATCACACCCATGGTCTTCTGGGCGTCCTGCAGGCCGTGCCCCAGCGCCATCGCGGCCGCCGACGCGGTCTGCGCGATCCGGAACCGCCGGTTCACCTTGTGCGGGTTGGCGTTGCGGAACGCCCACAGCAGCCCGGTCATGGCCAGGAAGGCCAGGGTGAACCCGACCAGCGGCGAGAGCACCATCGGGATGACGACCTTGTCCAGGATGACGTTCCAGTGCACCGTGACCCCGGACGCAACGCCGACGCCGGTGAGCGCGCCGATCAGCGCGTGCGACGACGAGGACGGCAGGGCCAGCCACCACGTGATCAGGTTCCAGACGATCGCACCGATGACCGCAGAGAGCACCAGGATCAGGCCGAGGTGTGGCGACGCCGCCTCGTTGATGTCGATGATGCCGCTGCCGATGGTGTGCGCGACCGCCGTGCCGAGCAGGGCGCCGACGAGGTTGAAGACCGCCGCCATGATCAGTGCCACGCGAGGCGTGAGGGCCCTGGTGGAGACCGACGTGGCGATCGCGTTGGCCGCGTCGTGGAATCCGTTGGTGTAGTCGAAGCCGAGGGCGAACGCCACCACCACGACGACGAGCGCGATCTCCACGGGGTTCAGGACTCCTTGAGCGCGATCGTCTCGACCAGGTTGGCCACCCGCTCGAAAGCGTCAGCCGCTGCCTCGAGCGCGTCCACCACGTCCTTGAGCTTCATCAGTTGGATCGGGTCGAGACCGTTGTTGAACATCTCGGCGACCAGGCGGCGGTAGGTCCGGTCGGCCTCGTTCTCCAGGCGGTTGATCTCCACCCAGTACTCGGTGAGGTTCTTCATCACCCGGAGGCGCGGCATGGCCTCGGCGGTCAGCTCGGCGCACCGGCGGAGCACGTCCACCTGCTTGATCACCAGGGGCGGCAGCTCGTCCAGCTCGTAGAGGACGACCAGGTCACCGGCCTCCTCCATGAAGTCCATGCAGTCGTCCAGCCGGCTGGCCAGGCCGTAGATGTCGTCCCGGTCGAAGGGGGTGACGAATGTCTGGTTGAGGTTGCGCATGATGGTGTGCGTGGCCTCGTCGGCGTCGTGCTCGGCCTCACGCAGCAGGGTGGCGATGGCCTTGCGTCCCGCCTTCGGCGATGCCAGGAGGGTGCTGAGCAGGTCCGCGCCGCGGACCAGGTGACCCGCGGACCGCGCGAGGAGGTCGAAGAACGAGGTGTTGCGCGGGGTCAGGCGCAGGCGCACGGGACGCTCCGAGGGTGGAGGACTTTGTCGGGCTCAGGCTAGGGCAGCCGGGCGGCGAACGCCCAACCAACGGGGTGTCGGCTTGACGGCGCGCAGCTGCCGCCCAGCCGAGCAGCCTGCGGCACGGCATGTGGCACGGTCCTGGTGCGCGCGAGACGCCGGGCCGCGGAGCGCCTCTCGGCGCGATGGCCGCTCGGAGCGGCAGTGGTGGAGCCCGGGGCTACCGCGGCCCGGCGTCGTGTCCATGGTAGGTGGGGCCGACCGGGGACGACATCCCGGCAGAGGGTGAGGAAACCGACGGGCGTCGCGGGAATGCCGAGCGCCCGGCTACTCCAGGCCCCCGGTCCGCCACAACCCGGCGGCGCCCTCGAGCTCCTCGGCGGTGCGGACCAGCCCCGAGGCGCCCCGGGTGATCCGGCCGGCCAGGTCGGAGTCGTCGACCAGGTCGGCGTCGACCGCCGAGCCCGTCGCGACCACCCGGCAGAAGGCGGCCGCCCGTTCCAGCGCAACAGCCAGGTCGGCGGTGTACACCCCGGAGAGCACCGCATCGGCAAGGGCGCGCACCTCGGCCGGCCCAGGCGGACTGGCAACTCCCGCGACGACGTCGTGCACCTCCGCCCGTGCGGAACCCAGCCGGTACCGCTCCGCGACCGCCGACGCGTCCCGGCGCACCCATTCGCGCAGCAGGTAGAGCCGCCAGAGCGCCCCAGGCAGGGAGGCCGCCGGGCTGTCCGACCACAGAGCCGAGATGGTGTCAAGGCCCTCGGCCTCCACCAGGCCGACCAGGCGCTGGTGCACGCCCGCGTCCTGGGTGGCCCGGCCCCGGTGCACCAGCGCCGCGGCCGTCACGTGCGCCACCTCGGCGCGCCGCGTC
>Ga0209539_1002205_pt1 | contig 10272 bp, 6 predicted proteins | sample BarGraNGADG00312_2_FD_184499 | JGI IMG/M metagenome (GOLD analysis project Ga0209539, IMG submission 184499) | Arctic peat soil microbial communities from Barrow, Alaska - Barrow Graham LP Ref core NGADG0011-312 (SPAdes) (version 2) | ecosystem: Environmental > Terrestrial > Soil > Wetlands >... | reverse complement strand
TCGAGCCACAGGCGAGCGTCCTCCGGCGACGTGGCCCAGAAGCAGTTGCTGACGACGCCGAAGTCGAGGCCGCACTCGCGGGCATGCTTCGCCGCCGCGAGCACGACGGGGTACGCCAGCGTCGGCTCACCGCCCTCGAAGTAGATGTCGGTCACGCCGCACTCCTTCGCCTGGTCGATGACGCTCTTGAGCTGCGCCAGCGTCATCGTCTCTTCGGCGTCGGGCGAACCCCATACGAAGCAGTGGTCGCAGGCGTACGTGCAACGGTAGGTGACGAGGAAGTGGATGCCTTCGAGACGGACGGCCATGGGGGAAGTGTACGCCCGCGGGGCCGGGCCGCCTACAGGCGCCTCAGAGCCGGGCGCGGAACCGTTTCACTTCGGCCGCGAACCAGTCGCCGGCGGCGTTCTTGATGCCCTTGTACTCCTTGAAGTACCGCGAGCCGTTGGCGGTGGCGTGGCCGACCACGTCGCTCTTCTCGATGCCGAAGCGCGCCTGCAGGTAGCGGACCAGCCGCAGGCCGGCGCGCGCCTGCTTGGCGCGGTCGAGGATCTGCCGATCCATCCAGTGGCCGTCCTTGCCGCTGCGGCCCTCTTGCACGAACTCGATTCCGATCGACTTCCAGTTCATGCCGATGGCGTGGCGGGCGCGGACGGAGAGCCGTACGCACTGGTAGATGGTGCCGTCCTTATCGATGATGAAATGCGCCGAGACGCCGGGCTTCTCGGGCTTGCCGGGGATCGACGCGTAGGCGGCGTTGCCGTTGAAGGTGTACCAGGCGCTCTGCCAGTGGGCCCCGGCGGTGTGATGGAGCACGATGGCCTTCGGAGCGGTGAGCTTCCAGGTGTGCTGATGGTAGTGGCGCTTGCTGTAGCCGGCCATCTGCGCCTTGCGCGTGGCGCCGAAGGCGATGAGCTTCTTGACGATGGGCGGCTTGATGCTGGCCGGGTCGGTGGCCGACGCCGGTGCCGGCGCGAGCAGGGCGAGGCCGAGAAGGATGGCCGCCGTGACGCTCGCGCCGAGCACGAGCGCCGCCGCGGCGCGGGTCGTGAGGCGTATCGGCGTGCCGGCGTTCATGCCTTGAGTATACGACGCGAACAGCGGGCGAGCCTGCGACGGCCCGCGGGCTCATGTTCCGCCTCCCTGCCGCCGATGAATCAGGCGCACGTTGTTGAGCTGCCCGTCCGCGGGCGAAAGGAGCTCCGATGTCCCTCACCGACGATCTCATCGCCGCCAGCGCTTCGTTGCCGGCGCCGCTGCAGCTGCAGAAGGACGGCAGCCTTGCCGGAGAGGCGCTGCTCGCCGAGCGCAAGGCGTTCCTCAGCAAGAAGAAGCTCACCTACAAGTGCAAGGCCCGCGTCGACGAGGCGGCGCACACCGTCCGCTTCTGGGAGATGCTGATCGAGAAGGGTTCCGGCGTCTCGAGCGGCGGTGACGACTTCGCCCCCGGCGGCGGCTTCAGCGCCGGGACCTACAAGACCGGCGGCAAGGAGCGTTCGGGCAGCATCGAGACGGTCTCCAGCCTCTTCGGCAAGGACTACAGCTACCAGTGGGACTACGCCGCAGTGCGCATTGCCCTCCGCGGCGTCGCCGAGGCGCAGGGCTACGGGTTCGAGACCGTCCTGAACCCCAAGTCGGTCTAGTCCAGGTTCGCGATCGTGACCGGCTCGATCGCGTCGGCCGGCGCGAACCCGAACACGCGCCCGTAGAAGTACAGCTCCGCCTCCTGGGCGCGGACGATGTTCTCGGCCTTGCGAAAACCGTGCTGCTCCCCGGGGAAGGCGAGGTAGGCGTAGGGCCGGCCCTTGCGCTCGAGCGCCTCGACGATGATCTCCGCCTGCCGCGGCGGGACGATCACGTCCTCCAGCCCCTGCAGCAGGATGACCGGGCACGAGATGTCGTCCACGTGAGTGATCGGGGAACGCTCGCGATAGGTGGCACGGGCCTCGGGGTACGGGCCGACGAGGCTCAGTAGGTACTGCGCTTCGAACTTGTGCGTGCCGCCGCGCACGAACTCCTCGAGGTCGGCGAGCCCGAAGAGGCTGGCGCCGGCGGAGAAGAAGTGGAAGCGGGTCAGCGCGTTGAGCGTCGTGTATCCGCCGGCGCTGCCGCCGCGGACCGCGATCCGCGCCGGGTCGGCGTCGCCGCGGGCGATGAGGAAACGGGCGGCGGCGATGCAATCGACCGTGTCGACCACGCCCCAGTTGCCGCGCAGCCGCTCGCGATAGGCGCGCCCGTAGCCGGTCGAGCCCCCGTAGTTCACGTCGACGACCGCGAAGCCGCGCGAGGTCCAATACTGGATGTCGAGGTCGAGCATCGCCTCGTGCGCCGAGGTGGGGCCGCCGTGGCTGATCACCAGGAGCGGCGGCGGCTCCTCGGGTGGACCGGCGCATCCCGGGTTCGTCGGCGCGAAGTACAGCGCGTGCGCCGTGAGGCCCTCCGGCTCGGCGGCCGGCGTGCCGGTGACGGACCCGGGCTCGTAGGCGGTCGGGAAGGCGATCGCCTCGGGCCGGCTGATGTACGCGGGGTCGACCGGCACCGGCCGCCCGCGCCGCACTACATCGCAGGCGCCGTCACGCGGGTCGAGCGTCGCGACCTGCCAGCCCCCGGTGTGGCTGGCGGCGATCAGGCCGAGGCGCTCGCCGAGCGGCGTCAGCGAATAGACGACGGTGTACGGAGAGGGGAGCTCTCGCAGGGGCGCCGCGTCCTCGACCACCGCAAGGTGATCGCGGTCGTCCTCGGTGTAGCAGGCGACGAGCGTCCCGTCGGCCAGGAAGACGTAGTGCTGTAGGCCGAACACCCATGGCGCCTTGGCGAACTCGGCGGCGCGCGACGCGAGTGGGATCCCCCGTCGGCCGTCGTCGCGGCAGAGGTTCCACCAGCCGCTGCGGTCGCTGGCGTAGTGTAGGCGGCCGTCAGGGCTCCAGGCCGGCTGCAAGACGGACTCCCGCGGGCCGCCGGCGACCAGGCGCTCGCCGCTGAGCGTGCCGTCGGGGGCGAGCGCCGCCGTCCACAGCTCGGTGCCGTCCCACGGCATCAGCGGGTGGTCCCAGCAGAGCCAGGCGAGGCGGCGGCCGTCCGGGCTGATGCGCGGGGCCGCGTAGAAGTCGTGGCCGGTGGCGATGGTGCGCGGAAGGGCTGACCCGTCGGTGGTCAGGGCGACCAGTTCGTTGACCACCGACCCGTCGGCCTCGTGCCGCTCGTGCACGCAGACCAGCAGGCGCCCATCCGGGGTGACGCGCCCGTCGGCGTAGCGCAGGCTGCGGGCGCGGGGGGGCTCGGGCGTGAGTGGTTGCGGTGCGCTCCAGCGCGCTGAGCCTCCCGCCGTGCCGCCCGGCGCCTCGACTTCGAGATCCTGCCGGTACAGCCGCTGGTCGGCGTAGTCGCTGAACACGACGTTCTCGGCGCCGCTTGCGTTGCGGAAGGCGGCGTACATGCCGCCGCCGTACTCGTGCACGAGCGTGCGCGCGCCCACGCCGGGCGGCGTGACGTCGGCGATCCCCCCGCCCGCCCCCCGCCGCACGACCACGTAGCGGCCGTCCTCGAGCGGCCGCAGCTCGCTCCAGTACAGGCTCTCGCCGACGCTCTGCGGCCACATCGTGGTGACGCCGCCCTCGGCGATCAGCGCCGCCGTGATCGGCGAGCGCCACGCACCGTAGGGCGCGACGGTGCGACTATCGTCTGAGCTCATCGACCTCCTCGCTCCGGGCTTGGTGCCCGGCTCCGTCCCGCCGTCTGTATCACGACACGGTGGAGGCGCGGCGGGTTCTGGCTCCCACCGCGCCTCCGAGCGCGACCCGGCTGCGGGGGGTGTCAGAGCGCCGGGCGCACCTTCAACGAGTCAGACGCAGTGCCCGTTTGAGGCGCTGCGTTGTCAGGACTGACTTGGGGGGCGAGGCAGAGTCCGCGCGCGATCGCTCGCGGAACCCGGACTGACGGTCTCATGGCGACCCCCCATGACGATGGATCAGTGGCAAATCTTCTTTGACTGCCCACGTACCCGGCGACGCCGTGGGCTAATCGTTTGTCCCCGGCGGCGGGCGGAGGAGGGCCGGGGCTGCGGAGCAGCTCCCCGGCCCAGCGGTCAGCGGCGGACCGGACGTTCGAGCCGGAAGATGTGGTGGCGGTTGGCGCCGCGTGCGCAGTCGAACGGCAGGGTGGCGCGGGAGAGATCCTTCACCTCGAGGCCGCCGAGCTCGGAGTGCTCGAGCTTGAAGCCCCGGCGGTTGGTGGCGAACAGGAGGATGCCGCCCGGCGCCAGCAGCCGCCGGGCGGTCATGCGGATGAGGTCGGCGTGGTCGCGCTGCACGTCGAAGGTGGCGCGACCCATCTTCTTCGAATTGGAGAACGTGGGCGGGTCCAGCCAGACGAGGTCGTACTGGCCCTCGGCCTCGGCGAGCCAGCGCAGGCAGTCGGCCTGGACCAGGCGGTTGGCGGGCGCCGCTGCGGACCCCGCGGAGCGCTCTCCCCCGGCAGGCCGGGTGGCGGTCCCCGTCGGCTCGAGCGCGGCGCTGAAGCCATTGGCCTCGAGGTTTCGCGCCGCCCACTCCAGGTAGGTCGACGACAGGTCGACGGTCGTCGAGGCCGGCGACCCGCCGGCGAGGGCGTCGACGGTCATCGTGCCGGTGTAGGCGAAGAGGCTCAGGAAGCGGCGCCCGCCGGCGAGCTTGCGCACCAGGCGCCGCGTCAGACGCTGATCGATGAACAGGCCGGTGTCGAGGTAGTCGGTCAGGTTCACCAGGTAGGTGAGCTCGTCTTCCTGGATGGGGATGAAGGCGCCGCCCCCGGCGTGGCGTTCGTACTGCGCCGCGCCGCGCTGCCGGCGGCGCTGCTTGAGCACCACGCGCTCCGGCGGCGCCTGCAGCACGGTGCCGATCACGCTCAGGGCGTCCTCGAGGCGACGCCGCACCTTTGCCGGGTCGATCTCGGCCGGCGGTGCGTACTCCTGCACGTGGACCCAGTCGCCGTAGACGTCGACGACGAGGTTGTAGTCCGGCAGGTCGGCATCGTAGAGGCGATAGCAGGTGATGCCCTCGCGCCGCAGCTGGCGGCCCAGCCGGCGCAGGTTCTTGTGCAGACGATTGGCGAACTGCTCGGCGCCGCCGCCGAGCAGGCCGCTGGGGCGCACCGGCTGCGGTGCGGAGGGCGGGGCAGGCGCGGCGGCCGTGGGCGCGGCGGCGGCGCGCTCCACGCTGGCCGCCGACGAGCGCACGGCCGCGCGGGCGTCGCGCGGCGCGCTGGCCGGTGCGTCGCCGACGTCGTAGAAGGCCGCCGTGCAGGCCAGCGTGCCGTTGTACAGCGTCGCGTCGCGCTTGATGGGCAGGCCCACGAGCTCGGCCTGCCGGTGACTGCCGGCCAGCACGACCGCGCGCCAGCCGGAGAAGCCGGCGCGCAGGCGTTCGCCGAGCAGGCGGTAGACGGAGTCGGCGTCATCCCGTTCGCCGAGACGCACGCCGTAGGGGGCGTTCGCGGCCAGCAGGCCGCGCACAGCCGGCGCGCCCGACTCGCCCAGCTCTCCGGGCTCCACGGCCATCACGCCTTGGAGGCCGGCTCGGGCCACGCACTTCTCGGCGACGTGCAGCGCGCGCGGGTCGCGGTCGCTGCCGCGGATGACGGCGCCGGGCGCCGCCGCCCTGAGGCGGCCCAGCCCGGCGTTCCGCCGCTCGCGCGCCTCGCCCACAAGGCGGTTCCAGGTGGCCGCGTCGTGCCCCCTCCAGCGCAGGAAGCCAAAGCCGCCCGGCGCCTCCGCGCGGAGCAGGCCCGGGGCCACGTCGGCCGCCATCCAGGCCGCCTCGATGGGCAGCGTGCCCGACCCGCAGAGCGGGTCGAGAAAGCTGCCCCCGGCGGCGGCTTCCTGCGGCCACGCCGCGAAGAGCAGCAGCGCCGCGGCGAGATTCTCCTTGAGCGGCGCCTCCACCTGCACCTTGTCGGTGCGGTAGCCGCGCCGGTGGAGGCTGTCGCCGCTTACGTCCAGCGACACGGTCACGCGATCGCGCACCAGATGCGCGTTCACGCGGAGGTCGGGCGCGCGCGAGTCAACGGAGGGGCGGCGGTCGCCGTGCCGGGCGCGGAACTGGTCGGTGATCGCGTCCTTCACGCGCACGGCGCCAAAGCGCGTGTCGCGGATGCCATCGTTCATGCCGGTGAAGTCGACGGAGAGCGTGCCGTCGACGCCGAGGTGCGCATCCCAGGCGACGCGCTGCACCGTCGCGTAGAGTTGGTCGGCGTCGGCGGCCGGTCCGTTCGCGACGGGCAGCAGCACGCGACTGGCCAGTCGCGACCACAGGCACGTCCGGTAAGCGGTCTCCAGGGAGCCGCCGAACGAGACGCCGGCGCGGCTCTGCCGGACGCGTTCCGCGCCCAGGCTCTTGAGCTCGCCGGCGAGCAGTGACTCCATGCCGCGGGGGACGGTGGCGAAAAAGGAGAGGTCCATCGCCCAAGGCTACCATGCGGGTGACGACGGGCCCGGCGGAGCGGGGGCGGATCCGGCCGGTGCGCGCCGTGCCGGGCCCGCTGCCGGCCATCGGCCGCAGGCATCCAAGGATCGGGGTAGAATTGACGATACGGATATGGAGCGACCCTTCGCGCCCCGAGGCACGTCTCGCGCCGCGCACGACCCCCGGGAGCCGTGTCTTGTCCCGTCTGCCCCTCATCATCGTCGCCGCTATCGCCTTCGCCCTTCCGGGTGCCTATAGCGTGCCCACCAGTGCGTTGACTGCGTCGGCTTCGCCGGCGGCGAGTACGCTCGCGCCGAAGGTCTACGCGGGCGGCGACGTCGCCGGGGCCCACGTCGGCAGCCCCTCCCCCAGTCCCTTGCCCGGCGACACCACGCCGCCGGTCACCGTCGCGTCAGGCGCCGATGCGCGCTGGCACCGCACGGCGGTCACCGTGCACCTTGCGGCTTCGGACGCCACCTCCGCGATCGCCTACACGCTGTACATGGTCGGCGCCGACGGCGTCTGGACCAAGGGCACCAGGATCGTCGTGCCCGCACCTAAGGATCATGCCAACGACGGCCAGCATGTGATCTCCTTCTACTCGGTCGACGTCGCCCGGAACGTCGAAGCGGTCAAGACGGTGACGGTAAAGATCGACACTACCCCGCCCGGTTTCAGGTGGCGCGACGTCTCACCCACCGTGCTCCACCGCGTGGAACCGGTGCGCTTCCGTTTCACCGTCTGGGAGCCCAGCGGAACGGTGCGGCTGGCCTGGCGCGCGACCGACCAATATGGCTATTTCTCCGCGCGGCGCGGCGGCCTCGAGCGCGAGCCGGGCACTCGCGACCTGCAGGTGGCGCCGCGCTACAAGAACCACCAGCCCTTCAAGCCCGGACTGTACCGCGTGCGACTCACGTTCACCGACCAGGCGGGCAACGTCACCGTGACCAAGCCGCGCGCGTTCCGCAACTACCGGCCTGCGCAGGCCAGGGTGTTCCGCCGGGTGAGCGGTGCCGGCCGCCGCGTGGCGCTGACCTTCGACGACGGCGGCGTCGGACCCTGGGCGCGCATTCTGCGCACCCTCCGGGCCTACAAGGCGCACGCGACCTTCTTCCCCCTGGGGCTCTGGGTCGATCGCCGTCTTGCGCGGCGCACAGTCGCCGACGGCAACGCCATCGGCTCGCACGGGTGGACGCATACGGCGATGACGCGACAGAGCTACGCTGGGGTGCGCAACGAATGGCTGCGCAGCGAAGCGCCGTGGTGGACGGCCGCCGGGGTCTCGCCGGTCCCCTATTGCCGCCCGCCCTACGGCGACTACAACCGCACCACCGTCGCCGCCTCCGGCTCGGCCGGTTTCGCGCGGGTCGTCCTGTGGGACGTCGACCCCCAGGACTGGCGGGAGCCCGGCTCCGGGGCGATTGCCTCGCGCGTGCTCTCGCACGTGCACTCGGGCGCCATCGTCTGCATGCACCTGCGCCCGCAGACGGCCGCGGCCCTTCCCGCGATCCTGCGCGGCCTGCGCGCCCGCGGCTACAAGGCCGTGAGCCTGCCCGAGCTGTTCCGCGCCGCCGGCTACCGCTGAGGGCCGGCCGGCGGGGCCGGCAGGCGTTGCCCCGCCCCGTCGCGTCAGACGAGGGCTCCCGGGGCCGAGCCGCCGGAGGCCCGCTCGGCGAGCGCCTCGAGAAACGCGTCGCCGTAGCGCTCCAGCTTGGCCTGGCCGACGCCGTTGACCTCGAGGAGCTCCGCGTGGGTGGCCGGCTTGCGCGCCGCCATCTCGGCCAATGTCGCGTCGCTGAACACCACGTAGGCCGGCACGTGCTGCTCGTCGGCGAGCCGTTTGCGCAGGGCGCGCAGCCGCTCGAACAGCGCTTCGTCGACCTCGAGGCCGGCCAGGCCGGCGGCGCGCGCGGAGCGGTCCGCCGCCTTTCGCTGCTTCTTGGTCGGCACCCTCGTGCGCGGCTTGGCCAGGACGAGCGACTCCTCGCCGCGCAGCAACGGCTGGGCCTTGGCCGTGAGCTTGAGCACCGAGTACCGCGCGATGTCCTGCGTGAGGTAGCCGCGGTGGATGAGCTGGCGGATGAGGCTCTGCCAGTGGTCGCGGCTCACCTCGGCGCCGATGCCGTAGGTGCTGAGCTGGTCGTGCCCGAAGCGCAGGATCTTCTCGTTCTCGGAGCCGCGCAAAACGTCGACGACGTGCGAGATGCCGAAGCTCTGGCGCAGCCGGTACACGCAGCTCAGCGCCATCTGCGCGTGCTCGGTGGCGTCGTAGGTCTCGGGGGGCTCGAGGCAGATGTCGCAGTTGCCGCACGGCGCCGGATACGGCTCGCCGAAATAGCCCAACAGCGCCTCGCGCCGGCAGGAGAGCCCGTCGGCGTAGCCCACCATGCTGTTGAGCTTGTGCAGCTCGACGCGCACCTGCTCGGGATCGCGCTTGTAGCCGGGGTCGCCGTTCGTGCCGGCGCGGCCGCCGCCCTCAATCAGAGAATGCACCACGGCCGCGTCGCCGAGGCCGAAGAGCAGGAGGGCCTCGGCCGGCAGGCCGTCGCGGCCGCTGCGGCCCGTCTCCTGGTAGTAGCTCTCGATGCTCTTGGGCAGATCGAAGTGCACCACGTAGCGCACGTTGCTCTTGTCGATGCCCATGCCGAAGGCGACAGTGGCGACCACGACCAGGATGTCGTCGCGGGCGAAGGCGTCCTGCACGCGGCGGCGCTCCTCGGCGGGCAGGCCGGCGTGGTAGGCGGCGGCCGGCACGCCGGCCGCCGCGAGCTTGCCGGCCACTTCTTCGGTGCGTTTGCGGCTGAGGCAGTAGACGATGCCGGCCTCGCCGGGGCGCCCGTCGAGGAAGACCTTGAGCTGGTGGAGCGGCTCGCGCTTCTCGACGACCGTGTAGCGGATGTTGGGCCGGTCGAAGCCCGTGACGTAGCACGGCGCGTCGCTGAGGCTCAGGCGCGCACGCACGTCGTCGCGCGTCTGCGGATCGGCGGTGGCCGTGCAGGCGATGACGGGCACACCGGGGAAGAGACTGCGGAGCTGGCCGAGCTGCACGTACTCGGGGCGGAAGTCGTGGCCCCACTGGCTCACGCAATGCGCCTCGTCGATGGCGAAGAGCGCGAGGCCGGCACCGCCCGCGGTCTCATGGATCTCGTGCAGGCGCGCCAGGAACGACTCGGTCATCAGCGTCTCGGGCGCCACGTAGAGCAGGTCGAGCTCGCCGCTGTGAAGCCTGGCAAGCACGCGGCGCGCCTCGCCGGCCTCGAGCGAGGAGTTGTAGGCGGCGGCGCTGACGCCGGCCGCCTGCAGCGCGTCGACCTGGTCCTTCATCAGCGAGATGAGCGGCGAGACAACGATGCCGGCGCCGGCACGCACGAGCGCCGGCAGCTGGTAGCAGAGGGACTTGCCGCCGCCGGTGGGCATGAGCACGAAGGCGTCGCCGCCGGCGATGAGGTGCTCGACGATCTCTTCCTGGTCCGGCCGGTACTCGCGAAAGCCGAAGACGTCGCGCAGCAGGGCGCGAGCGGGGGGCGGCGCGGCGGTCATAGGACCGCTGACATGGGAGGAAGGCACGGGTCCGAGTGTAGCAAGGTTGACGGACGGCGGTGTCTGCGGGTCGGGATATGATGCCCGCAGCAGGGAGGTCCGTCATGAGATACAGCTCGGCGAAACTGGGCCGCGCGCTCGTCATCCGCCTGGAAGACGGGGACGTGGTCCACGAGTGCATCGAGGAGGCGGCGCGAGCCGAAGGCATAGCGCGCGCCGCCGTCATCCTGCTGGGCGGCGCCGACGGCGGCAGCCGCATCGTCGTAGGCCCCGAGGACGGGCGCGCCGACAGATC
>Ga0209539_1002204_pt1 | contig 10273 bp, 11 predicted proteins | sample BarGraNGADG00312_2_FD_184499 | JGI IMG/M metagenome (GOLD analysis project Ga0209539, IMG submission 184499) | Arctic peat soil microbial communities from Barrow, Alaska - Barrow Graham LP Ref core NGADG0011-312 (SPAdes) (version 2) | ecosystem: Environmental > Terrestrial > Soil > Wetlands >... | reverse complement strand
TGGACTGATGATAGATCCATCTAGCAACGTGCGCAACGCTCTCTCCCAAGCAGCGGCGAAGGCCTTGAACGCCTTCTTGCAGCTCTCGTCGAATTCTGCCCACGTCTAAATCATGATAGCACTCTCTCGAGGAATCCCCATGCATCGACTGTGACGAGTTCCATCATTCCCCCCCGAGCATTTCTTTCCAATGCGAGGGGTGCTCTCGGCGCAGGCGGGAATCCATTCTTTGTCCTTGCTTACGGGATATTGATGGATGGGTCGATGGTGTGCGGTGCGGCACGCATGGCATTTACGTCATGACTACTTGCGGCGTTCAGCAGAGCGTCGACGGCCGGGCGGAGCACGGCCAGCTCGGCGCAGTCACCCATGATTGAAGTAGGTAGGCCTAACCCCTGCGATCTGGCAAGAAGAACATCTTGAGCGTATGCAGGATGATCGTCAGGTCGTAGTTGAACAGCGATCGGGCTCGGATGTAGGTCAGGTCCATCCTGAGCTTGTCTTCCGGGGTCGTAGTGTACCGCCCCTGCACTTGAGCCACACCCGTGATGCCAGGACGCACGAGAAGCCGCAGGCTCCAGTCCGGTGTCTTCTCCAGAATCTTCTGCGCCAGCTCGGGACGTTCGGGCCGCGGGCCGACCACGCTCATGTCGCCTCTCAGCACATTGATGAACTGGGGGACCTCGTCAAGACCAGTCCTGCGCATCAACCCACCCACACGCGTGATGCGCGAATCCAGCCTTCCCGTGCTCAGACGCGCGCCTGTCAGCCCCTCTGCGTCCCGGCGCATGGTCCGAAACTTGATGATGTTGAAGACCCGCCCACGAAAACCCAGTCTCTGCTGAAGATAGAACACAGGACGCCCATCTTCCAGGAGGATCGCAATGGAGGCCAGCAGAAATACAGGCGAGAAGACGGCAAGGGCGAGGACGGAGGCGGCGATATCCAACATGCGCTTCAATACGAGGTCTACGGGACTGTGACTGTACGGCTCAACTGTCAGCATAAGATGGTCCGCCCGGATCTTCATGCGAGCATTTTGCAGCAGACTTTCATTGACGGTTGCAACGAGCTGGACAACGATCCCATTCGCCATCGCGAGCCTCAAGATCCTGTCACGTTCAGATAAGGGAACGCCAGCGTCAAGCGTCAGACTGGCCCCCTCTGGAACGCCCTGGATCCATTCCCCGGTCACATCACTCGTCGACATGGATGACGCGATATACGCCGTGGCGGTGGAAAGCTGCTTTGCCAGAGCGACAGCGGTGGCTGTGTCAGCGCCAATGCAGACGGTGAGCGCCTTGGGCCTCATGCGGGAGTACAACCGGCTCCAGCCATAGTTCAGAGGCACCAGCACGACTACCTGCAGGACAAACGCCGTGGCGACCAGCCCGCGTGGAAACGCAAACGCGCGAACGACGAACGACGTTGCCAGGCTGGCCAGCGCCAGGATGAGCTGGACGAAGACTTGGCTCAGCACACCCTCATAGGTGGTCGTCTCATAGTAGGCAGGCAGCCCGTAGGCAAGCCACAGTACAAGGTAGAGGGCGGCCAAGTAGGGGAACACCACCTCAACCGCCAGCCTGTTCACAGTAACGTATGGATGGCCCAATGCGGCCCGCATGGCAAACACGGCCAGATACGTCCCGCCCAGCACGAGCAGGTCGGTCACTGCCTGAGCAAACTCAACGAGAGAGTCGAATACCTTCTTTGACATAGAGATAGTGTTACAACGTCTGGCGCACCCACGCCAGCGTCCGGGCAAGGCCGTCCTCAAGCCACACCGAGGGGTTCCAGCCCAATTCGTGTCGCGCCTTTTCTGCATTCAGGGCAATCCTCTGCACCTCGCCCGCGCGTGCCGGCGCATACTGCCGAGCAATAGGATGACCAACAACATGCTCGAAGGCGGCCAAGAGTTGGTTCAGTGATGTCTCAACCCCCGTACCGATGTTGAACGTGCCCAGCGGCCCCTGCATCGCAAGCATGTTGGCGTGGGCGACGTCGTCGACAAAGACAAAGTCACGTGTCTGTTCTCCGTCGCCATACACGATACACGGCTGGCCTAGCAGGGTGCGCCGCGCGAAGATGCCGACGACGCCCGCCTCTCCGTTGGGGTCCTGCCTCGGTCCGTAGACGTTGGCGTACCGCAGGATCACTGTTTCCAGCCCACAGGCGCGGTGGAAGTACCCGATGTACTGCTCCGCGCAGTACTTGGACACGCCGTAGGGGGACAGAGGCCGAATGGCAGACTGCTCGGTTGCCGGCAACGTTGAGGGTTCTCCGTACAGCGCCCCGCCCGTCGAGGACACGACAAACCTTCGTGCATGCGCCTCAACACATGCCTTGAGCACATTGATCGTGCCGCCGACATTGACCTGCGCGTCAAGCCACGGGTCCTCGACTGCCCTGCGAATGTCGATCTGTGCAGCCAGGTGGAAGACGCAGTCTACGCCGCCGGACACGGCTGCAGCTACAGCCGACTTGTCACGCACGTCACCGACCTTCAATATTGTCTTCTCGCCCAGATTCCTAGCCTTCCCGGAACACAAGTTGTCCAATACAGTCACGTCTAAGCCGTCTGCTTCAAGCAAGTCCACAATGTGCGAGCCAATGAATCCTGCCCCGCCGGTGATGAGAATACTCACGACCGCTCCTCTCCGAGTTCCTTCCGGTTGACTGTCTGCATCTGCGTCAGCATGAGGCTGTTGGCCTTATTAGACTGGTGTATAGGCCAAGCCATTGATTGATCACAGACTCCAAAGAGAAGTCAGACTGAACCAACTGGCGCGCAGCACGTCCCCATGACAGTCGAGTTGCCCGTGGCATATTCAGCACTTCAATGGCCGCAGCAGCCAGCGCTTCGTCGTCATTAGGAGGAACAATGCGTCCAGATACACCATCATGCACTGCGGTAGCGTTGCCTCCAACGTTTGTGACAACTGCAGGTAGTCCGCTTGCGGCAGCTTCCAGCAGGACAATCGGTAGGCCTTCCCAGAGAGAAGACATGAGATAGAGGTCGCTGGCCCGCATGAGGTCCGGTATGTCACGGCGAATCCCGAGGAATCTGACAGAATCGCCAAGACGAAGAGTCTGTGCTAGTTCACGAGTCTCATCCAGTAGGGGTCCCTGGCCGGCCAGCAGGAGAAGAGCGTTGGGGTGGGTTTTCATGACACACACGAATGCACGCAACATTCCGGCATGGTTCTTGGCCTCCACAAACCGCCCGACCGCTAATACGGTCGGTTGATCACCTACGATGCCCAGTGCCTGCCGCGCTGCAGTTCGGCACTCATTATCAGGAGAAAAACGCAACGTGTCCACTCCGTTGGGCACATAGATAATGCGCCCTCGTGGAGCGGCTCCTACAGCGACGTAACGATCCACAGCAGCCTGGCTAACATTGGTTGTGATACTGGCCCAACGGTCAGTGACCCGGTATGCACACATGCGCAATCTGCCGCCTTCGTTGATACTGTGTGCCGTGCATACAAGCGGTATCTTCCACCATCCAACTGCCCGAGACACCCGCGCGAGCAAGCTAGCATGAATCTCATGGCTGTGTACGACATCAGGGTTGAACTGGCGCACGATACTAGCCAGACGCCAGACCATCCTGGGATCTGGCCACTTACGTTTCATGTCTAATGACCACAGATGAATCCCTGCGCTGGTCAGATCATCCTGGTAGGCTACTGGCAGCAACATGGAGACAACTCCGACCGACAGACCCCGGGCTTTGAACGCCAGCGCCACATCGCGTACCTGGGTCTCTGCCCCACCATAGTCCAACCCAGTAATGACAAGGAGGACACGGCGTATTCGACGCTGGACTGCTGGGTAAGTTCTCAAAGCCTCTCCCCGACGAGCTGTCACGCACTTACTGTCTTTGACCATAGTAATCCATATACCATTTGACCAGTCGAGGAATCCCCACCTCTATCGGTATCGATGGCGAGAACCCTGTGTCATGTCTCAACGATTGCGTGTCTGCATGTGTGGAGACAATATCACCTGATTGTATCGGAGCCGATACTCGAATAGCCTTCTTGCCAAGACACTCTTCGATGAGATCAACACAGTCGCCGACTCGTACGGGAGAGCCGTGTCCGATGTTGTAGACTCTGAAGGGAGCTGTGCTCGATGAAGGAGAATCGAGCAGTGTCTGCTGAACCGACTGCTTTGGTGCAAGTGATATGAGTCTTGTGACGGCTTCGACGATATCATCGACGCAGGTGAAGTCGCGATACATCTCACCTCCATTGAACAGCGTCAGAGGCTTCCCTCTGAAAATGGCATCAGTAAGCAGGAACAGTGCCATGTCCGGCCTGCCCCACGGTCCATACACCGTGAAGAACCGCAGCCCCGTGGTAGGCAGGCTGAACAGATAGCTGTAGGCATGTGCTATCAACTCGTCTGCTCTCTTGGTGGCTGCATAGGGACTGATCGGATGATCTGCTGGGTCGTCAACGCTGAACGGCGAGTGCTCATTCGCTCCGTAGACGCTTGAACTGCTGGCATAGACGAAGTGAGGTACGTGGGCCATCCGGCACTCCTGGACCAGGTTGCCGGGGCGCCGCATACCGGAATTAGCGCGGTTCATGATCCTCTCTCTCAAGAATCTGCTGAAACAGTGCGGCGTATGACCGTCCGGTCTTCTCGATGCTATGAGCACGTGCAAAGGCGAGGCCGCGCACACTCATGTCAGCTGCCAAATCGTCATCTGTGACGACGTCAAGCATCGCTTGGGCAATCGCCTGAGCATCTAGTGATACTATCCTGGCAATGGACAGCAGCGATGAGAATTCAGCTTGACCGAGACCGAGGATAACGGGAAGCCCGCACGCCATAGCATCAAGTACCGACAAGGGAAGCCCTTCGTAGCCTGACGCTAGGACAAAAACGTCGCACTTAGAGACGATGTCGCGGGGATCATCAAGCCACCCGTGGAACACGACATGCTGACCGATGTTCAGTTGCTGCGCGAGAAAGCGACTCGGTTCCAGATTGGGCCCACCACCGATGAAGTGCAGTTCGGCACCCGGGCACCTGCGAACGAGAACCTGAAAGGCGCGCACGATTGCGTCCTGCCGTTTTGGCTCCGAAAACCTTGCAACACAAACGAATCTTGGAGCTACGTGATCGATTCGGTGCGGAGCGTCCATTCTCTCACCTGAGACCACAACTCCATTCTCAATGAGTCGCACGGGACATGCGTCGCCGTAGATACGGTGCATCGACAGCAAGACAGCCCGATCCACGGCTACTGGCACGACCCCGCCTTTCAGGTACGCCCATTGTTGCAAACGCAAGTTCATTCCCGTCAATTCGCGATCCGCTAGCGTATGGACCGTGTGTACACGGGCGCCAACGTGTGCAGCCAAACACGCTGGTAGCACATACTTGAGCGCTGAAAGGTGCGTGTGGACCACATCCGGCCGCACTGATGCCACGGCCGCCCAAGCTCGAAGTACTGTTGTGGAACTGAACCCAAGTTTCTTGCCGAGCCACGTGACCTCAAGGTGATCCCGTTCTGCCTGCTGCTCCAGTGCTGTCCCATTGGGGGATCCAAGCACCAGAATGTGCACCTTGCTTCCCAAATGAAGCAGTTCTTTGCTGAGCGATACTACAAAGTGCTCGGCACCGTCCATTACAAGACTCGAGATGACCTCAACTATCGTCATCTGTCGCATTCTTGTACGCTCCCTCTTGGTTTCATGTCCCTTCTGTCTGTCCGTGTTCCTCCCCGGAGAATCCCAGAGTCAGCCAGAACCACTTGCGTGCCGCAATTCGAAGAAAGGTCCCCCACGACAAAGAGACCCAGCGCAGCCGCTGAAAAACCGAGGGAGCGATCGCACTGTGCCTTCTGGTTCTCGCGACTCTGAAATACGGCCGCACTGCCCTCACTTTTCACAGAACCCGATATCGCGAGGATTGACGAGTCTCTCAAGGTGTACGCCTCATGCATTGCACAACTCTGCTCGATCCGGGTCGGTCCGGTAAGCCCATTTGATCCATCGACCCAGACTGAAACACCTTCACCTGGCCACGTCCCAGGGGCCTCTTGGAATCCACGCACTCATCAGCACGAATAGTCACGGGATCGCTGTCAAGAAAAGGAAACGTGAGCGCGACCCAGAAGAAGCTGAGCTCAAGAGTCCCCAGAAAGAAACTTGCAGCAAGGACCCCGAGAATCACAGCGATACCGGCTCGACTTGTTCTTGCCCTTTTGAGAGCTGAAGCCACCGAGAGGCAGAACAACATTAGCCCCGGAACACCAAGTTCAACTCCGATCTGAAGGAAGATGTTGTGAGCAACCGGTGAGTACCCTTCGGACCCTGCACCTGCCGCGTTATATGCCATGGGAAATGAGCCTATCCCTGCTCCTATTGAGCCAAAACGCCCAAACGCTTTCAGTCCAACCCGCCAGATGTCCAGCCGACCGGAACCCCCCTGCACCTCTGCATATGACAGGCGCGTGAGCAACGCCGGAAAGAGCGTCACAACGAGCACCCAGATTATGGCTAGCACAACGAGCATTTTCAAAACTCCTCCTAGGGCTGCCTTGCCTTTCCGCCCCCAGTTGAGTGCTACACCCAGCACGATCAGTACGCCAATGGCGCCTCCACGCGAACCCGTAGCCAAGACGCCTGCAACTAGTATTCCACAGCCTAGGAGGCGTAACGGCCATCTGGCGTCTCTTCCAGATGCTGCCAGGGCTAGTGGCAGCAGGAGAGAGGCAGCGAGGTCGTTTGGATCGGACGCACTGGCTGCTCCAACGAGAGTCTCTCTGGCCAATCCTCCTTGAGCAAGACTGCCGACCACGACCACAACCGATGCTGCCACGCCACCAAGAACCACCGCCGTGGCCAAGCGCCTTTTCGCCGCTATCGTCCTTGGCGTCATGGCAATAGCGAGCGCAGTCACGAGATACCCGCCAATACTCATCATTTCGGTTCGCGAAGCTGCTGGATTGATGCTCCAGATACAACTCAAGCAAACCAATGCCAAGAATACCTGCAACCAAATGGCCAGAGTTCCGACGCGCAGCCCGCGGTGCACTATGATGTCGCCAAAGCATGCCGCACATGCGGCCAGCGCCAGATATCGAAGGAGACTCGCCGAGAGAGCCGACATCAGTGAAGCTCCTTGAAAAGGCATGGAACACAGAAACGCACACACCAGCCAGTCGCTCAGGGGCAAGGAGCGCCAAGATAGCTGGTCGGGGGTGAATGGGCTCATCTGGTGCGTCGCTCCACGCGCATGCCGCATGCATAGTCTAGAGCCTCTGCCACTCGCTTCGCCATCTGTACTTGGCTGAACTGCTCCACCGCGTCCTCATCGCAACTATACGGGATACGGCCATGCTCAATGTATTCATCATAAGCAGTCAAGAGCCAATCTCGCAATTCTTCCGTCGACGTAGCCTGCATTCCGGTCTTGGTAAGAGCCAACAGATCCGCGACTTCACCTCGTACGCTGCCTACCGCGATGATAGGCCTGCGAGCCGCCAAATATTCGAACACCTTGCCCGGGGTCGTTCCAATGTCGTCAGAAGAACTCACTAGCACGAGTAGTAAGATTTGAGCCCGACGCTCCGCTGCTATAGCTTCATCCCGACTCACCGTTCCGTGCTGGAGTACGATGCCATCCAGCCCACATGCATGCGACAGGTAATCGACGCTGGGCTCGGGCGAACCGTAGAAATCGATATGCACCGTGTCCCGCCGCATTAGCCCCTCATCAATGAGCTGTGCCACCGCCTCAAAGAGGACTATTGGATTCCTCTTCCCGCCGTAAAGGTCCCCACAATGGACAATCGTAAACTGATGATCCAACAACGTCGAGTCGACGACCTTCTCCTCCGGGTCGTACCCGTTTGGCACCACGGAAGCACGCACACCCGGGTGACACCGGGCAACGCTTTCCATCAGCGCCCGGGAGATTCCCGTGAATGCCACAGCACTACTCGTGACACGAGTCTCAAGCCACTTGTCGACACGCCGGAGCATCCAGCCGTGAGACGTGTAGGTATTGGTACTCCATGGGTCCCGATAGTCGGCAACCCATGGCATCTGAAAATCCCTGGCCAGCGCTGATGCAACAATGTGACTGGTGGCCGGACCATACGACGAGAGAATCACGTCTGCTCCTCCTTCTGCCAGGAAGCACTTGCCGGCCTGGACAGCCGGACGATACCAACCCCAGGTGGCATCGGGATACATCAACAAATCACTTGCAGTCACCACAGCCCATTTGCGCAGTCTCTGCGTCACAGATGGAGAGACTACGTACCCGGCCTTCTGTGGCATTGAAAGCGATTCTCCGTCATGCAGGTGCAGCCGGCGACGCCATTCCTGCATCTTATCTTCATAGTCTGTTGCGAGTAGTTCAAAGTCACCCGGTATGCATCCCGTCTTTCGAGGCGTCAATACGACGACCCTCCACCCGTAGAGAGGCAGGTACTTGGCGAGCCCGCCAGTTCTCCGTGCAGCTATCGCATCCGACGGCGGGAAATAGAACGTCACAAAGAGCACGGTTTTCACGATGCTGCTCCAGCAAAGCGAACCATGGGGACCTCCGATGCAAGCGAAGCACGATCGGCCCGCAAGGATTCTGGCCATACGTTGTAGTTAACCATGCTCTTCCCCCATTTTCTGGCTCCGAATGACGGGATGGGCTGGGACTCCGACCAAGGTTATGTGCCCCTGTGGAAAAGAGCGAGTGACCACAGCACCAGCGCCGACTGTGGTCTCATCTCCCAACGCGACGCCCGGCAAAACAACCGAATTTGCTCCCAGCCAGCAGCGTGCACCTATGACGATTGCTGGTGCTGGCAGGGTTTCCCGATTGGCGGCAGGCCCGTGGTTGGCCGAGACTAGCTTCACTCCGGACGCAATCAGGGTGTCGTCGCCGATGACAATACCGTTCGACGCGTTCACGTAAAGATTTCCACTCGTGGCGAAGTAACGCCACACTGAATGGCCCATGTGTATCCTGGATGGCCACAGCACCTGCCATGTGAAGTGAATGCTCCACGGCACAGAGCGGTTGACACCGATGACGTGTTGGAAGAACCAGTTGACCGCTAAGACATGCCGCATGTTTGGCGAGAATCGTCCCTCCTCGTACGCTGCCCTCAATGGTGAGTTCTTTACTAGTCGAACAAGCAGGACGTGAACTCGATATCGGAACCCTTTCAACCGACACCTGCCCATCTATCTATCAGCACTGTTGCTGGCATGTCAGCATGTCGAGGAAAGTTCCATGGTAGAAGAGCATTGACTGTGTGAAAGGCTTGCGGCGCTTGCGAGATACAGATAAGGTCAAATCCTGTCCATCTGCCTTGGTTGGCAGCTACAATTTCTGAGGAATGTATTGCGCGATCAAGAGGTGGGGCAACGTGCTTAAGACCGATACTGCTCATGGAACTAGTATTGCTCCTTTTCATATGACGATCCCTACAGTAGTTTCAAATCAGCAAATGAGTCTGGCAGCGTTGTGGGTGCTCTTCTTGTTGTGTCATGCGCATCTGTTGCGGTGCAGGCAACCAAACCATGGTCCATCAGGTCTTGCGCGAGATCGTCGCCCGTGGTTTGGTCCAGGCTGGATGCGTTTACCTGGGCAAGGCAACCACGCTGGACCCAAAGGTCAAGGACATGCCAGTCGGTGCGGACGTACGCGTAGCGCTCGACATGTGCCAGAACAGGCGTGATACCTTGGAGCTGCAATTTGAAGATGACGTCGTCCACATAGGTGGGCAGGTCCTCGTAGGGGAGTTCAAGCAACAGGTGCGTGCCCCGGTCGGCGAGGGTCAGGACATCGCCCTTCTTTACCCGGTCGGGCAGGTCGGGACAGATGAGGGCCTCGTTGCCAGGCAGGACGGTCAGTGGGATGGCCCGGCTGTTCAGCTCCGCCTGCAGGTCCCTTACGGTCTGGCGTATCTGGGCAGGGTTCGTCTCATGCTCGTCCTCGATCCAGTGTGGGGTACCGATGACGGTGGTGATGCCGGCTGCCACAGCGAGACGCGCCATCGCGACGCTGGTGGCCATGTCCGGTGCACCGTCGTCCAGCCCCGGCAGGATATGACAGTGGATGTCGACGACGCTCATGACTGGGCCGGGCCCTCCTCGAGCTTGGCGGGTTCCGTGTCGGATGCGCCGTAGGTGCGGGTATTGTAGTAGTCATTGACCCGGCGGCGGGAACGGTTGAGCACGACCCCCAGCAGGTTGGCGTGCGCTGCCTCCAGCACCTCCTGCACGTGGCGCACCTCACC
>Ga0209539_1002202_pt1 | contig 10276 bp, 12 predicted proteins | sample BarGraNGADG00312_2_FD_184499 | JGI IMG/M metagenome (GOLD analysis project Ga0209539, IMG submission 184499) | Arctic peat soil microbial communities from Barrow, Alaska - Barrow Graham LP Ref core NGADG0011-312 (SPAdes) (version 2) | ecosystem: Environmental > Terrestrial > Soil > Wetlands >... | reverse complement strand
CAACGTCCAGGGCGGGATCGACAAGGTGGTTCCGGTCGACGTGTACGTCCCGGGCTGCGCCGCCCGGCCCGAGAGCATCATCGACGGGGTCGTGCGCGGGATCGAAGCCCTCGAGCTCAAGCACAAGCAAAAGAGGAGCGCGTGATGGACGGCAAGGCGTTCCTCGCCCGAGTCGGCGAGTACCAGAAGGACGGCTGGCGGCTGGCGATCATCAACGCCACGAGCATCCTGCCCACGGAGGACATGGAGCACGGCGCGTTCGATGTGAGCTGGTCGTTCGCCAAGGACGGCGCCTTCGAGCACCTGCGCGAGCAGATCCTGCCGGGCGAGGAAGTGCCCAGCATCTCGGGGCTCTTCGGCGGCGCGTTCCTGTACGAGAACGAGCTGCGCGAGCTGTTCGGCATCAAGGTCACGGGCATCGCCGTCGATCTCCAGGGCCAGCTCTACCAGACCTCTGAGCGGGTCCCCTTCGCGCCGAGCGCCATCCGCGCCCGCCTCGAGGCATCTGGCCGAGCAGAGCATCCGGTGAAGAAGGCATGAAGCGGACCATCGTCCCCATGGGCCCGCAGCACCCGGTGCTGCCCGAGCCGCTCGTGCTCGATCTCATCCTCCAGGACGAGAAGGTCATCGACGCGGTCCCCACCATCGGCTACGTCCACCGCGGCCTCGAGGCCATGGTGGAGCGCGTCGAGTACACCGAGATGGGCTTCGTGGTGGAGCGCATCTGTGGCATCTGCAGCTTCATGCACGGCATGGGCTACTGCCTCGGGATCGAGGACATCATGGGCGTCGAGGTCCCGGAGCGGGCCCGCTGGCTGCGTCTCATCTGGGCGGAGATCGCGCGGGTCCAGAGCCACCTCCTGTGGCTCGGCCTGGGCGCGGACGCCTTCGGCTTCGAGAACCTGTTCATGCATTGCTGGCGGATGCGCGAGGAGATCCTCGACATCTTCGAGCAGACGACAGGCGGTCGGATCATCCACTCCGTCAACCGGATCGGCGGGGTTCGGCGCGACATGTCCGACTCCGAGCTCGTCGCGATCGTGGCCAGGCTCGAGCGGCTGGGCCAGGCGTTTGAAGAGACCGCGCGGATCTTCCAGACCGATCCCTCGATCCGACATCGCCTGTCGGGCGTCGGCGTCCTCTCGCGCGAGGACGCGCACGCCGTGGGCGCCGTGGGCCCCATGGCCCGGGCCTCAGGCATTGGCATGGACACCCGCCTGAGCGGCACCTACCTGTACGACCAGCTCGACTTCGAGCCCGTGGTCGAGACCGATGGCGACTGCCTCGCCCGCGTGCTCGTCCGGGTGCGCGAGGTCACGCAGTCCATCGGGCTGGTGCGGCAGATGGTCGACAAGATGCCCAAGGGCGAGGACCACCCGCTCGACACGAAGGTACGCGGGCTCCCGAACGGCGAAGCGTTCATCCGCCTCGAGCAGCCGCGCGGCGAGGTCATCTACTACTTCAAGGCGAACGGCACGAAATACCTCGAGCGCTTCCGGGCGCGGACCCCGACGTTCGCCAACATCCCGGCAATGATCAAGCTGGTGAAGGGCTGCGACCTCGCCGACGTCCCCAACATCATCCTGACCATCGATCCCTGCATCAGCTGCACGGAGCGCTGAGATGCCCAATCCCTTCGACCTCCCGATGGTCGGCCGGACCCTGCGCAACCTCGTGTCGCGGCCGGCCACGCGTCGCTATCCCTTCGAGGTTCGGGCGCCGTTCCCAGGCGCCCGCGGCACCCTCGAGTTCGATCTCGACACGTGCGTCTTCTGTGGTATCTGCGCGCGCCGCTGTCCGGCGGCCGCGATCACATGCGTGCGCGAGGACAAGTACTTCGCCATCGAGCAGCTCACGTGCGTCGCCTGCGGCGCGTGCGTCGAGGTCTGCAACAAGAAGAGCCTGCGGCTGTCGATCGACCGGCGTGCGGTCCAGACCCACGCCGACGTCGGACCCGCCGGTGAGCGGCCGGGCCACCAGGAATGGCACAAGCAGGACGTCGTGGCACCTGCCCCGCCGCTCGCGGAGAACGGCGCGACACCAGCTGTTGGCAGCCCCGCACAGGCGTGAAACGTCCCCTTCGGGACACTCCAGGAGAACGACATGGCCAGGACGATCGTCAAGGAAGACTGCATCAGCTGCGGCGCCTGCGAGCCGGAGTGCCCGAACGCCGCCATCTCCGCCGCAGGCGATACCTACGTCATCGACGCGAACCTGTGTGACGAGTGCGCCGCAACCGGCGGCGCGTCCGCCTGCATCGGCGCCTGCCCGGTCGACGCGATCGTCACGGCCTGATCCGTGGATCTTCGCATCCCACATCCGGCTTCTCGTCCCGTCGCCGGCCTTCGCGTCCAGCGAGAGTGAGTAGGACATGGCCAGCACCATCACGGACGACTGCATCGGTTGCGGGAACTGCGAGCCCGAGTGCCCCTGCGGGGCCATCGCCAAGGCCGGCGACGTCTACGTCGTCGATCCTGCCATCTGCCGCGATTGTGTCGCGACCGGTGGCTGCGTGGGTGTCGAGATCTGCCCGACCGAGGCGATCATCGCGGCGACGATCCCCGCGATGACGGCAGTCGCCGTCTGACCTCGAGCCGGGCTCATCCGCGGGCACGCCCGAACGAACCGGGCGCCACCCGCCGCTGACCGGGCGGTGGGTGCCTGCCCGTTGGCGGCCCGTCGCGAAGGACCGGCTCGGTCCCACCGGCGTCGTGACTTTCGGCCCCTCGATCCATGCTCCCTTGCGCATGGATCGAATTCCGTCGCGCGCGCATGATGGTGTCGAACATGCCCACCCCGACACGGAGTTCCGATGCACACCGTCATTGACAGGGCCCAGCTTTCGCCGAACGTGACCCGCCTGGTCATCGAGGCCCCGCGCATCGCCGAGATCCGCAAGCCCGGCCAGTTCGTCATCGTCCACCGCGCTCCCGGCGCGGAGCGAATCCCGCTCACGATCGCGGACGCCGATCCGGACCGCGGCACGATCACGCTCGTGATCCAGGCGGTGGGCAAGAGCACCGAGGACCTCGTTGCCCTCCAGCCCGGCGATGCGATCGCCGACGTGGCCGGCCCTCTCGGCAAGGCCACCGATCTGATCGACCACGGGCGCGCGGTCTGCGTCGGCGGTGGAGTCGGAACGGCCGTGGTCTACCCGATCGCGCTGGGACTCGCCGCCCGCGGGGTCGAGGTGATCAGCGTGATCGGCGGCCGCTCGAAGGAGTGGGTCATCTTCGAGGACGAGCTCAGGCGCGCCGGCGAGGTGATCACCTGCACTGACGACGGGAGCTACGGGCGGCCCGGCTTCGTCACCGACGCGCTCCGGGACGTGATCGAGGCGGGCGGCGTGGACGCGGTCTACGCGGTCGGCCCGGTCCCGATGATGCGGGCCGTCGCCGAGGTGACCCGGCCGTACGGCGTCCCGACCTTCGCCTCGCTCAACGCGATCATGCTGGACGGGACCGGGATGTGCGGCGGCTGCCGCGTCGCGGTCGGCGGCAAGACCCTCTACGCGTGCGTCGACGGGCCCGAGTTCGACGCGCACCAGGTCGACTTCCGCCAGCTCGCCGATCGGCTGGGTACCTACCGGGACTTCGAGGCGCACGCGACCGAGCTCGCGCACCGCCGCCGGGCCGCCGCACAGGAGGAGGCGCCGCTCCACGCGCCGGAGGGCAGCTGCCTGATCCCGGGTCTCGCAGCGACTGCCGAGCGACAGGAGGCGGCCGCGGCCGCGGGGGATCGCCGCGAATGACCGACCAGTCGACCCCGACCCCCGAGACGGGGGATCCGGGCGCGTCCCATGGCGACTCGACATTCACCCCCGCATTCGACCACCCGCTCTCGCCGAAGGAGCGGATGACCATCGATCGCAGCCACATGCCCGAGCAGGATGCGCTCCTGCGGGCGGCCAACTTCCGCGAGGTGAACCTCGGCTACTCGCAGCAGCTGGCGATGCTGGAGGCGGAACGCTGCCTGCAGTGCAAGAACCCCGTGTGCATCGACGGCTGCCCCGTGCGGGTCAACATCCCGCTGTTCATCGAACGGCTCCGCGTCGGGGACATGGACGGCGCCGCAGCGTCGCTCCTCGACGACAACGCGCTCCCGTGCGTCACGGGACGGGTCTGCCCCCAGGAGATCCAGTGCGAGGGCCGCTGCGTCCGCGCAAAGAAGGGCGCGTCGGTCGCGATCGGCGCGCTGGAGCGCTTCGTTGCCGACTGGGCGATGGAGCACCCGGACCGGCCGAAGGCGGCCGCCGTGACTTCATCCGGTCGCTCGGTCGCCATCGTGGGCTCCGGCCCGGCCGGCCTGACGGCCGCCGGCGAGTTGGTCAAGAAGGGCCACGACGTGACGGTCTTCGAGGCGTTCCACGCGGCCGGCGGCGTCCTCATCTACGGGATCCCCGAGTTCCGACTCCCCAAGGACATCGTCCAGCAGGAGGTGGACCGGCTGGTGGCGTCCGGGGTGAAGATCGAGACCAACGCGATCATCGGCCGCACGTACACCCTGCGGGAGCTGCGCGAGCGCTTCGATGCCGTCTTCCTCGCAGTGGGTGCCGGGCTGCCGGTCTTCATGAACGTGCCCGGCGAGAACTACAAGGGCGTCTATTCGGCGAACGAGTACCTGACGCGCGTCAACCTGATGGGCGCCTGGAACGCCGAATCCGACACGCCGGTCCTGCGAGGCCACCGGGTCGTGGTGGTCGGCGGCGGAAACGTGGCGATTGATTCGGTCCGGACCGCGAAGCGACTGGGCGCGGACGAGGCGACGCTCGTCTACCGGCGAGGCATGGCCGAGCTCCCTGCCCGCGTTGAAGAGGTGCACCACGCCGAGCAGGAAGGGATCCACTTCGAGCTGCAGGTCGCGCCGCTGGAGGTGATCGGCGACGAGAACCGCTGGGTCAGCGGCATCCGGTCTATCCGGATGGAGCTCGGCGAGCCGGACGCGTCCGGCCGGCGGCGCCCCATCCCGATCGAGGGCTCCGAGTTCGTCATCGACTGCGACATGGTCGTGGTGGCGATCGGGACGCGCTCGAACCCGCTGCTCACCGCGTCCGAGCCGGACCTCGCGCTGAACCAGGCCGGCTACATCGTCACCGACGAGCACGGGATGTCGTCGCTGCCGGGCGTTTTCGCTGGCGGCGACATCGTGCGCGGGGCGGCCACGGTCATCCTCGCGATGGGCGACGGCAAGCGCGCGGCCGGCTCCGTGGACGCGTGGCTGCGCGGGGAGTACCCGCCCGTCGACGAGACGCTCGTCGCCGCGTCGTCGGCGGCGGGGAACTAGCGGTTCCGCGCCCTCTCCGGCCGGAGTCGCGCCGCCCCCGGGACGCTACAGCCCTCGAGGTCGCGCCGCGTCCAGCTTGTCGGTGATGTAGCGGGTGACCTGGTCCGCGGAGATCCGCTCCTGGGTCATCGCGTCGCGGTCGCGGACGGTGACGTTGCCGTCCTCGAGCGAGTCCACGTCCACCGTGACGCACCAGGGCGTGCCGATCTCGTCCTGGCGGCGGTAGAGCTTGCCGATCGCGGCCGTGTCGTCGTAGACCGCCATCGTCTGCCGCTTGAGGTCGGACTTGATGCGGTGGCACATCGCGACGATCTCGGGGCGCTTCTTGAGGAGCGGCAGCACCGCAACCTTGTACGGGGCCAGGTCCGGGTGAAGTCCCAGCACGACCCGCTTCTCGCCGCGGACCTCTTCCTCGCGGTAGGCGTCGATCAGGAACGTGAACGCGGCCCGGTCGGCACCGGCGGACGTCTCCACTATCCAGGGGATGAAGTGCTCCTCGGTCGCCGGATCGAAGTACTCCAGGTTCTCGCCCGATTCCTTCGAGTGGCGACCCAGGTCCCAGTCGCCCCGGTTGTGGATCCCTTCCAGCTCCTTCCAGCCGAACGGGAAGCGGTACTCGACATCGACTGCTTTCTTCGCGTAGTGCGCCAGCTCGTCGGGGCGGTGCTCGCGGAAGCGCAGTCGCTGGGGCGAGACGCCGTACGCCTCGTACCAGGCCTTGCGGCGCGGCATCCAGGCATCGAAGTAGTCGGCGGCGGTCTCCGGGCGGACGAAGTACTGCATCTCCATCTGCTCGAACTCGCGCATCCGGAAGACGAAGTTGCCCGGGCTGATCTCGTTGCGGAACGCCTTGCCGACCTGGGCGATCCCGAACGGAACCTTCTTGCGGGCCGTGTCGCGGACGTTGCGGTAGTTCACGTAGATGCCCTGGGCCGTCTCCGGGCGGAGATAGACAACCGCGGCTTCGTCTTCGACCGGGCCGAGGAACGTCTTGAGCATCAGGTTGAAGCGGCGGGGAGCGTTCAGTGGCCCGCCGTCGTTCGGGCAGGCGAGCCCGAGGCGCGCCACGATCCCCGGGTCGAGGAGCTCCTTCGGCCCCAGGTCCTCCGCCCCGGCGAACTCGTCGACGCGGAAGCGGCGCTTGCAGGTCGCGCATTCGACCATCGGGTCGTTGAATTCCGCGACGTGCCCGGACGTCACCCAGATCTGCGGGTGCATCAGGATCCCGGAGTCCAGCCCGACGATGTCGTCGCGTTCCTGCACCATCGCCCGCCACCAGGCGCGCTTGACGTTGTTCTTGAGCTCCACGCCCAGGGGCCCGTAGTCCCACACGGCGTTGATCCCGCCGTAGATCTCCGATGACGGGAAGACGAAGCCGCGGCGCTTGCTGAGGCCGACGATTGTCTCGAGGTCACGGACGGACGGCGCGACGGCGTTCGGATCGGGCTTGGGATCGGTCACGGGATGCAGCTCCACGAGGGGCCCGCGCGTGGCATGCGCGGACGGGAGGACGGTCGCGCGGATCGTAGCAGGATTGGGCGCCACGCTCGGTTTCGGCCGGCCGAGTGCGGGCGATCCCCCTCCAGTGCGGGTCGGGCGCGGGTCGCCCGCCCGATGGCGCCTGGGTACGATGGACCGCATGCGTCCGCTGCCGTTCTGGTCGCGCGTACCCGCGCCGACGCGCCGGCGCGGCGACGCTCAGCTGGCTGCTGCTCCTCGTGCTCCTCTATCCGTGCCTCTACTTCACGCTCGAGGCAAACGCGGTGAACCTGACCACGGCGTCGCAGGCGGGTGCCGTGTCGGCGGTCGTGCCGCTGCTCGTCGCCGTGGGCGGCGCAGCGGGGAACGTGCCCCGGCCGAGGAACCGGCGGCTACCAGGTCCGCGCCCGCTTGATCGCGATTCGCAGCGTCACCGGGTAGTCGACGAGCATGCCCGCCGCCGTCCAGTTGTACTCGGCGAGCTTTGCGCCGTACTTCTCGAGGTAGGCAGCGGGGACGTGGTCCAGCGGCGTCACGCGCTCCACGATCCGGGCCTCCCCCTCGAGGGAGACGACGTTGCCGCCCTGACCGTCCCCGTCCAGGTTGAGGGCCACGCGCGGGTTTGCGTCGAGGTTGCGCGTCCGCGGCACGTTGTTCTTCGAAATGACGAGGATCTCTTCTGCGCCGTCCCACAGGAACCAGACCGGCGAGACCTGGGGCTGGCCCTCGGCCGAAACCGTGGTCAGCCAGATCACCTGCTCCTCGCGCAGGCGCTGTGCGGCGCGGGCGCCGCTCTTGGTCGTTTCGTCGATCATGCCGGATCCTCCGTCGGTTGGGCGAGTCGACCCGCCACATCGGGGGCGCGCCAGCGCCGATAGGTCGGGGGCCACTGGCCTCGATGCGTGTACGTCGCCAGCAGCGCCCGCTCGATCCCGAGCTCGAACAGGTCGTGGTCGCCGGGGACGGGCTGATGGTAGGCCGCCACGGCCGCCGCTCGCGTCGCCGGGTCGGTCACGGGGCGCGCGTGGCCGATGACCATGAACTCATCGTCGACGTTCTCCGGTGTAAACGCATGGAGCGCATACCGCCCATCACGGTCGAGGTCGCCGCGCTTGGGCGACGGGATCACGAAGACCCAGAGCCCGCCGTTCGCCACGATCGGACAGACCGGGTGCACGCGGGGCATCTCGTCGGCCCCGATCGTCGCCAGGAACCCCAGCCCCGGGCCGTACTGGTAGATGAGCGTCCGCCCGCGCTCGGCCATCTCCGGCTCGGCCGCCGCGAGCTCCGCCCAGGTCGCCATCTCAGGTCCCTCCGTCAGCGGCGGACGTCCCGGATGCGGAGCCAACGCCGGACCCTGTCCGGGGACCGGTGCCGTAACCGGCCTTCACCTCTTCGAGGAACCGGCGCGAGCGGGTGTCGCGCTCCATGACGTGGCGGACGAATGCCCCCAGGCGCTCCTCCACCTCGCGCTCCACCGCGGGCGGCAGCCGGAGCCCCGCCAGCGCCTCCACATCCATGCGCTGGTAGGCCTTGAGCACCTTGAGCGCCTCGGTTGAGAGCCCGGCAGTCATCGTCGAGGGGCCGGGGTGATCGGCGCAGAGGACGCCGCCGAGCGCGGGAACCCAGCGGACCACGTCGTCCGGGGCAAGCAGCCGGTCGCACTCGACACAACGGTCCACCTCCGGCCGGACGCCCAGCTCGTCGCAGAGCCGCATCTCGAACCACCGCGCGACGCGCGCCGGCGCCATCCCGGCGTCGAGCAGCTCGTACGCGTGCCGCAGGAGCAGGTAGACCGGCAGAGCCGCGTGCCGCTCCTCGAGGGAGCGCTCAGCGAGCTCCGCGCAGTACCAGGCGGTTGCCGTCACCTCCAGCCCGTCTCGCAGGCCCAGCCACGCGTGCTGCATCGTGACCTGGGTCACGACATCGAAGGTGCGCCCCTTCGCCAGCTGGATGCGCAGCTCGGCGAGCGGCTCCAGGGCCCCGCCGATCCGGCTCGTCGGCCGCCGAATCCCCTTCGCGATCGCCTTGATCTTCCCGAGCTCCGGCGTGAGGAGCGTGAGGATCCGGTCCGCCTCGCCGAAGTCGAAGCGCGAGAGGACGATCGCATCGGTGACGTAGAGGCGACGGCGGAGCACGCTGGCACGGTACCATCCGCCCGCGCCGGCGACACGAACTCCCTCTATACCGCTCCGGCTTCCTGGCGGGATTCGATGGCCTGCAGGCCGGCCGGCGGACGGCCACTCCATTCGAGGTTGCTATCATCCTGCCCGTGCCCCCATTCCCCGCCTCCCTCGACATCCCGGAGCTGATCGGCGCCGTCGAGGACGAGATCCTCAACCTCGTCGTGGACCGTGATCCGACCACGCACGGGATGTACGAGATGGTCCGCTACCACATGGGACTGGATGGCTCCGGGTCGTCGGGCAAACGGCTGCGGCCGCTCCTGGGGCTCCTGGCGTTCGCCTCGATAACCGGGACATGGGAGCGCGCGCTCCCGGGCGCGGCGGCGGTGGAACTGGGGCACAACTTCAGCCTGATCCACGACGACATCGAGGACGACGACCGCGAACGTCGCCACCGCGCAACTCTCTGGACGGTGCACGGCATCCCGCAGGCGATCAATACCGGCGACGCCGTCTTCGTGTTGTCGCGGATCGCGCTCCACCGGCTGACGGCGCTCGGCTTCTCCGACGCGAAGGTCCTCCGCCTCATGCGCCTCTACGACGATACGTGCCTGGCGCTCTGCGAAGGCCAGTACATCGACATCTGGGCCGGCGAGCACGACACGGCGATGAGCGTCGAACTCTACTTCGACATGATCGGGCGCAAGACCGCCGCGCTCATCTCCGCGAGCATCGAGGCGGGCGCGCTGCTCGCGACGGACGACGAGGCGGTGATCGTCCGCTACCGGCAGTTCGGCTGGGCCCTGGGCCTCGCCTTCCAGCTCAACGACGACCTGCTGGGCATCTGGGGCCGGGAGCAGGCGACCGGCAAGGAGCCGTCGGACCTGGCCAAGCACAAGAAGACGCTCCCGGTCATCTACGCCCTGGAGCACGCGACGCCGGACGATCGGGCGCGCCTGCTGGCGCTCTACGCCGACCCCGAACCGACGTCCGGCGAGATCGCGGAGGCGATGGCGATCCTCGAGCGGGCCGGGGCGCAGGAATACACGCGCGGGGAGGCCCGTCGCTGGCGCGACGAGGCGATCGGGGAGCTCGACGCGGCGGGCGTCGTCCTGCCGGATGCGCGCGAGAAGCTGGCGCAGATCATGCGGAGCGTGATCTCGGCCTGAGCGAAGCGCTGGCGCCCGTCGTCGAGCGGCCGAGCGGGTCAGCGTTCGGCGCGGTCGGCCTGGTCGTCTCCATCGGCCGGCGGGCGCTCCCGTACGGCGAGGACCTTGCCGGCCCGCCGTCCGTCCGTGGTCTCCACGGTCAGGCTCAGCTCACCGACGCGAATCTGGTCGCCCGGCTTCGGGACGCGCCCGATCCGGTGGAACATGAGCCCGCCGAGC
>Ga0209539_1002201_pt1 | contig 10279 bp, 8 predicted proteins | sample BarGraNGADG00312_2_FD_184499 | JGI IMG/M metagenome (GOLD analysis project Ga0209539, IMG submission 184499) | Arctic peat soil microbial communities from Barrow, Alaska - Barrow Graham LP Ref core NGADG0011-312 (SPAdes) (version 2) | ecosystem: Environmental > Terrestrial > Soil > Wetlands >... | reverse complement strand
CCGCTGGTGCTGAGCGCATGCAGGCCATCGCCAACCGCCTCGACGACCAGTGGGGCCAAGTCTCACCCCCGACAGCTCCCGACCAGGAGCCCTCGACGCCCTGACCGGCCCATCGGACAGGCGACCCGTTCACCGAACGCCGCCGGCGCGCAAGCGGCCGTGACGACCAATCGTCCGTTGCTGCGCGGCCTGTTCTTCGACTGGTCCGACGACGAACAAGCCTGTGCCCTCCAACACAACTCGGGGGGCGAAGGTGCCGATCCGGGGAGGTCCCCTATCCTGACGCTGAACAGGGGAGGTGAGAGGTGCGACCCGGTGCGAATCTTCCCGCCATCGCCGCGTACAACGAGAAGGTCGTGCTCCACGCCATCCGGCCCTCGGGCGGCATCAGCCAGACTGAGATCGCCGATCGTACGGGTCTCGCTGCGCAGACGGTGTCCGTCATCGTCAACCAGCTGCTGGTCAAGGGAGAGATCCGCACAGCCGGAGTGCAACACGTCGGACGCGGTCGGCCCCGCACCCTCCTCGAGCTCGTCCCCGATGCCCGGTTCGCCGTCGGCATCCACCTCGACCCGTCCGTGCTCACCGTCGTCGTCCTGGATCTGGCGGGACGCGTCGTGGGCCAGGTGCACTCGCAGGACGTCCTCATCGCGCCGCCCGACGAGGCCACCGAGAAGATCGCAGTCCTGGTCCGCGATCTCGTCGAACGCTCCGCCCCCGGCCAGGACCGCATCCTCGGCGCCGGCGTGGCGACTCCAGGTGCCGTCGACACGAGGGCGGGCTGGATGGTCACCCCCCTGTGGATGCCGGAGTGGGACCGCTTCCCGATCCGGGAACACATGTCAGCCCGGCTGGGCATGCCCGTGGCCTTCGTCAAGGACACGGTCGCGGCGGTCACGGGGGAGACGTGGCTACGAGCGGGCCGCGCCGACGACTCGAGCATGGTCTTCACCTACATCGGCACCGGCACTGGCCTCGGAATCTCGATCAAGGGCGAGGCCGTCGATGGCGTCTCCGGGAACGGCGGCGAGATCGGACGGTTGCTCGTGAGCCTGGGAGCGACGGACTCCGACGATGCCTTCGCCGGACGTGGCATGGACAACGACCCGGCCGTCCTCGTCCGCCGTGCGATCACGTCCGGCGCCCTCGCCGGCGAGGTGGCGGAAAGCGAGACGCTCGCCGGGATCGACGGGGGCTTCCGGCGGTTGTGCGCCGCTGCGGCATCAGGGGACGACCGCACGACCGCGATCCTGACGGCCGCAGGGCGCCGCGTCGCGCAGGCGGCCGCTGTGGCGGTGGAGATCGTCGACGCCGACGAGGCAGTCTTCGGAGGCCCGTACTGGGACCTGGTCGAGGCCTTCTATCTCCCCGAGTGCCTCCGCGTCCTCACCGGATCGCACCGGGTCGCCCAGCACCAGGTGAGCGTCACCGGCAGTGCGATGGGGCACGACGTGGGAGCGATCGGCGCAGCGGCACGTGTCCTCGACGGGCACTACGTCCCTCGTGCGCGGACGCTCGGAGCCGAAGATCGCTAGGCTCCGCCGCGTCCGGGGGCGTTCGCTGATCCGTCGGCTGCTGTTCTCCATTCGATACCCGTCACATCGTTGACAGGATTAAATCCATAGTGAAGAGTAAATGTCGCACGTGACCCCCACCTGACCGCCCTTCAGGGAAGAAGAGGACATGATCCGTACCGCCAACGCACCGGTCAGTTACGGGGTCTTCGCGCTGTCCAGGCCGGATCGGGTGCCGCTCCCGAGCGGGCCGGAGCTTCTCGGCCTGGTCTCGGAGGCCGGCTACGACGGGGTGGACCTGGGCCCGCACGGGTACTTCGGCACTGGCCAGGAGCTCGCCGAGCACCTCGCGGCTCACGAACTCGCGCTGTGCGGCGGCTGGCTCGACCTGCCGTTCTCCGGTAGCGACGAGGAGTACGAGGCGGCTGAGGCCGCGATCCTTCCCGTTCTCGATGACTTCGCGCTCTGCGCGAGCCAGCAGGGGACCATGGCCCCCAAGCCCACGATCGCCGACTCCGGCTCGGCCGAGCGGTCGGCCCGGCCGGGTGGTGGGATCGACCTCGAGCTGTCCCGCGACCGCTGGGCCATCTTCGCCGGTCGCGTCCAGCGTGTCGTCAACCTGGTGGCCGACCGGGGTCTCACCGCGACCTTCCACCATCACGCGTGCACCTACGTCGAGACGCCTCGCGAGATCGAGCGCCTGCTGGCGGACACGAGCATCGGCCTCACCCTCGACACCGGCCACCTGCTCATCGGGGGCGGCGACCCGATGGCCGCCTTGGCCGATTGGGGCCCGCGCATCAACCACCTGCATGTGAAGGATGTCCGCACCGCACTGCTTCACGCCGCGTCGGGCTCGGACAACCCCATACGCGACCTGTGGGAGAAGCGGGTCTTCGTGCGGCTGGGCGATGGCGACCTGGATGTCGAGGGCTTCCTGGATGCCGTGCTCGCCCGCAGCTTCGAGGGCTGGCTCGTGGTTGAACAGGACGTCGTCCTGCTCAACGGGCCCGACGTGCGTCGCGCGATCGACGACCAGGTCGCCAACCGAGAGGCGCTGCGGAGGTGGGTCCCATGACGCCGGTGCGCGTGGCCGTCGTCGGGGCCGGCGGCATCGCCCAGGCCGTGCACCTTCCACTCCTTCAGCGAAACCGTGACAGGGCCGAGATCGCCGCACTCGTGGACCTGTCGGCCCATCGTCGCGACGTCCTGGGGGAGAGGTACGGGATTCCCGAGGGGTCACGGTTCGCCCGTGTCGCCGACCTCGCTGATGCCGTCCGTTCCGGGTCGTTGCCTCTGGACGCCGCGATCCTCGCCACCTCAGGCCTGCACTGTGCCGATGCGGCGCTGTTGCTCGGGTGCGGTCTCGCGGTGCTGTCGGAGAAGCCGCTCGCGTACTCGGCCCGAGAGCTGGATGAGCTGGAGCGAGCGGCTGCACGTCTGGGGATCGACCTCGCGCAGCGACTGCGCGTCGGCTACATGAAGGAGTACGACCCGGCGGTGGCCGCCGCGCGCGAACACCTCGTAGGCAGCCGCGTCCGGGCCGTAACGATTGAGGTGCTTCACCCCGCCGATGGCCGCCAGCTTGACTTCGCCAGGCTCCTGGCGCCCGAGACCGACATCGCAGTTGACGAGCTGCGGCGACTGACGCGACTCTTCGACGCGGAGACTCGTGCGACGGCCGGCGACGTCCCCGACGACCTGCGGCGGATCTTCTCGTCGGTCCTTCTCGGCTCGGTAGTCCACGACATCGCGCTGCTCAGGCACCTGGGGCTGCCGCTGGAGACCGTCACGCACGCGTCGTGGTCGGGTGGCGGCTTCCCCGGGTCCGTCACGGCGTCCGGCACCACGGCCGGTGGCATGGTCCCGTGGCAGCTCGGGTGGCACTTCATCGCGGAGTACCCCGAGTACCGGGAGACGATCACGGTCCATCACGAGACCGGCACCACGACGTTGGTCTTTCCGACCCCCTACCTCCTCAACGCCCCGACCCGTCTCGTCACCGACTCGGTCGCCCACCCGCTCGGGCATGTGGTCACGGAGACGACGTGGCCGCAGGCCGAGGCCTTCGAGCGGGAGCTCTACGCCCTGCTCGCCATGTCCGCCGGCGTCCCCACCTCGGGCTCGTCGGTCGCGGAGGCGCGCGCCGACCTGCGGGTCGCCGAGGAGTTCCTCCATGTCTTGTCGGCTTCCACCGGAAGCACCGCTCATCACCACGAGTTGTCGGGCACTCGGTCCGAGGACACCTCACCGAAGGGAAGGCACCACTGATGGTCACGATTGGACGACGCAAGCTCATCACCCTCGCCGGACTGGCGCTGGTTCCAGGAGCTCTGAGCGCGTGCAGCAGCAGCTCGAAGACCGCCACCAACAGTGGTTCGGGCGGCACCAAGGACGTCACCCTCACGATTACGGCGAACGCGATCGCGGGCGGAAAGAACGCCGCAGAGGCCCAGTGGGTCGCGGACTGGGTCATCCCCCAGTTCCAGAAAGCCAACCCTGGTGCCACGGTGAAGTTCGAGCCCCAGGGCGTCAACGACGAGGACTACAAGACGAAGATCGCCCTCGACCTGAAGTCGGGCAAGGGCGCCGACATCATCGCGATCGACGGCATCTGGACCGGGGAGTTCGCCCAGGCGGGCTACATCAAGCCCCTCCAGGACGTCGCCGGGGCGGCCGTCGACGCCTGGGACGGCTGGAAGCAGATCCCGACCGCTGTCCAGGGAGCGGTCTCGTTCCAGGGGAAGATCTACGGCGTTCCCGATGGCACCGACGGCCGCGTCCTCTACTACAACAAGAGCCTGTTCTCCAAGGCTGGTCTGCCGACGGACTGGCAGCCCACCTCGTGGGACGACGTCCTCAACGCCGCCCGGGCTCTCAAGAAGCTCAAGGGGGTCACCCCCATCCAGCTCGACGCGGGCACCGCGATGGGTGAGGCGACGACGATGCAGGGCATCCTGCCGATGCTGGTGGGCACCGGTGAGTACGTCTGGACCGACAACAAGTGGGTCGGCAACACTGGGGGCCTGCGAGACGTCATGAACCTCTACAGGACGATCTATATCGACGAGAAGCTCGGCGACGCCGTGCTCCAGCAGGAGGCCAACGGTCGCGACTCCTCCTTCCAGGAGTTCGCTGCCGGCCAGATCGGCATACTCGCGGAGGGCGACTACTTCTGGCGTTCGGTGATCAACCCCGCCCAGGGCATCGGTACCGCACCGATGGCCGACCGTGACACGGTCGTCGGCTACACCAAGATCCCGGCGATGAAGCCCGGCAGCGGCGTCAAGGGCCAGGACTTCGTCTCGATGTCCGGAGGCTCGGGGCGCGTCCTGAACCCGAACAGCAAGAACGCCGACCTGGCGTGGAAGCTGCTGGAACTCATGTGCTCGCCCGAAGGGTTCGCCGCGCGTGCCGCGGGCACCTTGTCGATCTCACCGCGTGACGACGTCAACAAGACCCTCCTGGCCAAGGACCCGATGCTCACCTACGTGAGCACCCAGGTGCTTCCCATCACCTCGTACCGACCCGGCCTGGCCGACTACACGCAGGTCTCCACGGCGATGCAGCAGGCCTCGCTCGATGTGGTGACCGGGACCTCCGTGGCCGACGCCCTCAAGACGTACACGGGCACGCTTGGCGGCATCGTCGGGTCCAGCAACATCACCAACAACTAGGAGGAGGCTTCGTGGTTTCCACCCGATCCGTGACGGGCACGGGCGTCGTCCGTGCCCGTCGGAACCGGGCCGACGATGTCGCGGGCCTGGGCCGGGCACGGGCAGGGGTGTTCGTCGCCCCCGCGCTGCTCATGATCGGCATGTTCCTGCTCTTCCCCGCGATCTGGACGATCTACCTGGGGATGACGGACTTCCGGCTCACCGGTCTCGCGGCCGCCCACACGTCGTTCGTAGGCCTCGGCAACTTCACCGCCGCGTTCGGCGACAAGGCGTTCTGGAACGCGTTGCAGCTCACCGTGGTGTTCGTCGCCCTGTCAGGTGTCATCGGACAGAGCCTGCTGGGCTTCTCGCTCGCATGGTCGCTGCGACGCCTCAAAGGGTGGGTGCGCACGCTGGTGGAGTCGCTCGCGCTCGCCGCCTGGGTCATCCCCGGGAGCGTCAACGCGTTCCTGTGGATCGCTCTGCTCGACCGGCGCGACGGGACGCTCAACACGTTGCTGAACACCCCGGGCACTGCATGGCTCATCAGCTACCCCATGGCCATGATCGTGATCTTCAACATCTGGGTCGGGACGGCGTTCTCGATGCAGCTGTTCTCGTCGGCCCTCAGTTCCGTCTCGCCGTCGCAGCTCGAGAGTGCCCAGATCGCGGGCGCGTCGGAATTCCGTCAGCTGTTCGACATCGTGCTGCCGACCATCAAGGGCCACATCCTCACCAACACACTGATGATCACGCTCTGGACGTTCAACACGTTCACGCCCTTCCTGCTCACCGCGGGCGGCCCGAACCGAAAGACCGAGATCTTCTCCGTCTACATCTACAAGAGCGCCATCGGCAGCGGGCAGCTGGGCTTCGGCGCCGCGATCTCGATGATCATGCTGCTCATCAACCTCGCCATCGCCCTGTTGTACATGCGGGTCGGCAGGAAGCGGTGATGACCATGGCCACCCGTACCCCCTCCCGCACGACGTCCCGCACTGCGACCCGATTCGTCGGGCGCCTGGGCTTCGTCGTGTTCATCACTGTGGTGTCGGTGTTCTTCGCCCTGCCCATGGTCTGGCTGGTCGTCGCACCGTTCGACGCGAACCCGACGATGTCGGTCAAGTGGCCGGACTGGACGCTGAACAACTTCCACCGCATCCTCGAGAACCCGTACGCCTTCGGCTCGATCGTGAACTCGCTCATCATCAGCGTTGGCGTCGTGGCTCTGACCGTCATCCTGGCCACCCTCGCGGCGTACGCGCTGTCGCGGGTCAGGATTCCGGGCAGGGACGCTCTCTTGTACGGACTGCTGCTGCTGTCGTCGATCGTCACCGGTACCGCGGCGATGGTGCCGACGTTCCAGCTCATCAGTGCGCTCGGCCTCATCAACACCCAGCTGGGCGTCGTGCTCGTGATGTCCGGCGGCCTGCTGCCGACGGTCGTCTTCATCCTCAAGGACTTCATGGACTCCGTGCCGAAGTCGTACGAGGAGTCGGCCAGGCTGTACGGCGCGACGCCTTTCCAGATCCTCCGCGACGTCGTCGTCCCCGTGGCCCGCCCTGGCATCGCGTTCGTCGCGGTCTGGTCCGTCGTCCAGGCCTGGAGCAACTTCCTCGTTCCGTTCATCCTGCTGCGCGATCCCACGCTGCAGCCGGCGGGCGTGCTGATGTACACGTTCTACACGGAGGCCGGCCAGGCCGACCTGCGTCTCATCGCCGCGTTCTCACTCGTCTACACCCTCCCCGTCGTCGTCATCTACTTCCTTGTCAACCGGAAGTTCGGCTTCCGCTTCTACGGAGGGATCAAGTCCTGATGTCCGACATCACGATCCGACAGCTCGTCAAGCAGTACCCCAACGGTGTCCGCGGGGTGGACGGCGTCGATGTCGACGTGGCCGACGGTGAGTTCTTCGCCCTGCTCGGGCCGTCGGGCTGCGGCAAGACCACGCTTCTTCGCTCCATCGCGGGCCTCGAGTCCGTCACCGAGGGAACGCTTCACATCGGCGTGACGGACATGACGCACGTCGAGCCGGGAGACCGGGGGGTGGCGATGGTCTTCCAGGACTACGCCCTGTTCCCGCACATGGACGTCTCCGACAACATCGCCTACCCGCTGCGGGTCCGTAGGGTCCCCAAAGAGGAACGCCGCGCGACCGCCGCCCGCACCGCCGAAGGGCTGTCCCTCGGGGGACTTCTCGATCGGCGGCCCGGCCAGCTCTCCGGTGGCCAACAGCAGCGCGTCGCGCTGGCCAGGGCGATTGCCACGCGTCCCGACGTCCTCCTGCTCGACGAACCCCTGTCGAACCTCGACGCCCGCCTCCGGCTCGAGGCCCGCGGATTCCTTAAGGAGCTTCAGCGGGACCTCGGCGTGACCACCCTCTTCGTGACCCACGACCAGGCCGAGGCCATGGCTCTCGCCGACCGGATCGCGGTGATGAAGGATGGACGTATCCAGCAGATCGGCACCCCCCGCGAGGTCTTCCACAGCCCGCGCAACACGTTCGTGGCGTCGTTCATCGGGTCTCACCCGATGAACCTGCTGCCCGGACGGGCCTCCGGTGGTCGCGTCGAGGTGCTCGGGGCGTCGCTGCCGGGGCCGCGCCTGACGGTCGATGTGCCCGACGGCCACGAGGTCGTCTGGGGCGTCAGGCCGGAGTTCATCACATGGTCGGGCACCGCGACACCCGACAGCGTCCTCGCCGAGGTCAGCCTCGTCGAGAACCTCGGCGCCACGGCGCTCGTCTTGGCGAAGGCCGGTGACGCGCGGTTGCAGTGCGTCGTCAGCGAGGAGTCGGCGCCCGAGGTCGGCCAGCAGGCATGGTTCGCGTGTCCGGTGGAGAAGACGCTCCTCTTCGACGCCGTCACGACCGACCGGATCGGCGGCGGTGAGTGAGCCGCCAGGTCAGCGTCTTCCACGTCACCCTCGCCGAGCAGGCTCGCGACCGGTACCCACGGGTCGATTTCGACATCCTGCCCCGGACTGAGTCCCTAGAGGTGAGGATCGAATTCGACGGTCGCGACTCGGGGATCGATCTCGGGTGCGAGGGGCCCGCGGGCTGGCGCGGTTGGTCCGGTGGGGCGAGGCGCGGTTATGTGATCGCTGCCGACACGGCCACCCCGGGATACCTGCCAGGCCCGCTCGAGCCGGGCCGTTGGTCGGTGGTGCTCGGGCTCCATCGGCTGCCCGCCGAAGGGACCGACATCACCGTGGCCGTTCAGTTGTCGACCTCCGAGCGTCCCGAGCTTGAGCCGGTCGGCGAACCCGCGTTCCGACCCGCGCGGGGCAGCGAGCGTGACCTTCCCGCCCCTCCGGGTCTCACGTGGTTCGCCGGCGACTTCCACTCGCACAGCACCCACTCCGACGGCTCGTCGAGCCTCTCGCAGCTCGTCAGCCTCGGCGTGGAGGCCGGGCTCGACTTCATGGCGGTGACGGAGCACAACACGACGAGCCATCACCGCCTGCTGCCGGCACTCGCCGACAGGTACGAGATCACCCTCGTCCCCGGTCAGGAGGTCACGACCCATCAGGGCCACGCGAACGCCTTCGGCGACATCGGTTTCGTCGACTTCCGCCAGCCCGCGGACGAGTGGGTGCGCTCCGTCGCCGAGCGCGGTGGCGTCCTGAGCGTCAACCACCCCGTGTCCGGCGACTGCTCGTGGACGCACCGGACAACGACGCGCCCGTCGTGCGTCGAGCTCTTCCACTCCGACTGGTACGACGAGCTCATCTCTACCGCGCCGCTCGCCTGGTTCGAGGGCTGGGACCGCTCGGCCGTGCTCATCGGCGGCAGCGACTTCCATAACACGTCAGAGGGCTACCGGCCGGGCTGTCCGACCACCTGGGTCGCCGCGGAGGAAAACGGAGTGGACGGGATCCTCGACGCGGTCCGCGCCGGTCGCACGGCCGTCAGCGGCGCCCGGGTCCCGTCCGGGCGGTTGCTATCGCCAGACGTCGCATCGGGGCCGGTCCTGCTGCGGATCGGGAACGAGCTCGTGGCGGTGGATGCCGAAGGCACGTTCCTCGTGGACGGTGCCGGCCATCGGGAGCCCGTGACGACGCGGCAGCACAGGTTCGTCGCGGCCCGCGACGCGGGTCCGTTCCGCCTCGTCGCCGCGGACCGTTCGATGCTGGCTCTCAGCGCGTGAGAAAGGCTTGCCGTGACACCTTCCCGGCTTCTCCTCGTCCCCCACACCCACTGGGACCGTGAGTGGTACGAGCCTCACGATGTGTTCCGCGTGCGGCTCGTGGCGATGGTCGACGGGCTGCTAGAGCTCTTGGAGTCCGACCCCGGCTACCGTTTCACCCTCGACGGACAGGCGGCTGCCGTCGACGACTACCTCGCGCTACGTCCCGAGAACGCGGGCCGGGTCGCTGATGCCGTCAACCGGGGACAGCTCGCCATCGGGCCGTTCCTCATCCTCCTCGACGAGTTCTGCGGCGACGGTGAGACGATCGTGCGCAACCTCGAGCTGGGCATCCGGTCGAGCCGCGCCGTCGCCTCGGAGATGCGGGTCGGCTACCTGCCGGACATGTTCGGCCACGCCGCCCAGATGCCCCAGATCCTGGTCGGCTTCGGGATCCGCGACGCCGCGCTGTGGAGGGGCGTGCCGAACGGGATCCGCAGGCACGCGTTCCGCTGGACCGCCCCCAACGGCGACTGGGTCCGTACGGAGAACCTCTGGGATGGGTACGGCAGCGCGCTGAAGCTGTTCGAGCCTCTACCGAAGGCCGCCGCGCTCATCGAGGACTACCTCGACCGCAACGCCGAGTGGTTCGACGGTGAGGACGTCGCCGGGATGTACGGCACAGACCACATGCTGCCGAGACCGGATCTGGGCGATGTCGTCAAAGACACCCGCCTCGCCACCGATCGTCTCGGGGAGATACTGACTCTCGGTCAGCTCATTGCCCTGCGCGACCACTCGGACGCGGCGCTCGCCGCACTGCCCGAGGTCACGGGAGAGCTCCGGTCACACGCGCGGGGGAACCTCCTGCCCGGGGTGCTTTCGGTGCGGACGAACCTCAAGGGGGCGATGGCCGACTCGGAGCGTCGCCTCACGACAGCCGAGCGCCTCGACGCTGTGGCTGGTGACGGCGAAGTGAGGG
>Ga0209539_1002195_pt1 | contig 10296 bp, 10 predicted proteins | sample BarGraNGADG00312_2_FD_184499 | JGI IMG/M metagenome (GOLD analysis project Ga0209539, IMG submission 184499) | Arctic peat soil microbial communities from Barrow, Alaska - Barrow Graham LP Ref core NGADG0011-312 (SPAdes) (version 2) | ecosystem: Environmental > Terrestrial > Soil > Wetlands >... | reverse complement strand
TGGTCCGCGTCCGAACCCCGGAATGATGCCCGACCGGGCCGCCGTCGGGCGTCCGGGACGTCCCGGATCCGGCGGCCCGAGCGGTGGTCCCGGTGGTGGCCGCGGCGGCGCTGGTGCGCCCGCGGGTGCTCGTGGCGGCTTCAGCGGTCGTCCCGGTGGCGGCCCCGGTGGCGCTGGTGGGCCTGGTGGCCCAGGTGGCGGCCCCGGTGGCGGTGCCCCGGGCGGTGGCTTCGGTGGCCGTCCCGGTGGCGGCGGCGCGGGCCGCGGTGGCGCTGGTCGTGGCAGCACCCAGGGTGCGTTCGGCCGCGCTGGCGGTCGTCCGGTGCGTGGGCGCAAGTCCAAGCGCGCGAAGCGTCAAGAGTTCGAGCAGATGCAGGCCCCCTCGCTGGGTGGCGTGCAGGTTCCGCGCGGTGACGGCCGAACGGTCGTTCGACTGCGCCGCGGCGCATCGCTGTCGGACTTCGCCGAGAAGATCGATGCGAACCCCGCGAGCCTGGTGACGGTGCTGTTCCACCTCGGTGAGATGGCCACTGCGACCCAGTCGCTCGACGAGGACACGTTCGGAAGCCTGGGTGCCGAGCTCGGCTACATCGTCGAGATCGTGTCCCCGGAGGACGAGGAGCGCGAGCTGCTCGGCTCCTTCGACATCGACCTCGAGGCCGAGCAGGCCGCCGAGAGCGAAGAGGACCTGGAGGCGCGTCCGCCGGTCGTGACCGTCATGGGTCACGTCGACCACGGCAAGACGAAGCTGCTCGACGCGATCCGCTCGACCGACGTCGTCGGCGGCGAGGCGGGTGGCATCACCCAGCACATCGGCGCCTACCAGGTGCACACCGAGCACGAGGGTCTCGCGCGAGCTGTGACCTTCATCGACACCCCGGGCCACGAGGCGTTCACCGCCATGCGTGCCCGTGGCGCTCAGGTCACCGACATCGCGGTCCTCGTGGTCGCCGCGGACGACGGCGTGATGCCGCAGACGATCGAGGCGCTCAACCACGCCCAGGCGGCGGGGGTGCCGATCGTTGTCGCGGTGAACAAGGTGGACAAGGAAGGTGCGAACCCGGCCAAGGTCCGCCAGCAGCTCACCGAGTACAACCTGGTGGCCGAGGAGTACGGCGGCGACACCATGTTCGTGGACGTCTCCGCGAAGCAGCTGACCGGCATCGACACGCTGCTGGAAGCGGTCCTGCTGACCGCCGACGCCGCGCTCGACCTCCGCGCCATTGCCAAGAAGGATGCGCGTGGCGTGGCGATCGAGGCGAACCTGGACAAGGGTCGCGGCCCCGTCGCGACCGTCCTGGTGCAGTCCGGAACCCTGCACGTCGGCGACTCGATCGTCGCGGGCACGGCGTACGGTCGCGTCCGGGCGATGTTCGACGAGCACGGCGACACGGTCCCCGAAGCCGGCCCGGCTCGTCCGGTGCAGGTGCTCGGTCTGACCTCGGTGCCGCGTGCCGGCGACTCGTTCCTGGTGGCTCCGGATGACCGGACCGCCCGGCAGATCGCCGAGAAGCGCGAGGCCGCCGAGCGTGCCGCCCAGCTGGCCAAGCGCCGGAAGCGGATCAGCCTCGAGGACTTCACCCAGGCGCTCGAGCAGGGCAAGGTCGAGACCCTCAACATGGTCCTCAAGGGCGACGTCTCCGGCGCCGTGGAGGCACTCGAGGACGCGCTGCTCAAGATCGACGTCGGCGCAGAGGTCGAGCTGCGGATCATCCACCGCGGTGTCGGTGCGATCACCCAGAACGACGTCAACCTGGCGACGGTCGACAACGCCATCATCATCGGCTTCAACGTGCGTCCCGCCGAGCGGGTCGCCGAGCTGGCCGACCGTGAGGGCGTCGACATGCGCTTCTACTCGGTCATCTACCAGGCGATCGATGACGTCGAGGCGGCCCTCAAGGGCATGCTCAAGCCGGAGTACGAGGAGGTGCAGCTCGGCTCGGCAGAGGTCCGCGAGGTCTTCCGCTCGAGCAAGTTCGGCACCATCGCGGGCTCGCTCGTGCGCAACGGAGAGATCAAGCGCAACGCCAAGGCGCGCGTGCTGCGGGCCGGGACCGTCGTCCGCGACAACCTCACCGTCGAGTCGCTGCGGCGCTTCAAGGACGACGTCACGGATGTCCGTGAGGGCTACGAGTGCGGTATCGGCCTCGGTACCTTCAAGGACCTCGAGATCGACGACGTGATCGAGACATGGGAGATGCGCGAGAAGCCGCGCGCGTAGCTCATCCGCGTCAACTCCGAGGCCCGTGCTGGGCCTCCTGGTGGCCGGGCTCGCCCGGCCACCTCGCCAGGCCCGACCACGGCCTGCGCGCGGGCCTCGGAGTTGACGCGTCACCTTGAGCACGCGAGCGGCTGACAAAGGGAAGGACTGAAGACATGGCGGATCATCCACGGGCGCGCAAGTTGGCAGACCGGATCAAGCAGATCGTGGCCGAGATGTTGGACACCCGGATCAAGGACCCGCGGCTCGGCTTCATCACGGTGACGGACACGCGGGTGACCGGCGACCTGCAGCACGCGACGGTGTTCTACACCGTGTACGGCGACGACGAAGCACGCGCCGGAACGGCCGCCGCGCTCGAGAGCGCGAAGGGCGTGCTGCGCTCCGAGGTCGGCAAGCAGACCGGCGTGCGGCTCACGCCGACGCTCGAGTTCATCCTGGACGCGGTACCGGACACGGCGGCGCACCTCGAATCGGCTCTGCACGAGGCCGCCCGGCGCGACGCCGAGGTCCAGGCGCTCGCGGCGTCTGCGCAGTACGCGGGTGACGCGGACCCGTACCGGCGTCCGGCGGACGACGACTCCGACGACGCGGACGACGACTCCGACGACGCGTCCGACGCGTCCGACGACGAGCGCGACACGGCCGACGGGCGTGAAACGGCCGACGCAGACGCTGAGCCGTCCGGCCGCTGATGGCCGAGGACGGTCTGGTCGTCGTCGACAAGCCCGCTGGCTGGACCAGCCACGACGTGGTCGCGCGGATGCGGCGGCTGGCCCGGACCAAGAAGGTCGGCCATGCTGGCACCCTCGACCCGATGGCGACCGGCGTGCTGGTGCTCGGCATCGGGCGCGCCACCCGACTGCTGACGTACGTCGTCGGCGCGGACAAGGAGTACGCGGCGACCATCCGGCTCGGCGTGGCGACCACCACCGACGATGCCGAGGGCGAGACCGTGACGGTCGCCGACGCGAGTGCGGTCACGCGCGACGCGATCGACGCCGGTGTCGCCGCCCTGACCGGCCCGATCCTGCAGGTGCCGAGCTCGGTCAGCGCGATCAAGGTGGATGGCAAGCGGGCCTACGCCCTGGTCCGCGCGGGGGAGAGCGTCGAGCTCGCCGCCCGGCCGGTGACCATCCACGGCTTCGAGGTGCACGAGGTGCGCCCCGCCACGGCCAACGCCGTCACCGTCCTCGACGTCGACGTGACGGTGGAGTGCTCCTCGGGTACCTACGTCCGGGCGCTGGCCCGCGACCTCGGCGCGGCGCTCGGCGTCGGCGGGCACCTCGTCGCGCTGCGCCGCACCCGGGTGGGTGGGTATCGGCTCGACGTGGCTCGCACCCTGGACGACCTCGCGGCGCTCGCGGACGACGGCCCGCTGCCGGTGCTCTCGCTCGCCGATGCGGCCCGGGCGACGTTCCGGGCGCGCGAGCTCACGGCCGAGGAGACGATGGCGCTGTCGTTCGGCAGGCGGATCGCAGCGACGCCGATCTCGGCTGCCCCCGGCGCGCGGGTCCCGAGTGCCGCCGTGTCCACCAAGCGGCCGACGGCGGCCTTCGCACCGGACGGGACGCTGGTCGCGCTGCTTGAGGATCGGATGGGTCAGAGCGTGTCGGTCGTGGTCTTCGCCCCGGCGTGAGGTGTGGATACTGGGCTCGGCGTGGGTGGGGGCGCCTAAACTGGCTGCACGTCCGACGGCGAGGAGATGCCATGACCGTGCCGGTCCCAGTTGACGGGTCGTCGCGCACCGGAGCAGGCCGCGCGCGAGCGTTCGCTCGGCGAGGTCTCGGACGTGCTGCTCAACCTCGACCACACGCTCGCGCGGGCCAAGAAGGCCAAGTTGCGGATGGCGAAGGACCCTGAGGCACACAACGCGGCGCTCGCCCTGGACGACTTGATCCGTGAGTTGGAGCGGGCCCGCAAGCGCCTCGTCCACGACACCTACTACGCCGACGACGCCGCGCTCCGCCTTCTCTGAGGGTGCCGTCGCGGCTCGGTGTGCTGTGCGTGGCTGCGGTGCGCGTGGGCAAGCGCCTCCTGGCTACGTGGCAATTCGATCCGACGGTGCCCGGAGATGCGGTAGTGGTCTTTGCGTTCGACGACGACTACTCGATGGGCATCCTGCTCTCGCGGGCGCACGACGCTTGGGCGTGGGCGCGCTCGTCCACGCTGAAGGGTGACCTGCGGTACACACCCTCCACGGTCTTCATGACTTCCCCTTCCCCGACCCGGTCTCGCCGGAGGCACGTGCCAAGGTGGCCGCGGCGTCGTCGGCCCTCTACGCGCGACGCACCGAGCTGTGCGCGGAGCATCAGATCGGGTTGACCAGGCTCTACAACCTGATGGACGACGGCGCCTTCACCGACCTCAAGGCCCTGCGCCTGGCTCTCGACCGCGCTGTCGCAGCGGCGTACGGCTGGCCCGAGTCGGTCGCGCAGGATGGCCCAGAGCTGGTCCGGCTGCTCACCGAACGTAACCGCGAGATCTCCGAGGGCGTGCGCCCGTACGCCCCGTTCGGCTCTTGACCAGCGTGTTCAGTCGTGCTGTGAACGCCGCCGCCCTGCCCATCCGAGCCCTGGGCACGGCGCGGGCGTGGCAGGCTTAGCGCACGGCGCCCCTCGCCGCCCAAGACCACGCCGCTACGCCAGGAGACCGTGTGCACCGCTGGATGGACCTCAGTCAGGTCCCGCCGGGCTTCGGCCCGTCCGTGGTGACGTTCGGCAACTTCGATGGCGTGCACCGCGGCCACCAGGCGGTGCTGCGGCGGATGGTCGCCGATGCGCGGGCCGAGGGCGCGCGAGCGGTGGCCGTCACCTTCAGCCCGCACCCGCTCGCTGTGCACGCGCCCGAGCGTGCCCCCGAGCTGCTCCTCGGCATCGCGGACCGGTTCGAGCTGCTCGCCGAGACCGGGCTGGACGCCGTGCTGCTGCTCGAGTACTCGCTCGACTTCGCCCGCCAGTCGCCCGAGGAGTTCGTGCAGCGCTACCTCGCAGGCGGCCTGAACGCGCGGACCGTCGTCGTCGGGCACGATGTGCGCTTCGGCTGGCAGAACGCCGGCGACCTCTCGACGATGATCGAGCTCGGCCGGAAGTACGGTTTCGAGGTCGACGTCATCGCCGACATCTCCGAGGTGGACGAGGACGCGCCGATCGGCTCGGTCGGAAGCCCGGGACCGGCGGACCGCCGCTGGTCGTCCACCTGGGCGCGGGAGCTGCTGCTGGCTGGCGAGGTCGCGCACGCCGCAGCGATCCTGGGCCGGCCGCACCGGATGCGGGGCGTCGTCGTGCACGGCGACGCGCGCGGGCGCGAGCTGGGATTCCCGACCGCGAACCTCGGTCCTGACGCCGCCGGTCTGATCCCGGCCGACGGCGTGTACGCGGGCTGGATGCGCCGGGTCGACCTCCCCACCGGATTGCCGGACGCCCACCTGCCGGTCGCGATCTCGGTCGGCTCGAACCCGACCTTCGATGGGCACCAGCGGCGGGTGGAGGCCCATGTGCTGGATCGCGACGACCTCGACCTGTACGACGAACACGTGGTGATCGAGTTCGCGGAACGGCTGCGACCCACCCTACGATTCGACTCGGTGGGCGCTTTGGTCGACCAGATGCGGGCCGACGTCGAGCAGTGCCACGACCGGCTCGGCGTAGCGCGACCAGGATTGGGCGCCGCCGACGCCGACTGATAACATCATCAGGCCGTCAGATCGGCCGCGGACAGATAGTGCCCGGGTGGACAAGCCCCGGTGCGCCGCGCAATGAGATAACCAAGGAGAGTCGTGCCCCTCGACGCCGCCACGAAGCAGTCCATCATGGCCGAGTACGCCACCCATGAGGGTGACACCGGCTCCCCGGAGGTCCAGATCGCGATGCTCAGCACGCGCATCAAGGACCTCACCGAGCACCTGAAGGTGCACAAGCACGACCACCACTCGCGTCGTGGCCTGTTGCTCCTGGTCGGCCAGCGCCGTCGGCTGCTCGGCTACCTTCAGAAGATCGACATCAACCGCTACCGCAGCCTCATCGAGAGGCTCGGCCTGCGCCGCTGACGACCCTGACCAAGCCCGGGCCCCAGGGTCCGGGCTGACGTGTGTCGGACAACTGCACAACACACCGCGCCCATCGCGACGCCTGGTCCTCGGTAGTGACCTCCGGAGCAGTACTCCGTGGGCCTCGATCGAAGACCGACATAGCGAACGGACGCCCCGATGAAAGGGAGGGCACCCGTGGAGGGTCCCGAGATCCAGTTCGCTGAAGCCGTCATGGACAATGGCCGCTTCGGAAAGCGCACCGTGCGCTTCGAGACCGGTCGGCTGGCACGCCAGGCCGCCGGTTCTGCCGTCGCCTACCTGGACGGCGACACGATGTTGCTGTCCGCCACCACGGCCGGCAAGCACCCCAAGGACCAGTTCGACTTCTTCCCGCTCACGGTGGACGTCGAGGAGCGGATGTACGCCGCAGGGCGCATCCCCGGTTCCTTCTTCCGCCGCGAGGGCCGTCCCTCGACCGAGGCGATCCTGGCCTGCCGGCTGATCGACCGCCCGCTGCGCCCGACCTTCACCAAGGGCCTGCGCAACGAGGTCCAGATCGTCGTCACGGTCATGGCGCTGCACCCGGACGACTCGTACGACACGCTGGCGATCAACGCCGCGTCCATCTCGACGCAGCTCTCCGGCCTGCCGTTCTCCGGTCCGATCGGCGGCGTGCGCATCGCGCTCATCGACGGTCAGTGGGTCGCCTTCCCGCGGTACAGCGAGAAGGAGCGTGCCGTGTTCGACATGGTCGTCGCCGGTCGCATCGCAGGTGACGACGTCGCGATCATGATGGTCGAGGCCGAGGCCACCGTCGGTTCGTGGAACCTGATCAAGAACGAGGGCGCCGTCGCGCCGACCGAAGAGGTCGTCGCCCAGGGCCTCGAGGCCGCCAAGCCGTTCATCCGCGCTCTGTGCGAGGCGCAGGCCGACCTGGCCGCTCGGGCCGCGAAGCCGACGGTTGAGTTCCCGGTGTTCCTCGACCATGAGCAGGACGCCTACGACGCCGTCGCGACGGCCGTCTCGGCTCCGCTCGCCGAGGCACTGACGATCGCGGACAAGCAGACCCGCGAGGCACGCCTGGACGAGGTCAAGGCCGGGGTGCTCGCCACCCTCGGCGTGTCCTTCGAGGGCCGCGAGAAGGAGCTGTCCGCCGCGGTCCGCACGGTGACCAAGAAGCTCGTGCGTGAGCGCATCCTGCGCGACAACGTGCGGATGGACGGCCGTGGGCTGCGGGACATCCGCACCCTGTCCGCCGAGGTCGACGTGATCCCGCGGGTACACGGCTCGGCGCTCTTCGAGCGCGGCGAGACCCAGATCCTGGGTGTCACCACGCTGAACATGCTGCGGATGGAGCAGCAGCTCGACACGCTCGCCCCGGAGACGCGCAAGCGCTACATGCACAACTACAACTTCCCGCCGTACTCCACCGGCGAGACGGGCCGGGTGGGTTCGCCCAAGCGCCGCGAGATCGGTCACGGAGCGCTCGCCGAGCGCGCGCTGATGCCGGTCCTGCCGACGCGCGAGGAGTTCCCCTACGCGATCCGTCAGGTCTCCGAGGCCCTCGGCTCGAACGGCTCCACCTCGATGGGCTCGGTCTGCGCTTCGACGCTGTCCCTGCTCAACGCCGGTGTGCCGCTGCGCGCCTCGGTCGCGGGCATCGCGATGGGCCTCGTCTCCGACACGGTGGATGGTGAGACCCGCTACGCGGCGCTCACCGACATCCTCGGAGCGGAGGACGCCTTCGGTGACATGGACTTCAAGGTCGCCGGTACCCGCGAGTTCGTGACGGCGATCCAGCTGGACACGAAGCTCGCTGGCATCCCCGCCTCGGTCCTGGCCGGTGCGCTCACCCAGGCCCGCGAGGCCCGGCTGCACATCCTCGACGTGCTCAACTCGGCGATCGACACCCCGGACGAGATGTCCCCGTTCGCCCCGCGCGTCATCTCGGTTCAGGTTCCGGTCGACAAGATCGGCGAGGTCATCGGCCCGAAGGGCAAGATGATCAACCAGATCCAGGCCGAGACGGGCGCCGACATCTCGATCGAGGACGACGGCACCGTCTACATCGGCGCCACCGACGGCCCGTCGGCCGAGGCTGCGCGTCAGATGATCAACGCGATCGCCAACCCGCACATGCCAGAGATCGGTGAGCGCTTCGTCGGTACCGTCGTGAAGACGACGACCTTCGGTGCGTTCGTCTCGCTCAGCCCGGGTCGCGACGGTCTGCTGCACATCTCGCAGATCCGCCGACTCGTCGGTGGCAAGCGGGTGGAGAACGTCGAGGACGTCGTCACGATCGGCCAGAAGATCCAGGTCGAGATTGCCGAGGTCGACCCGCGCGGCAAGGTCTCGCTGCACGCCGTGGTCGCCGATGGTGCCGACGGCGCCCCGGCCGCTACCGACGCGTCCGCAGCGGGTGTCGACGCCTGACGTGCCGCTAGAGCTCCCGCTGAGCGCATCCGGTTCACCGGAGAGCTCGACCGCCGCCGGGCAGGAAGGCGACGCCCTCGTGCGTCGTACCGTCCTGCCCGGCGGTGTTCGGGTGCTCAGCGAGAGCATGCCCGGCCTGCGCTCGGCGACGCTCGGGGCATGGGTCGGCGTCGGCTCGCGTGACGAGAGCGACGGGCACCACGGTTCGACCCATTTCCTCGAGCACCTGCTGTTCAAGGGCACCGCGAGCCGCAGCGCGATGGACATCGCCGAAGCCTTCGACGCGGTCGGCGGCGAGGCGAACGCCGCGACGGCCAAGGAGAACACCTGCTACTACGCCCGGGTGCTCGACACCGACGTCTCGATGGCGCTCGACGTCATCACGGACATGGTCACGGGACCGCGGCTCGACGCCGACGAGCTCGAGACCGAGCGCGGGGTCATCCTCGAAGAGCTCGCGATGAACGACGACGACCCGTCCGACGTCGTGCACGAGCAGTTCGCCGCCGCCGTGCTCGGGGCGCACCCGCTCGGCCGACCGATCGGTGGGACTCCGGAGACCATCCGGGCGGTTCCGCGTTCCGCGGTCTGGGAGCACTACCGCGAGCACTACCGTCCCGACACCCTCGTGGTCACCGCCGCCGGCGGCGTCGACCACGACGCGCTGTGCGAGCAGGTCGTCACTGCACTGACGGTCGGCGGCTGGCAGCTCGACGCCGGCGTCGTGCCGGCGGAGCGCCGGGTCGAGGACCTGCTGGACGCGGTGCCGACCGGGGGGACCGAGCTCACGATCAGGCGTCCGACCGAGCAGGCGAACGTCATCGTCGGCTGCCCTGGCCTCACCGCCACCGACGACCGGCGCTTCGCGCTCTCCGTGCTGAGCGCTGTGCTCGGTGGCGGGACGTCGTCGCGGCTCTTCCAGGAGATCCGGGAGAAGCGCGGGCTCGCGTACTCGGTGTACTCCTTCGCCTCGGGTCACTCCGATACCGGGATCTTCGGTCTCTACGCCGGTTGCGCACCGGCCCGGCTCGACGAGGTGGTCGCGCTGATGTCGGACGAGTGGGCGCACCTCGCCGCGGACGGCATCACGGACGCGGAGCTCGAGCGCAGCATCGGCCAGCTCTGCGGCTCGCTGGTGCTGGGTCTCGAGGACTCCGGCTCACGGATGAGCCGGCTCGGCAAGGCCGAACTGGTGCACGGCGAGCTGCTCAGCCTGACCGAGTACCTGGAACGCATCCGCGCGGTGACCGCGGACCAGGTCCAGACGCTCGCGGCGGACCTCGCGAACCGCCCACGTTCCCAGGTGCGCGTCGGCCCTTTCGACCGCTGAGCACCCCGCCGCCGAACGGCCGTGGCGCGACTGGTTCGCCGGCCGGACGCTGTCGCGCCACGCCTGCTGGTGGCTTTCCCCGGGACTAGGTGTCGAGCTCGTACTGCCAGGGATCGCCCTCGGAAGCCCTCGACCGGGTGCCATCCGGCCGGATCGGCTCGCGCCGGGCCAGGAATGCGCCGACCGTGCTCGAGATGGACACCAGGACCAGGATGAAGTTCCCGAGGCCGCCGTCGATGAGTGCACCGAGGTTGAGCGCGAGTGCCGCGAAGAACAGCATGA
>Ga0209539_1002193_pt1 | contig 10300 bp, 8 predicted proteins | sample BarGraNGADG00312_2_FD_184499 | JGI IMG/M metagenome (GOLD analysis project Ga0209539, IMG submission 184499) | Arctic peat soil microbial communities from Barrow, Alaska - Barrow Graham LP Ref core NGADG0011-312 (SPAdes) (version 2) | ecosystem: Environmental > Terrestrial > Soil > Wetlands >... | reverse complement strand
GCGCACGAGATAAATGGCGCCAAGCCAGAGGCAGGACAGGGCAACCATCAGTAACACGAATAACAACGTCCGGTACGTGGCGGGCAGGTGCCTGAGGCCCAGCAACTTCGAGGGCCAGGTCAGGGGGCCGCCGTACTTCGTGCCTTTCACGTCATAGATCAGTGCCCAGTTGGGGATCAGCGCCACCGAGACAAGCAAATAGTAGCAAAGGCCGCTCATCACCCCGAACAGTCCCAGCATCAACAGCCTTGTACGAGGGCTCATGGAAACGTGGTTTGCAGCTTCAACTATCTTGTCTTGTTCTTCTTTGATAAAGCACTCCCCATTGTTCACACCAAGCAATACGGGGCTGTGCCGTTGCACATCGCTGAATTATCAATAACGCCACACTTGCAGCACTTCGTCAAACGCGTTACGGGTCTTACTTCTGAGCGTGGAGTTGTACCGCACCCGGTTCCCGGGACACCAGTTGCGGCCCATGCCGCCTCCCTGACCGGTATTCTCCATATGCCTCCTCCAACCGCGTGAAATTAACACGACGCTGGAGAAGGCATATGAGAAATATCAGTTAGAGAGGATCTCAGGGATTCTGACAGGATTTCTAGAATGATACTACGGTTGTCTTTTCACCCAATTTTGCCTTTCTCTAGGCGAAATGTAAAAGATGAGCTATCTATTTTTTCTTATCCTGCTGTTCGCATATCGAATCGCCTCGGCATCCTAAATGAACCCGCTGCTCCTGACGTAGTGGAGTGCAATAATATAGGTAAGGATGAGAGCTGTGATTCGAGTAGCCTGGCGACGAGGCATATTACTATTCAGAGGAGACGGTAACTCTTGGCTTCGATTGATAGGAAACAAGTTTGGAATAAGACAACGGGAAAGCTAACTACCCGGTATTACATCCGGTATTACGATGGGACAGGTGCGAACAGGAAGCGCAAGACTCTTCCAGGTGGGTTCACAAGGAAGCACGACGCCGAAGTAGCACTGGGGCGGATGCTGGCGGAGCAGGCAGCCGGGACGTTCGGTCAACCCGACCAAGAATTCTTGTTCAGTGAGGTCAGCGAGAAATGGCTTGCAAAGGTCGAGCCTGAAATCGGTATCCGAACTTTCAAAGACTACCAACAGGTCGTGAACAACCACCTCCTCCCCCGCTTTGGCGACCGGCGAGTTCGGGAAATCAAGTCTGGTGAGATAGAGGAATTCCGAAGCGAAACACTGAAGGAAGTCTCCCCGCGAACCACAAATAAAATCCTCCGAATCCTCAAAATGCTTTTCTCATACGCCGAACAGAATAAGTACATGCAGGAGAATCCAACCCGTTACGTTGCTAGCGTGCGGCAGGAAAAGCAGGAGATGGATTATCTCGGACGGATTGAACCCGACGAGATTGAGCGACTCCTTGGAGCCTCCTCCCCTACTTTTAGACCTCTGTTCTACACCGCCATATGGACTGGGGCTCGAGAGGGAGAACTGTTGGCACTGAAATGGGAGAATTTAGACTTCGACCAGAAACGTATTAATATTCGGCAGACCTACGATTCATATGGCTACCGGGAGCCGAAATCAAGGGCGGGAAAACGTTCGATAGTAATGAGCCCAAGCCTCGCGGAAGTCCTAGCCAACCATAAGGCTACTCTCAAGAATAACGGAAACGCCGACCACGTCTTCCAGAATACCAAAGGCGGACCTCTCAACCATGCCAATGTGATTAGCAGGGAGTTCCACCCTGCCCTTGAACGAGCCGGTATCAGACGAATCAGGTTCCACGACCTGCGACACACTTATGGTGCGCTCACTGCTAGTATGGGAGCCCCACCGAAGTTTGTACAAACCCAAATGGGACACGCTTCTCTAACTGTCACTCTCGATACATACGGACATTTTATGCCGTCTTCGTATGTGGAATTCGGCTTGAAGTTTGATGATTTCGTCCACAAGAAGTAGCCTTTTGACCCTGTCGACCCCGTTCCAATCGCTCAGGTCATTCCGATTGTGGACGAACTATAGACGAAGTATCAGGTCGGCAGCGAGATGATTGATTTGCTTCTGAAGTCCAATATATGGCTTTAAACTAAGGCTTAACGTTGGTGGGCCCAGCTGGACTCGAACCAGCGACACGCGGATTATGAGTCCGCTGCTCTGCCAACTGAGCTATGGGCCCGGCGAAACGCGTACCTGTGTATTATAGAGAACCTGTCTGACGAGGTGTAGAGCAAAACCGATGAGGTGAGATCGTTGCCGCGCGAGTGATCCAGTCTTTGATTACCGCGGTATCTCGAAGTGGAAGGTCGAGCCTTTGCCTTCCTCGCTCTCTAGCCAGATGCGCCCGCCGTGCGCGTCCACCAGGCCCTTGCTCAGCGCCAGCCCTAACCCTGAGCCGCGGTCATCCGTGCTGGTGTTCAGATGGGCCCGCGAGAACTTCTTGAAGACCTCGTCCACGTACTCTGACGGAATGCCCCTGCCTGTGTCCGAGACAGTGAACACGATCGCTTTCGGGCCGGCCTCCACCTCGACGGTGATGCGTCCGCTGTCCGTGTACTTGATGGCGTTCGAGACGAGGTTCTCGAGAACGCGCCTGACCACCTGCCGGTCCACCTCCGCGTTGAAATCGTCACCTTTGAACGACACCTCGACCGCGATCCCTTTCTCGGCTGCCAGCGTGGTGAACACGCGGACAGTATCGTTGACGAGCTCCTCCAGGTCGACCGTCTTGCGATCCACGGTGATGTCGCCGGCTTCGATCCGCGTCATGTCCAGCAGGTTTGTGACCAGGTCGACGAGCCGGCGGCTCCCGGACTTGGCGATCTCGAGGAGCTTCTTCCCTTGCTCGGGGAGATCCACGCCGAAATTGTTGTCCATCACCTGCACCGCCGTACTGACAGCGGTGACCGGGCCGCGCAGGTCGTGAGACGCCGACTCGATGAACTCCGATTTCATCCTGTCCGCCTCGACCAGCTCCGTGTTCAGGCGCACCATCGACTCGTTCATCTCGCGTTGCATCGCCGCGCGCCTGTCCTTGCCGTACTGCCAAATGATCCACTGCATGAGGACGAGTGCGAACAGGACGCAGGCCAGGATGTCGTACAGGATGCCAATTTTGGTGATCTGGTTGAAGGATGATAGGGCCTTGTCTACGCTCACATCAGTGCCCAGCACGGCAACCGGCTTTCCGGCGGAGTTCAGCACGTAGGCATTGGCGCTGATCCACGTCCCCCACCGGTCGGTTACCGGCCCCATCACCCAGGGGTCGGCTACCGTCTTGCAAGTAAAGGGATAGAATTCCGCGGGCTTGGCCTCGCCGTAGAGCTGCCCGGGAGGAGAGTAATCGTGGGACTTGTTTCCCTCTGCGTCTACGAGGAACACCATCTTGCCGTCGATCGGTCGCATCAGGTATACGAACCGAATCCGCGTGTCCGAGTTCTTGATCCGCCTGAGCTGCTCCTGGACGCTGTTAAACACGACTGTGCCGGTATCGGATCGTCGCTCTCTTCAGGCTCATCTCCTAACCCTTTCGGGAGATCCTGTCAGTCGAAGAAAGTCATCAGACGCGCGGGCTCGAAAGGCACAGCAGCGGTCTAGCCCGGCTCTCCCGGCTTGGGGGAAACCTGGTAGCGCGGGACCTCGAAGAAGAACGTGGTGCCCTTGCCTTCCTCGCTGTCGAACCAGATCCGCCCGCCGAGCATCTCGATCATGTTCTTGCTCAGGGCCAGCCCCATGCCCGCGCCGTGCGTGCCCTTTTCGGAGGGCCTGTCGACCCTCGAGAAACGCTTGAACATCTCATCCTTGAACGACTCCGGGATGCCGGCTCCCGTGTCCTGGATCGAGAAGCACAGCTTATCACCGGGGGCCTTCAGCTCGACCACGACTCCGCCGAAGTCGGTGAACTTGATCGCGTTCGAGACGAGGTTCTCGAGCACCCTCAAGACGGTCTGCGGGTCGATGACAGAGTCGACCGGCTCGGTCGGGACTTTGGACGTGAGCCCGATCTGTTTCTTTTTCGCGAGGGGATCGAACAGCTGAACGGTCTTTGTTACGAGCTCGGCGGCATCCGCCTTGATCGGGCGCACTACGAAATCACCGGCATCGATCCGCGTCATGTCGAGCAGGTTGTCCACCAGGTCGACCAGACGGTCACTCCCGTTGCTGGCTATCCGGATGAGGGTCTTCTCGTCATCTGAGAGCTTGTCGTTCGCGCTCCGGTCGAGCGTCTGTACGGCTATGTTCACTGCGTTGACGGGGCTCCTCAGCTCGTGTGACGCTAGCTGGATAAAATCGGACTTCACCCGGTCGGCCTTCACCAGCTCCTCGTTCAGGTGTTTGGTGGACACCTCCATCTCGAGTCGGAGCACCTCGCGCATGTCCTTGTTCGAACGCCAGAAGACGTACTGCATCGCGGCCAACCCCAGCAAAGCCACCGCGAGGATGTCGAAGATAATGCCCAACCTTCGGACCTGGTTAAACGAACCCAGCGCGCTGGCGATGTCCGCGTCCGTTCCAAGCATCGCCACGGGCTTTCCACTGCGGTCGATGATGTAGGCGGAGGCGCTGAGCCACGTGCCCCACCTGTCACGCACCGGGTCCTCCATGGTCGTATCAGGCTTGGCCTTACCGAGGAAGACATTGAAGTCGCTCGACCTTGCCTCGTCGTAGACCTGCCCCGGCGGGGAGTAGTCGGGCGATGAGGGATCTTCCGCGTCCACAAGGAAGACCATCTTGTCCCCCTGCGGGCGCATCAAGTATACGAACCGCACGCCCGCGTCGGACTGCTTGATCCGGACGAGCTCCGCCCTGAGTTTCTCGAACGCGGGGGAGCTGGTGTCTTGAGCACTTCCCTTCAAAGCCTCGACGTCACGGTAATCGATCGAAGCGGCCGCGGTCGTCGCCTGAACCACTCGTTGCTTGAAGTAATTGTCCCTCTGTGTGTTCGCGACTTTGAATGTGATCAAGATGCCGGCAACGCCCACGGCCGCGATTATCACGGACGCGACTACGATCCTTATGGTCGTCGCTTTTCTTGTGCTCATCTCAAACTCCCCCGACCGGGACACGCCGCCGGGCCGCTCGCGGCTGAAGTCGCCTCTGCACTTACATACTCTATCGGCCTCGACAACAAACATTTGAACCGGGAGCGAAGAGCAGCGGCCGAGGCGCTCTCCCCTTGGTCCGCTTCAGTGTAATAGACGATGAGCTTTCCGATTCGGTTACACGCGGCACAACAGGTGCCCCCGCCTTCATCGCGCATGACAGCCATGGGTATAGAATCGGGCCATGAATAGGATAGCGATCATCGAAAACGGACCCAGCCTGCGCTCTTACTTCGGGCACATGCTCGAGCAGGCGGGTGTCGAGCACGTGACGGCGCGCATGTGGCGGGGGGCCCGCATACCCGACGATTGCGACGCCTTCATCATGACGGGCGACTTTCACGACCTCACCCATGGCCTCGAGGACTACCACCGAAGCGAGCTCGATTTCCTGGGCGCGCTGCGCGGAAGGAAGCTGTTCGCATCCTGTTTCTCTCATCAACTGGTGGCGCTGGCGCACGGCGGTAAGATCGAGCGCCGGGACAACCGCCTTCTGCGCTGGGAGACAGTCAGGCTGGTGGCGGAGCACCCCGCCTTGAAACGCTTGAGCAATTTTGATGCGGTCTGCTTGAACATTGAAGAGGTTGTTATTGTCCCGGACGCGGCGGAGCTCATCGGTGCCAGCAGCGGCTGCGGCTGCCAGGTCCTGTCGTACAGCGACAATATCCTGACATGCCAGGGCCATCCGGAGATGGCGATGCGCCGTGGACAGGGGATGGTTAACGCGCTTGCTCTGTGGCTCGCCCGCGGCCCCGGAGCGGAATACAGAGAGTATCGCGCCTCGCGCCCCGAACCGCTGCCCTCTCAAAGCGATTTCATGACCAGCGTCATCCGCTGGCTTTCGACTTGACTTTTTGGGGTCAGGTCTTTTTCTTAAGTCTTGAAGATGCATGCGAGGGGTCAAACGACTTTGGTGCTTGCATGGTGGTCTGCCGGGCCGTGTCTTCGCAGAAGAGCCAGAGTATCACCGCGGCGATGGCGGCCATCGCTGCGCCGAAGATGAACGCTGCCGTCGGCCCGTTCGTCGTCGAGCTTGCCCATATGACGCCGAAGATGACGCTTGCCAGCAGCTTGAAGACTCCGTCCGTCGCGTGGTACAGCCCGAACGCCGTCCCCTTCACGTCCGGGGGCGCCAGGTCCGCCACGTACGCGCTCAGGCAGCCCTGGGTCAACCCGTAGAATACTCCGTATGCTGCGAACAGAAGCCAGATGTAGACCAACCTGTGCGCGAACCCGAACCCGACATAGATAAGCGCGTATAGTGGCAGCCCCAGCAGCAAGGTCTTCTTTCTGCCGATGCGGTCGGAGAGCATCCCTCCAGGCGTCGCAAGGACGCTGTAGACGATGTTGAAGACCATCCAGACCAGCGGTATGAGGTAGGCTTTCGTTCCCAGATTCTGAGCACGCAGCAGGAGGAACGCGTCGCTCGAGTTGCCGAGTGCGAAGATAGCCACAACGACGAGGAGCATCTTGTAGTGGCGGCTGAACCCGGCGAGCTTCAAGCCCGGAAACTTCGCCTGGGCGCTGAAGGGGGACTCCCGCAGCGCGAACACGATGAGCACGATCGCCACGAGCCCCGGTATGAACGCGGCCAGGAAGACCCACCGATAAGCGCTGTTTCCCTGCCCGCGAAGCAGCCACATCATCAGGAATGCGATCGCCGGGCCGATGACCGCTCCCAGGGTGTCCATGCCCCGATGGAAGCCGTACGCCTTGCCCCGTCTCTCCGGGTCCGTCGTATCGGCGATCATGGCGTCGCGCGGCGCCGTCCTTATTCCTTTGCCGACCCTGTCCACGAACCTCACGACCAGCACCTGCCACACGGCGTCGGACGCCGCAAAAAACGGCTTCGTCAGTGCGGACAGGCCGTAACCCGCCAGTATGAGAGCTTTCCTCTTCTCGAGCTTGTCGGATATATAGCCCGAAAAACCCTTGAGAATGCTGGCGGTTCCCTCTGCGAGCCCTTCGATAACTCCGAGAAACACCGCGCTCGCCCCAAGCACGCTTGTGAGGAAGATGGGCAACAGCGGGTAGATCATCTCGGAGGACATGTCCGTGAACAGGCTCACTAGCCCGAGGGTCTTTACGGTACGGCCCAGCTTGCCCGGCTTCGAGGTGTCCTCGAACGGCTCCGCGGTCTCGCTCTCTTCTGCTTCATCCACATGGTCCGAATCGGTCAACCTGAGTCTCCGGGGTTCTGACAGCACATCCGTTCGCAAACCCTAGTCCGGGGCATCGAGGCTGTCAACTTCGGCCACCCTGTCCGCTGGCATTGAATCTGCCGCCGCATCGGGGTTAGAGTAGTACGGTACCTTTAATAGCTGCCTGAGGATTGTTGAAAGGAGTCCCGTGGCATCAATTCCCGGAAGCTGGTGTCCTATCCGGCAACCACAGATACCAGGCGCGAGAGTCCCCTGCGAGGACAGTTGCGCGCTCTACATATCGTCTTCAAAGCTGCCTCCCACACACAGCTGCGCCGTGGCCGCTATCGGCGTCTACGCACTGCAGCGGATCGTCGTGCCCAAGCAAGTGCCCCCGCAGGACCAGGGCGGAGGACAACCACCTCAGATTAAGCCGGAGTGACATGGTCAGAATGGCTAAGAACCGCAAAGGGACCGACCGCGATGCCGGAAAAGCAGAGGCTGGCTATCTGGCGGAGGACAATTACAAAGCGCGCCTGACGAAAGGTCTCCTCGGTGTCGATCTTGGAGAAGGATACATCGTGGAAGTGGTCAACTTCCTCACGAAGAGGGTATTGCGCCGGGAGCTCTTCGAGAGCTCGGAAGTGGCGCGCCAGGAGCTCGACCGGGTCCGCTCGGACATCGAGTCCATGACCACGGACGAGTTCAGGCGAAAGTACCTTCAGCCGCCAGGCTAGCTCTCAGACCTCGAGGTCCTTTGCCTGGCCCATCACGTCTTCCATCACCATCTGGCTGACCGCCAAAGCGCTCTCAGCCGCCATCTCGGTGCCTATGCCGCGACCGCCGGCGTCCGCGCCCACGACATACAGGCCGCCTAGAGGCATCCTCGGGTCCGGACGGTCGTTCCCTACCTGGCGATAGTCCTGCGAGATGCCTATCACTTCACCCAGGTGACGTCCCGAGATGCTGGAAGTGTACTCGACGTCGGTGCGCAGCTTCCAGACGACGTGGTCCTCGATGCCGGGGTGCAGCATCTGCATTGTGGCCTCGATGCGGTCCAGGATCTGCTGGTTGAGTTCTTTCTGCTTCGGGTCGGCGGAAAGCACCGCTCCCGCCAGTACCAGCTGGCAGCCTTCCGGAGCCAGCCCCGGATCGGGAATGGAGGGCACGGGGTACATGATGCCGACGTATTTCTCGAGAGCTTCCCGGTCGTTGATGTCAGGTATCCAGAGCGTCATAGGGTACGGGACTACCTCCGTGTCCAGGGCGTATTTCACGCTAACGGCGCCATATGACGAGCGGAGCTTCATGACCTTCTCGAAGTAGTCCACCGGAAGATGGTCCGCGATCATTTTCGCCGTCGGCTGGAGCCCCATGTTGGACACGACGATGTCGGCTTCGATGCGGCCCTTCGCCTCGACCCCGACTACCCTCCCGTTCTCGAGGAGGATCTTCTCGACCGGCCGGCTGTACTCGATACTGCCACCGAGACGCTCCAGCGCAGCGAGGTACGTTTTCGCGATCGAGCCCATTCCGCCCTTCGGATAAGACAGCGACGCGTTCTGCGCCATCCCCGCGAAACAGTAGATGAACTCGCCGGTGGAGCCTGTGAAATAGGTCACGACGATCAGCATCCCGCAGGTCGCGTTGATCATCTGGTGGAACTGGAAGTCGTCGGTGAACTGGCTCACGTAGTCCTTGAGCGGCATCTTGTCGAGGACCTCCATCTCGGAGGCCGGCTTCATGGTGGAAAGCTCCTTGAAGCAGACATAGCAGTCGTCCCTGTTCTCCGGGAGCACGCCGATGCCTTCGATTATTTTGCGGATGGACTCGTCGGACGCGAAGTCGAGCGGGTAGTTGGCGACCTTGTTGCCGAGGCAGATGCGGTTGCCCCCGACCAGCGCCCACTCGAGGCCGGCGTCGACCTTTCGCGAGATGTCGCCGAGGGGCCCCTTGTCGCCACTGCCCACGGCGTGCACGCCCGTGTCGTAGACAAAGCCGTCGCGCTCGAAGCTCGCCGCTTTCCCGCCGGGAAAATCGTTGCGCTCGAGGAGCGTGACCTCAAAGCCTTCCAGGGCCAGGAGCGCGGCGCAGGCCGCTCCTCCAACCCCGCTGCCGATCACAACAACCTTGCTCTCACCTGCCGCCATCCGAGTCTCCTTCCCGTTGACCTGCATAATGTACCAAATCGCACGCCTTTAGTCTCCATGGTGTCGCCGCTGTCGCGGCAATGCGGTCCGCCGTAGTGAGCCAGGGGCCCGGTGAGTTACAATTAGCCTCGATCAGAGCATCCGGCGACAGAGCACGGGGACATGATGGAAGAGAAGAGTTCCGGCTCACCCTCCAGGTGGAGCCGCCTGAAATCCCAGAGAGCGAACCTGGCCCTCTTCACGATCGGCCTGGTCCTGATCGTCCTTTCACCCATATGGCGTTTTACGATCGCCCCCGCCGTGAGGATAGTTGCGACCGACCAGGACCGCATAAGTTTCTACAGCGGCACGCTGGCCGACTACGTCCGCGCGCCCGGGCAGCCGCCAGTCGGTGCGCAGCCTGCGAAGCGAGCTATTACAGTCCAGATGAGGTACTCCAACCCCCTCGGAAGGTCGACTTCGACCATAGCCCTTCTGCAAGGCGACAACGCCCTTATCGACGCCGTCACACGGGTGCACCTGTCCGACGTCAGACACTTTTACGCGATCGACCGCCAGACCGCGCTCCAGGTTCCGGATCACGGCTCCGACGTGAACCGCGCCGGCACCTACTACTTCATCTTTCCATTCAATACGCCAAGGACCGACCTGCCGGTCTGGGACAACCTGAGCGAGACGACACGCAAGTCCACCTACGTGCAGCAGGAGACCTTGAGCAGTATAAAGACGTACCTGCTCTCGATGCGGTACGCGGGACAGCCGGTGCCCGCTCCTCCGGACTTCCCCTCGCAGGTGACCGGGGCGCAGCTCAAAGCGATCGCGCCTCCGTCGGTGCCTGCCATAGGAGACACTGATACCGTCAGGATCGCGTACAAGGGGAACCTCACGCTGGACTTCGTTGTCGAGCCGATATCCGGCA
>Ga0209539_1002192_pt1 | contig 10301 bp, 6 predicted proteins | sample BarGraNGADG00312_2_FD_184499 | JGI IMG/M metagenome (GOLD analysis project Ga0209539, IMG submission 184499) | Arctic peat soil microbial communities from Barrow, Alaska - Barrow Graham LP Ref core NGADG0011-312 (SPAdes) (version 2) | ecosystem: Environmental > Terrestrial > Soil > Wetlands >... | reverse complement strand
GCAGGACGCCCTGTCCGAAGTAAAGAAAGCTAAAGAGACGCTCTCCGGGGTCAATTCCCTGAGCGTCAGCAGCGACATGAAGCACTACGTGAACATGAAGCTCGACGCGATCGGCGAGCAGGAGCAGTTGTTGACCAGCGAACTTCAAGCCATGGACCTGAGGCTCGAAGCAATCAAGGACCAGAAGGACGGAGCGGCGCTCGATACGGTGCTGGCCGTCGAGAAGAGGATCAGCGAGCTCGAGCAGGAGTCGATGCAGCACGCCAGGAACGCAAGCGAGCTGAACAAGGAAGCAAGCACTTTCTACCAGGAGAAGAAGCTTGGGAAGTAAGTGGAACGAGTCCGGATTGAGCCGACCGCGCGCGCTGCGCACCGCCGCTTTCGTCATCGTGGCAGTGGCGGCCCTGCTGTTGCTGGCCCTGACCATCGGCTGCGGGCTGCAGACCGAGGAAGCGAACAAGGACCTGTCGAAGGCCAACGCCCACCAGCAGGAAGCCGAGGCCGTGATCGCGAGGCTCAAGGTCCTGCCGAACGACTGGCAGACCATATTCAACACACCCACCGCCACCGCCGCCCAGATCGCGAACGGCCGCCAGCTCGTGGCGGCGAGGGTCGCCGACCTCGACGTCCTGGACACGGCGCTCAAGAACTGGGGGCTCGACAACAGCGCGATCCGCAAGCTGAACGTCGAACAGAAGGTCAAGGACTATGTGTCCCTGAAGGCCGCTTCGATAAAGCAGTGGCAGCAGTACTCGGAGATGTACCTGCGGCCTCTGGTGAAAGCGTACGGCGGGTTGCTCGACGCGATCGCGCTGGGCAGGCCCGTCGAGCAGCAGGCCGCGGCGGACAGCATCAAGTCGATAGTGTCGGAGTCGCTTACGAAGCTCGAGGATTGCCGCAACGCCGAGAAACAGGCGGAGAGCTACTTCAAGGCGAACAAACTGGGCAAGTAGCCCGCCCGAGGATCAGGCAGTCGGCACCACGGTGACCGCCAGGTCGCCGTCCCCGGCGATGGACCAGTCGACGTCTGCTTTGCTTCCGGAGAGGAACTCGAACAGCGCGGCGATCGTCCCGACCAGCAGCAGCGGGATCGCCGGGTTCTCGATGCGAATCGAGTAGCCGCCACCCTCCTTCTCGTCCAGCGCGACGAGGTTTCCAAGACCCTGGAACGCCAGCCAGTTGCGTATGTCCTCGCGGCTGACTCTCTTCCAGCGCGGGTTCATGGCCTCGGCCGCGTGCATGCGCTGCGCCTCCACTATAGTCGCGGGTATCGTGTCGCCGAGCTCGCGCTCGAGCTCCTCCAGCACGACCTCCATGCCCATGGAGCCGAACACGGCGTAGCGGATGCCGGTCCCTTCCTGGGTGATGGTGCCTTTGTCGATGTCCCATGCGAACCGCGAGACCTCAAGGGGGGCCTTGCAGGTCGGGCACCTGTGATACTCGACGTCCCCGGGCTTCAGGGGCAGGGGCTGCGCGCGGAGTCGGTCTTCCAGGCCCGTGGAACCCTGCGCCTCGTAGTCCTTGATCCTGTAGGAGTTCGGCCCGATCTCCTCGTAGGAGATGGTGCCCTCGAGCTTGCGGATCGCCTGGAGCGCGCCCTTGAGGTCGCCGCAGAACAGGGGAAGTGAGTACGGGTCGGTTATCTCGCAGTACATGAAGGCGTCTTTCCAGCTGAACTCGGTGATCCTGATGTCGCCGTAGCCGAGCAGCCTGCCCTGCTCCACGATGGTCTTGATGACGCGCTTGATGCCGACGATCCGGGCCAGCTTCCCCTTGGCGCCCTTGATGAGGTTGCCGATATAGTCTTCCGTGGCGCGAGCCTTCGACTCGATCACGATCTTCTCGATCGGCACTCCGATGAGGTTCTCGATGTTGGAGAAGAGCGCGTCGATGCTGTCGCTGTCAAAGAAGATCATCCGGTGGCCGCGGTCCTGGCGCTGGACCATGGCCCCGTTCGGGTTCCAGATGTGACCTTTGCCGACTCTCGAGGGAACGCCGCAGGTCTTGCAGGCCTTGAGTTTCGCCATCTCACGCCCCGTTTCGGTGAAGTACCATTGCTCCGACTGACAAGTACACGGTCAAACTGATAAGTATTGGGAGCATATTATAAGGGCTGGAAGCATCGTGCAACTCGGCGGGGGCCGCGAGACGGACCGCGAGACGAATGACCCGATATTCCTGCGTTGCCCTACTTGCGCCGGGCAACGCCGCGCGTTAGTATTTTTCCTTGGCAGCAGTCGGCATCTTGGTTCATCGGCAACAGGGATAGACACCTTGGATTCTTCTAAGGGCGTCCGGCGCCACGACAACGAGCAGCTCTGCGAGATCATGATTTCCGCCTTCAGCCGCGCGTACCCCGACGTACCCACCGAGCGCATCCAGCACATGGCGCGCAACTTCGTGCAGGTGGTCAGCGGGATGATAGACATCGGCCGGCGGGTCGGCCGCGAAGGCAACGGGCACCTCAGCCACATGGACATCGCGAACAGCATGGTCTTCTGGTGCATCTCCAACACACGGCTCGAGGACTTCTGCGAAGGGTCCGGCCGCACGAGGCGCGCGGACTCGACCCCGGTCATCTCCGAGGAAGAGGCGCGGCTCCTGCAGCGCGAGTTCTCCGCGCGGGTGGCCGACTGGCTCGTCGGCGTCGAGGCGCTCAAGGGTGAGACCGACCTGTACGAGTCGTTCATCCGTGGCTCGCTTGCGCTGGGGGTCTCCGACTGGGAGAACAACCGCGCGGAGCTCGGGTACTGATCTCCCGGTGCACGCCTCACTCGCCAATCCCGACAGGAATCGGTTAGAATTACCTCGCTTTGTCGGCGGTCTTGAAGCACGAGCGGGGGGTCGAATGGGCAGGCGAGTCGGGATAATCGGGGTCGGCCAGACGCATCACGCGTCCAAGCGGCTGGACGCGTCGGGCGTGGAGCTCATAGCCGAGGCGGTCACGCGGGGACTCGACGATGCCAACCTCGCCAGGGACGACGTTGACGCGTTCGTCATCGGCAACATGGACCACTTCGAGAACATCAACTACGTGGACGCATGGGCCACGGACGGCCTCGGCTCTTACATGAAGCCCGTCTTCAAGCTCACGACCGGCGGCACGACCGGCAACACCGTCGCGGCCAGCGCCTACTACCATGTTGCCTCAGGGCTCTTTGACGTCGTCATGGCGGTCGGGTGGGAGAAGAACTCCGAGTCGGACACTACCGCCGCAATCGCGACATGCGGGCACCCGGTCCTCGAGCGCGACGCGTTCGCGGGAGCGATCGGTCCTTTTGCGACGGAGTATTCGATGTATATGGCCGCCTTCGGAGCGACCGAGGAAGACGCCGCCATCGTCGCGGCGCGGGACCGCAACAACGCGCTCAACAATCCCTACGCGCACAACCGGATGGCCGTCACCGTGGAGGACGTTCTGAACTCGCCGGTGCTGGCTCACCCGGTCAAGTTCCTCGATATGTGCCCACGCTCCGACGGGGCCTGCGCTGTCATCTTCGCCGAGGAGTCCATCGCGAAGAAGCTGTGCGACCGCCCGGCGTGGATGCACGCAAGCGTCGTCAGGCACGACTTCGTGCACCTGGGCGACCTGGAGTGGACCAGCCTTCACACGCTCGAGGAAGCGTCCGTCGAGGCATACAAGATCGCCGGCATCACCAACCCGGTTAAGGAATTTGACGTGGCGGAGCTCTATCTGCCGTGCTCGACCTGCGGAGTAAAGTGGATGGACTCCCTGTGGTTCTGCGACAGGGGACAGGCGCCCAGGCTCATCCGCAGCGGCGCGACGCACATGGACGGCATCATTCCGGTGAACCCCTCGGGTGGGGTCATCGCGACGAACCCCATCGGAGCCACCGCCATGATCCGCGTAGGAGAAGCCGCGTGGCAGGTAATGGGCCGAGCGGGAGACCGGCAGATCGAGAACGTCAAGAAGGCACTCTGCACCGGGTACGGCGGCTGCGGCTGGTCCAACGTCATGATTCTCGGGACCGACCTGCCTTGAGGCACGCACGCCGCGTCTGGTAGGTTTGAGACGCGCGGCCAAGAATGAATCAATCAATGCTGTACCATTATGCGTGGCGGCGGTTGTACTTTTGAGAAAGGGTTGAGGGCTATGGAAAGCTCGCAGGAGACGAAGGTAAAGAGCAGACCGAAGAGGGACCCACGCGAAGGGCGCTCGTACGCGAACGGGAACCCGCGCTTCGACAGGATGGTCTCCTCCATCATCCCCAGGAGCTGGCGGGAGGGCATCTTCTACGGCGCCTGGTCCACTTCCGAGTTCGTGAAGTGGGGGTACTTCGCGGTCGCGCTGCACGTGCAGGTCCTGGTCGGCATCTTCTACCCGAGCTTCGCGAGCAGGATATCCGGGTCGATCGGCGGGTTTGCGCTGGAGTTCGGCACGTCCCTGGTGATCGCCGCCGCGTTCGCCTACATCATGATCGGCGGCCACCAGAGCATGCACGCGTTAGAAGCCGCCAAGACTTACAACCTCGAGCGCACGGTCCAGGAGACCATCGGCGCAAAGTTCGTCGAAAAGCGCTCGGACGGCACGGTGAAGCTCAGGACCGGCAGTCTCAGTTTCTGGACGGAGCTCGCCAAGATGTTCTTCATCGCGCCCACCGGCAAGTATCCGACCACTATCCGCGAAGGCTTGAACTTCAGGCTGAACGGCACCCCGGCGCTCAACGTTTCGGCCGCCGGCCCGCGCTTCGACCTGTACATGGCTTACATCTTCGGCATCTCGGGCCTCGTGCTTTTCGGCATCTCGATCGGCCTGGGGCGCAACAGCACTCCCGAGGCCATGGCGCTCCTGACGCCCAAGATCCTCGCGCTGGGCGTCATCGCCTACCTCGGGCGTCACCAGGACGCCAACGCCCTGTACCGCTTCCGCGAGAAGAAGAAGATCGAGGCCAAGCTGGCCGCCCAGGCCGCCGCCGGCACCATGCCGGTGGACGCGGGCAAGGACGAGATCGACAAGCGCACGAAGTCCAACTTCGACAGGCTCATCGGCGAGGTCCGCAACTTCGCTGTGTACGGTGGGACCGACCCGAGGTTCAAGGACATGGCCGTCTACCTGCCCGAGGGCGCGCACAACGCCATCCAGGGGGGCAAGCACACCGAGTACATCGATACTGAAGGCAACAAGGGCAACACGTCACCCGACCTCGTGGCGCAGGAGAAGTGGATAGTCCTCTTCCCCAAGACGGGCGAGGACGTGCCGGTCGCCGACAGGGGCTTCTTCGGAACCTTGAAGGTGCTCCCCAAGCTGCAGACGCAGGTGGTCGCGGAGATCCTCTCACGCGAGGGCGTGTCGGGCGGCGGCCGCGAGAACGAGGGCGGCTGCTCCTTCAACGGCTACGGCGGAGGAGACGAGGCTGCGATCGCCCTGCTGATGGAAGCAGCCGCGAAGGCGGGCGTCGAGGAAGGCTACAACTACGGCGACAACATGTTCCTCGGCATCGACAACGCCGCCGACTCCGACGACATGTTCGACGCCGAGGCCCACCTGTACACGTGGCAGGGCCAGAAGATGAGCGGCGACGAGCTCGTGGACAGGTACGTCGATCTCTTCTACAAGTGGGGGCACCAGCTGGTCTTCGAGGACCCGTTCGCCGCCGCCCCGAGCCAGTGGCAGTTCTGGCAGAAGCTGAACGAGCGCCTCGGCGACCAGCTCCTCATCGTCGGTGACGACGTCATCGTCACCAACCCGACGATCGCATACAACGCCCTGAAGGAGGGCGTGTGCAACGCGGGGCTCGTGAAGCTCAACCAGGTCGGGACCTTCTCACAGGCCTGGATGTACATGGAAGTCTTCCACAGCGCCGGCAAGAACACCGTCATCTCGCACAGGTCCACCCAGCCGGACACCGTCCCGGACCCGCTGGAGGTGACCGCGACGCTGGCGGCCTCGTACAAGCCACAGGGGCGTGTCGTGCTGGCCAAGCTCGGGGGCGTGTTCCTCGCCAACAGGGCCGGCCTCTACTACTACATGCAGAAAGGCGCGGAGGACTGGCGCACCGGCGCGTCCATAACACCGGGCGTCGGGGACGACGTGACGATTGACTCCATCCTCGCATATCCGTCCACGCTGGGGGCCGGCAAATACGGCCTTACCTCGGCGATGAGGCTCTCCAACGGCATCGAGATCATCTCGCCCATCCCGGGCGGCCTTTCGCGCGGCGAGAACGAGACGAGGCTAGTCGGCCCGGAGGAGGGCATCGGCATCGTCAACAACATCGTTGAGAAGCTCGGCTTGGTCGGCAAGCCCATAGGATCGATCGGCAACGTGTTCGAGATCGAGCGCATGCTCATGGCGATGGACATCGAGGAGGCCCGGAGGAAGGGCGTGCTTCCCGACTTCTCCGAGGACGCGTGGGACGCGTACGAGGAAGAGGCCGGCTTCAAGCGCATGCTCGGCGGCGACGTGACGCTGACGCTCGGGCAGCTCCTCATCAAGGCTGTCGCGCTTCGGGACGGCCTGCCGCCCTGGCTGGTCTACCGCCAGCACGGGATGAGGCTCAACGAGCAGATCAAGATGAGCTTCGAGAACTATCCCGAGGCCCGCAGGCTCTTCTACGAGCCGATATTCACAGGCAAGGTCGGCGAAGGCGCCTTCAACAAGTAAACCCGCCGGCAACACGCAAAACAGTACGCAAAACAGGGGTCTGACCCCTGTTTTGCGTTGTCCGGACAATGTCCATGAAACATCGCATCCACCGGCATAAGCGGTTCTGGTACCATGATGCCAAGATGTTGATAGGCCTGGGTGTCCGGCACCGAGGCCCGTTTGGCGTTACGGCATCGGTGGTCACATGGATGAAATAGCAGGGCAGATACTGAAGCGCGCTCTCCGCTGGGAGCGGACGAGCGACGTCGTCGACGCGGTTCGAAACGCGAAGGAGCCGCGCGTCTTCACGAGCGAGGCGCTCCTCCCGCTTCTGGCGTCCGCGGTCTACAAGATGGTGGGCGGCCCGCTGGTGGTGGCCTCATCCACCGAGGCGGCGGCCCTGGCAGCGGACATGAACTGTTTCATCCCCGGCGAGGTCTTCCACTTGCCGGGCGGCGGGCCGGGCGGCGACTGGCTGCGCCCGTATGACGAGGCGGTGGGCCAGAGACTCAAAGCCGCGCGCGCTCTGTCCGAGGGCAAGGTCGCGGTCGTCGGCGTGGAGGCGCTCCTCGGAGGCGTCCCGCAGGCGCTTTCCGAGCCGTGGCCGCTGCTCCTCAAGACCGGCGAGGACCTCGACCTCGAGCGCATCCTGAACCTGCTGGTGGACGGTGGGTACCAGCGGGAGTACACCGTCGACGGCTGGGGGAGGTTCGCCGTCCGCGGCGGCATCCTCGACGTCTTCCCCTCTACTTCGGACAGGCCGGTCCGCATCGAGCTCCTCGGCGACCGCATCGAGTCGATCAGGGAGTTCAACGTCGTCTCTCAGAGATCGGCGGGCCCGGTGGACAGCGTCGAGGTGTTCCCGGCCGCGGACAAGGCCCCCGCAGCCGGGCAACAGGGCCGGCCCGGCAAAAAGATCGAGGCGGTCAAAGGCTCGACCGTGCTCGCCGTGAACCCGTCGGTCATCGAGGCGCGCGCCGTGGAGTTCGCCACCGACGCGGGGCTCGAGCCCGTCACCGAGCCCGTGCTGCCGCAGTGGGGCAGAGTGGTCGCGGCCGAGACGATAGGCGGGACCATCCCGGGCGTGATCGAGTACCCGGGAGGTTCGGCCCGCGAGTTCCGCGGGGACCTGGACGCCGCCGTTGCGTCGTGGAACAAGCTCGGCTCTTCCGGCACGGACGTGTTCCTCCTGCTGGACGGGCGAGGCCAGGTAGAAAGGGCCCGCGAGCTCTGGCTTGAGTCGGGCAAAGGCCTCAAGGAGCCGCGCGCCGGGGTCGGGACTCTCAGGCGCGGGTTCGACATCCCGGAACTGAAGCTCGCACTGTTCACCTCGGCCGACCTGCTCGGGCGGCGCGAGAGGCCGAGGCCGCCGAGGAGGGTCTCGAGCGGGACGCCTGTCACGAGCTATGCGGAGCTCGAGGTCGATGGCTACGTCGTGCACGTCGACCAGGGCATCGGAGTCTACAAAGGCCTGACCTCCAAGGAAGTCATGGGCGTCACCCGTGAGTACCTGCTGCTCGAGTACGCCGACGGCGACAAGCTCTATGTGCCCACGGCGCAGCTCGACAAGGTGCAACGATACGTCGGGGTCGAGAACCCGAAGGTGCACCGGCTGCGCGCGCGGGAGTGGACGCGCTCGCGAAAGGCCGCCAGGCGTTCGGCGGAGAAGACGGCCCGGGAGCTGCTGCAGCTTTACATGGCGCGCAAGAGCAGGCTCGGGTTCGCTTTCTCGGCGGACGTCCTCTGGCAGCACGAGCTCGAGGAGTCCTTCCCCTACGAGGACACTCCCGACCAGGCGAGGGCTGTCCGCGAGGTAAAGGCCGACATGGAGTCCGAGGTCGCGATGGACCGGCTGATCTGCGGGGACGTCGGCTACGGCAAGACCGAGGTCGCCGTGCGCGCGGCGATGAAGGCGACGCTGGACTCCAAGCAGGTGGCCGTCCTGGTGCCCACGACCGTCCTCGCGCGGCAGCACTACGAAACCTTCCGCGAGCGCTTCGCGCCGTTCCCGGTGAAGGTGGAGATGCTCTCGAGGTTCGTGTCGCGCCGCGAGCAGGAAGCCGTGGTAGGCAGGATCAAGCGCGGCGAGGCCGACATCCTGATCGGCACTCACCGGATACTGCAGGAAGATGTCTCTTTCAAGGACCTGGGACTGCTCGTCGTCGACGAGGAGCAGAAGTTCGGGGTCATCCACAAGGAGCGCCTGCGCAGGCTGCAGCGCCACGTGGACACGCTCACCCTGACCGCGACGCCGATCCCCCGCACGCTGCAGATGTCGCTGTCCGGCGTGCGCGACATCAGCATCATAGACACGCCGCCGGAGGACCGGCACCCGGTGGCGACGTACGTCGGCGAGTACGACATGGAGCTGATCGGCCACGCGATCAACTACGAGCTCGCGCGCGACGGGCAGGTCTTCTTCGTGCACAACAGGGTGCAGAGCATCTCACGGGTCGCGGAGATGTTGAGGCGCGGCTTCCCCGGCGTCTCCATTGCGGTTGGGCACGGCCAGATGGACGAGGACGACCTCGAGCGCGTGATGCTCGAGTTCGCTGACGGGCTGCACGGCGTGCTCGTGTGCACCACCATCATCGAGTCCGGCCTGGACCTCCCGAACGTAAACACGCTGATAGTCGACCGCGCCGACAGGCTCGGGCTGTCCCAGATGTACCAGATCAGGGGCCGCGTGGGGCGCTCGGGCAAGAGGGCCTATGCCTACATGTTCTATCCACACCGCGAGGTGCTGACCGACACGGCCGTGGCGAGGCTCGCGACCATCAGCGAGATGACGCCGCTCGGGTCGGGGATGCGGGTCGCGCTCCGGGACCTCGAGATCCGCGGGGCCGGAAGCCTCCTGGGGGCCGAGCAGAGCGGGCAGATAGAGGCGGTGGGCTTCGAGCTCTACTGCGAGCTGTTAAAGGAGGCCGTCGAGATCCTGAAGGGCGAGGCACCGGAGCTGGCGCGCGAGGCCGTGGTCGAGCTGCCCGTGGACGCTTACATCCCCGAGGAGTACGTGTCAGACCAGGAGACGAGGGTCGAGGAGTACAGGAGGCTCATCGTCGCCGGACGCGCCGGGACGCTCGATGAGCTCGTCCTCGAGCTCGAGGACCGGTTCGGCGAGGCGCCGGCCCCGGTGAAGCAGATGATCCAGATCGAGCGTCTAAAGGTCACGGCGGCAAAGTCGGGGATCGAATCGGTCACCATGCGCGGCAACGAGCTCCAGCTCAAGTTCTTCGAGGGCGAGGAGAAGACCCTGGAGAAGGCCGCGCTGCTCGCCGAATCAGTCGAGATCGTGGGCCCCGAAGGAGCCTTCGCGGACGCCAGATCGAAGACTTTATACTTGAAGTTGAGGTTCGCAGAAGTAAACAACAGGCAAGAAGAGTTGCTAAAGTGGTTAATTTCAATTATTGATGATATAATTTGAAGCCGGGCGGTCGCCTGAAAGCGCCCGCTGCTCGAGGCACCCGTCTCGAGCCCCGGAGGGAGTGACGGCCCCCCAGATGTGGTACGGCATGCAGAACAAGCCGAGCAGAAGAAGATCACCCGAGGCGCACAGACTGGTCGCGGCCGTAGCGCTCGCCATGGTATGCGCGTTGGGGCTGGGCGTCCTCGCGGGGTGCTCCGGCGACATCTTCACGGTAAATAAACAGGGGATCACCAGGGCGCGATTCGAGGCCGAGGTGAACAGGAGGCT
>Ga0209539_1002191_pt1 | contig 10303 bp, 11 predicted proteins | sample BarGraNGADG00312_2_FD_184499 | JGI IMG/M metagenome (GOLD analysis project Ga0209539, IMG submission 184499) | Arctic peat soil microbial communities from Barrow, Alaska - Barrow Graham LP Ref core NGADG0011-312 (SPAdes) (version 2) | ecosystem: Environmental > Terrestrial > Soil > Wetlands >... | reverse complement strand
CTAAAGAAGGAGGATTCATTGGATTAGGCAAAACGAAAACCTTAGCTGGAAGTTTTCCCGATAGCTCATTCACGCAAATCGATATCACTGTAATAAAATCGATTCCTTTAAATTCAAAAAGTGCTAAGCTTATCTCTGAGCATCCCGCAAATTCATATCAGTTTATACGTGACAAAGACAAGAAAATTGAATCCATAGAGATAACAGATCCTGTTCAGTTCTGGAAAATTTCAAAGTATGCAGTTGTAGAGATAACTAAATAAACTAATAAAATATTCCGGGGATAACTATTTTCCGGATAATTAATTCGTTAACCCCGCAAGATCAGTGATCTGCGGGGTTTTCTATTTTAAAAGATTACGCCTGCCAGCAAGCAGGGAAGCAGATAGGACCATAGAGAAAATCGATGTCAGGCGATGGGCGCTAGGCGGCAGGGATCAAGACAAAAGACAAAAGTAAAAAGACAAAAGTCTAATTAGACAGAGAATATCAGAAATAAAGCGAATATTAAATAGATCAAGGTGTGAGGGCTAACCCCGAAATGGTGCCCTTTTCTTTGGTTACTTTCTTTTTATCAAGAAAAAGAAAGTAACATTAAACTCATCTATTTCAATTTAACTATCAGGTCTTTATACCTGGTATCATCCCTGATCTTCCCAAATACAGGATCGAACTCGACCGTTTTTCGTGAATTAAAACCATGGTTCATAGCTGCAGAAAGTGCATCAACCGATGCCTTTGATTTACCAGATCCGGCCAGGGACCTGGCAAGATTATAATAATTATTCGGGTTTTCGCTGTCCGACAATGTGCAGATCTCAAACATGAAGGCTGCCTGTGCATAAAACCTGTTCCTGTAATATGATGTCCCCTGCTCAGAGCAGAGGATAGAAATGAAATTCAGGACTCTTGATGCCATCTGGCTGTTTTCAGGACTACCTTTATCACGAAGCCTTATAAGTTCTCTGGTCTCATTTCTCCACCAGACTGATGCACTGTCGGGTAATGAACCTGAATTAACGATCTCACTCAGGTAGTTGAGATACTTATCTTTTCTCTCCTGTTCAGTTGCAGCCATTTTATTCCATTTGCGGATTGCCTTTTGATATTCAGCCGATTTTTCGGAATCAGTCAACAACTTTGTCATCCGCGAGGCAAAAGGAGTTCCCTGGAAGTCTCTGGCGGCATACCTCATGTACATTATTGCATCAACCTGGTTTCCGGCGGATAACTGCGAATCGATCAGATTTTGAGTTTTGTTTTCAACATATGAAAGAAATGTCCGATCGGCCGGTATTATTTTCCTGTTTATAGTTTGAAGAACAATCCATTCCACAGCTTCAGTGATCAAATCGGAACCGGGCCACTGATGCCCCCCTGGGAATGTCCTGAAATATGATATCACCCTGGTCCGGTTGTTGAAGAAGCCCGACAGGTCGTGCATTTCGGGATAATTCATGTCACGGGTACCGGCAAGGCCATAATATAAGAAGTCGGAATTCCCTGACGGAAGATAATTTCTGTCATTAGGTGTGCCTGCCCCACAACCTATAACACCGGAGATCATCTTTTCTTTTACAGCAAAGGCCATTGCAAAACGTGATCCTCCTGAAAAACCTGCAGCATAGATCCGACTCTGATCTACAGTGAATCGTTCTTCAACATCCCGAAGCATTGCAGCAGCGGCAACGAAGTTATCCTCCATCGGTCCATTGCGCGAATTGTTTGAACAGGCGAGGATGAATCCATATTTTCTGCCTGCCTCAATGAAAGTATTAACACCTGTTCTTCCTCTTGCCGCAGGATCAAAAATAAGGATGACCGGCCATCTCTTTTTATTGTCATATTGTGCAGGCCGATAAAGAGCATAACTCTGTCCAGTCTCATCACGGCATTGGACAGTATCGGTAATCTGATCTTTGTCAGACACCTGTGAGAACAGGAATGTTTGAGACGTGAAAGCCTGGAGGAAGAAGAAAAGGGTGAAAATCTTTTTAAAGGTGGTTCCCATTTTTATAAAGACAAAAGAAAAAAGACAAAAGATAAAAGTATAAAGACAAAAGTAATGTATTATGTATTATAGAAGAGAGGCGATGTGAAATGGCTCAGGGCTCAGGGGAAGAAAGGCGTAAGGGCTCAGTGGCGACAGGAGATTCATATTGAGGTTGAGGAATGAGGCATCAGGCGGCAGGCGCCAGGCATCAGGAATCAAGACAAAAGACAAAAGCCCGCCCGAACGACTGAATTGATTAACTAAATCTATATTAAGACATTTGTTCAGTCGGGCGGGTAAAAAGACAAAAGTCAATTTAGACAGATAATATCAGAAATAAAGCGAATATTAAATAGATCAAGGCGCGAGGGCAAACCCCGAAATGGTGCGAACTTCAGCAAAATCGGTAGAGCGAAAGGTATGTGTAGCGGGCGCCCGATTTTGTTGAAGTTGGCATTTCGGGCCTCCTTTTCTTTGGTTCGTTTCTTTTGGAGGAACAAAAGAAATGAACAAATAATCGTGGGCAAGCCGAAAAACAGGAGCCCCAAAATAATCTGCAGCCTTGATTTTTGCTCACAATTTTTATTATTTTTTAAAGGTGTTCGCGAGCTCGCCCTTCGGGCTCGGTTCTTTGGTTACTTTCTTTTTATCAAGAAAAAGAAAGTAACATGGATTTGCGGCGAGCAAAAAATGAACAAAATAAATTTCAAGACAAAGAAAGTAACAAATTAACAGGATCTGTAATCTGGACTACCTGTGCTTGGTCCAAACCATCTATATCTGTATTTCGCAATAATATCATAAACAGGATCTCTGATGAAACCCGGAACTACAATAAATACAAAGAATAAGGGCCATAAGCCATCGAGGCATTTCAAAATATGCAGTACTGCATTGGATTTGGTATAGATCTTTTCATCTTCGATTAACAATACCGATCCTTTATTTACATTTTTTTTGTTATACCGGTTTAAATATTCTGACGCCTTTCCCGATTCAAGAGGTATAAAACAGAATATTCTTTTGCTGTCATTTTTTGTAATAAATTTGACAACATTATTGCACAATTTGCAGGTACCGTCAAAAAGAATGATATACTTTTTCCCCTTTTTGTTATCTTCTGCAATCCGGCTATCCATAAATAGTAAAATTTATTGTTTATCAAATCCAGATGTAAAGATAGAAATTGTTTATCAGTGAGAGAACAGATAATTTCCGATTGCTTAGAAGTTCTACGAAATAATGGATTTTGGATTTTAAAAGGCCTCAGATAAGAGGAAAGTGTCGGGCGGCAGGCGTCAGGAATCAAGACAAAAGACAAAAGTAAAAAGATAAAAGTATACATATTCGGGCCGAGGATAACAGCCAGTTGGATTTCAAATGCCTTCAGAGATTTTTTGGAAATAGATTAGCATTTTGGAGGCTGCGAAGTGAGGGCGTTTAGTAAGCATTACTGTTTGAGGAGGACGAAGGACGACGAGTTGTAATGCGTGGGCAGCCGAGAAAATGTTAATCCCAAAAAAGATCTGAGGCCGCCCTTTTTTGGTTCGTTTTTTGGGCGAGCAAAAAATGAACAAAATAAATTTCAAGACCAAGAAAGTAAGATTATAGAGTTATAATTAGGTTAAGCAACTCCTGATTTGATTTACCGAGTTTAATACTCAGCAGTGCCAACATGGCATTCTCCTCTCCCACTTTGAAATCCAGATCTTTCTGAGAAAGATTCTGATACATTTTCAGGAGCTTTTCTTTCCTCGTTTTCCAGTATCCTCCTTTATTTGCTTTCATGACTTGTTGTAATTATGTTCTTTTATTGTTAAGACCTTTATTACAAAGACGCACCCTGGTGAGGAAATGTTGCAGAATTCAGAATAAAATCGGCAGGTGGTGGACAGGAACCGGTGTGTAGAGTGCGGTGCGTGGTTGTCATCCGTTGCGCCCTTTGACCTCCGAAGCCTTGGCGAAGGAGGTTTGCGCCTTTGCGCCTTTTACTTCCCCAACAGATTTCTTAATGCAGTAAAATCCATATCCTTTATAACATCCGTCATAACTTTTGCTGCAACAGGTTCATTATTATTACCTGTTACATTAACAACAATAAATTGAGGAGATGATCGTGGAAGTTTGCTGTTGAAATATCCCGGATTTGGTTTGATAAGAACCTTGCCGAACGCGTCGTCATTCGTTGTAAAGAGAAAATATAAATAATCATGAGTGTCCTGTTTTACAATAGCCGGCTGGTCAGATTCCCCGGATGGCATTTTCAACAGGGTTTCAATCTTCGCCAGTGCATTCTTAAATTCCTGTTCTGTTTTGGCTTTCAGGTTTTCTCTTGAACCTTCTATTGCTTTCGGCATTGCCAGTATCAACATATTTTTCTGTTTTTCCAGGAATTCTTTTTTGGTCACATATGCAAAGGGAAGTTTATTATCGCGGGTAATCAGCCACGTCCTGCTCTTACCTGTTACCCCCAAACCAAGACCAGCATCCTCTTCAAAAAAGAAATTCCCGTCCTTTTCGACCGGCATTTTTTTTATGCTGTAAAATCCCTCGCCGGGCAGATTATTTTCATCTGGTTTCTCATAAATTTTAGGATCAAATCTGTTCACGGAAATAGTTAAACTTGTTGATGTTTCATGATCTGTTTTAATGACATTGCCTTCGCAGAAATAGTGCATAAAATAAATGTTATAGTTGTAAAGATTAACCGGCACTTCTGCATCGGGTCTGTCATATGAGCCATTAAAATCAGCCTCAACTCCGGTTGGGGAGTATGTTGATTTTACCAGTAAATGTATTGCTGCCACAACTTTTCTCTCTCTGTCAAGGTCAGCTGGCGGGATGCCCGATACAGAGCCTTTCATACCCTCTTTCCATATACCTGGTTTTAGTGAAGCCGATGTCTGGGTACAGTCCTGGGAATATGCATTCAGTGAAGTATAAAGTGCCACAAGTAGTAAAACGTATTTCATAAGGCTGTTATTTATGGTTGAATTTCTGAGGTGGTTAATTTCGCTAAAAAGGTTTGGATTGTATAACACACAGATAAACAATTTGTTTAATTGGATTCATGGAAATTAGGAAAAGGAGGGAGGTGTGAGGTGTGAGATGTGAGGGGTGAGGAAGAGCTCAGTGAGTTTGATGGAGACGTGAGAAATACAATCCTGACCAGGAGCCTACTGGGATGATGTAAAGTATTAGTCAGGATAATTCAGAATAATTTCAACTCTGTACTTTCACTTGTTTCAGGGTAAAATCCTGAAATTGTGTTTCCGTTAAAATCGACAGGTATCGCTCCTTTTTGTATCAGAAGCAGATTGGCATTCTGTTCAGATATTTCCGGCTGCCTGACATAGATAATCCGTTTTTTTCTCAAACCATCTGCAACACCCGACCATGTACCTCCTTTATCTGAGGATTCCGCAACATAAATTTCATTTGCAAGTCCATATATGATTGGATTCCTGGCCATAGCAAGATCTGTTCGCCATGGTGTTTTTGGGAAAAATGTGCTCAATATTAGAACATCACCGTCCACAATCTGCCTGTAATAAGTTTTGAACCCTGAACCAAAAGTCAGTATCCCTTGTGGAAGAACAATAATGCTGTGTCCCTTGTATTTTATTGCTGAATCAAGCGCTTGTTTATCAACGCCTTTTGCGAAACCGCTCACCACTACCTTATATTCCCTGCTCGCAAGTTTTGCGATATTATCTGTGAATTGCATGGATAGTTCGCCAGCGTTTCTGGAACCAATTATTGCAATTGATTTTTCAGAAAGAATTTGCTTATTACCTTTAATATATAAAACTGCAGGCGAATACTGAGTTTTAAGGTTTGCTTTCAGAGTTTTGGAGTATTCAGGAGAAATTATTGGAAGGATCTCATATCCCTGATTAAAAAGAGATTCGGCCAGAAATGAATTATTATGAATCTCCGACTTTACTTTCAGAAGGTCAATAATCTCTTTTTCATTAAGTTCATATACATTTCTCCAATCATTTTCAGAGATCTGAAAAAAATCTTCAATTAAAATTTTTTGCTCATGGAAGAACTTAATGATAAGGTTATTTAACCTCTCATGTTTCCAACCAGTTAGTTGTGAAATAGCTATCCAGTATGCAGCATCTTTAATCATTCAGGTCACCTCCTACAGTTTTTGCAATTACCAGCGGAGCAATCTTTTCCGCTCCTAAATTAGTAAAATATCTGCCAATCTCCTTAATTGTACTTCCGCTATCAAATACATCATCTATAAGAAGTATCTTCTTACCTGAGACCTCCTCAGGATCTTTGTATGAAAATGCATCCTTCACATTATCATTTTTAAGGGTCTTATTCTCAAATATCTTTTGCTCCTCAGTGATTTTCTTTTTTATAAGTTTATGAGAGATTGGTATTCTGAGTGTTCCGGCAATTTTTTCTGCAAATTTTTTCACCAGATCTCCTGATTTTGTTGGCGGGACATATACAAGAAGATCAAATACTTCGTCACCAAACTTTTTCCGGAAAGCTCTTAACCCCAATATAAGCAGAAAATCAGGAAAATCACCGCCGTTTTCATATTTGGAACGATGAATCGCTGCTCCCACATTTGACACACCATAGTATGAAGAGGCGACTCCGTTGACTATTTTTGATCGACCAGACTCTACTTCAAGTAAGGGAAAATAACTTTCTCTGAATTCTTTAAGTTTTTTATCCCATTGCTGTTAATACACGCTGCAGCAATTCCTAAACTGTTAAGTTTATTTACCTGGTCGCGCATGAGAGCAATTAACGGTGAAAAAACTACCGTTGTACCCTGAAAAACGATAGCGGGAAACTGAAAACATAAAGATTTACCATAACCTGTCTTTTCGATCAGCAATACCCTTTCACCCTTCAGTATCTTCTGAATTACCTCCCATTGGGTATCATAAAAGCACTCAATACCGAATTGCTTTTTAAGTAATGACTCAGCTTCCTGACGTGTCATCTAAGTTGTCATTTAGATAATATTAGCACGATACAACAAAACAACTATAAAATTAATCAAAACTTATTTAAGTTTAAAATAGTCGTTTGATAATTGTTTTACCATTATGTTAATCGGCAGGCTACAGGTATAAGGAGTCAGGTTTTTAGATATGCGGCGTACGGTACAAGGAAGACTGCACGACTGCAAGTTGAGGACCGCAGGTCCGAAATCCCGAGAGCGAAGCGACTCGGGAACTACAAGACCGCATGACCTCCTATAATGATATCACTTAATTCCGTGATAAAATGCAATATCACTTAATAGTGTGATTACTTAAATTATCACATAATCCTTTTCACTATATTTAGTGTCCCAATCCAACACATATGAATGATATTCAAATCCTGACAGATGAACTCGTTAAGTTCAGAGATGAAAGAAACTGGTCACAGTTTCATAACACAAAGGACCTGGCACTTGCTATCTCAATTGAGGCAGCAGAACTGAATGAACTCTTCCTCTGGAAAACGACTGAAGAATCTGAGAACGTAGATCAAAATAAACTTAAAGAAGAACTTGCTGATGTGTTTGCATTCAGCCTTACTGGCAGGGAAACATGGCTTTGATGTTAAAGAAATAGTTCTTGAAAAGATCAGGAAGAATAATGAGAAGTACCCGGTTGAAAAATCAAAGGGGACTGCGAAAAAATATAATGAATTTAATTGATGAGTTATAGTTGCTGCATACCTGACCCCGCAAATCGAAGCGAAGCGGAGATCTCACATCAGCGGGACCACATACCGCAAAATCTTCTGATAAACTAGGCGCCTTCGGAGAGATTTATTGATGGATTTAACATTAGTGGAGAAACGTATGGTTTAGTGGGACCCCAAGGGATTTGGAAACCAAAAGCAATGGATCTGCCAATTTCAATTACAACAATAATTGATGGTCCGTATTCAGATAAAATTGATGAAAAGAGTGGAATATTGAACTATAGATATCGGGGTACTAATCCAAACCATCGAGATAATATGGGATTACGAGAGTTAATGAATAAAAGCATTCCATTAATATTCTTTCATAGTCTTTCGGAAGGTGAATATGCCGCAACGTGGCCAACGTATATAATCCAAGACAATCCAAATGATTTGTCATATAATGTAATGGTGGATGTTCGTCAAGTTTAGTCTGTAGATTTTCAAGTTGATGTGCCATATCCTTGTGAACTAATAAAATCTCACGCAACCTTACGAAAGAATCAATTATCAGTATATTCACTCTATCAGCTCTGTCGCTGTTAAGAACACTTGAAAGCATTAATATGCCATGCTCTGAAAACGCGAATGGGAGATATTTTACATGGTGCCCCCTTTTTAAGATCACATTTTGTGATCTTAAACGATCATAATCATCTTTAGTCAGTTGGAACATATATCTGTCAGGGAACTTACGTATATTCCTCTTGACTTGTTGGTTATGTGCTCTTGTTTCAACCTGGTATAATTCAGTTAAATCCGGAGCTAGCATAACTTTTTTACCTCTGATATTGTATATCTTACTGATAATAATTTCTTCGGCAATCACAATCTCATTATTCTCAGTTTTCATTTTTTGGAGCTCTAATTTTATATAAATGTTTAAAAATTGGAGGACGCAAATTGCGACCTTCAATTTTTCACTTTTCATGGCTTATCACAATTTGTGATTCCTGATTCAGATTCAAAACAATTAAATATTAAGCTAACGCAGCGAGCGTTTCAACTCAAATTTACAATAAAAAATGAAAAAACAAAAGAGGGGAAGCTGCGGAAAAGATCTCGCAAAGACACAAAGGTAAAGGAGTGAGGTGTGAGGAGTGAGGTGTGAGGCATGAGGCATGAGGCGTGAGGAAGAAAGCCCAAACGATACACGGCACTGGGCTCATCTAAATAGTTCATTCAGTGTCTCCAAAAGCCTTCCCATATCATGCTCCGAAATATGCAAATGTGGTGAAAACCGGACTGAGTTACCACGCTGACTTATATAAATCTTCCTTATGCTTAATTCAGAGACGAGGTTTCCTTTGTATTTATCAGGAATTATTGCACCGAACATATGGGGAGATCTTTGGGAACTATCAGGCAACTGAAAACCCAACGAAGAAAGATGATCTGCAATTCTGTTGTTTATTCTGCAAAGAGAATCAGAAATATGATCTATTCCCCAGGCTTTGATCTGCTCCAATGCGGAAATAACGCCTGGTAAAATCGTAGGTGTACCTTTTTGCCCCACATCGAAACGCCGTGCACCTGATTTATATATATCTGAAGAAAGAACCAGCGATCCGAAATCCTCAGCATTCTCCCTTGCCTGCCACGATTCTTCAAGCGGTCTTGAATTCCGCCATCGCTCTGATACATACATGAGACTGAAACCATAAGGACAGAGAAGCCATTTGTATCCGGCCGCTACGAGAAAATCCGGTCTTACCTCATCCATTGAAAAAGGCATTGCTCCCAGACTCTGTGTTGCATCTATTGCCATCAAAACTTCAGTTCCAATAGCCTTCCTGATAGCTACCAGATCAATAAATGCACCGTTTGTCCAGTGACAGGTAAATAACGCAACTACCTTTACACTTTTATCGATTTTTTTGATTATTGCATTTGTCCAGTTCCCGTCTCCCGGTACAGGTACCGTTATCAGCTTCGCACCTCTCTCCTTTGCTACACGCATCCATGGCAATACATTACTCGGAAATCCCTCCTCAAGTATCAATATTGAGTCGTCTTTTCCCAGAGCCGGCTCCACTGCCCTTGCTGCTGTGCTTAAACCATAACTTACCGAAGGAATGATCGCGTAACCATCCGGTTCTCCTCCGAAAATCGATGCAGCTGATTTCCTGATCGTCTCCGCATCAGTAAAGAAATCCGGCGGGGTCCTCTCCCATGGATGGCTCTTTGACTTTACTCCCTCCAGTAACCGGTTTCGCGATTCATTGAGCATCGGGGAATAATATGCACAATTGAAATATGCAATATCGTCGGGAATATCGAATAAGTGACGTTGTGAATTCATAAGACAAAAGATAAAAGTATAAAGATAAAAGTAATGTATTATGTATTATAGATCAACCTTCGCTAAAGCTTCGGTGGTCAAAGAAAGCTACTGCTGACAAAGCGATGGGCGATGTTAAAAAAAGGTACACGACGCACGACACACGACGCACGGAAGAAAAATAGAAATCCATTATCCGCACCCCTCGGCAAGCTCGGGGTAGGTCGCAAAGACCCCCTCCCGCTTCGCGGGATCCCCCTAAAGGTGGAATAAATTCGTAATGTAATTAGGTTTTTGGATTTCAAGAGGCC
>Ga0209539_1002186_pt1 | contig 10314 bp, 7 predicted proteins | sample BarGraNGADG00312_2_FD_184499 | JGI IMG/M metagenome (GOLD analysis project Ga0209539, IMG submission 184499) | Arctic peat soil microbial communities from Barrow, Alaska - Barrow Graham LP Ref core NGADG0011-312 (SPAdes) (version 2) | ecosystem: Environmental > Terrestrial > Soil > Wetlands >... | reverse complement strand
TCGGATCTTCTTTCCTTTGAGTTTTCCCTTTTATTCTTTCTCTTTTTCATTTTTCTATTTACTTCTGTTCGCTTTTCTCCCTTTAGGTGAAGGAATGAGCTAGAAAACAAAACAGATTAAGGTGTAGTAAAAGAAATAAATTAAAGAAACTTTTGTTAATTTTTATGATATTGGACCCCAAAAACAAACAATTTTCTTCATCGATTTTTAAGATCATTTTATGGAAGGCACTCTATTGTACTCCGGGCACAATATTTATATGTTAATATGTTTATTTATTCATTTCTTGATGTTTTGTTTACCGCAAATTATTAATACTTAGCATATCGTGTTTATCGCGATGACCCGAATTACCAATCACTTACACAAAAACGTGTTGAGTGTTATTATGGATATTATAGAAATGGATCATTTCCGCGAGCCTGAACTTGAAGAGGTTCAATTTTTCCTTGAGAGCACTGGGACCCACGGTTCTATTGTTAACGAAAACGCTGTGGAAATGGACTGTACGCCCTCCAAAATTCAATCAAGGGAGAACGTATTAATCGATTTCGAAAATTCTTTTCCATCCATCAACTAACACTTCCCCTTAACAAATTTCTATCCCCTGACTGAAATCCAACCCTTTAATTCATTTTATTTTAGAGTTAATTTTGGATTTCATTCCCCTATTTTGCATAATATGAGTCTGTTTTTCTCTAATTTTATCCGTGTTTTGCAATATACTTCTTTCTGTTTCCCTCCTCTGAACTGGTTCCTACAAATATTTTCAAAACCATTATCAAAGTAAGTCTTATTTTAATTTACAATGACCTCACGAATTAATTACACTTTTGAACAACATTCTTATAATAGAGCCAAATTTATAAAGTGTAAATATTTTCTGTGCTGACTATGATTGTAAATCACGTAAGGCTGAAAAATAGTATCGATTACCATATATATATAAAGTAATATTACATGTACTTTGTACACATTATTTAAATTTGTCTGAGCGAATCAATTTATTATAATTGTACTGATGTGCTCTGCTGGCAAAAAACTGCAGGCAATCAGGGAATCGGACCCTATTTATGATGAGAGGTATTTTTATGATAACTGGACAGAGGGACGTGCACAATACACCTAAAAGGCGACTGTCAATAAGCTATGAGGAGCTCGAGACTCTCAAGAAATCGATAAAGGTTTCGGTTATCAATGAACTACGAGCCGAAATGGAACACATTTCCGATCAGGAATCCTTAAAGGATACGGTACTTTCCGAAATCAGGACCGAACTGATGGGGATCCCTAATCCTGCCTTATTCAAGACTTCAATCCTCAATGAATTGAAAATGGAATTAAAAGCTCCCAGGGAAAATGATTTGGGAGCAGTTGATCGGCGGCTGAGGGAAATTGCCGGGATTCAGGATGGACTCGTCCGGGAAATGCTTGACCAAAAAATCCTTATAAAAAAATTAGAGACTGAGGTCGGAAACCTCACTAAAAAGCTGGAGGAAATGAAGAGCACTACTCAGGCTCCATCTCCTTCTGTTTCTCTTACTCTTCCTGAAGACCCTCTGGATCTCCTTCCTCTTTCCATAAAGCCAAAGCACAACCCCGAATTCAGAAAAGAAACTCCAACATGCGGAATGACTAAATTCAGGGAAACGCCTGCCCCCCTACCAAGCACCAGTGCGAGAGTTCAGCTGAAGCTTAGAGAGATCGAGCCAAGAGAACTTGATGAAGAAGAAATTGAAACAAAATGCGAGTATATTATTGCCGAGAGCGGAGATAAAAGACGTTTTAAAGGCAATATGAGACAGCAGCCTTTGGGAAGAGCGGAACTTATAAGGCCGGAACCTTCCAGACAGCCATCTACTGTGAGACAGCCATCTACTGTGAGACAGCCCGCACCTTCCAGACAGCCTGCTCCCGTAAAGGCAGACCCGGTAAGAGCCAAACCTGCAGATGATTACAAGTGTGAATATATAATCGCTGAAAAGGCTACAAAAAAGCATTTAATAGAAGAGTCTGTGGACTTGCGGGAAAACGAGGACGCAGAACTTATCACCTGCAGCCGGAAGAATTCCAAGGCGTATTGAGGCTTAAAAACAGAGACTTCCTCAAAAACGCAATTACAGAGGCATTCTGTGTATATAAAAGAGATCGAATTCGTTAATTTCAAGTCCTTCGGAAAAAAAGTAAAGATTCCCTTTTATAATGACTTTACCACTATTTCCGGTCCTAATGGAAGTGGAAAGTCAAACATCATAGATGGGATTCTCTTTGCACTCGGGCTTACTACTTCCAGAACTCTTCGGGCTGAGAAACTTACGGACCTTATATACAACGGCGACGAGGTAAAGAAGCCTGATTTTGCCCAGGTTACGATCCGTTTTGATAATGCCGACCGTAAGATGCCCCTGGATCTTGACGAGGTTGAGATTTCAAGAAAGGTTCGGCGGACAAAAAGCGGGTACTACAGCTATTTTTACTTCAACGGAAAAGCCATAAGCCTTGGGGAAATACATTCCCAGCTTGCAAAAGCCGGGGTGACGCCTGAAGGTTACAATGTGGTCATGCAGGGGGATGTCACACAGATAATCTCAATGAGCTCTGTAGAAAGGCGAAAGATTATCGACGAAATCGCAGGGATTGCGGAATTTGACGAGCGCAAGCAAAAGGCTCTGGGTGAACTGGAAGTTGTCAGACAGCAGATAGAGCGTGTAGATATTATTCTCGAAGAGGTACGGACTCAGCTGGGGAAACTGGCCGGGGAACGTGATCAGGCCTTAAAATACCAGGCACTCAAGGCTGAAAAAGTCAAATTTGAAGGTTATATCCTGCTTTCTAAACTCAAGGATGCAAGGATCGAACTGAAGAATATTGATAAGGAGCTTGCTGGAAAAGAAGAGCACCTTGAGAAAATTCAGGTCCTGCTAAACGAGAGGATGCAGGAACTCCAGGCTCTAGAAGAAGCTCTTGAAAAGCTTTCCATTGAAATCCAGAAAAAGGGGGAGGATGAGCAGCTCCAGGTCAAGAGGGAAATAGAAGAGACGAAGGGAGAAATTTCGCGCTGTGTAGACAGCATTGAGCTTTCGGAATCAGAACTTGAAGAATCTGATTCACGGCGCAGGAAAGCCTTTGTAGAGATAGATTCCACCAAAGGCAAAATCAGGGAACTCGATGAGAAAATCGAAGCCGAGAACCTGAGAACTGATAGCATATCGTCAGAACTTTCCGAGCGTAAAACAGAGCGCATACTGCTCCAGAGCAAGATTGCAGATGTAGATACAAAATACGCTGTGACAAGGGATGAGCTCATGGCTGCCAGGAAGAAACTTGAGGACATAAAGAACGAGAAGAATGAGCTCATCCGAATCGAAGATCGGCTTCTTGATACCCTCAGGAGAAAATCTTCGGAACTCCGGGAAATTGAAAATCAGATCAGGGATGCAGAAGAAGCAGTTACTACTTCTGACAGCGACGCACTTTCTGTGAAGTATGAGATTGAAAAACTTTCCGAAAATATGGAATCTCTTATAAAAGACCATGACGATATCGAGAGAAGTCACTTTAGAATCAAGGAAGATATCAGGAAACTTGAACTCAAACTTCATGACCTTCAGCAGGAATATGCTATCACTGAAGCGAGGGTCCGGGCGTCTGAACAGGGGGGCGGCTATTCAAAGGCCGTTGAGATGGTAATTGGGACTGCGCGACAGGAAGATCTCTTTGGAATACACGGGACGATTGCCCAGTTAGGAAGGGTTGACAGGCAGTATGCAACAGCCCTGGAGATTGCTGCAGGAAACCGGATGCAGGCAGTCGTCGTAGATACGGATGCCGATGCGGCTGAAGCAATCGAATACCTGAAGCGCAGAAAAGGGGGGCGAGCTACCTTCCTCCCCCTCAACAAAATGAAAGAATCCAGGCGGCTTGAAAACCTTAGCTATGAAAATGGAATAATAGGTTACGCAATTGATCTGATAGAATTTGATTCCGATTTCGAACCTGCTTTCTGGTACGTTTTCCAGGATACCCTTGTAATGGAAAACATGGCAAGTGCTCGTCGCCTCATGGGAAAGGCAAGGATGGTTACCCTTGAAGGCGAACTCCTGGAAAAGAGCGGGGCGATGGTAGGAGGTTCCATCGCTTCGAAGTCGGGAATTTCTTTTGCAGCTGCAGAAAAGGATAAACTTCTTGAGCTTGCAGAAGAGCTCAATTCCTTAGATGCAAGCCGGACTGCAGCTATAGGCAAACAGGACAGTATTGAAAGTCACCTATTCGAATTGAGCCGGAAAATTAGGGACTGTGAAGCTACGATCTCAAGACAGGAACGTGAGCTTGAGGAAATCGCAGGCAGGGAAGCTAAACTTGCAGAACTTCTTGAAGCTAAACAGGCGGATCTCAAAGCAATCGAGAACTTCAGAACCGAACTCGGGGCTGAAATGGATAAAGTCATTTCGGAAAAGGCTGAAAAAGAAGAAGCTATAGCTGAATTTGAAGTACAGATTTCCGAAATTGAGACAAAACTTGCTGACTCCCCTCTGCCCGAGATCAATAAAAAAGTGGAATTTGTTGACCAGGAACTCAGGCGGCTTGAAGGCAGAATCCGGGATACTGAGGCAAACCTGAATGCTCTACAGCTTGAAAAAGAATATGCGGAACAGAAGATTGCCGAAGCAAAGGAACTTATTCGGGACCTTGATGAAAAGAAAGCCACCAGGCTGCAAAAAGTTGAATCTTTAAAGGTGAAGATCAGGGAACTCGAGGAAAAGCTCGAGGAAAAGAAGAGTCGGGAACTTCAACTTTCCGATGAACTTATAGGGCTTCAAAAAGAAAGAGAAGGTCTTCAGGCCGAACATGGGGCTGTGAAGCGCAGGGTCAGCATTGCCACAAGTACTCTGGAAAAGGCAAAACAACAGGTGGTTATGCTTACAGCTACAAGAAATGCGCTTCTTGACCAGGAAAAGCAGTTCATGGTAGAAATCCAGAGAAGGGGCATAGAGGAAATTGATGAGGTTCCGAATTATGAAACCGTTTATATGCGACTTCAGGCAATCGAAGAAGCCCTCGAACGGCTTGAGCCCGTGAATATGAGAGCAATTGACGAGTATGACGAAGTAGAACACAGGCTTTCGGATATGCAGGAAAAGCGGGATATTCTCTTTACCGAGAGGGAGCAGCTCCTGGAGCGCATCGACCAGTACGAGCAGCTAAAGCGGGATTCTTTTATGGAAGCCTATACAAGCATTAATGCCAACTTTAAAGTTATTTTCCATGAGCTTTCTGACGGCATGGGTGAGCTCTTACTTGAAGACCCTAACGATCCCTTTGCAAGAGGAATGACCCTCCGGGCTCAGCCCAAAGAAAAGACCCTCCAGCGGATCGAAGCCATGTCTGGAGGGGAAAAAAGCCTTACAGCTCTTGCTTTCATTTTTGCGATCCAGCAATATCGTCCTGCTCCTTTCTATGCATTTGACGAAATTGATATGTTCCTGGATGGCTGGAATGTGGAAAGGGTTTCAAGGCGGGTAAAATCTTCAGGGTCAAAAGTTCAGTTTATAGTTGTTTCCTTAAGAAAACCCATGATTCAGGCCGCAAGTAGGACTATAGGAGTCACAATGCAGGAAAATAATATCACGAGCATTACCGGAGTGAAGCTTAATGGCTGAACTTATGGATGACGCGGGAGTAGCACTGGAAGTTCCCAGACTTCAGGCTCGCGATTTTCGTGAATCAGAGGAAAACGAATCTCTTTTTTTAGATCCTGAAACGTATGGGCTGCCAACCACTCTGTCAGATCTTGGAATTGATTGGAATCTGCTTGATATCTCAGAGTTTGAGACCTATGAACCTCTGGGCATACTGGTTGAGCTTGCTCAGGAAGGGATGATAGACCCATGGGATATTGATATTTTACAGCTCACTGACAGTTTCCTGGGAAGGGTGGAAGAACTTAAGAAAATGGACCTCAGAATTTCCTCACGAACACTTCTTTATTCTGCTATTCTTCTTCGTATGAAATCCTCGAGAATCCTCGAGGTAGAAGAGGAAGAGGTTAATGAATTTGATTCTGATTTTTTAGACGAACTGGATCTACCTGAGCCTGATGAATTTCCTATTCCGAAACTTCCGGTGCGCCGCGTTTCTACTAGACCCGTTACCCTCAACGAGCTTATTCTTGAACTTAAGAAAGCCGAAAATACTCTTTCCAGAAAAAATGAAAAAAAAGCCCGTCAGGTCGCAGAAGATCCCCATCTTCTTTCAGGCCCTCAGCTTACAACTGGGGATGTCCTTGGCATTGCACATGAGGAAGCCATTGGCTCGCGGCTGGTGCTTATCTGGGCCAGGCTTGCTGAATTATTTATGATACAGAATGTAGTGGTTTTTTCCAGCTTCCTGGAAATAAGTGAAGACAAGATTATGGATTATCTCTCTCTTCTCTTTCTTGCTTCAAGCAGGAAGATATGGCTTTTCCAGAATGAGCTTTTCGGGGAATTGTACATATATCCAGGAGAAAAATCTGGCTTTTCTACAGAGGGTAATCCCTCTTTCTTTTATGAGATATGGGTAGAATCAAAAGGCGAATTTTCAGGGTATCAAATTATGGGCTCCTTGGAAGCAGATTTTACAGGTGAAATCTTCCTGGATGAGGAAGTGGATAACAAGCCCGAGAAAACAGTACTTTGAGATATTATCCTTTAATTGAAACCTGTAAATACCAGATTCAGTTTATTAACATCTACTTGATTAACATCTACCTGATTAACACCTACTTGATTAACATCTGCTTGATTAACATCTGCTTGATTAACATCTACTTGATTAATAGTTAATCCGATTAAAGAACGTTTTTATCCTTTTTTGGACGTGAAACTCATGAGTGAGCTTGAAATTATCGAAGCGGCGCTTTTTGCTGCTGGAAGGGCAGTAAGTATCGAGAAGCTTACAAAAATAACCGGAAAACCCAAAAAAGCCGTTCTTTCGGCAGTACAGGAGCTGATGAAGGCTTACTCTTCCAGAAGGTCTGGCATTGAGATTATCGACCTTGGGGAACGTTATGTCATGCAGGTCAAGCCTGAATACTCAGAACTTATGCGGGAAGTTGCCCCAAAAGAGCTCTCAGCCCCGAAACTCCGTACTCTTTCCATGATTGCCTATCACCAGCCTTTGCTCCAGTCAGACCTCATTGATATGAGGGGGAGCGGGGCTTATGATCATATTAAGGACCTTATAGAGCGAGGATTTGTGGAGTCCGTACCCAGTGGAAGGAGCAGACAGCTTTCCACAACTTCTCTTTTTGCAGATTATTTCGGGCTTAAAAGAAATGACCCGAAAGCCATAAAGGAGAAAATTCTTGAACTTTTAAAGTCGCAGGGCGGGCAGAGTGAGATCAACCTGTGGTTACGAAAGAAGACAATTACCGTGACTCCGATGTATGAATCTCTCATGAGCATGTGTGGAATCAAAGAATACTCGGTTGTCAATGCTTACTCGCCTTCGAAACAGGAGGTCTCACGCTTGCTTGAGGTTGATGTGCTGGTGGTCTCGGCCGGTTACATTGATACTTTACGGCAGTACTGTGACGGCGAAATCCTCGAGATGCATTCAACAACTTTTGAAGATCTTATAGAAGCAGTTTCTTCACTCGCTGAAGAACTTCCCGACGATGTGGACTCTAAAAAAGTGGAAAATACTCTTAAGAATATCAGGGATACCCGGGAAAAGTACGTTTCTTCCTCTGTTCTTATCGAGAAAAAGGTAAAACCAGCAACTGAAATGGTCTCAAGGATCGTAAATGACCTTTCCCTTGGAATCTCCTCAGATGGCATTCTTGTTGCTCCGGACTACGAGACTTCAAGAAGCGGCGTAAAGATAGAGAAAGGAGCTCGAATCTTAATACCCACTCACCGTAGCATAGAGGGCGACCTCCTCCAGAGGGTCTGCAAAAAGTATGATTCTATTCTTGAAGGCCTGAATAATTTTGAAAAATGAGATGCCTGAAAACCGATGCTGTTGTCTCATTCTTCTTGACTGTTTTAATATCGTGGGCGCCCTAAATTTAAGCTTTTCTGTCGCGTTTAGATCCCATATATAAAGCATTTATATAGAATGCGGAGCATTTAACTATAGCTTTATATACCGGTTAGAGGATATTACTTTTGCTTTATATACTGAGGGTTGACTAATGAGCGAATCTAGCATCAAGATTGAAAATGTGGTCGCATCCACCAAACTCGCTGAAGAATTCGACTTAACTGTTATCGAATCCGAGTTCGAAGGGGCCGAGTACAACAAGCAGAAATTTCCCGGGCTCGTCTACAGGGTTACAGACCCTAAAGCTGCATTCCTGGTCTTTACTTCTGGAAAGGTTGTCTGTACAGGGGCAAAAAATGTCGCCGATGTGCACACAGTTATAGGTAATATGGCAAAAAAGCTGAACGGCATAGGGATCAAGACCTTAGAAAATCCCGATATTACTGTCCAGAATATTGTTGCTTCAGCAGACCTGCACACCATCCTGAACCTTAATGCAATTGCAATCGGGCTTGGACTTGAAAATATCGAATATGAACCCGAGCAGTTCCCAGGTCTTGTGTACAGGATCGATGTGCCCAAGGTAGTTGTCCTTATATTCAGTTCCGGAAAATTGGTGGTTACAGGTGGCAAGTCTCCTGAAGATTGTGAGAGGGGCGTCGAAGTCGTCCGCCAGCAGCTCGACAACATGGGGCTTTTATAAGAACCCGTAATTCATTACATTATACCCCTTTTCGGATTCTTTTCTACGGAAAAGAATATTGACGGAATTTTACAATAAAACGGATTCTGCGACACACGTAGAAATTCCGACAAAGGATATGTGTGAAACGTGAACAGCGCAGATGTTTGCATTCTTATTCCCACCCTGAACGAAGCTGCAACAATAGGGCAGCTTATAAAAGATTTTAAGAAAGATGGCTTTTCTAATATTCTGGTCATTGACGGGAACAGCAGGGATGGCACAGGGCAAATTGCGGAGGCTGAAGGCGCAAGAGTTGTCATGCAGAGCGGAAAAGGTAAAGGGCAGGCAATGATCCAGGCTTTCGAGCTTATAGAGAGCCCTTATGTAGTAATGATTGATGGCGATGGCACATATCTTGCCCGTGAAGTTCCATCTCTTCTCGAACCTATTCTGGAAGGCAGAGCTGACCATGTTATTGGTAACCGGCTTGAAAATTATTCTCCGGGGGCTTTTACAAAGCTTAACATTATGGGCAACCGTCTGATTAATATATTTTTTGACGTTGCTTACGGGGTTAGTTTAAAAGATATTCTCTCAGGTTACCGTGCGTTTACTCTCGATAGTATGAGAGAACTGGAACTTAACAAGACAGGATTTGAAATTGAGACCGAAATTTCCGTGGAATGCATCCTTAAAGCTCAGAGAGTTGAAGAAGTCTCGATTACTTACCTTCCCAGAAGCGAAAAAGGAGCAACCAAGCTAAATCCGATAAAAGATGGGTTTCGGATCGGGTCTACTATTTACAGGCTTGTCAAAGTACACAATCCAATGTTTTACTTTGGGATCATAGGCTCTTTCTTTGTCCTGGCAGGCCTGCTTACGGGAGCCTTCGTGATAATCCAATGGTCCCAGGGAATCACACGTATTCCCCTTTCGGTTCTCACGGCCCTGTTTGTCATATTCGGTCTGCAAATGTTTATCTTCGGCATGCTCAGTGATCTTATAGTAACCTTGCACAGGCAAACAATAAATTTAATTCAGGAAATAAATAGACAGAGAAAGTAAGAAAATCTCTCAGATAACCAAAATTTGAGATGTCCTTTAGATGGCTGGCAGAAAATCCAGCACTTTTCAGCTTACTATTTTTTTCACACGCTTGCTTGTGCTTTTTCCTTTTTGCGTTTTATCTTTTGTTACTCCATTTTTGTTCAGTTTTTTCCTAAAACAACTTCACTTGTTTCTTACTCAATATGACTTTAGACTTTCACCTCCAAAGATTTATCTTATTGGTGAGGCTTATTTTCTTGACATCTACAAACTCCAAAGCAAAGTAAAGTAAAATTGATTAAGATTAAAGTTAATTTTTTAAATAATGTTATATATAATTACACGCCTCTATGAGCTAATTCACAATCCTTTTACTCACATATGAATCTCGCATGAGAATCTTACGGACAAATGAAAGCTTGAGGTACTAAATATGACAATTGTGGAAGATGCTCAAAAAGGAATAATCACCGAAGAGATGAAGATCGTTGCAAAGGGCGAAGGACATGACCCTGAATTTATCCGCCGCGGTGTTGCAGCCGGCAGAATTGTTATTC
>Ga0209539_1002182_pt1 | contig 10329 bp, 8 predicted proteins | sample BarGraNGADG00312_2_FD_184499 | JGI IMG/M metagenome (GOLD analysis project Ga0209539, IMG submission 184499) | Arctic peat soil microbial communities from Barrow, Alaska - Barrow Graham LP Ref core NGADG0011-312 (SPAdes) (version 2) | ecosystem: Environmental > Terrestrial > Soil > Wetlands >... | reverse complement strand
TTTGCCACGGCTATGGCCGAATAGATGTGGCCTCCTGTGCCGCCGCCCGTAACGACAAGATGCACCCTCTACACCTGCGCTTTGCTCTGGGCCGCGATGTTGAGGAGTATCCCGATGCAGGCAAGGCACACGACCAGGCTGGAGCCGCCGCTGGACACGAGGGGCAGCGGCACCCCGGTTATCGGCAGGAGCCCCGTCACGCCGCCCATGTTCACGAGCGCCTGTATTACGATGAGGCCGACGATGCCGATCGCCAGAAGCCTGCCCAGCTCATCCGGAGCGCGGCTGGCGATCCTCATCCCACCGTACGCCAGTAGCGCTATGAGGCAGACCACCGTCAGGGTTCCCGCCAGCCCGAGCTCCTCCCCGATCACGGCAAAGATGAAGTCGGTGTGCGCGTTGGGCAGGTACAGGAACTTCTGGCGGCTCATGCCGAGCCCGAGGCCCTTCAGGTGCCCCGAGCCAAGGGCGATGTACGACTGGATGACCTGGTAGCCCGAACCCTTTGGGCTCTTCCAGGGATTGAGGAACGAGAACAGCCTGGCGCGCCTGTAAGGCGCCGACAAAGCGAAGAACATGGCGCCCGCCGCGCCGGCCAGTCCTATCGCGAGGACGTGCCTCGGCCTCGTCTTGGCGACCGCAATGATCACCAGGATCGAGAAGCAGAGCACGAGCGCGCTGCCGAGGTCCGGCTGCACGAGCATGAGCCCTGCCTCTATGAGGGCAAACAGGACAACCGGTATCAGCACGTGGCTGATCTTCTTTATCTTGTCGCCCTTGGTGGCCAGGACATACGCGGCAAATACGATGAGCGCGAACTTGGCTATCTCCGTCGGTTGCAGCGGGACGGGCCCGATGGACAGCCACCGCTTGGAGCCGAACGCCTCCGTCCCGATGAACGGTACCAGCGCGAGAAGGCCCACCGAGACGATAACGCCTACCCATGAGATCTTGCCCAGCTTGTGGTAGTCGAACTTGGCGAAGAAGAACATGATCAGCAGCCCGAACGCCGCCCACACGGCCTGCCACATGAGCGTGCTGTACCCGCCCACGCTCGAGTTGCGGCCGACGACCGAGCCCGCCGAGAAGACCATGACCAGTCCTAGAAGAAGGAGCGCCGCGGTCGGGATCAGGACAAGGTACGCAAGCGGGGTCTTGTTGATAATGGCGGTCGCGGCGGCTTCGCGCGGTTTCCTTCGGCGGCCGCCCGAGGCCTTTGCGCGAGAAGCCGCTCCGCGGGCACGCGCCTGCTGCTGCCGGCTCCTCGTGCTGCCAGTGTCGGGGCGCTTTCGCTCGCCGGGCTTCTGGCGCCTCGGGGGTGACTTCCTGGAGGCGTCCTCTCTGTCGGGAGGCACCGCTCTCGGCCGGGGGCGGGCCCCGGTATTCGACGTCGGTTTTCTTGCCGCGTTAGGTGAGGCCGCCACCTGGACCACCTCCGGCCAACCGCCCTACTGCCCTCTTGAAAGCCTTTCCCCTGTCCTTATAGTCACTGAACATGTCGAATGAAGCGCACGCCGGAGAGAACAGTACCGAGGCTCCCGGGGTCGCCGTCTTGTATGCCCGGCGGACCGCCTCCTGGAGGTCTCCGACAGTCTCGAGCTTTCCGCTCGAATCCGATGCACATGCTGTGCTGATCGCCTCGCCTATCTCGGGGGCGCTCTCGCCCACGAGAACGACGCCCAGCAAGCTTCCATCGCTCATGCGTCCGCACAGCGCCTCGGCAAGCTCGGTAAAATCAAGGCCTTTGTTCCGGCCGCCCAGGATGGCTACGAAATCACCGTGGAAAGACTTGACCGCGTGCATGGTCGCGTGCGGGTTCGTCGCCTTGGAATCGTTGTAGAACGTGACGCCGCCTACCTCTCCAACGGGCTCGCACCTGTGCTCCAGCCCCAGGAAGGAGAGGGCAGCTTCGCGAACGCTCGAAGCGTCTTCCCCGATGGCAAGCGCCGCCGCTGCGGCTGCCATCACGTTATCGACGTTGTGTCCGCCGGCTAGCTTGAGTTCGCCAGTATCAAGGAGCTTTCCCGCAGCCAGTGGAGGCCCGGTGACTATCCACCCGCCTTCGACCCACAACGCCGCGCCCGCTCGCTTCTCGTGGCCGAAACCCAGGCCGACGGCCTTGGCGTTCGCGGCCAGATCCCTGCAGAACTCGTCATCGGCGTTGAAGACGAGGTGATCGCTCTCTTCCATGTTCTCGACGATGCGTGCCTTCGCGCGGCCGTACTCCTCCATGTCCCGGTGCCAGTCGAAGTGGTCAGGCGCTATGTTCAGCACGACGGCGACCCGCGCGTGAAACTCTTCAATATTCTGCAGCTGGAAGCTCGATACCTCGCAGACCAGAAGGTCGCCCTCGCGGACGTGGCCGTAGAGGCCGGTAACCGGCGCGCCAATGTTGCCGCAGGTGAACGCCCGCCTTCCCGGGCGGTCGAGCATGTCACCGAGCAGTTGCGTCGTTGTCGTCTTGCCGTTGGTTCCCGTCACCGCGATGAACTCGGTCGGCTCAAGCAGCCTGTAGCCCAGCTCGAGCTCGCTTATCACGCGCAGGCCGGCGGCGCGCGCTGCTGACAGGACGGGCGCGCTGTCGGGCACGCCCGGGCTCGCGACTGCAAGTCCGAAAGTGGAAAGGTCGTCAGGCACGTCGACTCCCAGCCGGACCTCGACCCCTATTGAGGTGAGCGCTCCGGCCTCGTCAACGCATAACGGTGTCTCGGAGCTGTCCACCACGACCGGTGAAGCTCCAAGCCCGGACAGCACACGGGCCGCGGCCTCTCCGCTGGTCCCGAGGCCGACCACGAGGATTCTCTTGCCTTCTACATCGATCATGCCGGTACCCTGCCCACGAAGTCCACGTAGAATATCGCGAACCCGACGAGAACGAAGAAGCCGCACAGTATCCAGAGCCTGACCATCACGGTGAACTCCGACCACCCCCCGAGCTCGAAGTGGTGGTGGATGGGCGCCATCCTGAACACCCGTTTACCGCCGGTCATCTTGAACACACCTACCTGGATCACGACCGACAGCGCCTCGAGGGCGAACAGGCCCCCCAGTATGAGGAGAAGGAACTGAGTCCTCGTCATGATCGCCACCGCCGCCATCACGCCGCCGAGCGCGAGCGACCCGGTGTCACCCATGAAAATCTTTGCCGGGGCGGCGTTCCACCACAGGAACCCGACGCACGCCCCGAGGACCGCCCCCACAATTATGGTTACGTCCAAGGCCGGCTCCCCCGAGAACGCGTAGAACCTCGGGTGCTGAGTGATCGGGTGCCGGAACATGGTGAACGTGATGAGCAGGTACGCCGCCATCACTATGATCATCGAGCCGCTCGCCAGACCGTCCAGGCCATCGGTCAGGTTCACCGCGTTTGACGAGGCTATGATCATGATGAAGACCCAGATGAAGAAGAACCAGCTAAGGTTGAGCCACGTGCCGCCAAGGAAGCTAAGCTTCATCGGCAGCGCCTGGTGGCCCGGGCTGTGTATCTGGGTGGCGATGAGCGTGAACCCGAGGGCGATGGCTACCTGCCCGATGATCTTGTATCGCGCCTTGAGGCCGAGCGACCTCTTCTTCCTTATCTGGATGAAATCGTCCGCGAAGCCCAGCACCGCGCAGGCCACCATCGTGAAGAGGACCGCCAGCCCTTCCGGCGTGAACTTGGAGAAGATGCAGTAGGCGACGACCGTGCCGAACACGATCAGGATGCCGCCCATGGTGGGCGTGCCTTTCTTGACGAAGTGGGCGTGCGGCCCGTCCTCGCGGATCACCTGGCCGTACTCCATGTGGCGCAGGAACCTGATCAGGAACGGCGTCAAGCCTATACAGATGAGGCCGGCGACGAGCGCGGCCCCGAGGACCCTATACATCCGCCACCAGCTTCCTGTTCATGAAAGCGGGCGCGGCAAGCCTCTCGGGAACCGTCTCGAGGCCCGCGACCCTCGAGGCTTTTACCAGTATCACGTCGTCGGGCTCGACGACGCACGAGAGCAGGTCGAGAGCTTCCGGGACGTCCTCGCAGCGGAATATGCTGCCCTTGGGCAGGCCACCTTCGGCCGCGCCTGTTGCGATGGCGCGGGCGCGCGTGCCGACAGTGACGACAAGGTCGATGTCCAGCTCGGCCGCCTGGCGGCCGGCCTCGACGTGGAAGTCATCGCTACCCGCGCCGAGCTCGGCCATGCCTCCAAGGACGGCGATGGTCCTGCGGTCGGCGCCGACCTCGGCGAGCGTTCGAAGCGCGGCCTCCATCGACTTGGGGTTTGCGTTGTAAGCGTCGTTGATGACGATGTATCCCGCGCTGCACTCCGTGTACTCGGTGCGCCAGCGCGTGAGGTCTGTCTTCTCGAGCCCCTTCTTTATGCTGTCGGGACCGGACCCCAGGACATGGGCGCAGGCCGCGGCGGCAACGGCGTTCTCAACCTGGTGCCGCCCTACCGCCGGGAGCGCGACATCGATGCTGAAACCCGGGCCGTGCAGCACAAAGGCCGGCCGGGCCCCGCCGTTGAGGCTGACCTTCTCTGCTCGGTATTCAGAGCCTCTGCCGCGCCCGAACTTGATGACCCTGGCCTGCGTCTCGCGTGACAGGCGCTTTGACCACGGGTCCGCCGCGTTCAGGAGCAGCTCGCCGTCCGCTGGGATCGCGCGGGCGAGCTCGGCCTTTGTCTTTGCGACCGTCTCGAGCGTCTTGAACAGCTCTAGGTGCCCCGGGCCGACGTTCGTTATAATTCCCGTCGACGGCAGGACTATCTCGGCAAGCCTTTTGATGTCCCCTGCTCGGCGCGCGCCCATCTCGGCTACGAGCACCCGGTCCTTTTTCTTTGCGCCGAAGATGGTGAGAGGCACTCCGATCTCGTTGTTGAAGCTGGCTTGTGAAGCCGCGACGCTGTTGTCCACTAAGAGTATCGAGACCAGGAAGTCCTTGGTGCAGGTCTTGCCCGTGGTGCCGGTGATGCCGATCGCCTTGACGTCCATGCTTTTACGGACAAACGCCGCAAGATCGCCCAGGGCCTTTTCCGTGTCCCTGACAAGCACCATCGGGAAGGCAGGGTTCCTCTGCTGGAAGTCCTTGGTCAAGGGGTTGCGCGTGGAGACCACTGCGGCCTTCGCCCCGGCCTTGACGGCCTCGTCCAGGAAACTGTGGGCGTCGAAGTTCCGCCCGCTGAGGGCAAAGAACAGGTCTTTCCCCGCGAGATCGCGGGTGTCCGTCCCGACGCTCGATATATTCAGTTTCGCCCACTCGCCCGTGGGGGTCCCGCCTGTGGCCTCAGCCACCTGCTTAAGGCTGACACTGCGCACCTGTCACCTCCTGGAGGCATTCGCGAAGGACCTGCCGGTCGTCAAAAGGAATCACTCTATCAGAAAAGATTTGGCCGCTCTCATGGCCTTTTCCTGCAATCACGACAAGGTCGGAGTGGCCCGCGAGGCTCACCGCTCTGCATATCGCAGCCCTCCGGTCGACCTCGACCTCGTACCGCTCCTCCGAGAACTCGCCCCGCACCCCCTCGAGCACCATCTCGATTATGGAGGCAGGGTCTTCGCTGCGCGGGTTGTCCGACGTGATGATGCACAGATCGGACATCTCCGCCGCGACCCTTCCCATCGGAGGCCGCTTGGAGCGATCCCTGTCACCTCCGCAGCCGACCACTATGATGACCCGCCCCTCTGCGACCTCCTGGCAAGCCTCCAGAAGGTTCCTGATCCCGTCGGGCGTGTGCGCGTAATCGACCAGCGCGGTGAAAGGCTGGCCGCAATCTATGTTCTCGAAGCGCCCCGGGACGCCGGCAAGCGTCTCGAGCCCGCTGGCGATGCTCTCCTCGTCGATCCCGAGCTCGACGGCGACCGCCGCGGCCGCAAGGCAGTTGTAGACGTTGAACCTGCCCTGCAGCATGGTGGACAGCGATTGGACAGTCTCCCCGTGAATCAGATCGAAGGTGTTGCCGCCTGCCGAGACAAAGACGTCCGCGGCGCGCACGTCCGCATCGGGACTCAGGCCGAACGAGCGCGACGGCAGGGTCGATTCCTCCAGAAGGCGACCGCCGAACGGGTCGTCGAGGTTGACGACCGCGGTTCTTCCCTCGCCGAATTCCTCGCCTTCGAAAAGCTTCTTCTTGGCGCCGAAGTACTCTTCGATCGATATATGGAAGTCGAGGTGGTCCTGGGTCAGGTTCGTGAAAGCGACAACATCGAAAGTGCACCCGCTCGCGCGGTGAAGCTCGAGTGCGTGAGACGACACCTCCATGACCGCCGCCTCAACGCCTTCGTCAACCATGCGCCTCAACAGGCGCTGAAGGTCGAGAGACTCGGGGGTCGTCCTCGTCACGGGCTCCACCGTCTCGCCGACATGGTTCTCGACGGTGCCGATCAGCCCGGCGACGTAACCGGCTTTCCTGAAGATGTTCTCCACCAGGTAACAGGTGGTGGTCTTGCCGTTGGTGCCGGTTATTCCAACGAGCTTCAGCTCTCTCGACGGGTTGCCGTAAAATGTGGCCGCGAGGTTTGCGAGCGCAAACCGGGTATCGGGGACCCTGACGATAATGGCGCCCTCGGGGACCTCGTCGTCCAGCTCCCGCTCGATGAACAGGACCTTCGCGCCACGCGAGATCGCATCCAGCGCGAACAGGTGGCCGTCGGTCACCAGGCCCTTAATGCAGAAAAACGCCTCGCCCCCGGCGACAGCGCGGCTGTCGTAAGCCAGCCCGGTGACCTCGACGTCAGTCGGGCCTGTGGATTTCTTCTCCTCAATGGTGTCCAGTAGTTCGTTTAGATTCATGTCTGTCCCTCGTCGAATGGTCTCTGGTCGCAAATTCATGGTTCCTTGTAGACCTGGCCCTGCCCAAAGTCAAGCAACGCCGCGCGTCCCGGTGCACCCCGCACTTCACGAGCTCCACGGCGATCCTTGCTGTCTCGTTCATGGCTGCGACCTCACTGTTTCGTGGCCGGAGGCGTGCCCCAGGAGGGCGGCATCTTCAGGTGCTGCAGGCTGAAACCCATGATGTCGCGGAAGACCGGGGCGGCTGTCTCTCCGCCCCAGATCGGGGTCGGCTCGTCGAGGACCACCATGCACACTACCCTCGGGCGCTCCGCGGGTGCGAACCCCACGAACGTCGCCATGTAAGTCCCCGAATAGCCGGGGGCGCCGGTCTTCGGCTTCTCGGCGGTCCCCGTCTTTCCGGCTACCCTGTAATAATTGACCGCCGCCTTCGGGGCGGTCCCGTCGGGAGCGAGCACCTGCTCCATGATGCCGGTCATCTTCTGGCACGTGTCCTTGGACAGGAGCTCCTCGCCCACGCCGCCGAGGCCCATGTCCTGCACGCCTTTCTCGGAGATCTTCGCCTTCAGGAAATGCGGGCATATCTTTCGTCCGCCGTTGCCGACGGCTCCGGCAGCGCAGATGAGCTGCAGGGGCGTTACAGACACCCCCTGCCCGATTCCGATGGCAGCGATGCTTGTCTTGCTCCACGACGCCAGCGGTGGCAGGATGCCTCCGACCTCGCCGGGGAAGTCCACACCGGTCTTATGGCCGATCCCGAACTTGCTCAGGTATTCGCTCAGCCTCTTCTCGCCGACCGCCTGTGCCACCTCGATCGTTCCGACGTTCGATGACTGGCTGATGATCTGCGCGAACTGGAGCTGGCGCGTCGGCTTCGGCTCTGCGTCCTTGAACACGGCGTCCGCGATGTGGAGCTCGGACGGGACGGTGATGACGGTGTCCGTATTGACCACGCCTTCCTGGAGCGCGGCGACGCCGGTCACTATCTTGAGAGCGGAGCCAGGCTCATACACGTCGGTTATCGCCCGGTTGCGCACGGTGGCCGGGTCCATCTTGTCGCGGTTGTTAGGGTCGAACGTGGGGCTTGTTGCCATCGCAAGGATGTCGCCGGTGTTTACGTCCATCACGATCCCGGTGCCAGCTTTTGCGCTGTACTGCTCGATAGCCTTGGCGAGCGAGTCCTCCACGCATGCCTGTATGTCTTTATCAAGGGTGAGCTGGAGGTCCACGCCGTCCTCCTCCTGCTTCCTGACGTTTTCGGTGCCGGGGATGGGGTTGCCCGCGGCGTCGTGCTCGAGCTGGACCTCACCGGCCTTGCCGCCCAGGAGCCCCTCGTAGTAGAGCTCCAGGCCCGCCTGGCCCTTGTTGTCCACGTCGACCATACCGAGGACCTGTGACGCCAGAGACCCCAGAGGGTAGAAGCGCTTGCTCTCAGTGACAAAACCGATGCCAGGCAGCTTCAACTTCTTGAGCTTATCCGCGGGAGCCTTGTCGAGCTTGCGCGCAAGATACACGAAGCCCGAGCGCTGGCTGAGTTTCTTCTGGATGTCACTGGGGTCCTCGCCGAGAACGCCGGCGAGCTTGGCGGCCGTGCCTTTCTTGTCTTTGACGAGATAGGGAGTTGCGTAGACGGTCGAGCAGTCTTCGCTTATCGCCATCACCTCACCCTCGCGGTCGGTGATGGTCCCGCGCCTCGGCGCAACCTTGATCGTCTCGTCACGCTGCTCGCTCGCCAGCTTCTGGTAGTGCGAGGCCTGTAGGCCCTGGATCAGCACGAGCTTCCCCGCTACGATGCCGAGCGCCACGAACAGCACGATGCCCACGACGGTCAGCCTCTTGTCGCCGGCCTCCCTCTTTGCCATGGTCCCACCTATCTGCGCGTCAGCGTCCCGCTCGGCCCTTCCTGAGTGCTCGCCTGGGTCTTCCCGGTCGTCGCCTCGGTCGGCTTCTCAGGTGCGGTCGTCGGTTCCCGTTTCTCGTAAGTGCTCTGGCAAACCATGTTGCCCTTGGCGTCCCTCGTGAACTTCAGGTAGATCACGCCGCTCGGCTCGGTCAGGCCCAGCTCGTCGCCCGCCATGCGGGTTATTCGTCCGGGGGACTTCAGCCTCGCAAGGGTGAGCCTCAGGCTCTCCTGCTTCGATTTCTCAGCCGATATACTGGCTTCGAGGCGCGTCGATTTGATGTCGCAGCGCACCGCGAACTGCCTCTGGACGAGCATGAACACGCCGGTCCCTGCCAGGATAACGAGCACGATGATCAGAAACCCGAAGCTCAAGCCTCTCTGCCTGGTTTTCTTCGCCCGTGCCTTCGGGGCCTTTGGTTTCGCGCGGTCTTTCTTGTCAGGCTTCCTCTTACGCTGCATCGGGCTCGTCCTTCTTCATGGCCGCGCGGAGCTTCGCGCTCCTCGAGCGCGGGTTGCCTTCCCTCTCCTCGGGGCTGGGCACAACCGGCTTGCGCGTCAGCACTTCGATGATTGATGGAACGGGAGGCTCGAGCGGTAGACCGGGCGGACGGTCAGGTCCTTTTGCCAGGGAGTTGAAAGTGCTTTTTACGATCCGGTCCTCGAGGGACTGGTACGTCAGCACGACAATCCGCCCGGAGGGGGCCAGGCATTCGATCCCTTCGGTCAGACCCTCCTTAAGGTCATCTAGTTCGTGGTTGACAGCGATCCGGAGCGCCTGGAAAGTCTTGCGGGCCGGGTGTTTCCTGCCGCGCCTCGCACCCGCGGGAACGGCATCCTTCACCAGCTGCTCGAGCTCTCCCGTCGTCCGGATCTCCTGGCGCCTGCGCGCCTGTACGATGAACTGAGCGATCCGCCTGGCCCACCGCTCTTCACCATATGAATAGAGGATGCGCGTGAGCTCATCCTCCGATTCCTCGTTGACTATCTCCGCGGCCGTCGCCTCGGCATCCGGCCCCATCCTCATGTCGAGGGGGCCGTCATTCCGGAACGAGAAGCCGCGGTCGGCATCGTCGACCTGCATCGAAGAGAGTCCCAGGTCGAGAAGTATGCCGTCGACCTCGTCTATCCCCTCGCTGCCAAGGACGGACTGTATATCTCTGAAATTTTCGCAATGGTAACCGACCGCTTCAGCCATCTCGCCCAGCCTCTCTTGCGCGCGAGCAATTGCCTCCGGGTCCCGGTCAATACCAATGAGCCGGCCCCCCGGGGTGATGCGTTCAAGGATAGCTTCAGCATGTCCACCTGCTCCAAGCGTGCCATCTACAATCACCTTCCCCTTTTCTGGCCTCAGAAACTCGAGGACCTCAGAGACCATGACCGGCTTGTGGCCGGCTTCTTCAGACATTTCAAACCCCGATGTCGGAGGCCGCCTGCTCGTAGTGGCCTGCGCTATCGCTCTCGTACTTCTCCCACGCTTCGGGGTCCCACACCTCGGCCTTGTTCGAGAGGCCGACCACGACGACGTCCTTCTTGAGGCCCGCCATGTCCCTGAGCCTTGACGGGATCAGGATCCTGCCCTGCCCGTCGGGGACGAGGTGGCTGGCGTTCGCGAAGAAGACGCGCGAGAACCGGCGGGTCGACTCGCTGCCCGAGGGCATCT